>WYEB01000218.1_pt1 | contig 21990 bp, 18 predicted proteins | sample 6343061 | NCBI WGS metagenome assembly WYEB01 (sample SAMN13812332, study PRJNA600296) | hot springs metagenome | biome: ENVO:00000051; feature: ENVO:00002007; isolation source: sediment sample from Evening Primrose shelf | place: USA: Yellowstone National Park, Evening Primrose Hot Spring ... | reverse complement strand
GGTGCACGTAGCCCCTGGTCCCCCCGAGCAGGACCCGCTGCGCGAGGAGACCCTCCCTCCACAGCGCCACCAGGCCCCTGGCGTCCAGGTACTTCGGATGGATGCTCCAGAGCCTCATCCCGCGGATCGACGGGCCGCGCGGGCTGGGCACTAAAGGGCATTTCTGCCCATGCGCGGGATGTTGGTCAGATAAAGGGGGATCACCTCCGACGGCGCGCGCCCCACCCCTCTATGGAGCCGAACTTCATGAACGCGACGCAGTCGGACACGCGCAGCGCCTGCTCCAGGTCGTGGGTGACCAGCACGAGCGCCAGCTCGCTCTTCAGCCTCAGCATGAGCTTCTCGATCACGTCCCTGGAATAGGGGTCCAGCGATGACGTGGGCTCGTCCAGGAGGAGCACCGAGGGCCTCACGGTCAGGGCGCGCGCTGTGCGGAGGCGCTGCTGCTGACCTCCGGATAGCGTGGGCGCGCTCCCCCTCATGGAGTCCGACCTCCATGAGGGACCATTCGACAACCCCGTCAAGCTCCCCCCTGCTGACCTTCCAGTGCAGCCTGACGCCGAAGGCCACGTTATCGTATATGCTCATCGGGAACGGGTTCGGCGACTGGAACACCATGCCTATCTGCCTGCGGACCCACTGCGAGTCGGCCTTGAGCAGGTCCCGCCCCTGGAACTCAGCCCTCCCCTCGACCCTCGTCCATCGAGCTCGACCAGCCCGTTCATCATCTTCAGCAGGGCGGTTTTGCCGCTGCCCGACGGCCCCACGATCGTGTTGATGGCCCCCGCGTACACGTCGAGATAACCCCTCAAGGATCTCGGCTCGCCTGGCGCGGGGACCCTGACGCCCCTTCATGGATATCGCGAAGTTCCCCCCTCGCGCGCCTCGGAGGGTTGGCGGGCCCGCCGGGACTCGAACCCGGGACCTCAGGCTCCGCAGGCCTGCGCCATATCCAAGCTAGGCCACGGGCCCCCGCCCGAGCGGACATCCCGAGTTATATAAGGCGTGGTAGAAAACCTCGCCATTCATGGCTGGAATGGCTTAAAGGGCGATGCCCCTATTCCTTCACGATGCCCGCCGTGGGGTTCAGATTCAGGGCGCACGCGGGCCAGCGGACGTTGGGGGCGTTAAGGGCCCAGTTGCGGCTGGCCTGCGAGATCTATAATTCTCTGCGGCGGGCGGATATAGATTTCCACCGCGGGAACGAGGGGCCTGACCCTCACGGAATTGAGGCAGCTGGCGCTGGACCTGAGGAAGCGGAGCGAGGATTACCGGCAGCTCCACTCCCAGGCGGCGCGGGGGATCGCCGACCGGTTCCACAGCGCTAGGCGGAGGTTCCTCGAGGGCGTGCGCCAGGTGCGGATTCGTGAACCGTGATTTGACGCTGGGCGACAGGGCCTTCGAGCGCCCGGCCTGCGGCTGGAGGATCGACAGGGACTACAACGCGTCCCTCAACATTCTGAGGAGGGCAGGGTGGGAGCCGCCCGCGGCGCCTGTGGAGCTCCGCCCCCTGCCCGCGGCCGCGGGCAAGGTGGGGCCGTGAAGCAGGAAGCCTCCCCTTCAGGGCGGGGTAGCTCACAAGGTTCCCGTCCCCCGGCGGGCCGGACCGGCGCCCCCGGGCCGCGCGCGGGCGCAGGTCCTGGCGCGCCAGCCCGAGCGCTCGTACTCGGCGAGGACCCTCCTGTAGGTCTCCATGGTGCGCCCCGCCAGCGCGTCCCAGGAGTAGCGCTCGCGCGCGATCCTGGCGCCCTCCGCCCCCATCCTGGACGCCTCCTCCGGGTGATCGACGAGCCAGGAAATCGCGGACGCGAGCGCCCCCGGGTCGCAGCAGGGGACCTTGAGGCCGCTCACCCCGTGCTCGACGACCTCCGAGAACCCGCCCACGTCCGAGACGACCACGGGCCTCCCCATGGACATGGCCTCGAGCGCGACTATGCCGAACGGCTCGTAGGTGCTCGGGAAGGCCGCCACGTCCGCGGCGGCGTAGAGCTCCGCCAGCTCCTCGTCGCTCACGAACCCCAGGAAGTAGAACTTCCGGGCCAGGCCGGCTTCCTCCACGCGCCTCTGCAGCACGGGCCTGAGGGGGCCGTCCCCGGCCAGCACGAACTTCAGGTCCCACCTGCGCCTCAGGAGCTCCAGGGCCGCGTCCACCAGCACGGAGACCCCCTTCTCGTGGACCATCCTCCCGACGAACAGGACCATGCGCTCGCCGTCGGCCGCGTACCTGCGCCTGATCGACGCGCGGTCCGCCCCCGGCTGCGCGAGGGGCGTGAACCCGTTCGGTATCACGTCCACCTTGTCCGCCGGGACCCCCAGGCAGCCCCCGAGCTCCCGCATCATGTAGCGGCTGCAGGCGATCACCCTCCAGCTCTCGTAGGCCAGCCACCACTCCATCTCTGCTATGTGCCTCTGCAGCTCGTCGCGGATCCCGCCCCTCCGGCCGCACTCGGTGGAGTGTATCGTGGATATCAGGGGCCTCCTGAGCGCGTGCTTGAGCGCTATGCCAGCGGACGCGGAGAGCCAGTCGTGGGCGTGCACGATGTCGAAGTCCCCGGCGTCCAGGGCCGCCTCGACCATGCGGAGGTTGAACTGGTGGACCCATGCCGGGAAGTCGGGCGACGGGTAGCCGGAGGCCCTGACCCTCACGACCTCCAGGTTCCCGCTCACCTCGGAGTCCGGGACCCCCGGGGACTCGAGGGTGATGACCACCACCTCCGCGCCCATGGCGGCGAGCGCCCTGGAGAGGCCGTAGACGTGCCTGGAGAGGCCGCCGACTATCCTGGGCGGGTACTCCCAGCTCAGGTGGAGGACCCTCACCTGCGCCCACCCGCCAGGTAGCCGGCCAGCACGGAGGCCATCTCCTCCGGGGACTCGGCCAGCAGGGTCCTGTCCAGGGGGACCCCGTGCTCGTACCTCACCCTCATGAGCGCCGGGCGGGAGCGCGCGACGACCAGATCCGACCCGTGAACGGACCTCATCTCGAGGCCCCTGATCGCGGCGGACTGCAGGTCCGCGCCGGCCGGGGAGGAGTCGCCCACCGAGGAGATCAGCGGGACGCCCAGCCACCGCTTCACGACGGACCCCAGGGTGGACCCCGCCCACCCGTACCCCACGACCGCCGAGATCTCGCAGGGGTCCAGGGCGCCGTCCATGAGCCCGGAGATCGCGCGGGCGAAGTCCCCCATCGACGCCAGCACCGCCGAGACCATGCTGGTGTTGGCCTTCACCGTTATCGCCACCGGGTAGCGGATCCCCTGCAGGGGCCCGTCGGAGCCCCAGGCGTGGAGGTGCACCGCGGCCCCGGGGCCGAGCGGGGCCGCGTCCGCCGCCGGGTCCCCGTCGGGCCCGGCTGGCTCCCAAGATATCATTATCAGCCTCGGGGGCATGGCCTAGCTCGAGATCGAGATCGCCGATATCTCGCCCCGCAGCGTGAGGTAGAGTCTGTCGCCGGACCTCGACAGGTAACCCAGCCTCTCGCCCAGCTCCACGAGCCCGCGGACCTCGTGGAGCGCGGCGTCCGGCAAAAGCCTGGCCACCGACTCCAGGTCCACGGCGCTCCCCTCCCCCACCGCGCCCATCAAGTGCATGGCGCGGAGGAGGTCCCTGAGCCTCTCCTCGGCGCTCACGCGTACCCCTCCAATAGCGCTCCAGATAAGGATCGCACCAGTGGCTCCAGTACTGCGCCGGGTTCTTGACGGGCACCGGGTTGCCGGAGGCGCCCGAGGGGCTCGGGTTCCCGCCGAGCGGGGCGCTGAAGAGCTCCGACGAGTAGCCCAGGGCCCCCTCGGCCAGCATGTGGTCCAGGTTGTTCAGCAATATGCCGTCCACGTCCATCGAGAGGGACCTCATGTACTCCATCAGGTAGGGGGTGTCCCTGGGCCAGAGGACGTAGCCGTGGTACTCCGCGTCCCCCAGGTAGGGCACCCTCTCGACGTCCCTGGCGGCCATTCCGAACGGCGCCTCGCCGTCCCCCAGGACCACCATGCGCCTCCTCCAGATCAGGGGCTCCACCTGCGCCCACGCGCCCGACAGGTCCTCGATGGTGTGCAGGGTCCCCCTGAGGACGGCCATCGCCTCGACGGCGGGGGAGCCGGCCGTCCAGTCGGAGCGGCCGGTCGAGGGGTCGATGGTCAGCGGGGGGAGGCGGCCGGGCGCGCGGAAGCGCTCCCCGTAGCCGCCCGAGAGCTCCTCCAGGAGCCCCGCGGCGCCGGCCGGCACCGCCTCGCCGGCCGCCCTGAGCGCGGACGCGAGCGCGCCGTAGGACTCGATGTAAAGGGCGTTCACCTCCACGAGCGCGTAGAGGCCGGAGGGGTCCGAGGACCCCATCCAGTCGCGGGGGAGGCGGGAGGGCCACCGCCCGCCGCCCTCCCGCAGGACGACGTCGATCCAGGAGGAGCTGGCCGGGCAGAGCACGAGCCCGTCCCCGAGCACGCACCCGGAGAAGCCGCGCCTCAGGGCGGAGGCCGCCGCCTCCGCCGCCCTGGAGGCCGCCGCGAGGAGCCCCGAGGACCCGGTAGCCAGGGCCGCCGAGACCGCGACGTTGAGGAGCTGGGGGAAGGCGTCGCTCGCGTACTCGCGGGACCCTGGGAGCACCCTGAGGCCGCCCCCCTCCATCGCGGACCTCAGGAGCTCCAGGATCACCGCGGAGAGCCAGTCCCCGCACCCCAGCGCGAGGTAGGTCTTCAGGTTCCACCTGAGGCCCTCCACGATGTCCCTGGACCAAGGGCGCCTGAACCACATCGCCCCGGCCTCCGGGTAGTACGCGGCCCCCCCGGGGATCCCGAAGGACGCCAGCCTGCTGATCCTGAGGGCGATGGCCTCGGCCACCCCAGGGGGGGCGTCCAGCGACCCCGCCAGGTCCCTCAGGCGCCCCTCGATCCCCGGGCCGCAGCGCGCCGCGCGGGCGCGGGTGAGCGCGGGGGGCAGGGGGACCTCGACGTCCAGGCGGCCGTCGGACGACTCCAGCGCCAGGGGCGCGTAGACGGCGCGGGAGCTCGGCGCGAAGCGGACCGAGCCGCCCTCCAGCCGCCTGAAGCCGTCGCCGAGCTTGTAGACCCAGTCCGTCCAGATGCCCAGGGGGGCGGAGCCCCCGGACCAGCGGAGGCGGAGCGGGAAGGGGGCCGAGCCCGAGGTTATGGAGGCGGAGGCGCGGGGGCCCGAGGCGTCGACCTCGACTTCCCGGTAGTCGGGCGCCGATGGGGACTCCGCGTCCCTCAGGTCCAGGAGGGGGACGAAGAGGGTGGGGCGGGACGCGCGGACGCTCAGCCTCCCGACGCCCCCGCCCTGCCTGAGCGCGAACTCCACGCTGTAGGTTCCGCCCCCCTGGTCCGAGTACAGGTACTGCGCGCGCGCCCTCCAGACCCTGACGGACCTGGGGTATATGGGCCCGCCCTCCAGCGGCGCGTAGTGCAGGCCGTCCAGCGCCCTGTAGATCCTCCCGTCGAGGGGGCCGACGAGCAGGCCCTGCCAGTGATAGTCCCTGTTGGGGCCGTGCAGGATCCCCCTCGGGGTCGCGAACTGGACGTCGAAGACGGAGGCGGAGAACTCCAGGAGCCCGTCCTTCAGCAGGACCTGGAGGTTCCTGGCGAACCCCCAGTCCGGGTCCTCGCGGACGCCGGACTCGATGTACAGGTCGCCGCCCCGGGTGGCGCGCACTCTGGGATGGGAGGCAGGCTCGCCGGCGGACCCCACGGCGCCATTCGGGGAGGCGACCTACTTAACGGTGTCTGGCCAGGAGGGAGGCCGCCTCCCCCGCGGGGTCCCCCGACCCGGATGCGGAGTCCAGCTCCTCTGCCAGCTCGTCCCACAGGAGGACGTGCCTGACCCACGACTGGACGTCCCCCCTGGACAGGTGCTCCGCGATCGAGGAGGGGCACTCCAGCGCGCAGCGCCTCAGGTCCTCCAGCCCCCTCAGGGCGACGTCGCCGCGCGGCGTCCTGGCTATGAAGGACGTGGAGCGGGGGGTCCTGAGGCGCCAGGCGTGGGCCCCGACGTCGCGCGCGTAGGCGCGCAGGACGTCCGCGTAGAGGGACATCAGGGAGTGCAGGTAGCTCGTGTAGGCCGCCAGCGGGTCCTTGTAGGGGCTGAAGTAATCGTGAACCTCCCCGGAGGGGCCGCGCTTCCCGGACATGTAGTAGAAGTTATCGCTCACGCCCAGGTACCTCCAGTGCGTGAGCAGCTCCCCCCCGACGGCGCGCGCGTAGGCCCCGACCTCCTCGTAGAGCGCCAGCGCCATCCTCTGCTCGCGCGACCCGGCCCACGCGCTCGCGTCCTTCTCGACGTCCGCCCAGCTCAGGGTATCCCAGGGCGGCACGGAGACCTCGCCGGCGGGCGAGAGCCTGGAGGGCACCTCGGAGATCCCGACCGCCTCCACGCCGGCCGCCTCCAGCTCGCGGGGCAGGGCGGACAGGAACTCCAGTATCCCCGTCTCCCTCCAGTGGTGCTCCCCGAACGTCTCGATGTCCATAGCTATGAAAACGACGTCCCCGGGGCTGGCGGCTATCCACGACGCGTACTTGTCGGCCGTCAGCGGGTACTGGTCCCAGGACCTGTCGGAGAACCTGAAGGCGACGTCGTCGCTCAGCCTGTAGTTCCTCATGAGGACCGCGGGCCCCGCGGGCGACCTGTAGAGGTAGTTGGGGCTCCTCCAGCCGAGCACCCTCTCGGCGCCCTCCGTGAGGACGAGATCGAAGCCCGCGCGGGCCAGGGAGGCCGCTATCTCATCGTTGTACAGCATCTCAGTAGCCTCCGCGGCCGCCGGCCTCCCGCCGAGCGCCGCCCCGACGCGCCCGGCCTGGAGGCGGACCTGCTCCTCCATCTCGTCCAGGTCCCCCAGGAGCGGGGAGACCCCGTGGTAGTACGGCTGGGCCACCAGCTCCGCCCCCGCCCCGACCGCGGAGCGCGCGGCCCCCACCAGCTCGGGCCCCAGGGACTCCGCCTGCTCCAGCCAGATCCCGCTCACGCTGAGGGAGAACCTGAAGCCGTCGCGGGCGGCCTCCTCGAGTATGCGGAGGGCCGGCAGGTAGCACTTGGAGGCGACGCGGCGGAGGACCTCCCCGTCCAGGGCCGCGTCGTAGGAGGCGCGCGGGCCGCCGCGCATCCTCTCGAGGAGGGACCTGGGGCTCAGGGGCCTGATCCTCCTCGGCTGGTGGACCTCGAACATGAAGGCGGCGAGGCGCGCCACGCCGCCGGTGGGCGTGCCACGCTTAAATCTGTGGTGATCCGCGGCGCCGCGTGGGCCGGGCCGTCGTGAGCGTGACCCCGGACCTGGCGCTGGACCGCGGGAACACGTACGCGGGCGGGCTGGGCGTGCTGGAGGGCGACAAGTTCTACGCGGCGGCGCGGCTGGGGATGGACTACAGGGTGCTCACCCTGTACTACGCGAACGGGTACGTGCGCTACGAGTTCGACGCTGACCTGAGGCCCGTGCCGCTGCCCGAGCCCCAGCCCGAGGAGTTCGCGTCGTCCCTCAGGGTCGCGGACGAGTTCAGGGTCAGGCTGAGGGGGGAGGAGGTCTCCGTCCAGGCGCTCGAGGCCGCCGAGGGGTCCGCGCGCGCCGTCTTCCTGAGGCCGGTCGCGCCCGACTGGGCGGCCAGGCTGGCGGACAGGGTCTACCTGGAGGGGAGCGAGGAGGAGCGCTTCCTGAAGTACCTGCTGCTGGCGAGGGCCAGCGAGGCGTACATCCGGAGGGACGTGGGGACGGGGGAGGTGGCGCACGTGGACCTGCAGGAGGCCTACGCCGCGCTCCTCCCCCTCGCGCTCAGGCTTCCCGGCAAGTACAGGCTCGTGATACACACGCCGGGGCCCTGGGGGCACCCCGCGTTCCCCGCCCGCCTGCTGGCATCCGAGTGCGGCTACCGCCTAGTCTGCGAGAGCGTGCCGCTCACCGAGCTGGGGCTGGCGGCCGCCGAGAGGGCGTTCGCGGTCTCCAGGAAGCACGCGGAGATCCTGTCCAGGGTGTTCCCGCACCACGCGTGGAAGCTGGGGAGCGTGACGAACGGCGTGGACGCCGAGAGGTGGACCCACCCCGAGCTGCGGCGGCTGCGCGGGAGGGAGCCGGGGCTGGACGCTTTCATCGAGGCCAGGGCGAGGGCGAGGAGGTCCCTGGAGTCGCTCCTGAGGGGGCTCAAGGAGGTGGAGCTGGACGGCAGGATGCTGGTGGCCTGGGCGAGGAGGATGGCGCCCTACAAGAGGCCCGAGTTCGCCGCCCGCCTCGCGGTGGAGCTCGGGGACCTCCCCATTGTGTTCGTGCTGGGGGGGAGGGCCCACCCCGCGGACGGCGAGGGGCTGGAGTGGATGAGGGTCTTCATGAGGCTCCACAGGGAGAGGCCGAACGTCGTCTACCTGCCCAACTACGGGCTGCGCGAGGCCAGGGCCGTGCTCTCCGGGGCGGACGTCCTGCTCTTCACCCCCTTCTCCGGCTGGGAGGCGTGCGGGACCAGCTACATGAAGGCGGGGATGAACGGCGTGCCCACGATATCCTCGAGGGACGGGGGGGCGCTCGAGATGATCGAGGACGGGGTCAACGGGTGGATGTTCGGGGAGGACCTGAGGGACCTCGTGGAGTACTGGGGGGAGGAGGGCCGCAGGAGGAGCGAGCTGGAGTACGCCCAGCTGAGGGACCTCCTTCTGAGGGTCCACGCGATGTTCAGGGAGAACCCGGAGTCGCTCCACGCGGTGGGGCTGCGGGCCTTCGAGGGCTTCCGGGCGGTCGCCAGCGTCGAGAGGGCCCTGCGCGAGTACTACGCGGACGTGCTGGGGCAGCGGGATCGATCGGCGGCCTACTGGGAGCTCGACATGATCGCGCGGAGCTCCTCGGCTACGCGGCGCCTGTCCTCCTCGGAGAGCCCCAGCTCCTCGGCTACGCGGCGCCACTCCCTCATGTTGTATATGCAGCCTGGATCGGGCCCCATGACGTCGCCCGTGTAGCCGTAGGCCCTGGCCCTGCACCCCCCGCAGACGTACTTGTAGGGGCAGCTGCCGCAGAAGCCCTTGAGCTGGCCCCTGTCCCTGAGCTGCCTGAGGAGCGGGGCCTTCGTCCAGATGTCCCAGAAGGGGGTCTCGCGCAGGTTCCCGACGGTTATAGGGAGGAAGACGCACGGTATCAGGTCGCCGTTCGGCTGTATCCCGGCGTATATCCTCCCGGCGCCGCACCCGCCCACGAAGTCGGCGAGGGACTCCAGGCCGGGATCGCCCCCCACGTAGAAGTGGGTCGGCGCCACGTCCTTCCCCCCGCTCATCTGGAGGGACACGCGGCCGTAGTAGGGGGCGGTGGAGACCACCAGGAGCTTCCTCCTCCTGTACTCCTCGAACATCTTCCTCATCGCCCTCTCCCTCTCCGCGGGGTCCAGGTCCATTTCCACTATGTCCTTCCCGCGCCCGACCGGCACGAAGTTGAAGAAGATCACCCTCTGGACCCCTATCTCCTCGGCGAGGTCGAGGAGGTCGTCCATCTCGTCCACGTTCATCCTCGTGAGGGTGGTCGCCATCGCCGTGCTCAGGCCGAGCTCGACGGCGTTCCTGAGCCCCCTCACCGAGAGGTTCCAGGCCCCCCTCATGCCCCTGAACCAGTCGTGCTTGTCCGGGTCGGCCGAGTCTATGCTGACCTCCACGTACCTGACGCCCAGGGCCTTCACCCTCTCGGCGAAGCTCCTGTTGGAGAGCGCGATCCCGTTCGTCGCGACGGCGACGTACATGCCCCTCCTGGCGGCCTCCCCGGCCACCCTCATGAAGTGAGGGTGTATGAGGGGCTCGCCCCCGCTGAACGCGATCGCGGCGAGGCCGGCCCGGTCGAGCTGCGCCACGACGTTCAGCTTCTCCTCCAGGGTCAGCTCGTCCGGGAGGGGGCGATCCGCCCTCTGGTAGCAGTGCTTGCACCTCAGGTTGCACATGTTTGTGAAGTTCCAGACGACGAGGAAGGGGGCCGGCATCTCCTGCGGGACCGTTATCCCGTACTCCGCTATCCCCCTGAGCACGAGCTCTATCCCCCTCCTGACCGGGGGATCGCGCAGCATGGCCTTGACGCCCTCCTCGTCGGCGCGCGTCACCGCCAACCCGACCCTCAGTATGAGGTCGAGCAGGAAGCTCTGGACGCTGCACGTGAGCGACATCGGCCCCGCGTCCGCCCCCGCGTAGGCGGCGAGCGCCTTGTCGAGGGAGGAGCGGCCGTCGGGCTCGAGCCTCGTCATCGACTTGAGCACGAGCCTGGAGAGCGGGCTGCCGAGGGTCAGCTGGAGCGCCGCGAAGAAGCGCGATAGCCCGCCGCCCCCGCCCGACGCGCCGTCGCTCACTGGCCCCCACCTCCCTCCGCGCGCGCCAGGTGGACCTGACGCCCTCGAACCCGGACCTCACCTCCTCGATGAGCGCCCTCTCGTACTCCTCGAGGCCGCCGTAGATGCGCGGCGCCACCGAGCTCCTCATGCTCGAGATGGCCGACCCTATGGCGCGCGCCATCATGTCGATCATAGTCCTCAGCCTGTTCTTCCTGAGCTGGGAGAGCAGGTAGCTCGGCCTCATGTAGAACTTCCTGTAGGCCCAGCCCAGGAGCTTGATCATCTGGTCGCGAGCTATGTACATCCCCCTCATGACCGGGTAGACGGTGGTGTAGTAATCCCAGTCCCAGACCTCTATCAGGCCGTCCCTGAGCGCCTCCTCGTAGAGCGGGGTCCCGGGGTAGGGGGTGGCGACGGTGAACTGCGCGTAGTCCAAGTTCAGCCTCTCCGCGAACTTCACGGTGTTCCTCACGTCCTCGACCCTCTGCCACGGGAACCCCAGGACGAAGCTGCCGGCGACCTCCATCCCGGCCTCCTTCGTGGCGCGGACGGCGTCCTGGACCTGCCCCGTCGTTATCTTCTTCCTTATCCTGAGGAGGTCCTCGTCGTTGTAGGACTCCACCCCGTAGTAGATTATGTTGCACCCCTTGGCCCTCATCCGCTCCAGCAGGTCCCTGTTCACGCTGCTCACCCTGGTCCCGCAGGTCCAGGATATGTCCAGCTTCCTCCTATCCAGCTCGTCCAGGAATTCGTAGACCCACTTGTGCGATAGGGTGAGCTCGTCGTCCGCGAACACGACTATGTTGGTCCCGTACTTCTGGGTGGCCCTCTCTATCTCGTCCGCCACGAGCCTCGCGCTCCTTATCCTGTACCTGCGGCCCCAGTAGTAGCTCGTGGAGCAGTATATGCAGCCGTAGGGGCATCCCCTGCTGGCTATCACGTGAATTATCCTGACGGGCTTGTCGAAGACGGTGTACTCGTCCATGGGGAGGAGGTGGCGGGCGGGCTCCGGGAGCTCGTCCAGGTTCTCTATGGGCCTCCTGGGCCTCGTCAGCCTGGGGCCGGGGAGGGCGAGCCCGTCGACGGACTCCGCGTCCCTGGCCCCGGATATGGCCTCCACGAGCTCGGCCATTGTGCGCTCCCCCTCGCCTATCGCGACGTAGTCCACGCACCCCGTGGAGAGGGCCTCCCGGTACATGAAGGAGACGTGCTGGCCCCCCATGACGATCGGGAGGTCCGGGGCCCTGCTCTTTATCGCGCACGCGAGCCTGTAGCCGCCCTTGGCGGTCGGCGTCACGGCGCTTATTCCCACGACGTCGGGCCTCCACGAGAGCACCTCCCTCGCGGCCTCGTCGACGCCCATGCCCTGGGTCGGGGCGTCCAGTATCATGACCTGGTGGCCGGCCCCCTCCAGGACGGCGCCGATGTAGGCGAGGCCGAGGGGCGGGGAGCGCACGCCTATGCTCTGGTAGATCTCGAGCGGCCTGAGGCCCGGGGAGGAGACTAGGGCCACCCTCATTATGGAGGGAGCTGTGTGCGCGGTTCCCGTTTAAGCGTTTCCCAAGAAGGCGAAGGTGATGGGTGGCAAAGTTTGCGCGGGAGGGGGCCCGCAACGCACATTTAGCGCGGGCCCGGAGGGCGCGCGATGTCGGCCAGGAGGGAGTTCGTCGAGGGCGTCGTCGACCTGATGAGGGTGGCGGCGACGCGCCTCCCGGTGGACGCGCACGAGGCGCTCAGGAGGGCGGCGGAGAGGGAGGGGAACGAGCTCGCCAGGAAGCAGCTGGAGGCGATCCTGAGGAACGCGGAGCTGGCCGGCGGGCTGGCGCGGCCCATCTGCCAGGACACCGGCATGGTCTACTTCTTCGCCAGGGCGGGGCGCGACTTCCCCCTCCTGCTCGAGCTGGAGGACGCCCTGAGGGAGGCCACCAGGGAGGCCACGAGGAGGATACCGCTCAGGCCGAACGCCGTGGACCCCATGAGGGACAGGAACAGCGGGGACAACACGGGATCCCACATGCCGTGGGTGGACCTGGAGCTCACGGAGGGGGACGGGCTCCTCCTCACCGTCCTCTTCAAGGGGGGCGGCAGCGAGTACCCCTCGGTCTCCAGGGTCATCCCCCCCATCCAGGGGCTGAACGGCGTCAAGAGGTTCGTGGTGGAGTCCATGTTCAACGCGGGGGCCATGCCCTGCCCGCCGGTCGTGATCGGCGTCGGGATAGCGGGCGGGGTCGACGTCGCGTCCAAGCTGGCGAAGAGGTCCCTGCTGAGGCCGATAGGGGAGAGGCACCCGGAGCCCGAGGTCGCCAGGCTCGAGGAGGAGATCCTGGGGCTGGTCAACAGGCTCGAGATAGGCCCCCACGGCTTCGGGGGCCCCACGACCGCGCTGGACGTCAAGGTCGAGTACGGGCACAGGCACCCGGCGTCGCTCGCGGTCGCGTTCACGACGAACTGCTGGGCGGTCAGGAGGGGGACCGCCGAGTTTAAGGCGGACGGATCCCACAGGATAGTCTCGAGGCACATGGGGGTGCGACGATGGCCGAGCGCCGCATCAGGCTGCCGATCTCGGAGCAGGAGGCCAGGTCTCTGGCCGTCGGCGACGTGCTGTACGTGACAGGGAAGGTGGTGACCGCCCGCGACGAGGCCCACAGGAAGGCGCTGGAGCTCCTGAGGGAGGGGAGGCCGCTGCCCGTGGACCTCAGGGGGCTCGCCCTCTACCACTGCGGCCCGGTGGTGGAGAGGGAGGACGGCGGGTGGAGGGTCGTGGCCGCCGGCCCCACGACGAGCGCCAGGATGGAGAGCGTGGAGCCCGAGTTCATGGAGAGGACGGGGGTCAGGCTGATAATCGGGAAGGGGGGCCTCGGGAGGGGAACCGCCGAGGCGGCCCGGAGGCTCGGCGCGGCCTACGCGGTGTTCACGGGCGGCGCCGGGGTCCTCGCCGCGAACTCGATAAAGAGGGTGCTGGGCGTCCACTGGCTCGAGGAGCTGGGGATGGCGGAGGCCATGTGGGAGCTGGAGGTCGAGGACTTCGGCCCGCTCATAGTCACGATAGACAGCAGCGGGAGGAACCTGTACGCGGAGATGGAGGAGAGGAGGAGGAAGGTCCTGGAGCAGATCTACAGGGAGCTCGGCTTCCGATCGCCGCCGGGGGCGCGGCCTCCTCGCCACCACGCACATGGCGCCGGGCAGGTAGCCCAGGACCTCGAACCCGACCGAGCGGAGCCTGGACGCCGTCGCCCCGGGGAGGTCGCGCCCCCTCGCGCGGCCCGGCTCGCCCGTGTAGTGGACCAGGATCCCGCCCGGCCTCAGGACCCTCAGGATCTCGGAGTACATGTCCTCGGAGTACATGCGGGGGCTCAGGGCGAAGCGGGGCGGATCGTGTATCACGTGGGTGAAGGCCTCCCCCGGCATCGCGCGGACCGCCTCCAGCGCGTCCCCCAGGAGGAGCTCGGCGCGCCCGGACGCGAGGCCCCTGGACCAGGGGTTCACCGAGGCGATCCCCAGCACGTTCGGGTCCGCCTCCACGGTCACCACGCGGGCGGCCCCCGCGCGGAGCGCGTGCGCGGCAGTGTAGCCGAGCCCGGTGGCGATGTCCAGGACCACAGACCCCGGGCCCACGCGCGCGGCCCTCACCTTGGAGGCGGCGTCCGCCCAGGGGGTCGTGCCGGAGATCCTGTGCATGTGTATCCCGTCGATCTCGAGCGTTGGCGCCGTGCCCTCCACGTTCCTCAGCTTGTAGAATGAGCCCGAGAAGAACTGGACCTTCGCCAGGCCTCCCCCGGGGGCCGGGGCCAGCACGTCCCTCTCCGAGGCGTCGAGAGACGCCCTCCTCAGCTCCTCGAGCTCCACCTCCAGGCCGCGGAGGGATGCGCGGCCGCCGGCCAGGCGCACGGGCTCGGAGCTCAGGCCGAGGTCCAGGCTGACCTCGATCGAGTGCGAGCCGGAGCGCGCAGCCTCGAGGATCCTGAGGATCGACGACCTGGTCAGGAGGGGGACGGGGCGGGGCTCGAAGGCCACGCGGCGGGCGGGGGCCATGGTCCCAGCCGGCTCAGGGGAGCCCGGCAGCCCTCAGGGCGCGGGCGACGGCCGCGGCCGGCAGCACGGAGAGCGCGGACTGCGCGACGTTGAAGGCGGCGGTCATCAGGAGGACGAGCCCGAGCGGCGAGAGCCCCAGGCCCAGGTACCTGCGGATGACGTCCGCGGTGGCCCCGATGAGCCCGGGGAAGAGCGCCGAGAGGACCCAGTAGTTCAGCGCCGTCATGGCGGCGACCCTGATGAGCGTCGAGAGCGCGAACGCCCCGGCGAGCGCCGCCCCGGAGGGCGGGCCGCGCCTCGAGAATGGGTAGAGGCCCGCGAGCATGGAGAGGAGGGCGGCCAGCCTGAGGGCGGGCCCTATGGGGACGAACTGGCCCATCGCGTTCAGCACCCCGAAGTAGACGAGGGACGCCACGAGCGAGGGCAGGGGGGAGCCCGCCAGCATGAGCGCGGCCACCGGTATCTCCCCCAGGTCGAATATGAGGTAGGGGACGAGCGGGAAGGGTATCTGGACCATCCCCAGGGCCGATGCCAGGGCCCCCACCGCGGCCCCCTGGGCGATGGCGACCCTGTCCCTCGGGCGCACGGGGGCCGGCGGCCCACCCCTTATTTAAGCTTGATTGTAGCTACAAAAAATTTTGTAGTAAATGTGATATTGCGAGGGGACCCAGGGCGGGCGTGCCGGCGCGCGGGGGGGTCGGCCGCGGGTACCTGCAGACGCTGGTGGAGCTGCTGCTCATGGGCGCGAAGGACGGGCCGGTGCCCATAACGACCTCGGAGCTCGCGAGGCGCATAGGGAGGAGCCAGCAGGCCGCGAGCAGGCAGCTGGAGCTGCTGGAGGGGGCGGGGCTCGTGGAGCGCTACCGGAGGGGGAGGTCGACGGAGGTGAAGCTCACCCCCCAGGGGGTCAACGAGCTCGTCGGGCTCTACCTGGTCCTCAGGTCCGTGCTGGAGGAGCCGCCCGAGTCCTACCTGTTCACCGGAACGGTGTTCAGCGGGATAGGGGAGGGCAGGTACTACATGTCGCTCGAGGGCTACAGGTCCCAGTTCGCCAGGAAGCTGGGGTTCGAGCCCTACCCCGGGACCCTGAACGTCAGGCTGGATTCGCCGTCCCAGCGCATGCAGTTCAGGGAGCTGATCGCCAGGGGAGGGATACGCGTGAGCGGGTTCTCGGACGGCGTCCGCACCTACGGCGCGGTGACGTGCTACAGGGCGCTGATCGAGGACGTGGCCGGGGCGGTGGTCGTGGCCGAGAGGACCCACTACGACTACACGGTAATGGAGCTCATAGCCCCGGTGAGCCTGAGGGAGGCCCTGGGGCTCAGGGACGGCGACAGGGTCTCCGTGAGGGTGTTCTCGGAGGGCCAGCAGAGGGCGGAGGAATCGCGCCGACACCCAAATTAGGGCGGGGCGCCACCTCCGGGGGCGTTGGCCGTCATCCTGATGTTCGACGCGGGCGGCTGCTCGGCCCCCAGGCTCTACGAGCTCCTGGTGGCCCTCGGGAACGAGGTGCGCGTGGTCGACCAGTCCTTCAGCGCCGAGGACGCGCTGCGCGCCCTCGGGGACGCGGACGCCCTCGCCCTGGGCGGGAGGAGGCGCGCCAGCTCCGCCTCCGACAGGATCGCCACGGCTCTCCTGAGGGCCGCCCGCTCCGCGGGGATGCCGGCCCTGGGCGTCTGCTACGGAGCCCAGCTGATCAACAACTCGCTGGGCGGGACGCTGGAGCTCATGGGGGCGAGGCTCCGCGGGCTGAACCCGGTCAGGGTGGACCGCTCGGACCCCGCCTTCTCCGGCCTCCCCTCGGATGTGGCGAGGTTCTACGAGGCGAGGGCCAGGAGGATCCGGAGGCTGGCGCCGGGCCTGAGGGAGCTGGCGCGGAGCGAGGCGGGGGGGATAGAGGCGTTCTCCGGGGACGGGCTCTACGGCTTCATGTTCCACCCAGAGCTGAGCGGGGGGGCGGGCGTCATGGTCATGCGCGGGGCCCTGGGGGCGCTGATGGGGGGGCGGGCTCCGGCCCGCCGAGGGCGCGGCGGGCCGCCTCCTCCAGCACGGAGGCGACGCGCTCCCTGCCCACGTCCAGGGCGTAGGAGGAGAACCTGGGCCCGCTGTCCGCCCCTATGAGGGCGCGGTAGAGGGCCCTGAAGAGGGACGCCGGCTCCATGCCGCGCCTGCGGGCGGCCTCGAACGCGGCGTTCTGTATGGCCGCGGGATCTTCCGTAGACCTGAGCGCGGAGGCCAGCTCGAGCATGGCCTCGGCCTCCTCCCTGGTGGGGACGTACTCCGGGGCCCTCCCCTCTACCTCGAGGGCCCACCTCCTGGCCTTCTCTATCCTCTCGATGAGCCCCGGCGTGGCCTCCCTGACCATGCGGTACCTCCTCAGGCGCTCGAGGACGAACTCGACCGCCCCCTCCTCGGGGGCCGCGCGGCCCAGCTCCGCGAGGAGCCTGTAGGGCACGTGGACGTCGGGCGCGGGCGGGGGCCTGAGGAAGTTGACGTACTCGTACAGGCCCCTGAGCCTGGCGGCGTCCTGCCCCCCTCCCCCTCCGAAGTAGAGGTCCTCTAGCCTGTCGTACTCGTCGACGTACTTGGGTATGTCCTCCAGGGACACGTACCTCGTGCCCACTATCCTCTTGAACATCAGGAGGACCAGGCTGCGCTTCGTGCCGTACCTCAGCCAGGCCTGGGGCGTGACGACGTTCCCGGTGGACTTCGATATCTTCCTCCCGCTCCTGTCAAGGAAGAGCTCGTACCTGACGTGGTAGGGGTGGGGGAAGCCGAGGACCTCGTCGGAGACCCTGTCGTTAACCCTTATCGAGTCCTCCAGGTCCTTGCCGTACGCCTCGAACCTCACGTCCAGCGCCGCCCACCTGGCGGCGAGCTCGACCTTCCAGCTGAGCTTCCCCTCCCCGCTCGACAGCTTCACCTCGCCCCTGTGGCCGCACCCGGGCACCCACCTGCCCCCTATGCGCGCCCCCACGCACTCGTACGTCACCGTGTCGGTGCTGGGATCGTAGCCCGTGGCGACGGTCGTGTATATCCTGCCGCACCGCTCGCAGACGGCGAAGAACGGCAGGCTCCTGGTGAACTTCTCCTGGCCCGTGGTCTCGCGTATTATCTCGCCGACCTCCCCCGCGCGGGAGAGGATCGCCCTGGCCTGGGGCAGCAGCGCCCCGGATTTGTACATGCGCGCGCCCGACTCGTGGACGTACTCGACGCCCAGCTCGTCCAGGGCCTCCGTCAGGAGGGAGCTCATGTGATCGCCGTAGCTCCCGTGGCAGCCGAAGGGATCGGGTATCCTCGAGACGGGCTCCCCTATGTGCCCGGAGAGCCAGTCCGGCAGGCCCGCCGGGACCCTCCTCAGCCCGTCCATGTCGTCGGAGAACGCTATGAGCTCGGACCTGTGGCCCGAGTCCCTGAGGGCCAGCGCGACCCCGTAGGCCCGCACCGCGTCGGAGAGGCTCCCTATGTGCGGTATCCCCGAGGCGCCGAGCCCGCTCTCGACCCTCATGAGGGAAGTGTCCCTCCCCAGGGACTCGTCCCTCTCCACGATCCTGCGGGCGACCATGTCCATCCACGTGCCCCTGCCCACTATGCCCCTGGACCCCACGGGCGCGCGGGAGGGCGACCGATATAAAAAGGCGACAGCGCGGCCTACCTGTAGTAGGGGACGGGCTGCCTCTCGATAGTCTTGCCCTCCCTCGAGCTCCTCACGCGCTTTATGGCCTCCTCCAGGTGCCTGAGCTCCAGCGCGGCCTCCTCGGCGTGGTCCCTCGCGTCCCTCGGGTTGGGGTACTTGTCCAGGAACTCCTGGAGGACTATCGAGACCGCCGTGTTCACGACGGACGCCAGGTCCGCGCCGCTGAACCCGTCCGTGAGCTCCGCGATCTTCTCCACGTCGACGTCCTGGGCCACCGGCTTCCCCCTGAGGTGGATCCTCAGTATCTCCGCCCTGGCCTTGGCGTCGGGCAGCGGCACGTAGATGAGCTTGTCGAACCTCCCGGCCCTGAGGAGAGCCGGGTCTACTATGTCTATCCTGTTCGTGGCAGCCAGCACGACCACCCCGGAGAGGGGCGCGAGGCCGTCCAGCTCCGTGAGCAGCTGGCTCACCACCCTCTCAGTCACCATCGAGTCGGCGGATAGCCCCCTGACCGGCGCCAGCGCGTCTATCTCGTCGAAGAACACCACGCAGGGGGCGGCCTGCCTGGCCCTGCGGAAGACCTCCCTGACCGCCCTCTCGCTCTCGCCCACCCACTTGCTCAGCAGCTCGGGCCCGCGCACGCTTATGAAGTTCGCCTCGCTCTCGGTGGCCACCGCCTTCGCGAGCAGGGTCTTGCCGGTGCCGGGGGGCCCGTAGAGCAGTATGCCCTTGGGGATCGTGTAGCCCAGCCTGCGGTAGAGCTCGGGGTACTTCAGGGGCCACTCGATAGCCTCCCTCAGCTCCCTCTTCACCTGGTCCAGCCCGCCTATGTCGTCCCAGTGGACCTCGGGCACCTCCACGTAGACCTCCCTGAGCGCCGAGGGCGTTATCCCCCTGAGCGCCTGCTCGAAGTCCCCCATGGTCACCTGGATCTTCTCCAGGACCTCGGCGGGTATCTTCTCGGCCTCGAGGTCTATCTGGGGCAGGACCCTCCTGAGCGCGTTCATGGCTGCCTCCTTCACCAGGTACTCGAGGTCCGCGCCCACGAACCCGTGGGTAATGGCGGCCAGCCTCTCGAGGTCCACGTCCTGGGCGAGGGGCACGTTCCTGGTGTGTATCTGGAGTATCTCGACCCTCGCCTTCCTGTCCGGGACCCTGATCTCTATCTCCCTGTCGAACCTCCCTGGCCTCCTGAGCGCAGGGTCTATCGCGTTGGGCCTGTTCGTAGCGCCTATCACTATCACCTTGCCCCTGCTCTCCAGCCCGTCCATCAGGGCGAGGAGCTGGGCGACGACCCTCTTCTCGACCTCCCCCGTGACCTCCTCCCTCTTCGGGGCTATCGCGTCTATCTCGTCGATGAATATTATCGATGGGGCCTTCTCCTTGGCCTCGCGGAATATCTCCCTGAGCCTCGCCTCGGACTCGCCGTAGAACTTGCTCATTATCTCGGGCCCGCTTATGCTTATGAAGTGCGCGTTCGTCTCGTTCGCGACCGCCTTCGCGAGCAGGGTCTTGCCCGTGCCGGGGGGCCCGTAGAGCAGCACGCCCTTCGGGGGCTCTATGCCGAGCCTCTCGAAGAGCTCGGGGTGGCGGAGGGGGAGCTCCACCATCTCCCTTATCTTCTGTATCTCCTCCTTCAGGCCCCCTATGTCCTCGTACGTGACGTGCTTTATCCCCCTGAGCTCCGCGGCCCTCTCGGACACCGTTATCGCCGTCCTCTGGGTGATGACCACGGCGTCCGCCTGCGGCTGGACGGACACCACCTGGAAGGTGAGCCTGCCGCCGAAGTAGGGGACCATCACCGTGTCCCCCTTGGTCACCGGTATGCCCTCCAGGGCGTCCGCTATGTAGCGCTCGTCTACGGGGGGCACGTTCTCCAGCGGAGCCAGGGTCAGCCTCTCGGCGGGCACCGCCTTGGCCTTCCTGACGACCACCGTGTCCCCTATGGCGACCCCGGCGTTGTTCCTTATGAGCCCATCTATCCTTATGAAGCCCCTCCCCTCGTCTGAGGGGTATAGGGGGAGGCACTTGGCGACGGTCCTCTTCCTGCCCTTGATCTCCAGGACGTCCCCGGTGGAGGCGCCAAGCGTGTCCATGACCTCGTAGTCGACGCGCGCGACCCCCCGGCCCACGTCCCTCGTGTAGGCCTCCATGACCCTCAGCGTGACCGAGTCGACCATCGCCGCTCCCCACGATCCACGGGCGGGCGGCGCAGCTTATAATACATTTTCCGAGAACGGTTCGGCAGCACGCGCCGAGCGCCGCGAGCGAGGCCACGGCGGCGATGTACCCCGCGCCGAGCGCGGCGGCCAATGGGACCCCATAGGAGGCCTCGACGAGCACCCCGGGCCTCCCCCTGTACCTCCCGAGCGCGGCCAGCGCCTCCTCGGGCGGGGCCCCCGACAGGTCCTCGAGGACGCTCCCGTCCGGGCCCAGGATCCTCCTGGGGAGCCACCTGCGGTCCGTCGCCGCCTCCTCCACGCCGAGGACTGCGCCCCTCCTCAGCCCCGCCTCGGCGGCCCAGATGGCGAGCGCCGCCGCCATGGCGGCGGCCAGCTCCGGGACCGGCGAGAGGGCGCACCCGTTCGCGCCTATCAGCGCCATCGCCGCGACGTCGCCGGAGGCGGCCAGCCCGAGCCTCCATGCGGCGATCCCCAGGGCCGCCATGGCTGCGATCCTCAGGGCGAGAGGGACCAGGGCCCCCCGGGGCCCCAGCGCGACCATGAGGGCGACCCCGAGGGCCGCCGGCGCCCAGGTGAGGTCCTCCACCTCCCTGCTCCTCAGGTCCTGGTAGGCGGCCGCGGCGTAGCTCGCGGCCACGAGCGCGTCGCCCGCGCAGGCCCACCCCGCGGTCAAGGTCGGAGGGACCTCGCCATCACGAACGCGTCCTCCCCGTCCCTGTAGTATCCCGGTATCCTCCTGACCGGCCTGAAGCCGAGCCTCCTGTAGAGGGATATGGCCGGCTCGTTGCTGACCCTGACCTCCAGGTAGACCTCGGAGCAGCCCCTGGCCCTCAGGGCCCTCATGCCCTCGGTCATGAGCGCGGTCCCGAGGCCCCTCCTCCTGTGCCCCGGGTCGACCGCTATCGATATCACGTGGCCCTTCCTTGTGATGGGCGACCTGCCCACCAGGGGGAACCCGACCTCCACCCTGCACATTATGTAGCCGACGAGCCTCCCGCCGTCCCCCTCGGCCACCAGGAAGGAGTCCGGGTTCGACTCCAGGACGTCCTCGAAGAAGTCCTCGGAGTAGTTCTCGGGCAGGTTCTCCCTGTTGAGCCTGATGACCTCGGGCAGGTCGTCCCTGGTGGCCCTCCTTATGAGGTACCCCTCGGGGACCGCCCCGGAGCTCGGCTCCAACTCGCCGGCCAGGCCCTCGGAGGAATTTATTGTTTCCCGCCCGGCGGGGGCAGAGACGGCCCCGAGGCCGGCGAGGGCATCGCGGGATGGGATGAGATGAATCATTGAAGGGGGGAGCAAAAAGCGGGGAAGGCTGAGCGGGGCGCGGCCCAGGGTCAGCGCTCCCTGGACAGGTAGGCCCAGGCCAGCACGGAGACCATGCTGATGAAGCCGGTCGCCACGCCGACGAGCAGCCCCTGGACCAGCAGCGAGTTGCCCAGGAGGGCGACGAGCGCCGCCCAGAGGGCGTAGATGACGCCGGCCTTCACCAGCAGGAGGTCCCCTATCAGGCCCACCGCGAACCCCAGGAACCAGAACCCGACCAACGTCCCCAGTCCCTTCATGGCCTGGGGACTGATGGCGGGGGACAGCCGAAATCGCTTGGAGTCAACGCCTGTGGACAACTGTGTCAACCGCGGGGGCCGGCCCGTCCCGCGCGCGGCTGCCCCTCGGAGCGGCGCGTGGAGGAATGTTGCTAAGGAGAAAATATAATAAAAAATATCAATGGAAAGGGGATTCCCCTACCGATGCCTCACGAGGACGACTACCTCGAGGACGAGCACTATTATCGCGATGACTATCGTCGCCAGCACCAGGCTGTTGACGCTGGATATCTGGGCGGCCTCGGCCTGCACGGAGCTCAGCGTCGAGC
>WYEB01000216.1_pt1 | contig 22101 bp, 18 predicted proteins | sample 6343061 | NCBI WGS metagenome assembly WYEB01 (sample SAMN13812332, study PRJNA600296) | hot springs metagenome | biome: ENVO:00000051; feature: ENVO:00002007; isolation source: sediment sample from Evening Primrose shelf | place: USA: Yellowstone National Park, Evening Primrose Hot Spring ... | reverse complement strand
GAAATATATAGCCAGCAATCTGGCGCTCTGCCGCTTTCGTGTACGGGTTGAAAGTTTTAAACTCCTCCCCCGGCCTCTCTATGGATTTTTATCTCAGGAGCTTGTTGCGGCGTGTGGCTGAAGAGGTAGAGGCGGAGATTAGGCAGGTGGAGAAAGAGCTGGCTGAGGCTAGACGCGGCGGCGCGAAGAGGCGGGTGGAGGAGCTGTCTGCAATTAGAGACATCTTGTACGAAGATAAGTGATTTAGAATTGCGACGGCTGTCTACGCGCAAATCATGAAACAATTCGCCGAAGGTGCAGAGGCTGGCGGAGTCATCAAGGCGGCTGAGAAACGCCTATTTGGTCTTAGGCTTGAAGTTGTCGTAGCTCCTCTGCTGAAGATTGAGGCGGCCGTAGACTAAGACGAGCCTCTGTTAGGCGCAGAGCCGCCCTAGATCTAGGCATTGACCGGCGCCGAGACAGCACAGCGACGTCGGCGAAGCTCAGCGCGGGGACAGCCCCCGGCACAGCCGCGGCACAGACTGCGGCACATGCTACCCCGCAAGTCTCGAACCCGACACACAGCTCTGCGAAGAGTGGCGTGCTTTTCCGCCTCACCCCTCTTTTGTTTCTTTGGTGCGCGGAAGAATGGCGCCTTGATTTTACCTTGCCGGCGATATACTGCTGATGCCCCCAAACACCTCCTGGAATATTTCGCGATTTTTGCGCAATAGATGCAGAGCTCTCAAGAGCTTAATATCTAGAGCTCTGTGAAACGCATCATATCCTCACGTCGTTATCATATTTATTCTTAGGCTTCGCGATGTAGAGGTATGGGTAGACTTTCAGATTGTGTTGGGTTTCTGCAGGGAGAGCTGAAGCAATCTTCTGAGTTAGGCGTGTTTTCAGGGTTTGAGGAGGAGGTGTGCGAGGGCGCGGTTAGGGGTCTTGATGTGGACGCCTTGTGCGGTCCTCAGCAGAGTCAGAGCTGGCGTAGCTGTCTGCAGATGTGGCTTGAATGGCTGAAATCGGCTGGAGTCGCTCTGGAGCAGATGGACTATCTTTCTGCGGCGGTTTACGCGCTGGGTCTAGCGCCTAAGCTCGCCGCAACCGACTACGGCACCGCTCGGCAGAGAGACTTGGGCCAGCTGTGGACCGATACAATACGGGGCTTTCTGGGCGAGATTGCTTTTGTCAAGTGGCTAAGAGAGAGGTATCGCATAAGGGTAGAGCTTGATTACAGTGTGGGGCCCTTAGAGGAGTATCTGCCGCGCGACATTAAAAGCGTCGAGGGGAGGGAGCCTAGGCTGAATGTAAGTATAAAGACCACAAAGCTGAGCGGCATCTGGCTCGACGTGCCGGGTGCCCAGATAATGCACAGCGACGTCTACGTGCTCGTGAGAGTCGGCGTTACAAGAGAGCACTTTATAGCCTTTCTGAAGGCAATAAGCGTAATAAGAGACAAGCTGTTCAGCAAGGCGGTTGAGCACGGCGTAGTGGATGAAAAATTCTTAGAGCAGGTCTGGAAAAGCCTGCCGGAGTTCAGGCCTGTGCCCGCCTATGTGGCTGGCTTCCTCCCCATAAAGAGAGGCGGCCGCGCGGCGGATCTCCCCGACATGCTGGATGAACTTCCGCAGTCCATTCATTGCCGCATATATGATGCAGATTGTGAAGTCAAGGTGAGGAGGGCTGAAGTAAATTCATTCTTGGGGTTCTGGCATCCAGGCCTGCAGGAGTGCCGCGAGCAACTTGTAGACATGTTGAAAAGAAAAGGCAGAAATGTGGAGGGTAAGAAGATAGAGTTTGCCGGCATAGGCGACTTCACTAGGGCTTGGCACTTCTTGGCGAACTCCGGCAGGCTGAAGCGCAGAGATGATGAGTGGGGTGCCCTTCTGCAGTTGCTCTAGGCTTGCGTCAAGGCTTCCAGCACGGTTCTCAGCGCCTTGCCAAGACTCTTAGCCGCCAGCGGAGGGACTGCCTCGCCTATCTGCGCCCTTATCTCAGTCTTGGAGCCTTTGAAGAGGAAGCTGTCGGGAAAGGTCTGCAGTCTGGCGCGCTCCCGGAGGGTGAGGGTGCCCCGCGGCTTTTCGTAGTGGTAGCCGTGGGTGCCGCCTCCGCCGTAGGCTACTATGGTGTAGGAGGGCTTGAGGGGGTGGAGCCTCCTGTACACGAGGCTTATGCCCCTGCCCTCAACTTCCCACTTTGTGCCTCTCACAAATTCGTGGTTTTCGCCGGGTGGAATCCTCCGCAACCTCTCCAGCACGTCTGGGCTGTCTGCAGGGGGGTCTGCAGTGCCGTCTGGGAGCTTGAGCTCCGAGGCGCGGATGCCCAAGTAGCTCAGCTCTTTGAGCACCTCTCTGTGCGCGTTGAACGCCAGCTCCAGCTCCTCCTCGCTGCAACGCCCTATTTTGTTCACAAGGCAGTAGTCCTTAACCGCGTCGAAGGTGAGCTTGTCCCACACCTCCTGCTTCCACCTCCGCGCAGTCTCGGTGCCCACCTCGTCCCAGACGCCGGCCCACTCCCGCATCACCTCCTCGTACTCGGCCCGGAGCTCCGGCAGAGGCCGCCCTTCCAGAGCCTCCATGGCGGTCAGCGGGTAGCTCCGGAACGGAGTCTTCAGCGCGCTCTCAAAGACAGCCCTAGCGCTCCAGAGATCGCCGACCTCCTCAATCAAGTCCCTCCTCACGCCTATGATTATCAGCCGCTCACGCCTCTGGGGGACGCCAAACACTGAAAGGTCTGCCACATCTGAAAAGACAAGCTCGTATCCTGCTCTCTGGAAGTCCTCCCTGATGACCTTGTAGGCCAGCCCCTTGTTTGCAGTGACGAGCCCAGGCACGTTTTCGAAGATAAACGCCCTGGGCCTCAGCGTATTAAGCGCCCTGACGAAGTGAAGATAGAGCTTCCCCCTCTTCACCTCTATGCCCCTTCGGTCCCAGTCGGGGCCGCGGACTATGGAGAAGTCCTGGCAGGGAGGGCCGCCTGCAACTACGTCTACGCCGGCATCCTTCAGCGGCGAGAAGTCCACGTGCTCTACGTCGCAGACCAGCGCCGTGCCGACCTGCGCCTCGGCGCCGCGGCGGGTGCATGCCTCCAGCTTGAGCCCGAAGTTCGCCGCATAGGTGGAGACCGCCGCACTGTTCACATCATTGGCGAACAGTATGCGGAAGCCAGCCTCCCTGAGGCCCCAGTCCAGGCCCCCCGCTCCTGAAAACAGCGAGATGGCCTTCACGCCCACATATCTCTTCTAGTCTTTAAAATCCACTTTGTCATCTTTTGATATGCTTGGCGGAAGGGGCTCCGCCGCTGGCGTAATATCTGCAACAGCTGGCGAGAGGACAAGCGCCGCATCGGGGGCTTCTCGCCGTGCAGATCCTCCGCGCTAAGTCTAGGAGGCCGAAGTTGTATTCGCGCGGGCTCTCTGGAGGAACAAGCCTCTTGGCGAACTCCCAAAGCTCTGGATCGGTATGCGGCCTCTGCCGCCGGGACCTCACGCCGAACACCCTCTCTAGAACTCTAGCCGCGTTTCTGTCGAAGAGGGGCTCGGCGGCGCCCGCCACAGCCACGAGAACCTCCCGGGCCGCGTAGTCCCCCACGCCGGGAAGCCCCCTCAGCTTGTCTAAGCTCAGCGGCACCTCTCCGCCGTATTTCGACAGAAGCTCCTCGGCGAGGCGCTTGAAGAGGCGGGCCCTAACCCTCTCCATGCCGAGAGGCCTCAGCACCTCCTCCACCTCCTCGACGGCCGCGCCCGCCAGCTCTCTCGGCGAAGGCCACCGCCTCAGAAACTCCCCGTAGACCCCTAAAACCTGCCTCACCGTAGTCTTCCGGAGGAGCAGAGCCGCCACAAGCACCGCCCAAGGATCCGAGGTGGTCCTCCAAGGCAGATCCTTATCGCCATGCAGACGGTACCACTCCACAATAACTTCCGCAAAAGCCAGAGGAGCCGGGGGGCGGCAGTTCATGCGGTTACGGCTGCGCACTCCATATAAACGCTGCAAAACAACGCTCAAGGACGGTTGCCAGGTGCTGACCAATTGACTGTCAAGCTCTCACTACAGTTTAATAGCTTAATGAGGAGCTTAACAGGAGGTGGCGCCGCCGCGGTTCATGTTCCGCTTCTTGTTGCCGCCGATAGAAAAGAAAGAGCTACAAGGCTGTAGGTTATCTAGGAACATGTGGACAATACCCTACCGCCTGCTCCCCCCAGCGCTGACCTTGCCGGCGATAGGGTGCAGAATAGAGGGGCAGACGCGGAAAGACGGCAGAACAATAAGACACATCTACTGCACCTGAAGGTGGTTCCTCGGCTCTACTTCGGGCTTAGATACGCGATTTTACAACCTCCAGGTACCTAGCCATATCTTCAAGACTAACAACCGGCTCGTCAACAAGACGATATTCCATAGCCTTCCTAATCGTCAACTCCTCACACTGCTCATATCTAGCTCCATTGCCAAAATATGCCTCAGCAACACTCAGCGTCTCAGCATAGAGCGTTTGATTTTCTACACGCTTGTAATAAAGTAGACACTCCCAATTGCCTCTCTCGGCAATACCACTCCACGTGAAATTGGCTGAGCCAATAACCGCTGAGTTCTCATTGATGTATAACTTGGTGTGGAGCCTACCATATTGCCCCGCTCCTCTAAAGTCGAATTGTAGCTTATCTTTCAAGATTTTCCTCAGCCTCAATATGGTGTTTATCTTACCCAGAATCTCCTCGATCCCTTCTCTTACATAAACCCGCAGACCGTCAGGCACACTACCCCCATCACCTCCCACAGATCCTATAAGCCTCATAAAACCAGGCTCAAGAGCATCGTCAATACACCTAGTCAATACCCTCACCTCAACACCAACCTTCACCAACGCCTCAATAATATCGACAACATCCGCAGATGATACGTAAGGATAATGAACAAGCCGCTTGCCCAGTTTAAAAAATGAAACCCACGGCGATATTATCCACAGAAACTTACTGTCGAAAGACTCATGCAGAAAGCACATCATCAACTCCTCGGGCGACTTGTCCACACGCATACCAGGTCCCTTACACGCCAGCAACATCAAGACGACTCTACATCACACGCAACGCCATATTTCCTGCCACCAACCTCCACCACCACACCGTCTTTAACATCACAATAATTCTTTACCTCCGGGTACCTCTTTACAAACTCAGACGCAATAATCTTCGCTACACGCCTATCCAGCGTCCTGGCCTGTATAAACGGCGCAGAATATCTACTACACGACTCATTATTCACATAACACATGCCGCAAGCAGAGTTACAGCTAAGCAGAGCAAGTCGCATGAGAAGACCCCGAAGAACTCTCCTCAGACGCTTTATGGAAGACACCACTGTCTCGCACTTTTCGTCGTCTTTGCTAAAAACGCACTTATCGACAACTCCAGAGTTGGACTTTCCTAAAGCTAATGTAAACTGAATATCATTAAGAAATTCATCTATAAATTTAGTTTGTTTAGCATAAATTTCTGCGAGAGTACGCTTAGTATTATTATCCAATGAAATGTCTAGTAATTTTTTTACAACCTCACGAAGAAGGGTGCTACTATTTAGGTGCGCAACAACATAGACAAGTAGTTCGTCAAACTCAGGAAATCTCTTAATTTTATTCTCAAGCTCCCATCTAAGTCTGTGAATATCACGCAAGATCAATAGGGCATCATCTTCACTACTTCGCCCTACAAGCTTTACAATATTTTTTGCTTCGTCTAGAATAGAGTTCCAAAGTTTTTTTGCCTCCTCAAACTCTTCTGGCGTTATTATTATATTCAATCTCTCTATAATATTTTGCAAGATTGCTGATATATCTTTATCCCTCCACTCATCAATATTAGCCAGAGCAAAATGGAGCAAATCCCCAGGTGTGCCGACTAGGCATTTTCCAAAAGATAAAATAAAATCTTCTGCCATTTCTGGCGACTTTCCTCTATTAGCAAATTGCGGAAGTATACCGACACCGCCAGATTCATTCTCAACTATGGATACTTTCATTTCCGACTCCCATTCGGTATAACGCTCTAAGAATTTATCAGGTGGCATACTATATCTTAAGCTTAGTATTTTTATAATATGATGAGAATATGTATGCCTAATAATTTCAATAATGTATTTCTTATACCATTTTTCAATTAAATTATTCAAACGATTAAATATCTTGCCCCATACTTCATCGGTTTCGCCCTTGCACCACCATCGATATACTTCTAACTTTGCGCCCTTGCTCTCAGAGAGAAAGTAATATACCAAGCGGCCTCTAGGATCTTTTTGTACATCTGAATTGCAATGCGGAGTCAATGATCTTATTCGACTCCTAAGTAGTTCAGCGAATCGTTTATTTTTATCGCCGCCATCATTACTATTTTGTAGTTGTTGTATAATATTAGATAATATTTCTTTTTCTTGATAATACAAATCATTGAGTAAAATAATTAAATTGATCAATTTCTCTATTTTTGCATATCCTAGTTGCGAAAAATAGTAATTCAATACTAAGTCATGAGAAAGGAGATGACGTAGTCCATTAACATAAGAAGTGTTAAGAGACCAGCATCTATATTTCGCGGCCAGATCCTCGGCAAAACATCGTGGTTTAAAATTAACAAGAGATGACAATTCTCCCACATCGATTTCTAGCATTTTTGTTGATATTATTTCATATCCCATTGTGATCGGTTCATATTCTTTTGTAATTGGTTTTTTGTCGACAAATATTTTTACAAAATACTGGTAATAATTTCTAGCTTTTTTAAGGTTATCATCTTTCAAACATTTTGACTTTTTTATAGGAATTATTTTCGACCTTTTTTTACTATTTGAAGAATCATTATTATCTCGATTTGTATCATCATGTTTAAATTTGAATTTACCTGTTAGTAAGGCATTAACGTCTACTGCATATATCCCTTTATATATATTAAGTACGTCGTATTGTTTTACCTTAATATGGTTAAAACATAGTTGGTTTTCGTCAGAGAATCGTGCAACCGGCCTATCTACAAAAAACCGCGCGAAGGAGATACTTTTGTCTTTGTATAAATAAAATTCATACGAATCATTATTTATCTTTTCTAATAGAATATTGTGCCTTTTTCTTCCAAAAAATCCCCATCTTATTCCTTCTCCTTTTTCGCATTCATATTCATCTAGAGTAATGCCAATAAGGATCTTTGGCCTTACTCTTACTCGCTTCAGACCGAGACTCAATAACAACGCGGAATACTCTTCAGGAAGGACGTCCCCTACATCTTCTACAACTGGATACCCTCTTAAATCATAACTTTGCGATACATCAGTCACTACCGCGTCCATATTCCAGGGCACTCGGAGCGGCACTATTACCCCTTTGCCAGGCCTATATGTCGGCTTCGCAGGTAGATAGCCAGCGGACGATATAGACAAAGAGACATTTTCTACATCTAACTTAATTCGTTTCCCATTCAGCTCTCTGAGAAAAATCGTCACCTCCGGTAGATTTGACTCGGCAAACAATTTTTCTGGGATAAACTTCTTAAGTCTGTCAATTCTCATATGACTTACAAATATCATTTCCAATCTCATTTATAATTTTATCTATAAGATCTTCTATATTTTTAACATTTTTAAAAATCCACGAAACATATTTCTCAAAATCCTTCATATCTATATACGCTTCACATAGTTCGTTGTGAAACTTCTCGGATGCGCCAATTGCACCTCGGATATATGCTCGAGCGATGCGTGGAGAAATGCGATCCTTTGACGCTAAGTACTCTATTAGTAGCTCCGCGAGTATTTGTTTTTGCAACACTTCGCTTTCAATAGGTAAGAAGAGATTGTCGTAATCTAGAGCCGACCTCAGATCTTTTGTACGTGTAAACAATTCGAAGAGCCATGCCTGGTTAGCCCTGTCTGGTGATAACTGAACCCCTACTGCGACGCGTGTTAATGGGTTCTCAAAGATTCTTCTTCCAGCCCTACCAGCCCGTTGAACAAGCGCAGCGATATTTGGAGGCACACCATGTTGGTATATGAGTATCACATCGGTATAGTCAACCCCAACTTCTAAGCTACTAGTAGCCACGATAATATCGCTGTTTAAATCCCCTTGGCGCCTGCTTGAGAATTCGTCCACTTTGAAGAACTTTGTGGTATTATTTTTCTTGTCGCTATAAACAAAAGTATCGAGCATATATCCCCACCATAATTCTCCAAATTTCCACGAAAGTAGGGAAGGCACATATGAAATTCTTCCTTTTTTTACATTTGCTAGGTCTTGCGGATCGTCGTTGAAGTATGGTATTGTCTTTTCGTCATATATTGGGTGTTTTGGATTTCGTAAATCTTGCAGGCCGAATATGCCATACTTCTTTACGTTACCATTTTCCTCTTTATCATCTTCCTCTCTTCTTATGGCGCCTGTTTTTTTATTGCTTAACTGTCTAAGAAGGCGACGAAGCACATTAAATTCTTCAACGAAAACAATAGCCTTCTTGCGGCCTGACGGCAAGGTCGGCATATTGTAGTATATGGCCATGATTGTCTGAATTGTTACAGATAAAGCGTCTACCGGCGCCGATCTTGTTGGGACAGTGATTATAAAATATTCATTTCCTAGAGGCACAGTTTCTAGCTCAGAAGGTTGTACTACAATTTTATCAATATCCTCACGGCTGGTCTCAGGTAACAGAAATAATCGACGGAGAAATTCATGCCTTTTAGGTATTGTGGCACTTATTCCTATTATTAAGTGTGCAAAGTCGCCTTTGCTATTCCTAATGCGGTTAAGCAATCTGCGTAGAAGATAGGCATAGCGTACGCCGGGAACGTCGACATAAGTATGAATCTCGTCAAGAACAGTGATTATCGGATGTACCCTGTCCCTTCTACTCTCGCCAAATAGAGGGTTATTTGGCTTCAAAAGTTCACCCCTAAGCGTCTCAAATAGCGTAATATGAATATCGCCAAGTTTCTTGCCTCTGACTAAATAAATGAAGTCGAGGGGGTGCCACTGATTGTTTTTGCGACACCACACTTTGTCGTCCTTAATCTGTAACTTTCCGTTATGCTTCATGAGTTCCAAACGTGGATATGTGTCAAAACAGCGGACAAAGGGCAGCTCGAGATAATAATTATCATTGTCTTGAACAACATAGGCAAGTACACCATAATTTAACCTAACAGGTACGCGGTGGCTATATTGAAGTCTCTCTATAATATTCTCTTTGTTTAGTCTATCTTCTATTTCTTCTTTTTTGCGAATTTCAGTATATCTTATAGATAATTTGATTTTATCTATAGATTTCTTTGCTAGAATTTCATTTATAATATAGAGATAATGAATCAAGCGAGATACTTGATCATTGGCTAAGGCTCTTCGCGGATATATGAGGAGGCCGACAGGCACTATAGACCTATCATCTGGAAGTACGATTTTCTTAGCTAGGGAAAGCAGAAGTAACGTTAGAACGAAAATTTCGGTTTTACCGCTACCAGTAGGCGCCTCAACTACCAAATAGTTGATCTTGTTAGCTTCGAAGGCAGAGATTAGCTGGTCGAGGGCACGTAGAATTCCCTTCACCTGAAAGTCATAAAATCTTAGATCCTTTTCTTCCTGTAACTTTTCAAAAAATTCCATTAATATTTGTTTATATTTATTAATCATATTATGAAATTCATTATAGTTAATATTAGAACCAAGCAGGTAAATATAGAATTTTTTAAAGAACTCGTCAAGTGAATGTTCTATTTTTTTAAATAGTTCGACACTTGTATATTTACCTACTGGTAAAAACCTTGGATGTACATATGCAAAAACTCTATCAACTAATAAATGTGATTCATAAATTGATGTATCAGGAAATCTCTGCTTGACATGGTAAATATCTTTAATAATTTCTATAAGTCTAGTTCTTACCATTATAGATTCTTGGTCTGCTAAGGCGCGCACACAACTATCAAAGGCCTTTGTAGCTTGCTCGCATACACTATTACCATCAAGTACCAGATCAGGAATATTTTCTTTTGGAAATAATAGCAAATATCTTGAAATACAGTCATCATAAATCCCATATATATATAAATAGCAGATTGCTTTTTCAATAACTTTATTATCACGGATAGCATTTCTCAGCTGATCTACGTTTATATCTTTTTCACGATTGCATGCTTTAGCATATCGTTTTATATAATCTAAAACGTGTTCTGCTAGCTCTTTGCGTTCACCCGGCCCTATAATAACCCACTCTTTATAACGCATCCCTAAAATAAGCTCCTGCTCCTTATGCTCAAGATAAGAAAGAACAGCATTAATAATATAGCGATTAATAAAATTAACATCTTTTTCTTTTCCGCAAAACACCTGATTAACAGGTAATAAAACATCAGGAAGTTTACTCATAAGCCGACTTCACACCGAATTAGTCGTTTTTTGCAAAGGCCGTAGAGCTCCATAAGCTCGTTCTCGTTGAGTTCAGCAATATTAAGAGAACCCAGAGCAACAAGGCGATTTAATAAATCCAACTGGCGTTCAGAAAGATTATACTTTAAACGTTCATATAACTGCTGGTCAATCGCAGAAAGTAGACCGATTAAACGCGGTACATGATCAGATGTAAATCGAAAACTCTGGAATTCGTGGATTAGATCTTGGATACGATTGAGATCGTACTCAATATTAATACCAATAGTTTTTAAAAACATTTTAAGATTTCCAATAGATGATTTTATAAAACTAAATAATTGATTATATTGATCAAGTAAGCTGTGCAGAGAGGCATAGTCAACACAGTTATTATATATTTGATGATAGGATTCGCACAGATTTGTTAATACATTGCTAATATTCTTAAAAATAGATAATTTAGACGCTTGGAAATTTAATTCAGAGTTACAAAATGTGTTTGAAAATACAGCGAGGTACTTTAATATTTGTAAACTCTTAATGAAAGAAGGATCTTCACATATATTTTTAATCAACTTGTCCTTACAAAAATCTGAAAATTTTATATAATTTTCAGTGATCTTTATCTCTTCTAATGCAATATTAAGATTGGCAAGGAAATGATTAAGAGTCTGGTAATTTTTGATAAGCGAACAAACTGAACATTTACCGCAGATTGATATATGTCTTATTAAGTCAATGTCATAACTATTTAATGTTTCGATAAATTTATTTACACTTTTTTTATCATACAATTGATCGCAATTGTCAATATCTTCAGTGCATTCTTCTCCGTTAACTAAAAGTTGACTAAAAAGAGATTTTATTGCCGTTTTGATGTCGGATTTGGCTGTTTCCTCTAATTTTATTAACATTATTTTATCTAAATTTATTTTTTGTGTTTTTAAAATATTAAGTTCTGGTAATTTTAAATTATTTTTGTGCAAATAATTCACTAAAATGAAAATGATGTCGAGCAAATCGCTCAAATAAGCTAACTTCGAAGTAACTTCGTTACGCGACCTCTTAAGTTCTTCCAAATAGGCCTCAAGCTTTAGATTAAGCACCATAGACTTCCTTTATTTCTTCAATTTTGTTATTTATATTTAAATTGTATATACTTGCATAATCTAAATTAAGTTCGTTAATAATTTCGTCAAGTATCTCTTTAATCTTGACTAGCTCTTTATCAAAGTTAGGCAAATTATCCCCAAACACCGATTCCAAGTCTGCTTTAAGAAAATGCCTTACTTCCTCTGGACATGAACATCTAGTTATTTTTTCATAGATTTCTTTTACACTTGTATTAGAATCAATAAATTTTCTATATAAATCAGGAAGTATCATGTTTTTTTCAATATTTGTAACAAGATGGTCTAATACGGCATCACAAATGAAGTTTTTAAATAATGCATCTGATAACATAACTACTTCATCTCTACAGAATTCTGTTGCTACTTCACTCACATTCTGTAATTGTTGTATCAGACCGATTTGCAACGAATATATTTTCTTTAGTGTTTTTAGCCCTAAATTATCGTGGTCTATAAACTTAGAAATTGTTTCTAGTAAAGCTTTTAATTCATTTGAGATCGAATCGAAATCTCTTATTAATTTACTAAGTTCATTGTAATATTTACTATTTTCTATACGTACTTTTATGCCTGCAGTTTTTAGGGCTTCTATTACAGGTATATAGTTTAGCGGTTCTTTTATCGAAAATAAATCTTCGCTCGTTCTCTTTAACTCGTTGATTTTTGATTCTAATATATTGAATTGGATGATATCTGGTAGCTTAGAAAGTTCAAAGAGTACACGAGATGCCATAGTCAGTTCCGGTATAGTTTTTGCGGATTTGTAGATTGAGTCAAATTTTTCGAAGAAGTTTTCACCATATTTTAACAATTCGCCAATTCCGCGGCTGATATTGCATTTGGTTTCTATCGCTAATTGAGAAACAGCGCGGCATAATTCTGTTCCATATTCGAGCACTTTTGAGATGGAAGAAAATACATTGTTAAGTTGCTCCATATTCACCTCTGCGATAGATAGAAGTAACAGGTGTTTGGCCTTGGCTTGACCTATTTGATATCTTTTGCTCCATATTTCTTGTAAATTTTTTTCTATATTGTCAATTTTTGATAATAATTTATTCTTATTTTCTTTAATAAAAGCTTTATTTTCGTCTATTAATTGTCGAAGGGCGTTAGTATAGAGCAATAGTATTCGACTTTCTGCTGAGGAAAGCGGTACAGCGCAGTCGATGGCGTTATATAATGCTCCTGCTAAAAATAGTGAAAGACGAGGACTAGGAATAAGAATCTTTATGAGTCCAAGTTCGATATAGTTCTTCCATATGTTTTCGAGTCTTTCTAGGTATGCATCAGATCGACCAATTGGGATTAAGATTATACTCTGATTATTTAATATAAGAGATTTTATAAATTCAATAATTTGCGTTTCCAAGAGCTTTTCTACAGGTAAAAATAACGGATAAATCGCATTACGCAGAAATTCTTCAGTGTCTTGTTTATAAATTAATTTAATTAATTTGATGTTTATTTCTTCTATTTTATTTATGTCTTTTTTTATAATTTCATCTATTTTTTTACTAAGTTCATCATATAGTAGACTAACGGGCTTATTTTTACTACATCGGATTAGTGGATTCAAAAGAAGAAGTGGATATATGCTACTTATCGTCAACGGGTGTAAAGCATAGTAATAATCGCTTTCAATGCTGAGATTTTCAACTTCTGTAATTAGCGAGCTTAAATTATTTGTTAATATCTCAAAAAGCTTTTCTTGTTGAAATTCTACTGCTACGTCTTTGGCTAGCTCAAATAAGGCCAGAAAAGCTGACTTCTCGTAGATAATAATCTGTTGATCGCTCCATGCTGAGAATATAGCGGTCACCAATTCGATACCTACTTCATCGACACCAAATGATTTTAAATGATTTTTTAATTTATTTATAAAATCAGAAACATTTATAACTTTGTTATTTTTCACTACGTATTTAGAAGATATATTTTTTAATTTACTAATATCGATACAACCCGGAAGTTGTTTTTCGGCGACGGGTCCTATGTGAACAGAAAGGATTTGGAAAAGCTTGCGTTCGTTTTCGTCACTGATCTCTGAAAGTTTGCGATCGTACTCCGAAATATCGACGTAAGGCATATTCTCTGTTATTGTTTGTCCGATGAGTGATGAGTAATCAGGTTTTTCACATCTCTCTACAGCGTTTGTAGCTCGTTCATGGATTTTTTCTTGGATTAACCGCAGTATGTGGCCTGGACGGCCCTTTCCTATCCACCATAGCAGGTTTCGAACATGTGGGTTCTGGATGCTAAATTTACTGATATCGTCTGGGGCCAGGAGGGGTATTGTTTTTACTACGACACGCCATGTGGCTGATTGGGTAACCGCCTCGCTGTATATCGTTGAGGGACCGAAGGCTAGGATTAGAAATGGAGTTTTTCTCTCGCGGACCGCATCAAAGAGGCCTCTAAATGGTGTTGTCCCGTAAATTATCTTAGTTTTAAGGGTACCATAGCTTTCTTCAACTTCATCTATTAACAGTATGGCGTTGTCTATACTTTCACTGTATCTATTAAAAAGATCCAGAAGTTGTTTGGTAGTTAGTCCACAACATGTAATATATTCATCAACGATTTCTTTTGTTGTAGGTTCATCAAATTTACCTGAACTTAGATATATTGAGATTTTGTTGCGTAGGTCTCTGTAGAAGTCATTTATATAACGTGGTAGCTCGTCTTCGGTTATTTGCTGTTTTTCTTCTTTTTTTAATTTCTCTTCGATATATTGTGATATTTTAGATAGATTTACCTTTATTGCCAATATATTGTTTCTAACAGAAAAACAGAGGAGATGCTTGAGGAGAGTGGTTTTGCCTGATCCATACGGCGCGTTGATTATTATGGGATTGATGGATTCGTTATTAATATATCTTCTAATGATCTCCTCTATCTCTTCGCGGATCTGCCGATGCATTGGTGAAAGATCCTCCCATCTCTGGCACAAAGCAGTTGCCATCTTGGAATTCTATATTGTTAAGTTACTTTTAAAGATTAATTTTTTTAGTCGTCGCCCCTCCTTCTCAGTGCTTAAGTTTATCATTCCAGACTGGGACGACATAGTTGATCCTGCTTTCGACTTCGTAAAAGAGAGGGAGTCTGAAGGGTATAGGCGTGACCGGTTTATGTATGGTGCAAGGCTTTGGGAGCTTGTTGGGCATGTTGTCGATGGGGTGTTGGTGTCTATCTCTACGCTTTCTGAGTCTAAGCTGGCGCGGATTAAGAAGGCGGGCGGAGTTAGGGGGTTCATGAGGCTTCCAGACGGCATGCAGATTATTGGGGATTGTGGAGCTTGGCAGTACCGCGATAGGGAGTCGCCACCATATACCGTGCAGGGGGTGTTGGAGTATTATCGTGTTCTGGGGGTCGACTTTGGCGTTACTCTTGACCATATCCCGTTTTTTGGAGATCCCGAGAGACGTATCGAGTTCACGAGGAGAGCGGCTAAGGAGATGTTCGACTTGTGGAGGAGGGGGGGTTACGGGTTTGAGCTTTTGGGGTCTATACAGGGGGTGTCGATTGAGGATTATGTGGAAAGCCTGAGGGAGCTTCATAGCTACGGCTTTAGGAGCTTCGCGGTGGGGGGCCTTGCTAAGCGTGATACCGAGTTTTTGAAACGGCTTATTGAGGTGTTTATCGCAGAGGTGAGGAGTTTGGGCGACATTAAGAAGGTGCATTTTCTTGGAGTTACGCGTCTGGGGATCTTGCCTTTGTTGAACAAATTGAGCGATTACGTAGCGGAGGTGTCTTTCGACAGCTCTTCTGTCCTTAGGCTGGCGTGGACGCGTGAGCATGGAAACTACCTCACGGCGGATGGAAAGGCGTATACTGCTATCCGCGTGGTGGATAATGGGTCTGAGATAGAGGAGGCGGCACGTCTGCTTTTGAAGAAGTTGCGGGAGTACGATAGGGGGGTCGTCTCGTTTGGTGACGTGTTGGAGGTTGTTAGGGATTATGTTAGGCTCGTGGGGCATGAGAGATATCTGCCGTACTATGTGGTGACCTTGAGAGATATGCCGTGGAGGCGCTGTGATTGCGCCGTCTGTAGGTCTGCGGGTGTGGATGTAGTGATTTTTAGGGGGAATAATAGAAACAGGAGGAGGGGCTTCCATAATGTTTACGTGTTTAGCAAACTGTTGAGATCTGGAAATTTCGAGGTGAGATTTACTGTGCCGAAAGACGGCGACGTGAAGATGGATGAGACCTTAGGTGATAAGAAGCTGGAGTTTCTTCTGAAGAATGCGCGCACGGTGCTCATAGTGACGCATTGCACAGAGGAGAAGAGCGTGCCTTGGGATGGGATGGTGTCGGTGCTGAGAGAAAGGGGCCTAACTGTGCCGTCTCACGACATAGAGAAGGAGACTCTCTATAGAGAGGTGTTGCAAAATTACATGAAGCCTGCGAAGGAGATGTATGGAGGCTCTTTCGCGGTGGTTAGAAGTCTTGCTGACGTTCTTAGACGTGTGGGCAAAGAGGTGGATGTGTATATTATTAGTGCACGTTATGGCTTAATCAGCGAAAATGAGCTTATTGTGCCCTACGAGGCGACTCTCAAGGGGAAGCCTAAAGAGTGGATTAGGCACTGGTCCGTGAGGCTTGGTGTGGAGAATAAGTTGTTGAAGGTGTTGAGTTCGAAGAAGTACGACTTGGTGATTGTGGCGCTTCCCAGGGAATACGCCTACGCTGTGGAGGGAGTGCTACGAAGGCTTTTGAGGATGGAGAATGCCATTCTCATTCTTCCGAAGAGGGCAATAGCCACAGATGGTGTCAGAGCTAGGTACATCTTGGCAGGTAATCTTAAGTCTAGAATTAGGCAGATAGCCTTGTTACGTGAAATTGCTATAAAGACATATACAGGTCCGGAAGGTTGATTAGAAGTTTCAGATACTACAAAAAGTATTTAAAGCACCTGCCGGCCTTCTCCGTGCGTCCGTTTACTCTGAAGAGCTTGTACGAATTTTTGCGTTATGTAGGTGAAGGCGGCTCAGTAGGCGAGGATAGAAGGCTTAGGGAGCTATGGAGAGTTGCTTTAAATCTTGGGTTTGTACGTGAAGATGGCGGCATTACTGAGAGAGGGCTCAGGTTTGTCTCTGCCTATGAGAAGGGCGATGGGGGCGCTATTCACGAGCTATTTATGGAGGCGCTTGAACCCTATCGGGTTGTCTACGGGCTTGTCTCCAAAGGGGTTATGCAACCTAGCGAGTTGGTGACTTTGTCGGGGTTCAACGCGGTGGTGGTGGATGTTGTGTTGAGATTGACTAGAGAGGTTGAGGCGCTTGGGACCTCCATGCGCGGTGAGCTCTGGGGGTTGTTTGAAAAGGTTCTCTTCGATAAATATAGAAAATTGACTAGGCGGAGGTGGAGTAAGTATGTTACTATTTTAGATCTTTTGGAGGAAGTTAAGAGGGAATTGCGCTTCCCGCGGCGCGTGGTAGAGGAGATGTTTAGGGAATTTGTGAGGCGTAGGAAGGGCGACGTAGTGTTGACCGGGTCTCCTGCTGGCGATGTTGCAGGTTTTGAAATTGGGGGTAGGCGATATGTCTACATCATGTTAAGGACATGAAGACCAGAACACTTCTTCCGGTTCCTGTAGAGGATGAGATTGAGAATTTTTTCGATGCCTACGGAGTTCTCCATGAGTTGGTTAATGTGGTGGAGTTTGTGGCAGCGGGCTCCTCTGGCGCTGGGGTAGTAATCGGCAACTATGGGTTCGGCAAGACTCACGTCCTCCTCCACCTATCGTCTCATGTCAGGAGGAGATATGTGAAGAGCTTTTCTATTTATGTAGACACGCCTGGCGTCAGCGTCCTGAATTTCTACAACGCAGTGATGGGAGCTCTGTTTGAGGATGGGGAGCTGGTCGAGCTGGTGGCGTCTCGTGTGGAGGAGCCCCTCGGAGGGCTTTTGAGGATTGCAGGGAGCGATGCAGAGGATTCTAAGTATATCAAGCTTTGGCTTTTGGGCGATGCAGTTCCGCAGAACGTAAAGAGCAAGTTTGGACTTATCTCCACGAGGATAAGCGAAGAGTTGGCGGTTAAGTACCTGGTTAAGATAGTGTGGGGGCTTGCTAGGGCTGGTCGTGTGCCGCTTGTTTTTCTTTTTGACGAGTTGGAAGACGTAATCGCAATTCCGCAACCTAAGCGCCTACATTACCTGAGACACCTCAGGATGTTTATTGATAGTCTGCCTGGCGGCGCGTTTTTCCTGGCCTCGACTACTCCCGCCGGATGGGACGGCATTTTGAACACATATCCTCCTCTAGCGCGTCGTCTTTCTTCGTTAATGATTCATCTAAGACCTTTTACGCTGGAGGAGACAGAGAAGTTTGTGGAGTTTCTACTGGAGAGGAGGGGAGCTAGGGCTTCGGTGGATAGAGAGGTCGTGAAGGCTATCTACGACATTTCTGAGGGGAATCCAGGCGAGGTTGTTAAGCTGTTGAACATATTGCTTCTCAACGGCGCTTTGGACTCTACGAAGAAGGCGAAAGAAGTGTTGTCGAGGTACGTATAATGCCGAAGCTTTTCATCACGTGGTATGCCGAGCCGGAAGATCCTCATTACTGGGAGTATTTCCCAGTGGAGGGGATAGTCGTCTCTCTGAAGTCTGTGCTTTCAATACCTAGATGGAAGCTATCTAGGGTCCTTGCGGAGGGGTTTAAGCGGTACTTTGGCTTTAGAGGGACGCTCATAGTGGATTCCTTTACGACTTGGCTTCACACCCGCGCCGGCTTCTCGACCGACTTGCCGCAGTACCACGTGCTCTATCTGCAACATCTTCTTGGCTCTGACGTGTTGGTTCAGAAGGACTATCCCTTCATCGGGGATATGGATAGGGAGGGCAGGGAGAGGATGTTTAAGAAGAATCTCGTCAATGCCGAAGCTGCGTTGAAGATTGGAGAGCGGCTGGGGCGGGAGGTCATGCTCGTGGTCCAGGGCTGGGATGTGAAGTCATACGCGAAGTGTGCTAAGTTCTACCGAAGGCTTGGGGCTAAATATGTGGGGATCGGATCTCTCGTGCCTAGAAGCAACGACGTCGAGTTTGTCGAGAGTGTGGTGAAGGAGGTACGCGCCGTGTTGGGCAGATCGGTGTGGTTGCACCTTTTCGGTGTGGCCAATATCGATGTATTGAGGCGCGTTGCTAAATACGTAGACAGCGTCGACGTGAGCACCCCCACATTAGCCGCAGCCAAAAAGGAAATGATTGTTTGGGAGGGCGGGAGATTCCTCCGGCTAAAGACGACGTCGCTGACGAACATTTCATCTTTTGGACAGCTAATAGAGGAAACAGGTGACGCCTTCGAAAGAGAACTGTTGATGAGGATTCTCGACGCAAAAACTATAAGCGAAAAAAACAGAATGCTTATGATTTACAATACATACATATTTCAGAAATATATAAATAAGTTATTATAAACCTCAATATTTGACGTCTTCTTCTCTTACCTGCCAGGTGAGAGTTTGAGTGCCGCTAGCGTCTTCTCTATCGTCTCTTCGCAGGATTCCGGCTAGTTGCCAGAGGGCGCGCAACTTTGTATTCCTGGAGGGCCTCGGACTCCGGCTGTCAGCCGGCCACGGGGGGCGAGACGCAGGTATTCAGCTCTATGAGGAAGAGGGCTGGGAGGTCCGCGTCTCAAGGCGCCTCCGCCCGCAACATGAAGGCTCAGCAGAAACCTGACCGCGCCGTGGGGCATCCGTCCTCCGCCGGCTCACTGGAGTCCCGCCGCGGTGGTGAGCAGATGTGTTCTGCGGCGTTTTCGATTACGGCGAAGAAGAGGCCGCCGTTTCTGCAGACGCCGCCTCTTCCTGCCGCAGACTGCCCTCCTCTCCGCGGCTTCTGCGCCAGCCGGCAGAGGTGGTTGCGCGGTCCGCCGGTGCCGCTCGCCGCAGACGCTACGCCCTTAAGGGCCTTGACCACCTGGTTGCCCTCGACGTGGGCGTAGAAGCGGTTTTTGAAGGCACGGCGCCGGGCTACAAGCTTGAAAAGACGGCCCATGGCGACGAAACAGCCGACGCCGGCGGAGGAGGGGCGGCGGGGTGGAGCGTCTTTTGGAGGAGGTGAGGAGGGTGTTCTCCGGCCTGCCGGTGTACGTCGGCGTTGAGGACGGCTACGTCTACCTGAAGAGGACTGCGCCTATGGACAAGAGGCAGTTCAGGAGGTACCTAGAGACGTGCAGAAGGCTGGGCTTTAGGTTCGACAGGAGGGGGGAGAGGTGGGTCAAGCCGCTGGAGGAGTTGCAACCATCTCCAGCGTAAACCTGTATCAAACCCCACACAGACCCCGCAGGCTGGACACCCCTCATGGACAGGCTGGCGGAGGCGGTAGCTGCACACTTGTGCAGGCATAGGGCGTCGGCCTGCTCCGACTCACGCCCGGCGTAGGCTCGCCGAGGTGGGCGCAGTGGAGGTGGTGAGAGGCGCGGCGGCGAAGAGGCGGTATACGCTACGCGAGAGGGGCTGGTCCAGGCGAGGCGGAGTCGGTCAACTGAGCCCGCCCCGCTGACAATCCCGCCCCCTACAAAGCCCAACTGCGAAGAATGGCGTACCTTTCCTCCTATTCTCCCTCTTTTCTTTCTTCGAAGCGCCGAAGAACGGCGCGTCGATTTTACCCAACGCCGTGTAAAATGAATGTAAAGCGTTGGTCCAAGCCGACCGCAGAGAAGACAAAAAACCAAAGAAAAACTTAAAAACCCACAAGAACTTGATACACAAGCCCCAGAATCTCAAGAAGGGTTGAAACGAAAAGACGCTGGAGCTGTGGCGCCGCTGGGCGCCGCTTCCCAGAATCTCAAGAAGGGTTGAAACGACCACTCCTGCAGACGCATCAAAATGACGCCTGCGCTGGCGAACCAGAATCTCAAGAAGGGTTGAAACGCCACGTCGGCGTCGCGAAGTGCCCCGACATCAACCAGAATCTCAAGAAGGGTTGAAACTGTAGCTCATCTACCGCCTGCCTAAGCTTACTTATAGCGTCGTCCAGAATCTCAAGAAGGGTTGAAACAACTTGCCGTACTCCCGGCACACGTGGTTGGCGCACCACCCGCGCTAGAATCTCAAGAAGGGTTGAAACGGCTTTTGAGGGTATGCCTGGTTGGAAGTTGCTTTGGAGTTTCATGGGGCTATCCAGCGTCGATCGGCTGGCAAACGTAATTGCAAGGGATAACGCCGTAAGCGGCGTTGGTCTCGTAGGCATGGCGGCGCGTGTCGCGGACTTCTGTTGTCTTCTGCTTGAGCATCTAGTTCGCCGTTACACATTTTTATGTTTGTAAATGGTCTCTGACATGTTTATGCCGCCGGCCTCGCCGTCTGGCCTCCGCCTGTTACGCTGTTTTCGTAACCGCTCTTTACATTAATCTATACGTAACTTTTTATTGCTGTACGATTCGGCGGTTATGTTTAGGGATTTGAGGCTTGTCCGGGGGATGCGGGTGGAGGTTGGGGAGGGGCTGAAGACGGGGAAAGCCGCCTTGGGCGGGGCTCGCCGCGTTCGCTTGGAAAAACTGCCGACGTAGGCCATGTACCTCTACGTGGGGAAGGTCCGGGTTGGTCCGCTTACGGGCTACCTCTGGCTTCTCGGCAGTAGGCTTTATTTGAAGCTGAGTTGGCGCCCAAGCGACACTTACTTCCTGGGCAATTTGTCAGATCTGCTCTCAGTTGCAGTCAGGCTTAGGCGGCTTATTCCCCGTCCAGTGGACGTGAGGAGAGCCGCCGCCGCGTTGGCCAAGGCATTGGCGGTTGCGTTGTATGTGGCTAGGCGCTGTAGAGACAGCCCCAAATGGAAGGTACGCACGTGGGAGGCTGAAGCGATGATACTGGACGCCGCGTCTGCGCTGGCCTGGACATGGCCAGCGGCCCATAAAGCGCTTAGGAAAGAGCTCAAGAGGCTGGGAGAGGAGGCGCCGGTGTAGAGCCCCGACGCCGCAACTCAACGGCGTCAAGTCCCGAGAGGTGCTCGCCACGGAGCCGGTGGTCTGCCTCCGCGCGGCTTTAAGACGGCGGCTAAGCCGAGCGCCTCCGGGCGAGGATCACAGGCACGTCCCTCTCCACCAGAGCCGGCGAGGCGGCCCATGCCGACTTAGCCCCAGCGGCGAAGCAGAGAGCCGTATTCAACACCGTCTCACTCCGTTGACAATTCCAACTAAGATTCCACCCCCAGGTGGGCCGGCGTGGATTCGGGCCCACCCGGGACGGGATTTCAACCCTTCTTGAGATTCTAGTTCATCGTGTACTACAGGACAGCTTCTGTAACCACTGCGCTGTTTCAACCCTTCTTGAGATTCTAGCTAGAAGCATGGAGGGGGGCTGACGACAAGAGCTGGGTGTGTAGGTTTCAACCCTTCTTGAGATTCTAGATAGGAGGTACGATGATCCCTACACGTTTACGATGGGACATCTGTTTCAACCCTTCTTGAGATTCTAACCGGATCAAAGGCGTCGGATGCCCACACGAGTTCGATGCGTTTCAACCCTTCTTGAGATTCTAACCGGATCAAAGGCGTCGGATGCCCACACGAGTTCGATGCGTTTCAACCCTTCTTGAGATTCTAACCGGATCAAAGGCGTCGGATGCCCACACGAGT
>WYEB01000214.1_pt1 | contig 22298 bp, 19 predicted proteins | sample 6343061 | NCBI WGS metagenome assembly WYEB01 (sample SAMN13812332, study PRJNA600296) | hot springs metagenome | biome: ENVO:00000051; feature: ENVO:00002007; isolation source: sediment sample from Evening Primrose shelf | place: USA: Yellowstone National Park, Evening Primrose Hot Spring ... | reverse complement strand
ATCCCTTTTTTCCTACCAAGGGCTACAAGCTCTTCGGTTGTCACCTCATGGGTAAAGCCAACGATGGCGTAGTTGCTCTTGTGAACCTTAAGCAAAAGCCCGGTGTTTTCGTTTATGGCTCGCTCGTAATCAAAAAGATGGGTTTTATTGGTTGTTCCTACCTCTCTTAGGATGCAACCAGCCCAGGTCATAACCTCTGGGATTCTAAAGCTTCCGCCTATTTCAACGAGCTCACCTCTGGAAACGATTACCTCTTTACCTTTAGCCAAGGTGTTTAAGGTTATGAGAACAGCGCTTGCATTGTTGTTTACCACAAGGGCTGATTCCGCTCCGGTAATCTCCTTTAACAACTCTTGAACATGCACATACCTACTTCCACGGCGCCCGCTATCAAGCTCAAACTCAAGGTTTGAATAGTATTTTCCTATGGTGTAGATGTGTTCAAGGGCTAAGGTCGGAAGCGGTGCCCTGCCAAGATTTGTATGAACAACGACACCCGTTGCATTGATAACTCGCCGAAGATGAGGCGTTTCATACTCCTTTTTAGTCTCTTCAAAGATTTTCTTTAAAACTTCGTCGGTAAGCTCCGAGAGTTCCCCCTTTTGAAAAAGTTCCCGAACCTTTGAGACAACCCTTCTTGCCAGAGGTGTCCCGCAGGCAAACTTCTGCTTAATCTCGTTTACCGAAGGAATGCGCATCCTAATCCCTTATCCCTTTCGGAAAGAACAGTTAAAGATAATTTTTTCGAACAAACCTTTCAATCCGTTCAAGAGCAATCTCAAGGACTTTCTCTTCGGGAAGAAAGATGATCCGAAAATGTTTGCTACCTGGCTTCTGTCCAAATCCGCTTCCATGAACCACAACTACTCCTTCCTCAAGGATAAGCCTTTTAACGAAGTCAAGGTCGTTCACATGAGAGAAATGGATGCTCGGGAAGGCGTAAAAAGCACCCCTTGGCATAACGCAGCTTATTCCAGGAATTGAGTTTAGCCCTCGAACAAGAAGGTCCCTTCTTCTCTTTAGCACTTTTAGGACTTCTTTAAGGTAACCATTCTCGTTTAGGAGGGCAACGGGTATGGCATACTGAAAAGGATGGGGTGCGCAAAGTCTTGCTCTGGCAAGCTTTGCTATGGCTTCGACATAATCTGCGATGACCTCTTCCGGTCCAGACACAATTCCCCAGCCTATCCGCCAACCTGGAGCAAAATAGCATTTGGAAAGACCGTTGAAGGTTACAACCGGGACATCCTCGGCTAAACTGGCAACGGAGATATGCTCCTCTTCTTCATCAAGAATATATTGGTCGTAGATCTCGTCCGAAAAGATGACAAGTCTGTGCCTTCTTGCAATTTCTACTATCTGGACAAGAGTGTCTCGCGAAAGGATTGAACCTGTGGGGTTGTTAGGGTTGATGATAACTATGGCTTTGGTTTTGCTATCTATTGCTTCCTCGATGGAATCAAGCTCTGGTTCCCAGTCATTTTCTTCATCAAGATAGTAGTAACGAGGTTCTATTCCAAGCTTTGAGGTGATGGCTTGATAGAGGGGATAACAAGGGCAGGGTAAGAGAATGTTTTCCCCAGGGTCAAGAAGGCTTGCTATGGCAAACTCTATAGCTTCGCTTGCCCCATGAGTGATGAAGATTGAATAGGGTTTTATTCCCTTTTTTTCAGCGTAGGTTCGGATGGCGGAGATTGCCTCCTCAGCCCCCAAAGAATCGGAATAATAATTTAAATTTTTTAGCATGGCATCGTATACTGCTTCGATGAGGGGTCTTGGAGTTTGGAAGCCGTATTTTACAGGGTCCCCGATGTTTAAAGGGATTAGGTCAATGCCTCTTGCCTTGGCTTCCTTTGAGGTTTCCACAATATCGCGAATGGCATACTCAACGCCCCAGGTTCTCTGGGCAGGCACAATCTTAAACTCGTATCCCATTCCTACCCTTCTCCTTGAAGAAACGATGCTTAACTTTTTAATCATTCTACAAATTTAAGGATTGTCAATATTTTATGAGGGAAGGCGTTTCGATAAAATACTTAGCCGCTGCTCGCCCCCTAAAATCAGGACAAACACCCTTTGCCCCTAGATTTTGTCTCCAGCCCAAACTAGAAAAAAATTCTCCATTACCCCTTATCTCAGTCTTTTAACCAATTAAAATTATGGTACATTTTAGAACCTAATAATTAGGTCATCATGGCTAAAAACTTCAAAGAATTTATCATTTCGTTAAAACTTTATTTAAGCTACTTTTTCAAAAAGGTAGCTAAGGATGAAGTCTTAATCTATGCTGAAGCCTTAACTTTCAATACTTTATTAGCTGTGATTCCCCTCATAGGATTGGTCTTTAGCTTTGCTAGGGCTATCATACCTGAAGATACTTTAATCATAAAAAGCTTTGAGCTTTTAGTTAAGCTTTTACCAGAAGAAGTTACAGGCTTTGTCGTAGAAAAACTTATTTACTTCCTTGATAGAATTAAGCACTTTCCTTTAGGTAAGTTTAGTCTTCTTACCTATTTCATGATGAGCATAGGTCTACTTTTCTTCGTAGAAAGCTGTCTTAATCGAATTTATTTGTCTACCGAAAAAAGAACCATTCGAGAGAGAATAAGCTTCTTTTGGCTTACCTTAACCATAGCTCCCTTCATACTTTTAATACCAATTGTTACTCATGGTTATTTAGAAGCAAGGTTCAAATATGCCACCTATCTGCTATTAATTTTTATGTCCTTTGTCTTCTATTTGATTTATTATTATTTTCCTGTAAGAAAAGTTCCACGAAAATATGCTCTAATAAGCTCCTTTATTACTACTATTTTATGGGGAATTCTTTCTTTTGGTTTTAGTCTATATGTAAAATATGCTGTATCTTATTCAGCAATATACGGTAGTCTCTCTACTATATTCTTTTTCTTTCTTTGGATTTTTCTGAATTGGTTGCTCTTTCTTCTTGGAGCAGAGCTTACGGTCTTTCTAAGTTTAAGGCATAATTTGTTTAAGCCAAAGCTCCCTTGCGGATGGGATAGGATTATCCTTCTAAAAACCATCTACGAAAACTTCTTAAAGGGTAAATCTTTAAGCTTAGAAAGATTGGAAAATACGCTTAACATCGCTCCAGATAGACTTTACGAGCTTTTGAGCGAGCTTGAAAAAAAGGGCTATATCCTCCTTGCGGAAGGATTGGTTTTACCCACACGAGACCATGGGGGTCTAAAGCTATCTGAACTGCTTGGTTTAACCGAAGAGGTTTTAAAGGAGGCAAAGTCCTTGTCCGTCCTTAGGAATTTTCTTGAAGGAACGCGGCTTAAAGATATAATAGATGAGGATGAGAGAGAATGCAAACTTTAAACTTCTTTTTTTAATATCCTTTCTTCTTTTTCTTCTGGAAGCCTTAGCCGGCTACTTTAGCCACTCCCTTTCCCTTCTTAGCGATTCCTTACATTTGCTTTCTGATACCCTCTCTTTGTTGCTAAGCTTTTTTGCCTTAAAGTTTGTAAAAAGACCCCCCAGTCTAAAAGCTACCTTTGGCTACCAAAAGCTCGGATTGCTCTTTACCATCTTTAATGGTCTTTTTTTAGTATTAAGCTCCCTTTACATCCTTTATGAAGCCATAGAAAGACTAAAATCGCCAAACCCAATCAATCTAAAGATAATGCTACCCGTAGCCATCGTTGGGCTATTGGGTAATGTTTTAATGCTTTTTATCCTTCACAAAGATCACAAAGACATCCATTGGAAAAGCGCCTGGCTTCATATCCTGGGGGACACCCTTTCTTCGGTGTTTGTAATCCTATCAGGAGTTCTTATCTATTTATCCGGATTTAGTTTCTTTGACCCCATAGCCAGTGTTTTAATAGTAATACTTCTCTTCGTTGGAGGAATAAGGGTTATCCGTTCAGGTTTGGTAGTCTTTCTTGACCTTGTTCCTCCTCACTTTCAGTTGTCTGAAATTATTAAAGAGCTTAAATCTCATCCAGAGGTTGAGAATGTGCACGATGTTCATCTTTGGAGTATTGGACATGGCGTATACGCCTTTTCAGCCCATGTAAAGGTTGCTGATAGACACCTAAGCTTAGCCGATAAAGTAAGGGCGGACCTTGAAGAACGGCTAAGGTCTAAAGGGATAACTCATGTTGTCCTTCAGATGGAGGCTACAAGTTGTGAGGGAAAAGGGGAGCTATGTCATCACGAATTTTATGCAAGGGGTGAAAAATGAAAGACTTTAAAATAGGGATTGCCCAACTTAACCCAACCTGCGGGGACTTATCCGGAAACCTCGAAAAAGTCAAAGCCACATTAAAGGAACTTTCTTCCTCGGCAGACCTTGTAGTTTTCTCTTTCTTACCTTTAACAGGCTATCCTTTGCTTAGCTTAGCTTATAGAAAGGATTTTTTAAGAGATTGTAAGCTTGTGTTCGAAGAGCTTGTTAAATATTCTAAGGATGTAAAAGCCCCTTTTTTGATTACCCATCTTGAGGGAGAGGGTGCCCCTAATCTTGGTTTATTTTTGATCGAGAGGGGAGAGGTAATAAGGAAGGCTTTTTCGTCTTTTGCCCACCCTGAAAGCTTATTCCTAAGCTTTAGTTTCAATTCAATGAGGATTTTAAGCTTTGTTGAGGAGAAAGAGCTAAGCTTTCCCCCTGATGAGGTTGACCTATTTTTGATCCTAAGCAAAAGACCTTACTATTTTGAAGAAGAAAAGGACATTTTGCCCCTTCTTAAAGATTTTGTCGTGAAGCAAAGAGCCTTTGTTTTTTATGTTAGAGGAGCTTATGTTCAGGATGAATACATCTTTCCTGGAAAAAGCCTTGTTCTAAGCCCAAAAGGTGAGATTATCCATAGGGCTAAAGCCTTTGATGAAGAATTAATGGTAGTTCCCACCATCTGTCACCCCGAGCCGCAAGGCGAGTGGTCCTATGCCCAACCCAGGTCTTCCTTAGACCAACCTTTAGAAAAAGAAGATTTCTCAGAGCTTTATCAAGCTTTAGTCTTCGCTTTAAAGAACTATGCCCAAAAAACAGGGTTTTACTCTGCAATCTTAGGGCTTTCTGGGGGCATTGATTCTTCCCTTGTTGCAACCCTTGCGGTAGACGCTCTTGGGAAAGAAAGAGTTAAAGCCCTTTTTATGCCCTCAGCGTATACCTCTCAAGAATCAAGAGAGGATGCCTATGCCCTTTCCCAAAACCTTGGAATAGGCTTAACAGAAATTCCAATTCAGGAGATTTTTAATGTTTATAGACAAAACCTTCTAAGCGGCTCTTTTCCTTCGGATAAGGTCACCCTTGCCGATGAAAACTTACAAGCCAGGATAAGGGCAAACCTTTTATTCTATCTTTCAAACAAGGAAAATCATCTTGTCCTTTGCACCTCAAACAAGAGCGAAGCGGCAACAGGCTACGGCACTATCTATGGGGACATTGCGGGTGGCTATGCACCCATAAAGGATGTTTACAAGACCTGGGTGTATGAGCTTGCAAGATATCGCAACTTGCTAAGTCCGGTTATCCCTGAGAGGATATTCCGTAAAGCACCTTCGGCAGAGCTTCGCCCTGGACAAAGGGATGAGGATGAGCTCCCTCCTTATCCAATCCTTGATGCCATCCTTAGGGCTCATTTGGAGGAGGGATTAATGCCTGAGGAGATATTGCAGAGAGGATTTTCGGAGGAGCATGTTAAAAAGACATTCAGGATGCTTGCCCGGGCAGAATACAAAAGACGCCAAGCTCCCATTGGACCAAAGGTGACAAAAAGCGCCTTAGGGGTAGACTATAAGCTTCCAATAATGCTAAAATTCCAAAGCCTCGTTTAAAAATGAACTATAAACTTTCAATTCTTATCCCAACTTATAATCGATTGGACCTCTTCAAAGAGACGCTTAGCTCTATTCTTAAGCAGGTGAATAATGAGCCGGTTGAGATAGTCATTGTTGACGATGGCTCAACAGAGAGAAACTATGAGTATGCTTTAGAGATTAGCAAAAAATATCCATTCGTTAAAGTCCAAAGACATGAAAAAAACTTAGGGGTTGGGCAAGCAAGAAATACCCTTCTCAGTCAGGCTAAAGGAGAGTATTTGGTGTTTATCGATTCGGATGACCTTTTAATGAATGGTGCCTTGAAAAAGATGTTAAGAACCTATCTTGAGTTGGCTAAAATTGCTTATAAGTCAGAGCTTTATGATAAAGCAAAGGCTTACCTACGAAAAAACATAGAATCTTATCCAGAGCTTAGGCGAAGCTTCCAATACTTTAAGCTTCAGACTAAAATATATTTCAAAAAAGTCTTTTGCCATTCCCAGTGAACCCTTTCCCCATTTACCAAGTGGTAAAAGAGTATGCTTACATTTTCCAAGAAATTTTTGATGAACCTTCAAAGGATATAAAACCCCTTCCTGTCTTTTTTCAGCATGAAAAAAGATACCGAAAGGTTAGAGGCATTGAAGCCTTTGGGAAAAGGTTTTACTTGAAAGAATATTATGCACGGTTTGATGAGGCTGAGGCTGAATGGAAAAATCTTTTTCGATTAAAAGAACTCGGTTTTCCCGTCCCTGAACCTTTTTTCTTCTTAAGGTTAGCGGATAGGGTTGTGGTTGCAACCTTTGAGATTAAGGGTGTTCCTCTTTCGGAACTCTTACAAACCCATCCACAGGAGCGTAAGAAGCTTATCTTTAAACTTTCCGAACTCTTAGCCAATTTACATTCCAAGAATATCTACCATCAAGATTGCTATCTTAACCACTTCTATTGGGATGAGGATAGCCAAACTTTAAGCTTCTTAGATGTCTCAAGAGTCTTATTCAACCCGCCTTTTGCTTTGCGCTACCAGATTAAAGATTTAGGACAGGTCGGATATTCCTTTGAGGAATATTTAAATGAAGAGGGTAGAGAAGCCTTTCAAATTTTCCTGTCCTACTATCTTGAAAATATCAAGTCATTGGGTAAAAGTCATAAACGGCTGATAAAAATTCTAACAGGAATAAAAGTCTGGATGATTAGAAGAAGAACGCTTAGGGCAAGAAGAAAGGGGAAAGTTTTATAGGATGCTTAAAAAGGTCGTTGCCGATGAGGTTGTCGAAAGATTAGTCATTGGCGGTGCCAAAACATTTGACAAAGTTTTGTATTTTTATCTTTCACCGGACAAAAAATGCCTAATTCTTTCTTCCTCGGCTACGGAGCTTTTAAATCATGTTCTTTCCTTAGGGTATCCTCTTACCCTTTCCCTGAAAGGGATCTCCTTTTTTCTTCAAAGCGGGGTCATTCCAACCCCTTCTACCATCTACGAGGAGGTCTATGTTCTTAGCATCGGTGACTATGCTGCAATAACCTCAAGAGAGGGAAAGCTTGAGATAGAGTTCTACCACGAGTTCCCTTATCCTAACTCTAGGAGAATACCCGGAAAAAAGGCGGAGTTAGATAAGATTTTATCTTTACTTACGAAGTCAATTTTAAGGAAAATAGACCCCCTTCGAAAAATCTTTCTTTTCCAAAGCGTGGGTAAAGATAGCAACACCATCCTTTTAGCCCTTATTGAAGCAGGGATAAAAGACAATGCGACAGCTTTAACCTTAGCCCTTCCTGGTTCGAAGAAGGATGAAAGCGGGCTTGCAAGCGAGATAGCAAAAAAAGTAGGGGTTAGGCATAAAAAACTTTTTCTTCCTAAAAGCATAAACTCAAGAGACTGGGACCTCTTCCTCAGATACTTCGAAAACATACCCTTCCCTTGTGCAGACGGAGCCTCCTTAGCCTACCCTTTGTATCAGCTAACCTTTGACCTTTCAGAAAGCAACATCCTTGATGGTAGCGGAGTAGATTACTACTTTGGGCATGTGCCAAGACCGATAGAATATAAAAGGCAAAAGCTTTACCCCAAGTTTAAGTTTCTAAGACCAATTGGAGAAGCGCTATCCTCAGGGAACCTTTTTCATAAGCTTTCCCGAGCAAGATGCGAGATGGCTGGCTTCATTGGAATTACGCTATCCGATTTAAAAAAATTTTTTCCTGAGGCTATACCAGTATATCCTTATTGGTTTTCTGAAGATGAAAAGAGAAAAGGATGGGATTACTTTGATTTGAAGGCTGATGTTTGGGCTACTCATGCTGAGCTTGGAAACGTGATCCGGAAGGTGAGCAATTTTGCCGAGGTGTTCAATGCAAACCTTGTTCTACCCTTTGCCGACGAAGATTTAGCAGACTATGTAGGCTCTCTTGATGAGGCTGAACTCTTCGATAGAAAAAACTTTAAAAATAAGCTTCCCTTAAGGAAATTACTTTACGAAAGGCTTGGTCTTGATAGCGATAAAATCGGAAAGTACTCTTACGGTTTTCCCACCTTCGAAGTCCTTGAGACTTTACTAAAAGATAGAGTAAAAGAAGTAATATTGAATTGCAAATTCTGGGATAGAAAGGAAATGGAAAGGTTCCATACGATTTTAGAAGAAAGGGCAAAGAATGATAAACTTTGGCAGAGGATCTTTGAGAGGCTTTTTCTTCTTTCTGCCTTTCTTAATCACAGCAAATTCTTAAATTAAAAAAATCGTGAGAAGATTTCTATAGTTTTCTTTTCAAAGACTTCTGGAGAAAAGGCAGTATAAAACCTTCTTTTTGCCCTTTCACCCATAGCTTTAAGCTCCTCCTCGGGTAGCTTGTATAGGCTTAGCATTGCTTTAGCGATAGCCCTGACATCACCTTTAGACACAAGAAAACCAAACTTTTCATCGGTAGCAAAGATATCAGGCACTCCCTCGGCATCGGTAGCTATTATCGGAAGCCCTGAGGCTAAACCCTCAAGCACTGCAAGAGGCATACCCTCTCTCACTGAGGTGTGAACCAGGACATCAAAGGCTTTTAAATAGAGGAGAACCTTATCTTGACTTACCTTTCCAGTAAAGATAACCTTATCTTCGATACCAAGTTCTTTGACCAAAGATTCGCATTCTTCTCTGGTCTTTCCTTCACCAACGAGAACAAGAAGGGCGTTAGGCATTTCCGGATTCACGGAATGAAAAGCTTTTATCAGGTCAACATGCCTCTTTTCTGGTCTAAATTGAGCCACCATACCAAAAATGAAAGCCTCTTGAGGCAGAGAAAGGGTCTTTCGAGCAGATGATTGAGAGATGTTTTCTGGAAAAGCTTTAAGCTCAAAGGAAGAGTAAAGTAGTTCAACCTCTTCAGGTTTGACAAGCCCTGTGCTTAGTATTTCTTCTTTTAAGGCTAAGCTGTTTACCAGGATAAGGTCAATTTTGCCCTTAAAAAGTCTAAAAAATAGCCTTCTTCCTGGGTGTTTGAGCGTTCCTCCAACGACGATGTGGTAAATGATCCTAAGCTCAGGGTAAAAAAACTTAGAAAAAATGGCATAGCGCAAAAACCTCCAACGGTGCGTAAGAAGAACAGTTATACCCTCTTTTTTCAAAAAATTTATTAAATACTTCAAAAAACTTAAGTTAAACTTTCGTAGGACCTCATTTCTTTCAAAGGGTAACGGATGGAGCTTCGCTTCGTTTGCTATACATATCTTGTCACCCCGAGCCGCAAGGCGAGGGGTCCTATGATGGAGCTTCGCTTCGTTTGCTATACATGAGGAAAGTTCAGTATCTTTTAGGTATTCCTCAAAGATTAAAGCGTAAGGGGTGAAGCCGTGTTTTTTTAAAATTTTGAATTGAAACTTATGGCGTCTATTTCCTAAACCGTCAAGAAGAAAGGCGACTTTTTTCATGAAAGCCCCAGACAAGCCCGCTTGCTATCCAGTAGGGAGTAAACCTTGTGCCCTCTTCTGAGCCTTCAAGCATTGACATCACAAAAAAAGCTAAAAAAAAAGCCAAAAGAAAACCATGCAAAGTTCCTTCTGACCTTTCGGACCAAATTTTATATGCTAACCAAATTGTATAGAGATAAAGGATTAGAAAGGTTAGCATGGTGTGGAAGCCTGCTTGCAGCCAGAGATTGAGGAAAAGATTATGCGCATGTTCAAGCCTTAAGGCAAGCTCATTGGTTAGAGCTAAAGAGAGCTTCTGAGTTTTTCTTCCTATCCCCGTCCCAGAAAAGGGCTCTTCCAAAGCTTTTTTAAGATAGATTGGCCAGATGTAGAGCCGCATCCCAAAGGAGCCAGATTCTGCATACTTACCCTGCGCTAAAAGGTCAACCTTATCCTCACGAATAAGCATTTCTCTTCCTACTGGAGTTACAAGCAAAGCTACTGTCAAAAGAATTAAAGAAAGGCTTATGGCAACGCCTAACTTTCTTATGTTTTTATTTTGAGAAAAAATACTTACGATTAAGCTTGAAAGCATAATTCCTAAAAAAGAAGCTCTTCTACCAAGGAGTATTTCCATAATTAAAGAAAAAAGGCTGATAAAAAGAAAAAAAAACTTGCGGTTTTTATCCTTTTCTATAACATACAGACCTAAAAAAAGAAAGAAAACCAAAACATACCCAAAGGATGTAACAACAAGCCCCTTTAATAAGCTTAAGTTGTTTGCAATAAAAACTGTGCTTGGGCAGGAAGGACCTGTAAAACAAATCTTAAGTCCAGAGTAAATGTGATGTAAGCTTATGGCAACACAACTAAGAGCTGGTGGGAGATAAAAAACTGGTGAACGATAAAAATTTGAGCCTTCTTTAATCTTCAAAGCTAAGTATAAGGCTAAGATTGTATGGAAAAGATAATTTTTCAGGAAATCTTCGAAAGTCCTCACAGGGTCTGGAGGCATAAAGGCAAAGGGTAGTAAAAATATTATAAAAATCACAAGCAAAATTAAGATACTTTTAGGAAGGTTTAACAGGGATCTCGGATTAAAGATAAGTTTTATAATAAAAAGAAGGGTGATAAGGCTAAAGCCAAACCAGAGAAAGGCGTTAGAATGGGCAAAAAATATAGCTACCCAGATGGCAAACCAGCCAATGAAAAAGGCTTTATTCATGAGTTAAACCAGTCTACTCCAAAACCTTGCTGTTTTTGAAGCTGTAGGAAAAGTAAATTATCAAACCGATGATGTTCCAGATAATAAATCTTAACCAGGTTTCTTTCGGTAGCCCAGCCATGATAAAAAGCAAAAGGGCTAAATTAATGGGAAGAAGAACCTTAGCATAAGGCACCCTAAAGCTGGGGGTTACTTCTCCCCTTTTTCTAAGAACAATGACCCCTATTCCCACCATAAAGTAGGCAAAAAGGGTTCCAATGTTTACAAGCTCAGCAAGAACTTTAAGGGGAATGAAGCCAGCAAAGAAGGAAAGGATTATTCCGCCAAGGAGCGTTGATACATATGGGGTTTTAAACTTGGGATGGATAGCAGAGAGCTTATCCGGAAGGAGCCCATCCCTCGAGAGGGCGTAAACCACCCTGGTAAAGCCTAAACCCATGGCTATAAGGACGCTTGTGATGGTGATCACGGCGCCGGTAGCTATAAGATTGCCAACTAAGGGATTGCCAACCCTAAACATAGCATAAGCTAAGGCATCGGGCACGTTCAATTCTTTGTAGTTTACCATCCCTACCAGCACAAAGCTTACGGCCATGTAAAACAGGGTGCTAAGACCTAAGGAGAGGATTAAGCCTCTCGGAACATTTTTAGTAGGGTCTTTTGTTTCTTCGGCAACCGTGGATACGGCATCAAAGCCTAAATAGGCAAAAATTATAAGAGAGGCAGCTCGCCATACACCCTCGTATCCATAAGGGAAAAAATCTTCCAGATTTTTAAAGTCTACATGAGTTATTCCAAAGATAAGGAAAAGGACAAGGGTTAAAATCTTTAAAAAGACGATGAAGGTGTTGACTGTAGCGCTCTTTTTAATCCCAAGGGTTAGTAGGATGAAGACGGCAAGGGTTCCTAAAAAGGCAAAAAGGTCTATAAATGTGCCAGCGGAAGGGTTGTAGGCACCGCTTAACATCTTGGGGAGAGTGAACCCAAAGTTCTGCTCAAGAAAGGTTCTCAGATAGCCCGACCAACCCGTGGCCACAGCTGAGGTAGCTATGCCATACTCCACTAAAAGGTTCCAGCCCACAAGCCAGGCTAAAACTTCCCCCAAGGTAACATAAGTATAGCTATAGGCGCTTCCTGATACAGGATAAGCTGAACAAAGCTCAGCGTAAACTAAGGCACTTATGCCAATGACCACAGCTCCAAGAAGAAAGGAAAGAACAATTCCCGGTCCGGCATAGAGGGCTGCGGCTTGCCCAGTTATGACAAATATTCCTGCCCCGATTATTGCTCCTATGCCAAGAAAAGTAAGGTCAAGAAGACCAAGCTTCCGTGGAAACCTGTCCTTTTCGATTGAATATCGTTTCTTTCTAAAGATTTCTTTTAAATGCATAACCTCGATTATACAACAGTTTAAAGATGTATACAATATTTTGCCCTTTTCTATCTAATTTTCTAAAATTCTGCTAAAATTTGCTCTCATGAAGCATGTAGTCATAGTTAGACCCAAGGTAGGTTTTGGGCTTGGCGGAGCCGAAACTCATGCTGGGATGATAGCTCTAAAGCTCCTTGAAAGGGGATATAAAGTCTCTGTCCTTGCCCAGGAGATAAGCTTCCCAAAAGAGATCTTGGGGGAAATTAATTTTCTTCAGGTGAAGAAACGAGGTAGGGGAAGCTTGCTAAAATATCTTTTTTTTCTTAAAGAAGCAAACAGGGTTTTAGAAAGCCTTAAAAAGGATTATCTTCTCCTCTCCCCTTTTCGGTTTCCAAAGGCAGACCTTTTGATCCTCTGCGACCCCCTTTTTAAGTTTTGGCTGAAACAAAGGCCACTTCCCAGAATAATTAAAGAAATTTCAAACCTCGGGATCCGAGCAAGGGTTTTCTTAAAGCACGAGGAGCTTTGTCTAAGGTCTGCAAAAAGGATCATTGCTCTATTTTCCCCAACGGTCGAGCTTTTAGAAAACCTTTATCCCGAAGTGGTCCATAAGGTAGCGGTCTGCCATATGGGTATCGACCATAAAAGATTTAACCCTGAGCTAAAGAAGCAAAAAAATGCTCTTCGAGAAAAATACCGCCTTGACCCCAAGGATTTTATCATCCTCTTTGTAGGAAATGAACCAAGAAGAAAGGGCTTAAGCCTTCTTTTAGAAGTATTTCCTAAGCTTCCCGAAAATGTAAAACTTCTTATTGCGGGTATTCAAGGAAAAAGCCAAAAAAGGATTGTTTATCTTGGTAAGGTTCAAAACATTGAGGAGTTCTACGCCCTTTCTGACCTTGTTGTTTTACCAAGCCTTTACGACCCTGGAGCTTTGACTACCTTAGAAGCCTTAGCAAGCGGAACTCCGATTATAACCTCCGTCTTTGATGGTGCAAAAGAATTCATCAAAGAGGGTGTAAACGGCTGGATTACAACCCTGGAAAAGGAGGATCTTTTGCAGAAGATGCATCTCGCCATGAAAACTAAAATCTCAGAAGAAGCTTGCAGTCAATCCATCTCTCATCTTACTTGGGATAGCTATGTGGACTGCCTTGTTTCCCAAATGGAAGGACTTTAAAGTCTATTTTTTTAGCAAAGAGGCTAAAGCTACTCTTGACCGGCTTCTTCATGAACCCTTTTTCTTAAAATGCGAAAAAATTCCAAAGACGCACAGAAACTTCCTTTTAACCTTTGCCTCATCGACTGAACCTGATCTTTTTATGAAACTCTTTATACCTCGCCCTTTTAGAAGAAACCGGATGAAAGCTTACTTGAAAAACCTTCTTGAGTTAAAAAAACGCGATGTGCCTCTCCTTGAGCCCCTTTTTCTTTTTTGGAAAAATCCCTGGTTTTCCTTACTCAAGGATGATCCCTTTTATGGGGGGATAGTTTTTCCTTACCTGAAGGAAGGCTTTTTGACCTTTGAATCCGCAAAAATGCACCTTACAAGCCTTGTTAAGTTCTTATTTTCCCTTCACGAAAAAGGGATATACCTGCGGGACACAAAGTTTTATAATTTTTATTATACAAATAAGGCTGGATTTAAGGTCTTTGACCTTGACGGTGTAAGGCTTTATAGCAAACCTCTACCCAAAAAGATGAGGCTAAAAGAGCTTGCTACCCTGACCATGACCTTAGAATGGGAAGGTTTACCCCTTGCAAGAGAACTCATCTGGAAAGAATACGAAAAGCTTTATCCAGCTTTTAGCGAAAAAGATGTTATTTTTTTTGAAAAAATTATCACCTTGCGAAGAAAGAAAAGGGAAAATCATTTAGCTAAAAATTGAGGTAAATGAGGGGTGTTACATGATATTTAAAACCTTTGATGAATATTTAAAAATCAAAGAAAAAGTTAGTAAGGAGCTTTCTGGGAAGTTTGGATGCATCGTGGAGTTTAACGGATATGTAAGAGAATATGACATTGTTAATAGGAATGAGGTTCCCACCTCTGGGCTTAACATTAAAGACGAAGTCTTTTTTCATCTCCCTAAAATCAGAGAAAAAGCCATAGAAAAGTTTGGGCTCTTAGAAGTCTTGGTCTACCATAATCAAGGATTCCTAAAGGTAGGGGAGAGGGTGACAGCGATCGCCATCTTTGCCAAAAGAAGGTTTGAAGCCTTCTCCGCCCTTGAATTTATCATCTCAGAAATCAAAAAGTATCACTGAACCTTGATAAGAAAATAATCCTTTGTCCTAACCTTTAAAGGCATTGTTACCCAATTTCTAGGGATTTCCATCCCCTCAAAGTCCCTCCTTTCTATTAACACAAAAGCACCTACTGGTATAGATCGACAATCTTCAATCTCCCTTAAGTAAATAAAATCATCAACTGCGCGGTATCGGTATTTAAGATAATAGACCAAATGATGGGGAAGGGCTTTGCAAAGATAGAGAATTCTTTTCCCTTGAAGTAGCTCGGCAACCTCTAAAGCAGCCCTTCGGAAGTAGTTTAAGTTTTTGGCATGATAGGGATAATAAAAAAAAGTGTAAGCTTGCTTTCCTATAAAAACAAGCACTATAAGGGCTGTAAAAAGTTTCTTTAGAGAAAAAGAAAAGACCTTATCCACATAAAGCATTGGAATAGCACAAAGTATAGCAAAACCAGGAAGAGAAGGCATGATGTATCTAAACCTTGCACCAGGAAAAAGAAAATGAAATAAATAGGAAAGAATAAAAAGGAAGGCAGAATATTTGAAAAGTTTATAGTACAAAGGATTGTCTTTAGGAAGATGTTTCAGATAGAAAGGAAGAAAGAATAGCCAAGGAGAAAGGGAAAAGAGAGCACCAAGGGTATAGGCGGTAAAGTGCTGAGATGGTGTCATCTCCTTTGCTGAGGCTGCGCTTTTGTACTCTCCAATCCAGGAGTCTACGATTTGTCTTATGTCAATTCCTTTCAAATGTAAAGCAAAAATCCAGCTACAAAAAACTAAGCATACCCCAAATAGAAAAAGAAAATGGCGATTAAGTTTAAATAGGTCGCGTAAAGACCTTTCAGTATATAAATAAGGAATTAAAGCAAGGTAGAAGAAGAGAAGAGCGTGAAAAGTTTTAGTTAGAACGGCAAAGCCTGCAATGATGCCTGCTAAAAGATAAGACAAACTTTTCCTCTTTTTTATTTCATAAAGATATAACCAAAGGTAAACATAAAGCGCAACTAAGAGGCTATAGAAGGCATCGATTTCTGCCCTTAAAGCTTTATCTATGACTTCAGGAGTCGTTAGATAGATTAGGCTTGGTAAAAGAAGCGTAAACAAAGAAGAGGGCTTAACAACATCTTTCCAAAGGAAAAGTAAAAAAAGAGAGGTTAGGATGACGCTTAAAGAAGAAACCATTCTTGCTGTCCACTCAGAATAGTCGCGAGTTATAGCAAAGGCTCCTGCCAAAACCCAGTTGAAAACCGGGGGCTTTGTGAAATAAGCCTCCCCAAAGAGGGTAGGAATGAGAAAGTTTTTGGTCTCAAGCATGGATAGGGCATAAACAACCCTTCTTCCTTCTTCGCCTTGAAACTCTTTAACCCCAAGGTTGGGTAGATAAAGAGAAAGACCAAAGAGTAAGAGAAAAAGGGTGCCTAAAAGGAGTTTTTTTCTTGACAGCAAGCTTCCTCCGTTGTGAATGTTAGCTAATTTATTATAATTGATTTTTTGAAATGCCGAAAAGACTTTATCTTTTTCTATTCTTCTTTCTTCTGTTCTTAACCCTTTTTTACAATCTTGGGGAGCGTCCGCTGTTTGGTGTTGAGGGGAGATGGGCAGAGGCCGCAAGGGAGATGAGCCTAACGCATTCCATTTTTGTGCCAACCATTAACTTTTCTCCCCATGTCACCAAGCCCTTAATCCCTTTTCTTCTTATCAAAGCCTCTTGCGACCTTTTTGGGGAGAACGAGTTTGCGGTAAGGCTCCCCTCAGCCATCGTCGCCTTACTTACCGTTATTTCTTTTTATTACTTAGCAAGAAAGCTCTTTGAAGAAAGGTATAGGTGGTTAGCGGTCTTTGTCTTTTCTTCTACCATAGGCTTTGTTGAGTTTGCAAGGCTTGCTCAATCGGAAATCTACCAACTTTTTGGTGTTGTCACAGCATTAGCCTTCTATGTGAATTATCGTGACAAGGCATCTTTCATAGGCTATGCTGGCTTTTTCTTTGGTCTTCTTTCTGGTGCCCTATCAAAAGGTTTGACAGCACCTACCGTCCTATTGACTACCGTAGCCATTGACCTATACTTAAACAAACGATTCTATCACTTTAACCTCAAGCTTTTCATTACTTTGGTTTTGTCTTTACTCCTTTATTTTTTACCTTACTACTTAACAGCCAAAGCCTTGAACTCCCCCCTTCCTTTCTATCTATGGTTTAAAGAAAACCTTAAACAAGCCGTAGACCCCTACGATAATCTTCGCCCCTTCTACATCTACTTCTTTTATTATCCCCTTTGGGTTGCTCCCTTTAGCCTAATTTTAATTTTTTGTTTTGCAACCTATTTCCCTAAATTTAAAAGATTAGCAAGCGATGAAAGATGGCTACTCCTTAGCAATTTAGCAGTCTTTCTTATCTTTACCCTTGCTAAAGCAAGAAGAGGCTACTACATCTTACCCATACTCCCTTTTGCTGTCCTTTTGATAATTACCTTTTTACGCAATATCCAATCTAACTCTTGGATAATCATAAGTAAACTGTTGGAAAACCTTTATAAAGTTTTAGCTTATCTTTTTATTTTATTGCTTTTTATTTCCCCTCTTTTTATAAAACTATACAGATATGAACTAAAACTTTCTCTTTTGATTTTATACCTTGTTCTTTTACTCCTTTCTTTGTTTATAATATTAAGCTTTAATAGGAAAGAACTCTCCTTTTGGCATACCTTTTCCTTGCTCTCCTTATCCCTTCTTTGTCTTTTTTATGCAGGTATACAGCCTATCTATTCTGAATCTACTGAAAAGCTAACAGGAGAGTTTGTAAAAGGGCTAAAAGAGTCTTTGTCTTATCTAAAAGAAAGAAAGGTTTGCTACCTTAAGGATAAGGGAGACCCTGTAGCCAATGTTTACTTTTACGCAAAGATCACCGAAAAGGTTGAGCCAGTCATGCTAACTAAAGAGGATTTAAAAGCATGCGGAATAGTGATAGTTCGTAAAGAATTGTTGCCTGACGAAAGAAGATTATTAAAAAGCTTAGGATACCAGATTAGAGAATTCATCGACAAAAAGGAAAAAAGTAAAAGCTATTTTGTGGCTTATGTTCAGAGTTCGGATACTTTAAACACGCCCTCTCGTTGAGCCCTGTTAAACCTTTTAAGGTTCTTGTAAATGACATAGCTTACAAAGGCTCCAAGGGCAAGGAGGAAGAGGACTCCCCCGTTCAAGAGCCCAGGGCTTAAAGGGTTTTTACCTTCAAACCAAAGAAATCCAGCAAAAATGACAAAGGCAAGAAGGTGCAAACCAGCCCAAAATTTGAAAAATTTTTCATACTTTAAAGGGTCCCTTAGGACAAAAGGAATGGTAAGGAGCTCCCGCAATACCTCAAAGGTTCTTTTTAAACCATAGTGGCTTCTACCATGAAGTCTTGGTCTATCAATGACCGGGATTTGGGTAAAATCCTTAGGTTTTATTCCAAACAATGCTGGTATGAACCTGTGAAAGCCATGAGGGATTTGCCATCTCTTTGGTATCTCGGAGTAGTAGCCCTTAAGACTGCAGCCGTTGTCTTTGGATGGGAGCCCTGTTATAAGCCCGATGAGAAAGTTAGCTATTCTTGAGGGGATCTTCCTTGTGAGAAGAGGCTCCTTTCTTTGTAAACGATAGCCAGAGACGGCAAGAAAACCCTCTTCAAGCTTTGCCAAAAGGTCTTTTAGATACTTCGGGTCATTCTGCCCGTCGGCATCCATGGTGAAGATGAACTTGCCCCGAGCATGGAAGAAGCCAGCAGTCAACGCAGCTGCTTCCCCTCGGTTTCTATCCATCACTAAAACCCGTACATTCGGGTCCTTGGACTTTATCTCCTTTAACACAGAAAGGGTGTTGTCTGTGCTCCCATCATCTATGAAGATTATTTCATACTCGTAGCCCTTTTCCTTTTTTATCTCCTCAAAGACTTGTTTAGCCTCTTGATAGACTATGGGTATGTTTTTTTCTTCATTATGGGCTGGGATTACCAAAGAAAGGAGCTTTGCCTCCAACTTTTACCCCTTGCCAAAAAAGCTCCTTATCGCCTGAATGATGTAGTCTATCTCTTCTTCTGTTAGCTCAGGATACATAGGGATGGCAACAAGCTCCCTTGCCAGTTTTTCAGCCTGTGGAAGATGCCAAGCTTTGCCGTAGGCTTCAAGGTAAGCTTTGTGTTTGTGAAGGGGGATGGGATAGTAGTAGCCCGTTCCAATGCCTTTTTCCTTTAGATATTTTACCAGCTCATCCCTTTTTTCTGTTCCTATGACGAAGCGGTGGTAGACGCTTTTTTTGTAGGGTGGAGGAGCCGGATGGACAAAAAGTTCCGGAATGTCTGAAAGCCCCTCTCGGTATCTGTTAGCGATTTCCCTTCTTTTTTCGTTCTTGGCATCAAGGGTTTTAAGCTTTGCCCGGAGGATTATCGCCTGAAGCTCATCCAAACGGGAATTAAAGCCCGGGAAATGAGAATGGTTCTTCTCTACCTGACCATGCACCCTTAGGTATTTAATCTTATAAGCTATTTCATCGTCGTTTGTAGTAAGGACTCCGGCATCCCCAAGAGCGTTAAGGTTCTTTACTGGTCCACAGCTAAAGCAAGCAACCTTACCAAAGGAGCCAACCTTCCTTCCTTTATACTCCGCTCCATGGGCATGGGAAGCATCTTCGATCAAGGTGATACCAAAACGGTCGCATATTTCAAGGATTTCATCCATGTCAGCAGGGTCGCCATACATGTGAACAAGAAGAAGGGCTTTTGTCCTTGGAGTTATCTTTTTTTGAAGGTCGGAAAGGTCTGGACCAAAGGTCCTTGGGTCAACCTCAACAAAAACCGGCTCTGCCCCAACCCAATGGATAGCTTCAAAGTCAGCAATGAAAGCGTTTGCCTGAAGAAGGACCTCATCCCCTCTTCCAACTCCGCAGGCAAGCAAAGCCATGAGTAAAGCATCGGTCCCGCAGGCGCAGCCCAAAGCATGCTTTGTGCCAATATATCTTGCAAACTCTTCCTCAAAGGAAAGTAAGTTCTTGCCGTTTAACACCTTCTGAGTGACAAAGACCTCTTTAAACCCTGAAAGGACCTCCTCTTCTATTTCGGCAAAGCCTCTTCTTAGGTCAAGAAGGGGGATACTAAGCATTATTCTTCCTCCCAAGCTTTGTCTTTAAAGGTCTAAAGGGAAACTTTACCTCCTTCCCCCTTTCTGCAGACTCATAAAGACCGACGATCAACTCAAGCGAGGGGATAGCATCTTGACCGATAGCAAGATAATCTTCCCTTGCCCCGTCTTTTAAGAATTTTATGGCTGTCCGATAGTAGGTAAAGTGCGAGTAGCCAAGGGGATGGGGCGGGTTTTCGCGAAACTCGTCCACATTAAGCCTTTGCAAAGCCTCCGCCTCAGCCAAAGCAAGATGGTTTAGCTTTTCCATGGCAAAGCCACCAAGGATGATAGAGCCCTTCTCTCCGAGGATGACAACCTCGGCTTTGATGTCCTTTGGTCTTGCGGCAGTGGTAGCGGTTATCGTGCCAAGGGCTCCGTTTTTAAACTTTATCACACCGACGAGCAGGTCTTCTGCTGGAATGTTAACAAGATAGGTCCCCATCTTAGCAAAGACGCTTTCTACCTCTCCTCCTAGGTAGACGAGGGCATCGGCAAAATGGCAGCCCTGTTGAGCAAGGGCTCCCCCATCCTGCTCCCAAGTCCCCCTCCAGGCAGCGCTGTCGTAATAACTCTGAGTTCGACACCAGTAAAATTGAGCTGAAAGATGAATGACCCGCCCAAGCAAACCCTCAGAAATGACCTTTTTAGCAAGCCTAACAGGTAGGTTTGCTCGGTTTTGGAATATGGTAATAAGCTTAAGGTTATACTTTTGGGATAGCTCAACGAGCTTGTTTGCCTCACGAAGGGTTAAAGCTAAAGGCTTTTCTACTAGGAGATGCTTCTTAAACCTTCCAAGGATTTCAACCCCAATCTTTCCATGGAGACCAGAGGGAACGGCAAGGTCAACAACCTCAGGGTCTTCTTTTTTTATGAGCTCCCTAAAGTCGGTGTAGGCTTTGCAGTTTAACTCCTTGGCAAAGAGGTTTACTCTTTCTGGGTTGACATCGGCAACACCTACAACCTCAACCTCATCAGCCAAGGCTTTCAAGATCTTTAGATGCCTTTCTGCAACTTTACCGCAGCCAACGAGAGCAAGCCTTAACTTCATGGCTCCTTAACTTAATACGCTTTCCAAAGTTGTAAAGTGCTATAGAATTACACCGAAAATGATGGGCAAAAAAGCGGTCTACCTATTCTGTCTTCTTTTTTTGTTTTTTCTTCTTCAAGCCTACTTTCTCCCTATTACATCCCATCAAGAGGCAAGGAGGGCTTTGATAGCTTTAGAATCTAAGTATAATCCTCTCTTTCCAACTCTAAACGGTGAGCCCTACCTCGTTAAGCCCCCTCTTCACCCCACTTTAGCCTCTCCTCTCCTACTTCTTGCCTCAGCCCTAAACCTTGGAACGGATGTTCAGATATTCCTTTTGAGATTTCTTTCTCTATTAGCTTATGTTGGAACTTCCTACATAGTTTTTCTTCTTTTAGAGAAGGACCTGCGACAAAGCTTGATAGCAATCTTTATCCTTTTTAGTAGTTATAGGTTTTTTTCCTTTGGCTTAAGGATAGACCTTGAGCCACCCTTTGTCTTTTTTTGCCTTCTTTCTTTTTATCTTTTTGTAAAGTATGAAAGGGAAAGAAAATTCTATCTTATATATGCTTTCTACATTGTTTTAAGTTTAGCAAGTTTAGTAAGAGGACCTCTCAATCTTCTACTAATGCTTAGCCTATTTTTATATGCAGTGTTGAAATACAAAAAACAAGCAATTTCTTTTCTTAAGCCCCATGGTTTTATCCTCTATCTTTTCCCTCAAGCCCTATGGTATGGCTTAGCCTATCTTAAGTTTGGGGAAGAGCCCTTCCAGGAATTTATTGTTGATCTTCAAACAAGAACAGCGGGAAAAGGCGACCCCTTCTATTATTACTTCTTAAGCTTAGGTTTAAACTTTTTGCCCTATCTATTGCTTTTACTCCTTAAGGCACGAAGTTTGTTTAAAGTTAACCATCAAGACCTACTTTTATACTCCATTCCCTCTTTTATCCCTCTTCTCATTCTTTCCTTTACAGGAGAAAAGTTTGATAAATACCTTCTTTTTATCTATCCAATCTTTGCTATACTTCTTGCTAAAATCTTGCTCAATCTTTATTCTGAAAGGTTTGTTTTTTATGCTACCTTTTTCCTTTTTATCCTAAACTTTTTAGCTTGTTCCTTAAGCTATGTCCTTCAGATTACTTCGCTAAGACCAAAGATCATATCTTTACAAAAAAGTATACCATGCCAAGAAAGGTTGTGCTTTTTTGATGAGCCTGTTTATCTTTTTAGCCTTCTTTGTGAAAGAAAGATACCAAAATGTAAAGAAAGAAAAGATTTAAGCTCAGCCTTTGCTATAATGGGGATACCTTGCGAAGAGAAAGGGTATCAAACAAGATTAACTTTAAAGGACCCCTATAAAGAAAAAAGTTGGTATTTTTGCGTTGAAAGCGAGAAAGAAAAATTACCGCCTAAAGATTAGATTTAAGATGATGGTTAGGATGATGCTTAAAAGGATTGATGTGCCAAGAGGGAAGAAAAACTCAAAGTTATCCCTTTTGATGTGGATATCTCCTGGGAGCTTTCCAAGATAAGGGATCTTAGGGAAAAAGCTTATAAAAAGACCGAGGGCTACTAAGAG
>WYEB01000212.1_pt1 | contig 22416 bp, 26 predicted proteins | sample 6343061 | NCBI WGS metagenome assembly WYEB01 (sample SAMN13812332, study PRJNA600296) | hot springs metagenome | biome: ENVO:00000051; feature: ENVO:00002007; isolation source: sediment sample from Evening Primrose shelf | place: USA: Yellowstone National Park, Evening Primrose Hot Spring ... | reverse complement strand
AATAAAGGATCTTTCTAAAGATCCTGATAAATATCGTCTCAAGAATATTAATGATATTTTGAGAGACATGATCACTCCTGTAGACGCTGTCTATAACATTCTCAAAAGTTTATATAAAAAAAGATCTTGTCTAAATACATTGTTAGAAATATCAATGCCAGATAAGGACTTAGAAACTTAAATATTTTTCTAATCTCACTTCTAGAAGTATAATCATTATGTGTCAACATTCTTTTTATAAGAATGATAGTCATGACAGCTGATGTTGTGAGACTGAGCCACATTTTAAAGCCGCCTGCCACATGATCTATGATTATCACGCAAAATATGATCCCGATCATAAGTGCAGAGACTTTAGCCATGGCTCCTACTCCTTTGACGACTGATAAAGTAGGGATCCTAGCTTTTATATAATCTTCTTTGTAATAAGCACTTATATACCATATATGTGGAGAACTCCACAATGCTACAATGAGCATGAGAGATATTGCGTAAAGATCTATTTTATCTGTGTGTGCAACATATCCTCCGAAGGTTGGCATTCCGCCTGCGAATCCTCCTATTACAACGCTGATCCATGTTATTCTCTTAGTGATCAATGTGTATGCTATTATATCAATTATGAAGCCTATCAAAGCAGCTACAAAGAATAATGGAGAGACTGTGTATGATACTATCAATCCTATCAATAGAGTTGGAAAAGATATTGCAAAAGCCTCTCTTCTTGAGATGTCTCCACGAGGAATCACTCTGTCTCTTGTTCTCATCATTATAGCATCAATGTCTGCATCATAGATCATGTTGAAACCTGTTGTTCCAGAGATTGTTGTGAAAAGACCTGTTATTATCAAAACAAGTTTATAAAGATCTATTGAGTATCCTGCTGCAATAAGATATCCGAAGATCCCTACGTAAACCAACAAGATCGTCTGTTTTATTTTGAAAAGATCATAGAGAATATATAGAAAACTTCTTCTAAAACCTTTTACAGATGCCTCTTCAACAGGTCTCGACAAAATAAATCAGCCATCTAAAACATGTTTATCAGAATATATATCTTCTATAATCATTTTCTAAAGGGTTTAAAATGAGGATCGGGATAACTGCAAGCGGCGGAGGACACACTGGATATGCAGTCTCACTGGCACAAAGACTTGTGGGAGAAGCTGAGATGATATTTTATGTTCCTGAGGGAGATGTCTGGAGTAGAAGTAAGGTTGAGAGATATGGTGATGTGATAGAGATTAGAAAAGCTAGAGGACCTAACGAGAGTTTTCTAAAACTTTTGACTGGAATGACCAAGGCTTTTATACAGAGCATGAGAAGAGTTGGAGATATAGATGTTTTTGTGAGCACAGGATCTAACCATAGCGTTCCGCCAGCAATCATATCAAAGATCAAAGGGACGCCTATTATAAATATCGAGAGCTCAGTAAGATTCACAAGGCCGAGCTCTTCAGCAAAATATCTCTCGTATATATCTGATCTAACTGTTTTACAATGGGAGGAGCAAAAAAAGATCCTTCCGAAAGGAGTTTTCTTCGGACCTTTATATGAGAAGCCTGAGTATGAGATCAGAGACGAAGGATTTATAATGGTGACTGCCGGGACATACGGTTTTAAAGAGCTTTTTGATGTCATCGCCAGGACAGGTCTTGAGAATATTGTTCTTCAGACTGGGAGAGTCGATAAAAATCTTTATAAAAACATGCGTGGATGGATAATCTTTGATTTCGACCCAGAGATCAATAGATGGATCGCTAGAGCATCATTAGTTATATCTCATCTCGGCAAGACAGTGATTGACGCAGCATTGACATATAAAAAACCTGTGATCATTGTTCCAAACCCCGAGTGGAGACTTACAGCAGGTGCTGAAGACGGGAGAATACTTGCTGAGAAGCTTGGAGTATGTTATGAAGACAGGCTTGACCCTAAGATTATGCTTGAGAGAATAGAGGAGTGTAGAAAGATTAAGCCTAAAAATTTTGATGATGGTGCTGAGAAGCTTGCAAAATATATTTTAGAGAGATTCAGCTGAGAACACACTTATGTTCTTCTCAACATTTTTCTTCTGATCCTCAGGCCTGTCACGACAATATCTCTATCAATAATTTTTGATGCTATAATGATGAGAATTATAGGTGGTATAGACACTCCTATGAGCGGAAGCATAATAAACATATAGTCATTTAATAACGAGCCTGTGATCACATAGACAATTGCTGGAACAACTGCAAAACTTGATATAAATGCCACTGTGTAATCCAGTGGAGGACTTATAAACATCATAGCGAATCCCACTCCGAGAAAGAAAAATGCTATAGGGCCTCCGACATATCCAGCACTTCTCTCGTCGCTAGCCAATAGTCCTGCTATGATCCCTAGGGCTCCGACATAGATCATTCCTAACACAAGTATCACACCTATGAGAAGAAGGATCTGTGCTCCAGCCCCTGTGTATACAATAAGATCATTGATAGAGAAGCTTATCGTATAGTTCTCTGAAGAAAAAGGCTGTGAAGAAGATGTTGCTGCTGATCCCATTGATGTGAACATTAGAAACATTCCTATGAGATATGCAGCTCCCATAAGAAGTGATTGGACTACAGATGATATAAGCTTGGCTATGACAATATCTCTTCTATGAATAGGTTGTGCAAGAAGCATCTCAAATGCTTTTTCAATCTTCTCAAAAACCATGAGCTGTGTTGAGAATGTTCCCACCATCATCATTATAAATGCTGTTATAAACGCTAGAAACATTGAGAATCCTGTTATAGACATGAGAACTCCCTGACTAATAAATTTGTCTCTAAACAATACTTCTGAATATACTGAAACGCTTTTGTTCATGACCTCAGGAGAATAACCTCTCATCTTGATCAAAAGATCTTTAATTATATTATTTATAGAACCTGCTATGAGACTACTCATCTGAGTACTTAAAGTCGTGGTGCTAGGGATCTTATCAATCTTCTGATATAAATATACCTGAGATCTGTTTGTGAAATTCTCTATCAATGAGAAGTTCTCTGGAACAACAAGGACATAGCCATATCTTCTCAAGCCCTCCTCAACTGAGGAGACACTATAGATCCTTCCGCCGAAAGTCTTGTTAAGATCCTCAACCAGTCTCTGAGCAAATAATGAGCTGTCTCTATTGATGATTCCTATAGATGCTGTATACATCTCTCTGACGCTCGTCTCAACAGCGTATCCAGTCATTTTGCCTATGAAGCTGTAGAAGGCTATTATAAATATGAGTCCTATGATGAAGCCTGGGTTTCTTATTATGAGCTTAAGCTCTCTCTCAAGCAGGATCTTAACTGCCAATCTCAGCCACCTTTTTCACAAAGACCTCCTCAAGATTTCTTGATAGGGTGATCCTCTTAAGATCCTCGGGAGATCCTTCTGCTATCAGCCTCCCTTTATACAGGATCCCTACTCTTCTACATAGATACTCCACCTCAAGCATGTTGTGACTACTTAAGAATATAGTGATCTGATGTTCTCTATTATATCTCAAGATCAGATCTCTAACTCTTATGCTCTTCTCAACATCAAGACCTGAGGTCGGCTCGTCAAGGATCAGAAGTCTAGGTTTTGATGCCAACACAGTGCTTAAAGCAAGGATCCTTTTCATACCTTTGCTATATGTTCTCACAGGCCTTTTAATATCATTACCGAGGTCAGCTATTGAAACAGCCTCTTCAACTGCCTGAATAAGTCTGGGGCCTGAGAATCTTAGTGAAAGCATGAATCTTATGAAGTCAAGCCCCGTAAGATCTCTGTATGCTCCAGCCTCCTCTGGAAGATAATTAATTATAGACCTGACTCTAATAGGATCTTTAATAACATTTATTCCAAAGACATATACCTCTCCAGATGTAGGTCTCAACAATGTCGATATGATCCTCAGAGTGGTAGTCTTGCCACTGCCATTAGGACCTATCAAACCATATATCTCTCCAGGCTCAACATATAGACTCAAACGATCTACTGCGACAACATCTCTACCAAATATCTTGACAAGATCCTTTATATATACTGCGTAGCGTTCTAAAGAATCTCTCATAACCATATTTGAGACACCTTCTTCTCAATAGATTTTATGAGCAACCTATATAAAGATTATTATAAGGATCTGAATCATCAGAAATGTTATTATCAAAAGATCTGTTGTAGAAAATCTTTTTCCTCTATAAACAGGTCTTCTAATTGACAGTCCTCTCATCTCAGCAGCTATCCCAGCCCATACAGCTCTCTCAAGACTTATATTGAGAAGTGGAACAACTAGACTGCTTACATCTCCGGGAGTAATGATCATTCTTCTTCTCATTCTCTCACTTCTTACAAGCATTATCTCATCAAGATCTTTCGTAAGCAGTGGGTATAATCTTAAGGCGTAGAAGATCGAGAAGACAACCCCCTTAGGAAGCCTCAGATATCTCTCAAGATCTTTTATAAACTCACGAGGCTCTGCTAATGATAGAAACAAAAGTGTCGCTCCAAAGATCATTCCGAGTCTGAAGAATATATCCGCCACAGATCTTAAGACTCCTTCTCTGACTACAAGCCATCCCAATGAGAATACAACTTCTCCTCTGTTGGACACTAGAAGAGAGTTTATGAAAAGACCTACGACGCCTGCTATATAAAGAATAATTAATCCTCTGAATCTTCTGAAGCCAAGTGATGCTCCAGAGACGAGATTCATTGAGCCAATAATTATAAGATGATCAATTCTTTTAATCATAAACGCAAGTAGAGAAACGATCAATGCATAAATGAATGTAATCATTGAAGAAGGTTTTCTCATGACATAGCCGCCTCATACATCATCTTAAGAATCTTCTCTTTATCAATCTCTACAATCTTGTTTTTAACATGATCTATGTGATAAACTCTGTGAGCAAGATCTCTAATGATCCTGGGGTCGTGAGTAGATATTATCAGCGAGATATTATATTTATCGACCAGCGACATTAAAAATCTCACAAGATCTTTATAAAGATCTGGGTCGAGACCTGCGGACGGCTCGTCTATCATAAGAATCTTTCTTTGATAAACAAGTCCTAACAATATTGAGAGCCATCTTCTCTGACCAAAACTTATTTTATAAGGATTCTCTTTCAAAATATTTCTCCAAGGAAACATCTTTAAAATTTCTTCTGAGAGGCCTCGGCCAGATCTTAACTCGTTCTCCACAGTGTTTGAGAGAAACATATAATCAGGCTGTTGAGAAATATAAAAGAATGTCTTCAAAAGATCTTTTCTTTTTCTCATAGGCCTGCCATAAATCTTGATCTCTCCATCAAAAGGCTTCAGCCATCCAATCAATGTTTTCATAAGAGTCGTCTTTCCACTTCCATTAGCTCCTGTTATAACAATAATCTCTTTCTCATATAACTCTATTGATATATCTTTTAAAATAGGCTTGTCATATCCTATCACAAGATCTTTAGTCTCTAAAATCTTATTATTAGAAACAGTTTTTGACACAGATGACAAATCTTGATCATACTCAGAGAACTTTTTCTCAAGATAATCTCTCTCAGAAGGTTTATACACCTCTTTTATCATACCATTCTCTATACGAATGATCTTGTCGACATAATCAATAAAATAATCAGGTTTATGCTCGATAATAACGATCGTTTTTTCACCTCTATATCTTCTAACAAAATCTCTCAATGTTTTTATGCCCCAAGGATCTACTGATGCCGTAGGCTCATCTAATATTATTATCTCAGGATCGTGTGCAACAGATGCTGCATATGTTACTCTCCTCTTCTCACCACCTGAAAGCTTCTCAATCTCATGAAAAGCTTTATGTTCTAAACCAGCTTCTCTCAACATCTGAGAAACCTTACGATCAATCTCTTCAGGAGGATAGCCCAGGTTTTCTAATACAAATGATATCTCATCCCAAGGCGTTGGCATAGAGATCTGTTTATCAGGGTCTTGAAGAACTGCGCCGACAATCTTTGGTATAATCTTGAAATCCTCAGGATCCAGAGGATCCAGCTGTTTTAAAATGATCTTTCCGTCAACCCATCCCTCTAATAGATTTGTCAAGATCCCTGTCAGCGCAAGGATCAGAGTTGTCTTTCCGCCACCAGATCTTCCTATGATCATTGTGGTCTTGTGATCCTCAATTTCTCCCGAAAGATCTTTCAACACGCTTCTTCCAACAACATATCCAGCTGATCTTATGTTGAAACTGATCATTTATATTCTATGTTTTAAATATTGTTTATAGATAAAAATCTGTTATAGGCAACCTATAACATTTTTATAAGCATATGTTCGTCTATAGATTCGGTGATGCCATGGCTAAGGCCGAGTATAAAACTAGATTAAGATATACATCAATAGATTATGCGATACTGGCAGTTGTTGCTGTAGTGTCAGGACTGATATTCTATGCCACATGGTTTGTATATGAGTTTGGAGAGACATTTGGAGGACCTATCTTCGCCAGATTAATATCTTATGGCCTATGGTTTATTGGGGCTCCTATGGCCGCAACATTGATCAGAAGGCCTCTCTCAGCATTTTTAGGAGAGACTTTAGGAGCATTAGTAGAGACGTTGATACCTACTATAGGAGGTTTCACAAATCTTATCTATGGAGTTGCTCAGGGACTTTTCTCAGAAGCCGCCTACGTGTTGACAAGATATAGAAGATGGGATCCTTATGTAGCAGCTTTTGCAGGAGCATTAGCAGGCATACCTGCTGTAGCTCTTGACGCAATATTGTTTCAGGCAATCGCCTCTCCAGAGGTTATGACTTTATGGCTTATCGCAGCTATGGTCAGCGGAGCTTTATACGGCTCAGCAATCTCCATAGGAATCATGAGAGGAGTAAGAAGATGATTAGAGGGCATTAAAATGTTGAGTGAGAGATTAAGAGAGTTATACAAAGATCTTTGGGAGAAGACTGTTAATCATCCATTTGTTATAGAGCTTTACGAAGGATCTCTGCCTATAGAGAAGTTCATCTATTATGTGAAACAAGATTATAACTATCTTATTGCATTAACAAAAGTCTTCAGCATAATAGCCTCAAAAGCTCCAGACCTTGACAAAGCCAGGATCGCTCTAGAGCTTGCCTACGGAACTGTCACTGGTGAGCTGGCTAATTATAAAGAGATCTTGAGCATGTTAGGTTTATCTCTTGACGAGGCTAGAGAGACTGAGCCTAATCCTGTTAATATTGCATATATGAATCATATGATAGCCACAGCATATGAACATGATTATTGGACAGGTCTCGTAGCCACTCTACCATGTATGTGGACGTATCTAGATATTGCGTATAGACATAGACATAGGCTTGAGAATAATAGAAACAATATATATAGAAGATGGGCTTCTGTATACTACTCGAAGCAATATGCTGAGCTTCTAAAGATCATTAGAGATGTCATAGACACTTCTCCTAAGAATATTGATGAGGTCAAAAAAGTGTTCGAGCTTTCTCTGAGATATGAGTATCTTTTCTGGGACTATGCTTATAAGATGGAGAGATGGCCTATATAATTTTTAAGATATATTTTCTGCTCAATATAATCATTATTTAGTGAGAGATATATTGAGCGAGCCTGTCATACCGAGAGGATTCAGAGATTTCCCTCCTGAAGTCATGATTCTTAGAAAAAAGATTTTATCAAAAATCGAGAGGATCTTTCAGAGATATGGTTTTGATCCTTTTGACACTCCTGCTATCGAATATCTAGAGACTTTATCTGGAAAATATGGTGAGGAAGCTGAGAACAAGCTTATGTGGAGATTCAAAGATCCTTGGAGCGAAAGATGGTATGCTCTTAGATATGATCTTACAGTTCCTATGGCAAGATATGTTGCTATGAATAGACATATTCCAATGCCTTTCAAAAGATATCATATAGCTCCCGTCTGGAGACATGAAGAGCCTCAGAAAGGAAGATATAGAGAGTTTTATCAATGTGATGTAGACATAGTAGGATCTCCATATCCAGAGGCTGATGCAGAGATTCTTGAGGTTGTGTGGAAGGTCTTCAGAGAATTTGGCTTCGAGAGCGTCAAGATACTTGTTAATGACAGAAGAATATTAAGAGGAGTTTTTGAGAAAGAGCTTTCTATATCAGATCCTATGCCTGTGTATAGAGCTATTGATAAGCTTGATAAAATAGGTGTTGAAGGCGTCGAGAACGAGCTTAAGAAAATAGGTCTTAACGAGGATCTTGTGAGAAAAATTATGAAAACAATAGATCTTAGGGGAGACCCTTCGGAGATCCTTGGGAGACTTGAGGAGATGTATAGAGATAATAAAGATGTTGTTGAAGGAACAAAATTTCTTTATGAGATGATCTCTTATCTACCAAGTGGAATAAACATTGTGTTTGATCTTTCTCTTGTAAGAGGATTAGATTATTACACAGGCCCTATCTTTGAGGCTGTCGTCGAGAAGCCTAGAATAGGATCTTTGGCAGGAGGAGGCAGATATGATGATCTTATAGCATTATTCGCTGGAGAAAAGATTCCTTCGACAGGAGGCTCTATAGGTGTCGAGAGACTTATAGACGCTGGAGTTGAGCTTGGGATATTCAAATTTGATAAAAAAACTGTGACACATGTTTTTATCGTAGTGTTAGATAGGTCCAGAGAGATCATGAGTTACGCATATGATGTTGCTAGAATGCTTAGAGAGAATGACATAAATGTCTCAATAGATCTTATGAGAAGATCTGTTTCTAAACAGAGAGAATATGCTAGAAAACTTATGATACCACTGATCATTTTTATCGGCAGAAGAGAATATGAGACTTCGAAAGTGACGATCTATCATACAGAGACTCAGGAGAGAAACGAGATTGATAAAAAAGATCTTGTCGACATGATCAGAAAGATCCTTGGGGGAGAGGCTGGTAGCAGGCTATGAGAGATGTTGAGCTGAGATTATTATCTAAGAAAGAGATTGTTGAGGTGGTCTCGTCATCAGATGTCGTAGTTGAGATTCTTGATATAAGAGTTCCAGAGTCTCTTAGAAATCGTTTTTTAGAGAATACTGCTTTGAGAAATAGAAAAAGACTGATCTTATTGTTGAACAAGAGAGATCTTGTTCCTAGAGATGTTGCTAGAGAATGGGTTGAATACTATAGATCAATAGGTTTAGAGGCTTATGCAGTCAGCATCTTGATGGGAGGGCTGAGAAGTTTTGAAAAGATCCTTAGAGAGTATGAGGGTAGAGGGAAAATATATTTCTCAGTATTTGGAGCTCCGAAGGTTGGCAAATCATCATTAATAAACTATTTAAAGAAGAAGAGATCTGCAGGCGTGAGCAAGTATCCCGGCACGCCGGGATACACAAGACACGTCCAGCTCTACAAGATCTCTCCAGACATATATTTTATTGATACACCAGGTGTGTTGTCTATAGAATATGACAGTCTAGAGAGAATGATCAGGACTGCTCCTCCGGAGAAGCTTTCTAATCCTGTCAAAATAGCTTTAGAACTTATCAGAAGAATACAAGCAAACACACCGGGATCATTAGAGAAAAGTCTTGGAGTATCATCAGAAGATCCTGAGGAGATTCTCAGAGAATATGCTTTGAAAAGAAGATGGTTTTATGAGACTGATAAAGAGCCTAATATTGAGGAGGCCTCTAGAGATATTATTCGAAGATATCTTGATGGAAGAATAATATATTACACGCGACCTCCGAAGAGAGATGTCGATAAGATCTCTGGAGAAGAAAAATAGCTTAGAAAGATCTTTTCTTACGAAATATATACTCTGAAAAGCCTTCGACAATAGCATCTTTTATCTCACCAACAAACTCGTAGCCAAGAGATCTATAGAATCTTATCGCATCATAATTAAATGATGAGACAAGTAGAAAAACATTTCTTCTATATCTAAATATGATCTCTTCAGCATATCTCATGAGAGCTTTGCCAACGCCTTTCCCACGAAATCTTCTGTCGACAGCTAATGCTCTTATATAGCCTCCCAGAGGAAACCCGTCAAAAACTCTGAAAATAATGAAGCCGACAACCTCCCCCTCATATTCTGCAACAGCCGTCCAGCCCTCTTCTAATCCTGATAAAACAGTATCAACACACATATCCTCAGTATAACCCAGGGTTACATATGGGTCTGTAGACAACATTATTCTACATATATCTTTGATATCATTTTCAGAGGCCTTCCTAATTTTTATCCTAGGATCTATACTCAAAACGATGCCCACAGATATAAAAATATAATCAAATATCTTAAGAACACTATTATAAGAAATAAAATAAAGATTTAATTTGATGATTATACCTCTAGATCTAGGTTGCTCTCGTTTTTCTAATGCTACGCCACATCAATATTGAGAGTATCGAAACGGCTAGCACCATTAATATTGTCATCGTCATTATATTGTAAGACTTGTTCGCAGGCTCAGTCAGCAAAACTATTTTCTCGGCTTTTTCTTGAAGCTCAATATATATCGGTTTATCATCTGGAACAATTTTTCTTATCTCATCAACATATGTTCTTACAAAATTAATCACTTCTCTAGAACAATCATTGTAAGTACCTGTGATCCCTAGGGTAAGCCAGTATCCTCCCATTAAGCCTCCTGCGAAAGAGAAACAGCTGTAATTATTCTTCTTAAACATGTCTACTGCTTTAATGATTGCATCTGTCAGCATGTTTTTCAGATTGTTATTATTATCAAATATGTAGAGGTCATCATAATAAGCATTCTCTATTTCAAAAGCCTTTGAGTCATAGATCATTACAGATGTGTTAAGACCTTTAAAAGTCTCACCAATGATCTCGATCACTCTCTTCTTCTCATTATCAGATAGACCTGTGTAGCTCATGACAAGATATGTTCTGCTTCTATTCTCAATTACAATATACTTCGAGAGATCAATCTTGTTCACAACAGATCTTCCTGAAGAGCTTTCGATCATATAGCTAGCTTGTGTACCATTTATCAATCCTATAATCGTCACATGTTGATTCGAATCTTTCGCAACAACTGTTGCAACATATCTTGTGACCAGATCAGTATGTATACCTAGAGAATTTAATTCTTCAACAACTCTTTTCATCATAGAGTAAAAGCCAGGATCTAAAGGTTGATCATAAGGCACATAATTTTGTGTATGATAAACCACATAGGCATTTCTATAAGAATAATATATTCTTGGATTGAGATATATAACATCAATAAACACGTCGTTATATCTATATCTATCAACAGCTATATAACCTGCGTATATTGTACTGACAATATTCAATGAATCCTTCTGTGAAGAAATTACAACAGGATCAATATTTAAAATTATCATCGTAATCATGAGTGCAACTAAAATAGCATTAATAGGACTAGCGAGATAATTATATCTTAAACTCTTTTTCATCATACGAGATCACCTCCAGTAGGTTTTAGGAGCGTACTTGTACTGTAATAATTATTGTTCACCGGCTGCTATAACTATTGTGCCAGCTAATGTCAAGATTGTCATTAAGAGAATCACTAAAATCAGTAAATAACTATGTTTGATACTCAAATTTAGACACCATCATTTATTAAAAGTGACGTATAATAACTTATAAATTTAGTTTTAATTTTTTTATAAAATTTATAAAACACTTGTATGTCTTCAGAACATCTTAATATATCATAGATATAAAGCTAAACAAATATTGTTGAGAAGATCTTAAGGATACGGGCTTAGATTACAAAAACTTTTTCAGAGTATCTTAGTTAGACTATAACAGGGATCTTTGCTTTTCTCAAAAGGTCTCTGAAATCCTCTAGATCCATCCCAGCAAATATACATGCTCTTCTAATATCTCCAGTCTCCACATAATATTTTAACGCCTCTCTCAGTCTAGGAGGCTGAGAATTTATAAAGTTCCAATCGGCCATCTCTCTTCTGATTCTACGAGCATTTTCAGCTTCTTCAAGCCATTTTTTGATTATCCTCTCATCTACATATCTCTTTTTCAATTCTTTTTCTCACCTCATCAAGATCTTTATTAGAGAATATATGTAAGGTATCCTCCTGATAGCCTCTAAAATGTTTAAGAGGATCCTTGCAATCTATATCTATCATTCTTTCTAGATGAGCAACCAATAATACTTCTAGAGCTCTCCAAACAATAACATCTTTATATTCTTCAAAAACTTCTGTAGCCATTATAGCTCCCTTGTTCTCTGTGAGAACTGTGAAACCTTTTCTTCTGCCGACGACTAGACACAAAGCCTCGGGAAGATCTATAGAGATCATATGTGGGATCTCTCTTGATAATAAGACGAGCCTTCTAGCCTCTTCAATCTCGTCATCAGTCTCTGTGTAAAGCGCCAACTTATTCTCAGCAAGTTTAGATGCTATCCAAGATATTGTGAGATCGCTTTTGATCTCTCTGAGAACGGTCTCTGAGATAAATACTAGATCAAATATTTTAAATAGTATATCTTTATTTCTATATCTCGCCCAATCTATTAGAAAACAGGTGTCTGCAATCCCGATTCTTCTCTTAGTCGACATTAGGTATCCTAGCCCTGATCCTTAGCTCATTAAATTCTTCAATGGTTAAGCCAGAGATTTTTGATGCAACATATAGATCTCCTGTCTCAACATAGTATTTGAGAGCCTCTCTGATCTTTGGAGGCTGAGAATTTATAAAGTTCCAATCGGCCTTTTCTCTTCTGATCTTTTTTGCCTCTTCAATGTCTCTGAGACTTATTTTAGCTTTTATCTCTTTGATACTAGTCATCTCATATAATTATTTTCTTTAGGAACAATATAATGATAGCTGCTCTCATGATCTTAAGATCTTCTCTAATAATATGAAGTGTCTTATTCTCTGAATGCCTGGAATATGAGAATAGAAAAACAGATGATCTGTCCAAGGGATCTCTGCAATTCTCACTCCTCTCATCTTCATCTCGTAGAGTGATCTATATAACAACACTGATCCAATTCTTAATCTTCTAGATCTCTCTTCAACGCCTATGGGGCCGAATCTTCTGTCGTTTAATAGTGAGTATGCTGAGAAGCCTAGTATATCTCCTTTCTCATCTTCAGCAATAACAATCGATGGATCATCATTTTCTTTTGCCAAAGCAACTTCTCTGCCCCACACAACTCCAAAGATCTTTCCAACCCAATTAGATACACGCTCAATCTCTTCTCTATAGACCTCTCGGATGGTTATGTTCTGAGAGTATACTTTGTCCTCTACATCTAGAATTCTCTGAGGAACGTAGAAGTCTGCTAGATCAATCTCATAATTAACGTATTCTCTATATTTTTTGTATCCCATCTTCTCTAGAAGACTTATATATTCATAATAATCGATCTCTATTCCTGGATAGATATACCATATAGGGTATCCTCCTATCATGATCTTTTTCACGCCCCTCTCCAAAGCTTTTTCCTCAGCATATCCAATGATCTTTTTGAAAACATCTTTAAACAAAGATCCTTCTAAGAGAGGGTCTACAGCAAATATCTTGATGAACAATGTCTCTCTAAATCTCTCAGGAGGATCAGAAGGATCTTTTCTCATCAAAATGATACTTCCAAAACCAAGCAACAAGTCGTCGCTGAAGAATGCTATGAAGAAGTCCTTCTCCACATTAGGATCTTTGAAGACTGCCCTCTCGAGAAGAGAAAGATCAATAGGATCTTTATTATAAAATTTGTTTAATAATCTAAGAAGTTTTTTATGATAAGGATCTTTATTAAGATAATCTGATAATGAGAAGACCCATTCAGGCCTTCCCATCTCACATCCTTCTAAAAATATCATCTGATGTTATTAAACTCGTGTAGACTTAGCTATAAATCTTTTAACATGAGAATATGTTTGGATGAAATATTTTGAGGATCATGAGAATAGTGTTAGGCCCTCTCAGAACCAACTGTTATATTCTCTCTAGAGATGATGAGGCTCTAATAATAGACCCTGGATGGCATGAGGATATAGATCTTGTTTTTAAAGAGATTGAGAGAAACTCTCTAAACCCTAGATATATTGTTGCCACACACGGTCATTTTGATCATGTTCTCGGAGTAGGATCTTTAAAAAGAAGATTTTCACCGGTTTTCATGGCTCATGAGAAAGATCTTAACATGATCTTGAGAGCTCATGAGATTGCACACAGACTTCTAGGTGTAAACGCTCCTCAGGTTCCTACGCCAGATTATTTTGTTAGAGAAGGTCAAAAGATTTTTATCAAAGATCTTGTGATCAAAGTTTTAGAGGTTCCGGGACACAGTCCTGGGAGCATAGCTTTATACATAGATCCTGTGGAGAACAATATTGACAAGCCTGTTTTATTCAGTGGAGACACATTATTTAGAGAGAGCATTGGGAGAACAGATATTCCAGAGGCTCTTCCACATGAGATGATTAGAAGTCTTAAAAAACTTGTTAATCTCCCTAGACAGACGATCGTGTACCCTGGCCACGGTCCTGAGACTACTATAGGCCACGAGATCAGATATAATATGTATTTAAAAGAGCTGTTAGGAGAGGAGCTGGATGAGCTCTGAAGAGGATCCTGTTCAGCTAGTTAGAGAGGCTTTGTACAACTCTTTAAGAAAAAGATGTAGAGATATAAATAGCTATATAAAGATCACTGGGCAGAGAGAGATTAAAATATCTTTATATGCTCTCTATCTATCATACAGATCATCTGAAAGCTATCCTAGACTGTCAGATGCTCTTAACGAGGCGATTAAGAGAGGAATAGATCCTTTTAAAGAATTTGGTTTCGAAATGATTATAGAAGATGAAGAGGAGTATATAAAGACTTCATCAGAAAACATTCAAAAGCTGTGTCAGAAGATTATAGAAGAGAGATGAAGATTTAAAAATTTTTGAGCATCTCACATAATAATATTATGATGATGAACTTTCGGTCGCAATGATCTGATGATTAAAATCTTCCTCCCACTGATCATATCATCATGATCCTACGAGATTCTCACAAGAGACCTCAAATATCTCGAGGCCTAGTCTCTTTATAAAACTTTTATATTCAAAAGATCTTTTGTAATACTCGTATAGATCGTCAAAAGAATATGAAGTCTTGATCCTGTTTAGATAATCTACTGCCCATAGAATCATATTTCTTATGATGTTTTTATCAGATGTTCTGAAAATATTTATTAGAACATCAAGAGCCTCCAGAGGATTAGGATAGAACTCTGATAAGACACAAAGATCATAGTCAGATAATGATGTCTTCATCTCGTAAAGATCTCTATAGCTGTCAGAGACAATAATCATCTTCTCAAAACTCTCACGAAGATCATCTATATAAGCTCTCCAATCAAACTTCTCCTCAGAACCTCTGAATAAAAAGATCCATTCGTCAACATCAATCTTGCCATATACATTAGCTTTAAAAAGAAGATAACCAAGTGAGACAGCTCTCTCCTCAAGAGTTTTTATAAAATCATCTTTGAGATAACAATATAATCCTCTGCTCCACAAAAAACTTTCTCTACCAAACCTCATGATCATTTGAAGAACAGGTCTCCAGATCCTCTCCAGAGAAGCATTCAGATATCTAAGTGAGATCATAGGATCATATGATTCTTCAGATAAAGATCTTGACACAAGATCTTTGCATAAACTCTCTGGAAGAGGGATCAGAAGAACATCTGAGAGATTAAACAGTTTATAAAGATAGTTCTCAGTAAAAGATCTTATCAAGCCTTCAGTCCTTGGAACACCAATGACAACAATATTCTTCATCAGAAAAAATTTTGTTCAAAAGATAAAGAATTTAAAAAGAAAAAGCCTATACTATGATCAGCTTGTGGAGGTTCCGTAGTCGATGTATTCGTAGCTTGTGTTGTGAATATAGAATCTCCAGTAATGCTCGATCCAGTGAACATAGATTTGAGGTCTCGTGATCTGAACGCCTACGCCTCTTATCTTGACATCTGCTACGAGAGGAGGTAGAGATCTTATCTCGCTATAAGAATACATATATCCTTCTTTCAACAGACCGATATTTAGAAATCCTGGATCATGCCCCCACAGATATTCGACAGCATACTTTCTCTCTCTACCGTAGTAGCCACTATAACTGTAGTAGGTTGTTATGTCAGCAACAATATTAGGATTAGAGGCTGACGCTGTTATGCTTATGCTAGTTGGATAGGAATATGATATGCTTATTGAAGGAGGATTCGCTGTTCTCACGCCAGGATAAATTATTAAGATCTCTTGATCAGGAAATAGACTTACGTCTATAAACATTCTATTAGGCATATCTATCCAAAAGCTTATCCCCCAACGTGGCAATATGCCATTATCAATCTTCACTCTATGTTGAGGAATGAATATATGCCACATCTCTATATATGGATAATAAGGATCTTTAGCATTTCCACCATAGCCGAAATATATTATGTATTCAGATCTTACTGTGAGCGGATATAAAGTGTCAGTAAATATGTAGCTATCAACATATGCAAACTGGCCCACCAGACTCCATGGATAAGGCGACTGTACATAATTTTGTGCATAGACGATGGGAATAACATTATGAGAATAGTTTTTCATGTAGATGCCGCTTGTTCTATTGTTTAGACTGCTCTTCTCTAAATAATCTATCACATATGTTAATATAGATTCATATCTTCCTTCAAATCCTGGTCCGAAGCCGATGTAAGTGACAGGATATCTACTGATATTCGGGTAAAGATCTATTTTGATTGCCACAGCAATAGTCTTTCGACCTTCTGTCTCTCCAATTACTATACATCTAGAGATATTCTCTTTAACACATCCTCCACTTATCTCTTTGATTGGGAGAACTGTCAACGGGATCTCTCTAGGTGTAAAGTTTCTGAAGATTTTTGATAAAGGATTTTCATCAACAAAGATCAAGGTTTTGCCTGATAAAATTATTCTTTTAACAAGATCTTTGTCTCCAGAGATCTTTTCTATCGCATCTGATAAAAACATGATATAATTCTTCTCCAAAGCTTTCTCAAGTTCTCTCATAGAGTATATACTTACGCTCACATTGATCTTTTGAAGATCTCTTAGAACAACATTTATCATAGATATGTTTTCGCTGACTACAGCAATAGAATGAGAATACGTCTTCAAAGGCTGTTGATAAAAATCTTCATTCTCAAATATTGCCAATCTAAATATGAGGAAGCCCGTGCTTAAGACTGACATCAGGATCAGAAATACAGCTAGTTTATATAACAACTGTCTCATGAACATATCCCTATATATATATGCCGGCTTATATATTTTCACTCTCTGATTTTTATACAGAGAGTAGACTAGGCTGAGCAATCTGTGGAGAGCAATTATGAGCATACGCATAATATCTCTCGACGAGATCTTTGGAGAATATAGAGGGTTGATCAAGTCTCTATCAGATCTTTATGACAAAGATCCTTTGCCTCCTCACTGTTATCTAGTCTATGATCTTTTTCACGAGATTGATAATACAGATCTTGTGTTAAAATTATCTGAAGGAGAGATCGTCTCTTATGTTCTTGTGTGGAGATCTCCAAGAGTTTATGGGGTTCATATATGGAGATTTGATAAAGATCTTTTGTCAAAAATATATTTTCCTCCAGATAGAAGAGCATTTGTTCATGTATATGATGAGGATGAAAAGATCATTTCGTTGATAGAGGAGAGACTTAGAGAGATCGGCTTCTCTAATATTGAGAGAAGAGAATATTATGACATGACATGTGGCGAAAAAGATTTTTCTCCCAGCAATAATGAGAGCATTGCTGTGAGATTAGATGTTGAACATATTGATGTGTTTATTGATCTCATGAGATCTATGGGGAGAGAAATAGACTATGAGGAGGCTTTTGAGATCCTTAGAAAAAGAAGATATTACGGCGTCATAATTGATGACAAGCTTGTGTCTATAGCATCTAGATATCTCACTCTAGACAAGATTCATATGATCGGAGATGTCTATACGAGACCAGAATATAGAGGAAGAGGATATGCAAAAGCAGCCACCTCAGCAATAACTAGAGAGGCGGTCTCAACAGGAGCATTAGCAGCTTTACATGTAGAGACATCCAACGAGCCTGCTTTAAGAGTTTACAAAAGGATCGGGTATAAAATTGTTAGAAGAAACTATTGGTTGATAGCTTATCCACAGTAGATTCTTTTGAGAGATCATTCCAGTTCTTTTCATAACAGATATAAAATTTTCACATATATTTGATACATAAACTTTATATAATGAGGAAGATGAAGACTAATAATAATAATATCCCAGGACAATCCTCGGACAGAGTGAGAAATGTAATTGATAGACTACATAGACATGAGATTGATGAAAGTGGTGTTGGCAGATATAGATTTGTTGATCGGGATGTCGAGGCTAGAAAGATTATTGATGAGAATGAAAATGTCATCTCCTCGGGCTGGGTCACAGTGTTATACGGTCCCAAAGGATGTGGTAAGACAAGATTTTTCGAAGCCTTGTATAATTCCTTAGAAGATGTTGATACAGATATCGACATGATCATTGTTGGCGCTGAGGAAAGAGAGACTGCCAAGGCTTATATTAAGAGCATGCCAATGTCTCTTAAAGATCTTTTTAAGAGAATTGCTTTAGAATCTGATGTTAAGATAGATCCTGTGTCACATGTCTTGTCTATAGGCGTGACAGTTTTGGGAGTAGGATCTGTTCTTGCTCGATGGCTCGCTAAGACTCCTAGAAGAGGTAGAAGACTTTTTATAGTTTTAGATGAGGTGAGATTATCTGAAGAAAACGAGCTTACAAACTTTAGACAGTGGCTGGAGAGTTTCTCAAATGATCTTAGGAATATAGATGCTGATTATAGAAGAAGAGGTGGAGGAGGAATATCTGTGATAGCTCTCACTAGTGATGCGACTGTGTCGAGCTTGAGAAGTTATGTTGGTGGAAAAGTTGATTGGGTTCTTATATGGAATCTAACTTATGACTCTATGAAAGAGCTCTTGAGAGAAATAGGTCTAGAGACAGATCCTTCTCTGCTTTGGAGGTTGACAGGTGGAAACCCTAGATCAATAGTTTATATAAAGAGAAGAGGATTAGAAAACTGGCTTAGAGAAGAAGTCATTAGAAATCTTTTTGATCTTTATAAAGATGTGCACGAGATATTTAGAGAAGATCTTTGGAGAGAATTTGAGGCTGCCGTTAAGAACATTGATTATGCAAGACAAAGTCTCGTTCGAGAGATGCTTAAAAGAAACATTGTTATAGACATAGGAGCATCACAAAACATTATATCAGAGATCCCTAGAGAGCCATGGATAAACAGATATTACGCCTATCAGATCCCTGCATATCATCATGTCCTCAAGATCATGACTGAGAAGAAGAGCATTGATATAGAGCCTAGAGAGGTTATAGATGAAATCTGATTCAACAGATTATTTGAGAAAGTTTTAGATAAAATCTCTGTTTAAAACTCTTCATCTGTATAGTGATGAATAATTTTGTTTTCATCGACATATGCTCCACAGAATGGACAGTATCTGTTTACAAGTCTTCTTCTACATATTGGGCAAGATCCTTCTCCTAGATATATAGGAGGAGGATCTACTGATGATCTGATCATTTTCCACGCAAGATATGTATGTGTCTTTGTAGGAGGTTTGAACATCATCCTGTTCTCAATCTCTTTATAAACATCTTCTATATTCATCTCTCTGATGAATCTAGAAACTATTCTACGAAGCATATACATGGATCCTGACCCTGTGTTCACAGGATCTTTTGTTCTCCAAGCTATCTCTGGAAATCCTCTCTCAGCAATATATAGTCTCATAAAATATTTGCCGAATCTCTTCGAAGGATCTATTAGACAGCTTAGAGGGATCTCTCTAGCCAAAGATCTTGTCTCCTCCACATATAGAGGAGTTACAACTTCAACACCTAATCTACTCCCCACCTCAACTGTGGGCAGCCTGGCCTCTCCCTCGGAGTATTTTTTTATCCATTCTCTGATGAATCTCTCGTCTTTTGATAATAGAAAACTGTATCCTAGGAAAAGCTCGTCTCCACCATCTCCAGACACGATCTTTCTACATCCTCTTTTGAGAGCCTCTCTAATTGTCATATAATGAACTATGTCTCCGCTGACCTCCACAGGATCTATCGTCTTAAAATTCTTCAGAACCCAGTCTATAGAATCCTCATATTCCTCCTCAGATATTCTAATGATCACATGTTCTCTGATATTTATCTTCTCAAGAATCTTTTTAACATAAGATATGTCTCTGCCCCCGAGGTCTGTCGTAAAGATCATTAGGTTCTCAGGTTTCTCATATGATAATAATATGAATGATGTGTCTATTCCACCGCTGAACATCATACATTCAGTATCTAACGTATTTCTCGAGACGATCTTTCTAAGTCTCTCAGCATATTCGAGACATGTTCTCAATATAATCATTATATTTTATATTTCTAGAGACTAATATTATTAGGAGATCTGTTATGAAGATCCTTTTAGCATTAAGAGTGATACCTATTGGAACTGGCGACACAAGTCTCAGCAGCTACGTGGCTGAGGTCGTAAAGATTTTTGAGAAGAGAGGTCTGAGATATATCTTGTCTCCATTCAACACTTCGATAGAGATCGATGATTTCAGTCAGCTCTCAGATATATTAAAAGAGATTGTCCAGACCTTAAGCAGTAGAGATGTGAAGAGAATGGCTATTGACATAAGTATTGATGTGAGATTTGACAAAGAGATAAGTCTTGTGTATAAGATTGAGAGTGTTGAGAGAAAGATTATGAAAAGCTCTCAACATACTTCTTTATAAAAGCCTTCTCAACATCGACATCAACAAGATTAGCTACTGAGAGAAGCCATGCAAACACATCAGAGATCTCTTCTTCAATTCTCTCTTTATCACCTTCTAAAAGAGCTTCTGCAAGTTCTCCAACTTCTTCAACAAACCATGTATATGTTGCGTAGAGACCTCTCTCAGAATCTTTCTCAAAATATTTTCTCTTAATAATCTCCTGAGCTTCTCTAATCATCATTATAATCATCCTCGAAGTAACTCTCATATACATATTTATATGTTCAAACCTTTCTCCAAGGCTTCACAGATTAGTTGTATCATTCAGAGACTGTGAAAGTCTATCAATAGCTCTGAAAGTCTTGATCTTAAAGACGTTGAGAGCCATCTGATTCATATGATCCTTCTGAAGATATTTATCAACCATCTGATCCCGAGCACTCTTATATTCTCTCTTATTATCTCTCTAATGATCTTTGCGACATCAGTTTTAGGAAGAGCCTCTCTGAGACCACATTCACATTCTTTATATCTTACAACTGAAAGCCTCATATTTTAGGGCGGGGATGAATAGAAAAATATATGATTTCTCTTGAGTTAATTATTTTTGATGATGAGTCTATAGATGTGGTTGCTCCTAAGCCTCTCCGAGATGCGGGATGAGCAACCACACGAGCAAAACATATATGGGGGATCTCTGGCCACCCCGACTGCCCCTCAGATGACAGATGTAAACCCAAATAGATGAGGGGAACCGATGATCCGCCTGAAAGGGATGACGACCAATGATGACCTGAGGGCGGGAGAGGAGGTCAGGTCTGTTTGAATACTAGTGATGAGGCTGAACATATCTCGTGAACAATCATGTCTACTCCTCCATACTTTGGTTTGTTATAAAGATCTTTGCATGCGAAACATCTATGACCCCTCCCCGCCCTTAAGGGCGAGGTTTCGAACCTCTGGGTCTAGGGTGTTAGCCCTCTGGTGAGGGATTAATTTTTTCATCATAATAATCATCGGGCTGGAGGCATGGATGCCCATCCGAGACATTAGCCCCCAGACCCTCAAAATATTATACATCTCATCACGATCATAAAAATTTTCTTGAAAGGCTTAAAAATATAAACGTTGCCCCGCCCTGAAGGGCAAGGCTTGCCCTTACGTTGTCAACAGGATCTATGCCATATGATCCTCTTGCAAAATCTATTGAGCCTCCTAGAAAAATCTCTGTGTCGCATATGACTACAGCAATTTTTTACCCAAGGTCTTTGAGATCTCTTCTCTTATAGATCTGGCTATCTCATCATGATCTTCAACAGGAACAGCGTAATAGCCTGGCGGAAGATTCGAAGAATCAATACCGCTGTCACTCCATATCATACCTTCTCTTCTAGTGATAAAAAACACTGGATACTCATTTAATATCTTTCTAGTCTCATAAGGATCCGCAGATAAAGACATAAGATCTATAAAGCCTCTCTCAACAAGTCTTTTAAAAGGAACAACAGTCAAAAGATCATCAGAATTTCTCAGAACAAGCTCAACAAACCTAGGATCTAGACCTGTCCTTCTGGCAAGATCAACAGCTTTTTTAGAAGG
>WYEB01000211.1_pt1 | contig 22421 bp, 21 predicted proteins | sample 6343061 | NCBI WGS metagenome assembly WYEB01 (sample SAMN13812332, study PRJNA600296) | hot springs metagenome | biome: ENVO:00000051; feature: ENVO:00002007; isolation source: sediment sample from Evening Primrose shelf | place: USA: Yellowstone National Park, Evening Primrose Hot Spring ... | reverse complement strand
CCAGGGGCTTTAACCCCTGGAGCCTTGGATCCGACGGGGGTGGGGTGGCGCGGCGCACGAGGTAGCATGTCTCCCGCCTTGCGGCTAACTCCGGTTGATCCTGCCGGACCCGACCGCTATCGGGGTAGGGCTAAGCCATGGGAGTCGTACGCCCCGCCGCCGCGGGGCGTGGCGGACGGCTGAGTAACACGTAGCTAACCTACCCTCGGGAGGGGGATAACACCGGGAAACTGGTGCTAATCCCCCATAGGGGAGGAGGCCTGGAAGGGTTCCTCCCCGAAAGGGTGTAGCGGGGGTTAACGCCGCTACACCGCCCGAGGATGGGGCTGCGGCCCATCAGGTAGTTGGCGGGGTAACGGCCCGCCAAGCCTATAACGGGTAGGGGCCGTGAGAGCGGGAGCCCCCAGTTGGGCACTGAGACAAGGGCCCAGGCCCTACGGGGCGCACCAGGCGCGAAAACTCCGCAATGCGGGAAACCGTGACGGGGCTACCCCGAGTGCCCCCGATAAGGGGGCTTTTCCCCGCTGTAGGTAGGCGGGGGAATAAGCGGGGGGCAAGTCTGGTGTCAGCCGCCGCGGTAATACCAGCCCCGCGAGTGGTCGGGACGGTTATTGGGCCTAAAGCGCCCGTAGCCGGCCCGGGAAGTCTCCCCTTAAATCCTCGGGCTCAACCCGAGGGCCGGGGGAGATACTCCCGGGCTAGGGGGCGGGAGAGGCCGGGGGTACTCCCGGGGTAGGGGCGAAATCCTATAATCCCGGGAGGACCACCAGTGGCGAAGGCGCCCGGCTGGAACGCGCCCGACGGTGAGGGGCGAAAGCCGGGGGAGCGAACCGGATTAGATACCCGGGTAGTCCCGGCTGTAAACGATGCGGGCTAGGTGTTGGGTGGGCTTAGAGCCCACCCAGTGCCGCAGGGAAGCCGTTAAGCCCGCCGCCTGGGGAGTACGGCCGCAAGGCTGAAACTTAAAGGAATTGGCGGGGGAGCACCACAAGGGGTGGAGCCTGCGGTTCAATTGGAGTCAACGCCGGGAACCTCACCGGGGGCGACAGCAGGATGACGGCCAGGCTAACGACCTTGCCCGACGCGCTGAGAGGAGGTGCATGGCCGTCGCCAGCTCGTGCTGTGAAGTGTCCGGTTAAGTCCGGAAACGAGCGAGACCCCCGCCCCTAGTTGCCACCCGGGGCTCCGGCCTCGGGGCACACTAGGGGGACTGCCGCCGTTTAAGGCGGAGGAAGGAGGGGGCCACGGCAGGTCAGCATAGGGGCTTCTCTCATGAGAGCCCCGCTGAGGCCCCGAAAGCCGTGGCTCCCGGGCGGGTTGTTGGGACTTGGTGGTTCTGTCTTGGACTCCTGGTCCTACTTGTGTGGATTAATTGCCGCAGATGGGCATCTTGAGAGTAGTGGGTGTATAGTACTGGCTCAAAAAGACAGGAGATTCATTGATTGGCTAGTAGAGTTGATCAGGAATAGCAATATCAAGATATCGTCAGTATTTTTCGATAGAAGCGCGGGTGTATGGAAAATAAAGATGAGGGATAAGGACTTCTTCAGCTATCTGCTCAGTAACGGTATTAGAACTGGTAAAAAATCATATTCACTAAAACCTCCCACCAGATGCGATCCCTTATGGTATATTGTCGGATTCATAGATGGGGATGGCTGGGTAGAGCAAGTCGAGAGGAAACACAACGGGAAAACCTACTACTACCTGCGTATTGGAGTAAAGACGAAGAGTAGAGAGCTCAGGGATTGGATGCGACAGGTACTCCATAGCCTCGGCATAATTACCAGTAAAGCCGATAAAAAAGATGGGTACGAAATACACATAGATAGAAATCCGTGGAGTTTAGCTCTCCACCTTCAAAACCCTGCTCATAAAGAAAGATTATCCAGGATTAAAGATGATAGGATAAACCTAGCTCTTATTCAATGAATCCATTTTCACTTACGCTTCCTTACCCGCCCGGGACCACGGCCGGGAAACCCCCGGGCTACACGCGGGCTACAATGGCGGGGACAGCGGGATCCGAACCCGAAAGGGGGAGGTAATCCCTCAAACCCCGCCGTAGTTGGGATCGAGGGCTGCAACTCGCCCTCGTGAACGCGGAATCCCTAGTAACCGCGCGTCATCAGCGCGCGGTGAATACGTCCCTGCTCCTTGCACACACCGCCCGTCGCTCCACCCAAGGGAGGAGGGAGTGAGGCCCGGTCTCGTAAGAGGCCGGGTCGAACTCCCTCCTCCTGAGGGGGGAGAAGTCGTAACAAGGTAGCCGTAGGGGAACCTGCGGCTGGATCACCTCCTGCTACCCCGCCGCGGGGAGACATGCTACGTGAGGGGCCGCTGCCACCCCACCCCCCGTCGCAATGCAGCACGGGGCTCGGGCGAGCCCTGTGCGAAGGGCGTTATTCCTCCTTCGAGGACGGAAGGGGGAGATGAACGCCGCAGGCAGGTTTAGAGGGCAGGCACTATTCGAGTCCCGCGTGGGTGGGAGCTCTCGTAATCCGGGCTACGGCGAGGAAGCCGCCTGGTGGATGGCTCGGCTCGGGCGCCGAGGAAGGCCGTGGCAAGCTGCGATAAGCCCGGGGTAGGCGCAGGCAGCCGTTGAACCCGGGATCGCCGAATGGGACCTCCCGCCACGGGTTCTAAGCCCGTGGCGCCCGGGAAACCGCGAGGGAGTACCGGGCGGGAACCCCCCGAACGGAAACATCTTAGTAGGGGGAGGAGAAGAAATCAAACGAGATCCCCTGAGTAGGGGCGACCGAAAGGGGGGTAGCCTAAACCAAACCCCCACGGGGAGACCGCGGGGGGATGTGGGGTTATCGGCTCCACGGCTAGGGGTTCGACCCCGAGCAAGCCGACCCACAGTAGCCGAAGTGGCCTGGAAAGGCCCGCCGCAGAGGGTGACAGCCCCGTAGGCTAAACTGTGGGGGCTTGCGCCGTGGAGCAGAGTACCACGGCTTGGTTGTGCCGTGGGAAGTTGGGGGTCACCGACCTCCAAGGCTAAATACGTCCCGAGACCGATAGCGAACTTAGTACCGTGAGGGAAAGCTGAAAAGCACCCCGCAAGGGGGGTGAAAAGAGCCTGAAACCAGGCGGCTACACACGGCGCCGCCCTAAAGAAGTGAAACCCCTCGAAGGAAACCGGGGCGACCCGAGAGTACGAGAGGGGTGGATTAGGGTGGCGCCGTCCGTCTTGAAACACGGGCCGGGGAGTCCACGGTAGTGGCGAGCCTAAGGGGGTTAACCCCGGAGGCGTAGGGAAACCGACAAGCCCGCAGCCACGGTTAAACCGTGGCGAGGGGCGGGGTCCCAAAGGGCCCGGAGTCACTACCGTGGGACCAGAAACCGGGCGATCTAGGCGGGGGCAGGGCGAAGCCGGGGGAAACCCCGGTGGAGGCCCGAAAGGGTTCTGACGTGCAATTCGTTCCCATGACCCCCGTCTAGGGGCAAAAGACCAATCAAGCCCGGTGATAGCTGGTTCCCGCCGAAGTGGGTCTCAGCCCAGCCCCGCCTGAGGTGGGCTACGGGGTAGAGCTACGGATTGGGGGTGCAGGAGCCGAAAGGCTCCGGCCCCCAGTCCAACTCCGAACCCGTGGCCACCGTAGAAGGCGGGAGTGGGGCTCCCCGCCGTAAGGGTGGGGGCCGAGAGGGGAACAACCCAGACCGGGGTTAAGGCCCCTAAGTGCCGGCTAAGTGCCAATCTTAAAGGGCGTCCCACGGCTTAGACAGCGGGGAGGTGGGCCTAACAGCAGCCAGCCTCTAAGGAGTGCGTAACAGCTCACCCGCCGAGCCGTGGGGCCCCGAAGATTGGTCGGGGCTTAAGCCGGCCGCCGAGACCCCGGGGCGCAGCCCCAATGGGGTTGCGTCTGGTAGGCGGGCGTCGGGTCGGGGCAGAAGCCGGGCCGTGAGGTCCGGTGGACCCGATCCGAGTGCAGATCCCGGCGGCAGTAACAGCGAAGAGGGGTGGGAATCCCCTCCGCCGGAAAGGACAAGGGTTCCTCGGCAACGGTCGTCGGCCGAGGGTTAGCCGGTCCTAACCCGGGCCGTAACACGGACCCGGGGAAAGGGAAACGGGTTAATAATCCCGTGCCGCGGGGGTAGGTGCGGCAACGCAAGCCCTGCCTCCGACGCCTCCGGATAAGCGGACTGGGGGCGGCTGAATAGCCGCGACCCAGCTAACCGGTGAAGGCCCCGGAGTACCGTAATGGTGAGAAGGGGCTGAAGCCGGGAATGGGGCTCCGTTAGGAGCCTTCCGCTGACTCCGGGGGCCCTTGAAAAGGGGGCAGGGAGCGATCCCCCGCGCCCGTACCGAGAACCGACACAGGTGCTCCTGGGTGAGTAGCCCCAGGCGTGTGGGGGATAACCCGGGCCAGGGAACTCGGCAAATTGGCCCCGTAACTTCGGGAGAAGGGGTGCCTGCGGTCCTGGAGGCCCACCTCTGGGACCGCAGGTCGCAGTGCCTAGGGGGGCCTGACTGTTTAATAAAAACATAGGTCCCCGCTAGCCCGAAAGGGTTTGTACGGGGGCTGAATCCTGGCCACTGGCGGTCCGTGAAACCGGGGTACAACCCGGCGAAGCGCCGCTGAAGGCCGGGAGTAACTCTGACTCTCTTAAGGTAGCCAAATGCCTTGCCGGGTAAGTTCCGGCGCGCATGAATGGATCAACGAGGTCCCCGCTGTCCTGGCCCGGGGCCCCGTGAAGACACGGAGCCGGTGCACAGGCCGGCAACCCCCCGCAGGGCGATAAGTCCCTGTGGAGCTTTACCGCAGCCTGGCGCTGACCCCTGGGCTGTGGTGCGTAGCGTAGGTGGGAGCCTGTGAAACCACGCCTCCGGGCGTGGCGGAGGCGCCAATGAAACACCACCCACCCCGGCCTGGGGGCCTTACCCCGGGGAAACCCGGGGGACAACGCCAGGTGGGCGGTTCGGCTGGGGCGGCACGCCCGCGAAAAGGTAACACGGGCGCCCAAAGGTCGGCTCAGGCGGGTCAGAGCTCCGCCGTAGAGTGCAAGGGCAAAAGCCGGCCTGACCGGACCCTTGAACACAAGGGGTCCGGACGGGAAACCGCGGCCTAGCGAACGCTCGTGTCCCCCTCGGTGGGGGCCGGGCATGACAGAAAAGTTACCCCAGGGATAACAGGGTCGTCGCGGGCGAGAGCTCCCATCGACCCCGCGGTTTGCTACATCGATGTCGGCTCTTCCCATCCTGGGGGTGCAGCAGCCCCCAAGGGTGGGGCTGCCCGCCCATTAAAGGGGAACGTGAGCTGGGTTTAGACCGTCGTGAGACAGGTCGGACTCTACCCGCGGGGGGCGCGGGCCGCCTGAGGGGAAGGTGCCCTCAGTACGAGAGGAACGGGGCGCCGCGGCCTCTAGTCTACCGGTTGTCCTGGCGGGCAACGCCGGGCAGCCACGCCGCATGGGGGTAACCGCTGAAAGCATCTAAGCGGGAACCCCTCCCCGAGACGAGGCGGCCGTCCGCCACGGGGCAACCCGTGGCGGTTAGGGCTCCCGTAGAAGACGGGGTTGATGGGGCGGGGGTGTAAGCCCCTAGGGGGTTTCCCCGAGGGGTTCAGCCTGCCGCTCCCAAAAGCCCGACGCCGTAGCTACTCACCGGGAGCGAGAGCGTTAAGCCCACGCGGGCTCGGGTGCGACCCGCCCTCTGAACCTGCCTGCGGCGTAGACCCCCTCAACCTCTATTCTAAGAGTTTACGGGTTCTCCTCCTACCCACCTATCACCAGGCTCACTCTACTCCAGCTCGCCGCCCAGGACTACAGGCTTCTCTGAGTAGCCGGCCTCCCCCTGAACCAGGCCTAGGCTACCCCTTGGCGACAACCCCCTGCCAAGGCTAACACAACCCTACATTCCCCTCCTGAGACCACCCGCGGCCAAACCGTTGGGGGTCCGTGGTTCCTCGTCCAGGCTCAAACCCCTGGGCCCTGGAATTGCTAGGAGACTCCCCTGGGGTCCCGCGGGGTCAAGCCAGCTCGACGGCCCCACCCCTGACCCTGAGGTACTTTAAGGAGACCAGCTTGGAGAAGATCCTCCTAGCCGCATCCCTTGAAACACCCAGCTCCCTCTCAATGATGAAGACTGCATCCCCCACCTTCAACTCCCCGTACTCCAGCATAGCGTTCCTCACTAGATCCAGGGCTTTCTCCTCGACTGGCGTGAGGCCCGTGCCCTCGACCACCCTAGAGCCCTTGACCGTGAGGACAACCCTCCCAGCCTCACCCGGGGTCTCGAAGGCGTAGACACCCCACTCCAACCTCCTCAAGTAGTGGCGTGTGAAGGAGCCAGGGGCCCTCACCCTCTCGGTCGTGAGGACGATGACGCTACTGGAGGGCGTGGTGAAGCAGGGCTTGTTTATGCAGATGACAACAGAGTCCCCTGGGCCGCCAGCCTCTTCCACATCCTCCGCCAGGAAGACCCTCCCACCCGCCTCACCTATCATCCCGGCCAGCAACCCCAAGACCCCTCCCTCAGCGACCACATACACCCCCCTCGGCTTCAGCTCCTCGACAAGGATAGCGGCTAGCTTCAAGAGTATGTTGAGGTCGGTTGAGTATACGATATGCCTCCCCGACGATAGGATGCCGGCTAAACGCAAGGAGCCCACTCCAACCTACAATTAAAAACCGCCCCCCGTATAAAGTGGATTAGATTGGTGGTAGCTTGGAAGAAGCCTACTTGAACTGGCCCAAACTCATAGAGGAGGCCCTAGCAGAGTGGGGTAGCGTGGGGGTTAGAGGAGTCTTCGACAACATTGTTATATCCGGTATGGGCGGCAGCGGTATTATAGGCGATGTCGTCAAGCTACTCGCCCTCGGGAGGCTCAGCACCCCGGTTGAAGTAGTTAAATCCCACGTAATCCCCTCATACGTCTCCGAGGAGACTTTGTTTATAGGCGTCAGCTACAGCGGGAACACCCACGAGACGATAACCGCCACCTTGAGAGCCCTGGAGAAAGGGGCTAGAGTAGCTGTCGTGACAAGCGGGGGCGTACTAGGCAGGGTGGCAGCTGAGAAGGGGCTCCCATTGTTTAAAACCCCCAGCGGGCTCCTGCCCAGGGTAAGCTTCCCCCACATGCTTACAGGAGTCCTAAGCATACTGGATTCAAGCGGGTTGAGCATAGCTGGCAGGAGCGAGGTCGATCACGCTAGGGCGGGCCTTGAATCCGATAAACCAGGGATCGCAGGCGAGGCGTCCGAGACAGCCTCCTTCGCATACAGCGGCGACCTCCTGGTCGTGGCAACCCACAGCCCCCTCGAAGCCCTCGCCGTCAGGGCTAAATCGGAGTTCAACGAGAACTCCAAGATCATCGTTAAAGTCGATGTAGCCCCGGAGTGGATGCACAACGATATAGTCGGCTACGAGAGACCCCTCTTCACCTCCTATAGGGTCATCGCATTCTACGACCCGGACGACAAGGTGGGGAGGAGACTGGTCGAATTCATGGTGGAGGAGTATAAGGGTCACGGGAGGCCTGTTAGAACCATACCCCTCAAAGGCGTCAACCTGGTAGGCAAGGTGCTCTACGCCGCCCTCCTCTTCGGCCTAGCGAGCGTCAAGCTAGCAGGCTTGAGAGGCGTCGACCCAAGCGCGACGGTTAGTATTGGGAGGTACAAGAAGTTTGCGTCAGGCGTCTTCGAGTACAGGGTTTAAACCTCACAGCCCGGAGGCCCAGAAGGCTGTTAAGCCGAGTAGCATCGATGCCATCATGCCAACCCTCGCTTTCTCCAACCTCTCCTTGTCGAAGGGGTTTTTATACACGCTTAAGCACTGGGCGAGGTATGCCAAGGCAGCTAGGGTTATAAGCACCAGGAAAACCACGTTGCCCCCGGCGAGGTATGCTAGCCAGCTCAAAGGGATGGAGGCTAAGCCCGCCACCAGAACCCCGCGCCTCGCCGCCTCCACCCCGAAGACAATCGGTATTGTCCTGTACCCCGCCCTCCTATCCCCCTCCATGTCCTGCAGGGATTTAACAATCTCCCTCCCAGTCGTAACAGTGAACACCACGATCGAGAAGACCAGGGTGAACAACGCCCTCTCCCCAGGCGCCCCAGCCAGGGTGAACCCGTATACCACGGGCCCCGTGGTGGAGGCTGAGACTAGGAAGTGGCTCCACCAGAACCTCCTCGAATAGCTGTAGGCCAAACCAAGCAGGGTGTAGGCTAGGGCGACAGCGAATGCCCCGAGGCCTACGTGGAGTAGAGGCGAGGCCGCTGCGTTTAAGAGGACTGAGAGCGCTGCCAGGGCAAAGCCCAGGTTCCTAACGGTGACAGGTCTAGCCCGTCCAGACGGGATCGGCTTCCAAGGCTTGTTCAACGAGTCGACGTAGGCGTCAACGTAGTCGTTCACGAGCATGGAGGAGGCCGTGGAGAGGTAGCCGGTAGCGAAGGCTAGGAGGAGGGGCCACGGGCTTCCAGGCCTGTAGCCCTCGTATAATGCCAGGGCCATCGCGGCCCCTACACCGCTCATAAAGCTGTTGACAGGCCTAGTCATCGCGAGATAGTCCCTCAAACCCAACTGGACACCAGTGATTTAAACTCCCGTGTAAGAGTATAAATGCAGTGTGATGAGACGACGGTTTACAGAGCGGTGAAGAACGTTACCCTAGCTGAAACCCCTCCAAAGGGGTCTCGTAGGAATCTCCCCCGAACCGGTTCCAAGGGTTAATCCTCGAAACGCTCGATCCCCCTTACATACACCCTGGAGGCGGGTAGGTGTCCCCTTAAACCCAGCAAAACCTCCTCTACACTTCCCTCGGGGCCGAGTATGTCTATGTAGACGAAGCCCCCTCTCACAATGAACAACACTACGAGATCGCCCCTGCGGAACAAGCGTACACCCCCATCCTCGAACAACGGCCCGCCTAGGATTTTAGACAAGGCCTCGGAGAGCCGTGCGGCCTCATCTCCTTCTACTCTAGCGTCAAGCGAAACGTGGTACATGGGCACCCTCTAAGGCGAACAATAATGGAGTGAATTATGCGGCCGTTAAATAATTTACCGGGTGGGAGGAGGCTCCCCGGGGGAGACGCGGGGTTGAAGCGACGCCAGCTGGGATGAATAGCATTTTAGCCGGTATAGAGCGTGGTGGCTCCCTATTTCATTGGAGGGAGCACCCGTGTATATGCGCTGAACAGCATTGTGCACGTTGCTTAAAGCCGCCTCCACCACAACGAGTTTTACCTCTCCCGCACATTTTCTAAAGGGGAAGATGGTTGGAATGATTCGGGTCGACGAGGACAGGCTTGCGGAATTGTCGAACCTATTGAAGGATATAGCAGGATACGCGGTTTGCTTCGAGAGATTCGACCCCCAGTTCAAGGCTGTGAGAAGACTTGTAGAGAGTTTCGGGTGCGGCGGCGCTTCAGTCCTCGCTGTAGCAAACTCGATTATCAGCTACCAGCTGAGTACTAGGGGTGAAGTCTACTGGGAGGAGTTCTCTAAATGGGTTACCTCTAGGTCGGGTAGAAGCTTCTACGAGAGCCACGTGGAGTTCCTTGAATCGACCAGTTTCAACAAAGCTAGGCTGGCTAGCAAGCTGGTGAGGCTCAGGAGATTCTACTCGTCTAATATCGCTGGAAAACTGGAGAGAGAGCCGTTGAAGTATTGTTTAGACCTCCCCGCCCTGGTAGCCGAGCTGGCCTCCCTCCTAGGCGGGAGCCCCGAGGATAAGACTATAGTATTCGCCGGGAAGATGATGAGGTACGTGTGCCTAGCCTGCGGCTCCGATACAGCCGGTGACATACCCATACCCCTTGATCGGAGGAACGCCCTCCTGCTGGTGTCGAGTTGCATCGTGAGAGGGTGCGAGGGGCGTGTCGAGGAATGCGTCAGCGAGTTGATGACTAAGCGCAGGAGGCTGGGCTTGGAGCTCATGAGAGAGCTATGTAAAAGGGTTGGTGTGGAGTGTGTTAAACTAGACGCCTTGACGTGGAGGCTCATGGGTGCTCTTAGGAGCGAGACCCCTGTGGAGGAAGTGGAGGCGGGGCTAGGGGGGTGCTTTGAAGCCGGTAAAGCGGAGCTACTTAGGAGAATTTATCTCGAGCTCTCGAAGTGTCTAAGCCGGTGAGATGAGTCCACGGGTTAAAAGAGTAAGCTTCTTTAAATCTAGGGGGAGGCGGGTTCCATGGAGGACGTTGTGGCTGAGGCCAAGCGATTGGCTGAGGAGGCGTTAGGGAGGGGATTCGACCACGGGTACCCTCATGTCGAGCGGGTGAGGAAGTGGGCTTGGGAGATTGTTAGAGCCGAGAACCTGAGCGTAGACCCCTTGGTCCTCGACCTCGCCGTCTACCTCCACGACATAGGGAGAGTGATAGGGGAGCCCCACGCATACTACTCAGCCGTGTTCGCGAGAGGCTTCCTCGAGGATAAGTGTGTAGGGGGCGAGGTGGTTGAGAGGGTGGTAAACGCTATAGAATACCATAGCTTCAGCTATTCTAAGGCTATGAAGGTGGAGCCGAAGTCCACTGAAGCCCTCGTGCTGAGCGACGCTGATAAACTCGACGCGCTTGGAGTCGTCGGGTTTCTGAGAGTTTTCGCGTATAACTGGAGGGCGAGCAGTAGCTTTAGCGAGATCGTGAACCACTTTTACGAGAAGATATTCAGGCTGAAAGAGCTGATGCACTTCAACTACTCTAAGACAAAGGCTTTCGAGCTAACCGAGAGGGTGAGGAGAGCTTTGGAGGAGCTCTTATCGGAGCTACCTGAGGTGCATTAACCCGCTAACCCGAAGCCCCTCTTTCAACCTCGCCTTACCGTAGGTAAAGCCTATAGTGGGGCTTTAAGAGAGCTTAATCAGAGACTTATGATTGACCTGGATATGCTCGAGATCTTCATGCTTAGGCCTGATGCCCTAACAGTGTGGGAGGACGAGGAGGTTAAGAAGAGGCTTTCATGGTACCACAGCGTAATGGTGGATGAGAAGCCGGCTAAATTCTTGATTGCACGGAGAGTAGAGCTGGAGGAGAACCCGTATTTTATAACCGATGAAGGCGAGCTTTGGAGAATCCATGAGAAGGCTTCAAGAGAGTTCGAGAGCGTGTTCAAAGAGGTAGCGGGCACCGTTAGCTCGGCATCGGAGTTCATGAGGAGGCCGGAGCCAAAATACAGCTATCTAGATGTTAAGATAGCACTAGCGCGGAGGCTCATGGATCCATGCAGGCTCTGCGAGAGGAGGTGTATGGCGAGGAGGGGGAGTGGTCAGCCGGGTGTATGCCTGGTGTCCCGTGAGTGCATCGTCCACTCGGCTTTCCTCCACGTTGGGGAGGAGGCCCCCCTGGTTCCAAGCGGGACAATATTCTACGGTGGTTGCAATTTCAAGTGTGTTTTCTGCCAGAACTACGATATAAGCCAGGTTAACGCGCGGGGCGGGCAGATGCTCTCGAGCATGGAGCTGGCCCGGGTGCAGAAGGCTCTGAGGTTGAGGGGTGCGAGAAATATAAACCATGTTGGAGGCGAGCCTACACCCCACATCCCATTCATATTAGAGAGCTTGAAATACCTGGATGTCAACGTCCCCCAGCTCTGGAACAGCAACATGTACATGAGTGAGGAGTCGATGAGGCTCCTTCTCGACGTAATCGACATCTGGCTACCAGACCTGAAGTACGGGAACGACGAGTGTGCTTGGAGGCTGAGCAAGGTTAGAAATTACTGGGCTATCGCAACCAGGAACATCAAGCTAGCGCACGACTCAGGCGACATAATAATAAGACATCTTGTCCTACCAAACCACTTAGAGTGTTGCACGAGACCTGTGTTAAAGTGGATAGCCGGGAATACTCCGAGAGCGCTAGTAAACGTTATGGATCAATACCACCCTGAGCACCTAGTGTTAAAGAACCCGGAGAAATATAGGGAGATAGCCAGGAGACTGAGGAGAGAGGAGATATTAGAGGCTTACAGGATAGCCGATGAGTATAAGCTAGTATACAGGCAGGTGTCGTAGATAAATGAGCGGGAGTGAAGTGAGGGAACTACACTTCAGCGACTACTACAGGATGCTTGTCGTGGATGAGGAGGATAGGCTGTATATCAGTGTTGATGTGTACAAGAAGGGCTTCGACTACCCTGTCACGAAGAGTGTTTGCGTGAGAGAGGACTTCTGCCTACTATACTCGAACCAGGTGGCGGCGAGCCTTGAGCCAGAGCTCGCGGGCAAAGTAATTGAGCTCGTAGTCGTGGGCTCTAAGACACCGGCTGGTTTAGAGACATTGAACGTGAGATGGGTTGTGAGGAAGCCTTTCTCAGAGGAGGAGTTGAGGAAGGTGTTCGACGCTTCATGGAGGCTCGTGAAGGCCAAGCCGCAAAACTCCTCCCCCGAATCTTTATAACCACACGGCACTACTTTAATGTATCTAGCTGTAAGTACCAGGTGTCGCGTTGTCAAACAGGTTTAAGCCTAAGATCGAGGAGACGCGCTGGGATCCAAGGAGAGAGGTTGATTTACTGAAGATATGGGATGAGGAGGGGCTTTACAAGCCGGACACGAGCTCGGGGGAAGTAGTGGTAATAGACACCCCGCCACCTTACGCCAGCGGTAAATGGCATGTGGGGGGCGCTGCCCATTACTCTCAGATTGATATGATCGCCAGGTACTTACGTATGAAGGGTTTCTCAGTGATAGCCCCATTCTACGCTGATAGAAACGGCCTGCCTGTTGAGGTCCAGGTCGAGAAGAAGTACGGGTTGAACCCTCATGAAATAGCTAAGACGCCTGAGGGTAGGGAGAGGTTCCTGGAGCTATGCAAAAAGTTCCTGGATGAAGCGGAGGAGGATATTGTAAGGGTCTGGCGGAGGCTTGGCTGCAGCTTCGACTACTGGAGGGATGGTACCGACAGCGAGAAGTATAGGACTATAACCCAGGCGACCTTCATAGAGTTGTACAAGAAGGGTCTGATCTACGAGGCTGAGAGACCTGTAAACTGGTGCCCTAGATGCAGAACGACGCTGGCGGACTCGGAGCTCGAGTATATTGAGAGATTGGATTACCTCTACTACATAAAGTTCAGGGTCAAGGAGACAAACGAGGAGGTGGTAGTGGCTACAACCAGGCCTGAGCTGCTCAGGGCTTGCAAGGCATTAGTTTACAAACCAGGCGATGAAAGGTACACTAGGCTTAAAGGGCTACACGCGATCGCCCCCATATACGGGAGCGAGCTCGTAATACTGGAGCACCCTGAGGTAGACCCATCCTTCGGCACAGGTTTAATGATGGTGTGTAGCTTCGGCGACCACGTTGACGTTAAGATGTTCAGGGATCTCGGGCTGGAGCCCGAGGTGATCATAGATAAGAATGGCAGGATGAGCGAGAAAGCGGGGTTTTTAAGCGGCCTCCCGGTAGAAGAGGCCCGTAGGAAAATTGCTGAAGCACTAGAGGCAGGCGGGTTCATCCTCAGGAAAGAGCCCATACAACACTCCATACCCGTCTGCTGGAGGTGTAAAACACCAACCCAGATAATCGCGGCTAGAGAGTGGTTCTTGAAGCAAGTCGAGTTCAAAGACAAGCTTCTCGAGGTCATCGATAAAATCGAGTTCAAACCCGAGTTCCACAAGAAGAAACTAGTTGCCTGGGTGAACAGTGTTTCAACAGACTGGCCTATAAGCCGCGATAGATACTACGCAACCGAGGTACCGGTCTGGAGGTGCACTAGCTGCGGGAGTATTCTCTTACCTGAGCCCGGGAGGTACTACAGGCCCTGGAAGGATGAGCCGCCGTGGGATAAATGCCCTGTATGTGGTGCACCGAGGGACAGGATTGTCGGCGAGAGGAAAGTATTCGACACCTGGTTTGACAGCAGTATCTCGGTTTTGTACGCTTCAGGCTACATGCATAACCCGGAGCTGTTCAGGAGGGTTAAATACACTCTGAGACCGCAAGGTGTCGACATCGTAAGAACGTGGCTCTACTACTCGGTTCTGAGAGTATACCAGCTGAGGGGGGAACCGGCTTTCAAGTGGGTTAGGATAACGGGCATGGGGTTGGATGAGAAAGGGGAGGAGATGCATAAATCTAAGGGGAATGTCATAGACCCGGAGCCGTATTTGGAGAAATACGGCGCCGACGCTTTCAGGTTTTGGGCTGCCGCCAGCGGGAGGCTAGGCTACGACTACAGATTCTCCGAGCAACTGATCAGGACAGGGTTAATGTTCGCAACAAAGCTGTGGAACATAGCGAGGTTTATATCAAGCTTCCCGGAGCCAGAGGATTATAAGCTTAGACCCATAGATGAAGCGACGCTAGCCTATCTCAGCAGGGTTGTGGAGAGGGTTGACAAAGCCTACATGGATCTAGACGTGTACGAGCCGGTACACGAGATATATCAGTTCACGTGGAATTATTTCGCCTCACACTACATGGAGCTAGTGAAGTCCAGGGCCTACAACCAGGACGGCAGTTATAGTGTGGAAGAGCAGAAGGGAGCCTGGTTTACTCTCCACTACGTTTTGAGGAACGTGTTGAAGATGCTTGCACCAATAATGCCTTTTATAACAGACACTATTTACAGGAAGCTTTACCAGAGGAGTGTCCATGCGGAGGGGTTCCCGAGGGCAAGCGCCGAGTTCCTGGCGAAGAGTTTTGAGCTGGCCGAACTCGTTGTAAACATAGACTCAGCTATATGGGGCTACAAGAAGAAGAATAACATGCGTTTAACAGACCCTTTGAGGAGACGGGTTTACTTACCGAGGAGCGTGAACGGGGTTCTCCAAGAGCTAGTTTCTCTCCACAAACTGGAGTACGTTGAACTATATGAAAACCCGCCATTAAATGCCGTTGAAATCGGCGCCGGCGTGTTTATCAGCTGACCTCAGCCCACGTTTATTTCAACAGGCTTACCTCTAGCCGGGAAGGATACATTGTACACGGGTACTGAACCAACCATCACCTTCTCGTAGAACCCCCTATGAGCGTGTGCGTGAATGGAGACGTTGAAACCACCTTCAACGAGGATCTTCTCGAGTTCCGGCGAAGCAAGATAATCCCATATGCCGGCGGGTTCCCCGGCGAGGTTTTTGAATGTGACCCCGTAGTGGGTTAGTAGAACTATGATCTCGCTCCCCAGCCTCTTGCACTCCGATGCTAGCTCGACGAGTTTACCGGGGAGCCTTCTATAGTAGTCTTTCAAACCCGGGAGATTCCTCTCCTGCCACCTCGTGGGCTTGTTCAAAGCACCCCTGGAGCCGACGATGCAGATCCTCCTGCCACCGGCGGTTGCCACGTGGATCTCGTCGTTCAACCACTTTATCCCCGGGTACATCCTCCTGTACTCGTCCTCGAACCCGATGTACTCCTCGTTCCCGAATACTGCTATGAGAGGTGTCGAACCAAACTTCTCCAATAGCACGGTGTACACTTTATTAAAAGCCTTCACGTTGTTATGCTCCACGAGATCCCCTGCCAGAAGTACTAGGTCGGGTTTAACGCTGATTTTCGCGAGGGACTTGATGAAGGGTTCCGCGTAAACCGGGGCGTGGATGTCGCCTGATGCCAGGATTAAAGGCATCTCGACCACTCGGTAAATTATAAAAGCCTAGTTCCACCATTTAATACAAGACATGCTTTGCTTGGTGGACGACCATGACTGTAGGCCTGCTGAGAGGCGTTGAGAAGCCTGGGCATAAAGGATGGACTACTGTGAAGTGCGCTATATGTAACAAGGAGCTGGACTTATTCCAGGCATACGACACGAAAAACGTGTTCTACTGCCCCACCTGCGTGTCGAAGGGTAGGGAAGCCTACTTCTGCAGCGCCCATGCGAGGGGCCTACACTACAGGTGCCCCTACTGCGGGGGAGAGCTCAAGCCTTACTTCCCTCTGGAAGAATCTTACCGGCAACCAAGGCCTTGATAGCTCTCCTCGGGCATAGGGGGAGGCAAGCTAGACAACCAATACACTTCGAATCATCGACTCCAATACGCTTGTTTTCACTGATGTAGAAGACTCCTAGAGGACACAACTCGACGCAAAGCAAGCACCTATCGCACTTCTCCGGGTCAACGAGTATTTTAACTACCATAGAGATCCATTACTCAGCTCAGATTAATGAAGGGGTTCTCGAAGTTAAAAACCAACAAGGTGGCAGGGTTGAAGTTGAAAGCAGACCTCCATATCCACTCAGTCTACAGCGATGGAAGAGACCCGCCTGGCGGGATAATACAGCACGCGTTGGCCAAGGGGTTTATTGTTATCTCCATAAGCGACCACAATACTTTCGAAGGATCCGTGAAGGCGATTAGGCTCCTACCTAAAAGCGGACTCGACGTCCTGGTTATACCCGGCAGTGAGGTCAGGACCGATAAAGGGGACGTTCTAGTGTACTGCGAGCATCCATTCGAGACTCCTTCCAGGCTTCCAGACCTCGTTGATAAAGCCCATGAGAATAACTGCCTCGTGGTTCCAGCCCACCCCTTCGACTTGTTCAGGCTTGGCATAGGCGAAGCAGTTTATTCGGTGAGGGGATGGGATGCTATCGAAGTGTGGAACGCCTCTTCCACGAGGAAAGCAAATAGGAGAGCACTGGAGGCTGCGAGAGAACTAGGTCTACCAGGCTTAGCCAACAGCGATGCCCACGTTGCCGAGCAGATAGGCTCAGCATACACTGTGATCGAAGCGGGCGACCTAAGCGTAGAGGAGGTGATGGAGTCCATTAGGAGGGGGAGGCTTCAACCCCACTTCGGCTCAAGAGGCGTTAAAGCCACGTTTAAATGGCTGGAGTGGAGCCTTGAGAGGAGATTGAGAGGCATGCTGGAGGGTCGTGGAAGCCTGGGGCCGATCTGAGGTTACTTGAGATTAGTTGTGAATGATGTGAACCTCCGGCTTAAATTTACTAGTTTCCTCCTCATGTGTTTGTATGGGTAATGAGCCTTGTAACTTGTGCTACCGTGTTCAACATGGATGAGGGTCTTTCGGGTTACGCGGAGCCCTGGTAACCTGGGTCATGAAGTGATGGAGACTGGAAAAGAGCCCGGGAACCCCGGGGCGATCATCTTCGATTTATTGCGGGTGTTTCTATGCCCCAGGGAGACTCTAGGAGGCGAGTAAGCCCTCGTAGACGCCTAGGAATGTTAACACTGCTAGTTCTTCAACATACTCATTGAAGCTGAACCCGCGTCTCCTGACTTCAACGTCGAGCTCCAGCAACTTCTTAGCGGCTTCCCTGCTTGTCAGACCCCTCTCCACTATCTCTACAAATACGTCCTTCAAGTCGCTGGGTATCTTATTCGCGATCAAATCAAGGTATGTGGCAAGTATGCTAGCCTCCACACTCTTATACTTCTTCTTATAGTTGACCATATTCTTCAGTAATCCCACCACACTGTATTCACGTGTGTCGAGTAGCGTGAAAGCAGGCCACTTCGACGAGAGGGCTCTGAAGACTTCGCCCAGGGAAACGCCTTGTCTTAGCAAGGTAACCCCAGTTAAGTCTACTGAGGATAGGTGATCCAGCATATCCGTCCTATGGACGCTCTTCAACGCGTCTATAAAGGACCTCGCATCCCCGGGCCTGCTGGGGGATAGAAGGCTTTCGATAATCTGCTTGATCTGATTGCTCTCTCTCAGAATGCTTTCAGCCCCTGTGTAGCCCAGCGAGAAGATGAATATTAGGCTGGGTGCGATCATCGATGGGAATACTCTCCCGTCACACCATCTAAACGCCTCTCTGAAAGCCCTTCCTAGAAGCTTGCCGATCTCAACCGAGGGGAGGGAGAGATCCCCTCTCCTAACTCTCTCCCCTAAAGTAAAGGCTTCGCTAGCCGAGTCCAGTGTGGAGACACTGTTGCAGACTAAACTTATGGACTCAGGGTCGGCGCGGAGCCTATGATACCCGCCTGGTTTGACAGGGGTGTTCACGGCCAGGTAAACGCCGTATATAAATGATTTGACTACGGAGCTCAAACCAATCACATCTTCAAGGGTTTTACCCCGATCACGAGGGGTGATCAGGGTGAGAGCTCTTCCCCATGTCCTCGGGCGGTTTACTAGTCATCATCTCACTTCCTAACTCTATCGACAACGTGTCTTATAATAAATTTCGAGGGGTCTACACCGGTCGCCTGCTTCAACCCATGCCATTGCGGGAAAGCGTTGACTTCGAGAATGAAGAGCTTACCCGTCGTCTTGTCGAAGGCTAGGTCGACTCCAGCGTAGTCGAGCTTTAGGGCTCTCACCGCCCCGACAGCTAGTTTAAAGGCCTCTGGGTAGTCGCTCTCGCTAATAGCCTCGCCTCTAGCCCCCTGTGCGATATTCGTCTTCCATTTCCCCTCAATAACCCTCTTCATACCGGCTATAACTCTATCGCCAACGACGAAAACCCTCAGGTCGAATCCAGGTTTATCCAGGAACACTTGGTAGTAGCTTGGGAGGCCCATAGACGTTAAACCCCTACTCAGCTGGAACGCTATATCCGGGTCTTCAACGAGTGCTGAGCCGAGACCCAGGCTACCCATGAGAGGCTTTAAAACAGCTCTCCCGACACTCGTAGCATACCTCATCGCTGTAAAAGGGTTTTCGGTAATCATGGTGTCAGGGACTGGTAGACCATATGAAGCCAGGAGCATGAGACTCCTCCACTTGTCTCTAGCGACAACTGAGGATGCTGGGTCGTTTACCACCGGTATCTTTTTAGCCAAGGCCTCCAGCACGCCTACCCTTTTCATAAAGACCTCCAACGTCATAAACATCCCCACCCCTCTTAGGATAGCTGCGTCTACATCGAGATCCCTGTCGCGATATTTTACGGTGATATCACCGCCTTTAATGTAGGAGTCGAGTCCTTGAACCCTAATGTACTCTGTTTCAATGTTCTCCTCGGATGCGGCCTTCATTAAGTCCATGGTCGACTCTGACAACGTCGACCTGTAGTGTATAATACCAATTTTCATCTCGTGTACAGCCTCAGGGAAGCCAGGCCCGTAATAAACAACGCCACTATTAAACTCGTCGCCGTAAACAAAGAGTAGTATGAGCCGCTTAAAACATATGCTAGTAAGCCACCTAGTGCCACGAAGACTGTGGATAACGCGACTAGAGCTGAGGTTTCCCTCACGCTTCTAACGTAGTCAGCATACTTGGCTAGGTATATGATGGGTAGCATGATCAATACTAAGCCGCCTCCAACGCTGTACACCCCGGGATTATAGGATATAAGGAACCCGCCTATTCCCATGGCGAGGAGAGAAGTGTACACTAGCTTCCGCTTGAAATACCTGGCCCACGGCATTGTTCCTCTCACTCAACTACACGTTTATACTGGGGGTTTAAAAAGATTTTAATTTGCTTAAGAAGAAAGCGAGTATCCCAATGTACACGAGAGACTCCAGCGGATCAGTGTTCAACTGTAGGCCGTGTACTCTAGACCCCTGGTGTGTTAACTCGACTACTCTCGGCTTCACGAGGAATTCTTCGACGCTACTGGTTAACAACAATACAGTACTTGACCCCGGGATTTGATCCAGGTGTGTGTAAATCGATCTTACACCAATGTTCCTCAGTGCTTGCGAGAATAATTGGCCTGCTGGCTCAAGTATTTTTGTCGAGGAGACAAATAACTCTCTCTCAGCGAGGATTTTTTCCAATACGTCGGAATATTTGCGGGCTAGCTCCTCAGCTATGACGCTGAAGCCCTCTTCCGCGTGCTTCTGGAGATTCATCCCCCTCCTGCCCAGCTTGTCCTTGAAAGCGTTGGAGTAGAAGCCGAATACCCCTAGAGTCTCGGCTAGGGAGGCCTCCACTTCATCCCACACCTCGACGTAATGCACGCCCCTGAAGCGGTTAAGGGCCTCTCTAACCTTCGTGTCCTGCGGTGACGGCAGGAATACATGTGCTTCTAAGCCAAGCAAGTTCGTTGTCTGGAGGAACTCGTAGACGCTCGGGGTGTAAGGGTTTGAGGCGAAGGCTATTATCGAATCCCCCTCCCTGTAGGGGGCTATATGGTAGATCACGCTGTTGAAGTCGCTTAGCAAAACCCTCCTGTAGGGGTTTAGTATGGTGTTGAACCAGAAGACCAGTGAGGCAGGTAAGTAGCCGAGCCTGTCGTACGACACTATGAGGGGGTTTTCCAATAGAATGTGTTGAGGCAAACCATTGATAAGATTAGAGGCTTTCCTCTCAAGGTTGCTCAACCTCTCTACAACGTATTTTAGATAAGAGCTGTCTCTAAGCTTCTGCAACAACTACACATCCGCTCATCAGGCTTCTCAGGTATCTTCTTCACGATCAAAGGTATTAAATTCCTAGCCTTAACAGTGTTCTCCTCCATAACTCTAACAACCTCCCCGGCTGTAACAGGCCTCTCAGCCCAGACATCGTAGTCTGTAACCATCGCTACTGTAGCATAACATAGCTGCGCCTCGCAGGCTAGGTTAACCTCTGGTACAAGAGTCATCCCTATAATGTCTGCCCCGAATACATCGCGCCAAAGCCTGCTCTCAGCCCTCGTGCTGAACCTGGGGCCTTCGATACACACATATGTTCCCCGCGTGTGTACCACTAGATTAGGCACTTCCCTCGCAGCATCAATTACTATCTTCCTCAAATGCTCGCAGAATGGGTCAGCCATGCTGACGTGGGCTACGACCCCGCTCTCGAAGAAGGTGAAGTCTCTAACACCCTTCGTCATATCTATGAATTGGTCTGGCACAACGAAATCCCCTGGTTTCATCTCTTCGCGTAGGCTACCGACGGCCGCGAAAGATACAACCCACGTAACTCCAAGTGCTTTAAGAGCCCATATGTTAGCCCTGTAATTGACTCTGTGGGGAGGTATCCTGTGCCCCCTGCCATGCCTGGGTAGGAACGCTACCCTCCTACCCTCCAGCTCGCCAACCACAATTTTATCACTTGGCTCCCCATAAGGCGTGTAAACCTTGTGCTCGCCAACATTCTTTAATTCCGGGATACTGTAGAGGCCGCTTCCACCGATAATAGCGATCTCAGCTCTAGAAGGCGGGTTAACCAGCATGACTACGCAGCCTCGACCACGTATGTCTTGTTTTCCACATTGTATTTCAAGAAGCCTTTCGCAACCAGCATTTCAAGGGCGTCACTGTAGTAGAATCCGCCGACGTCCACCCCGTACCACTCCTTAAATGACTCAACCACCTCCTCGAAACTCCACTCCTTCTTCCCGGTCTCTTTCAGTGTTTCAAGCATCATCCTTTTTATGAACTGGTAGGTGTCCTCAAGTCTCGTCCACGGGTACTGGAACCACCACCAGTCTTTGACCTCGATGTAGTAGTAGTCGGGTTTAAACTTCGCTACACTACTTATCCACTGTAGTGCAGCCGTCTTCAATTCATCAGGCCTCCAGTTCTCGAGGATGAAATCCCTAGCCAGCTTGAGGGTGTCGCCTGTGTCAACTATATCGTCCACTACGAGGGCTTTCAAGCCCTTTAAATCCAGCGTGTAAGGGAATTTTATGACGGCTTTCTCCTCTACTTTAGCCGCCTCAGTCCAGTGCTGGCTCTGAATGCTAACCAGGTTCTCGACGCCTAGGAAGTCGCATATCAGCCTCCCGGGAACATATCCGCCTCTCGACAACGCTACTACTAGGTCGGGTTTGAAACCGCTTTTCTTAACCAGGCCTGCGAGGCCGCGGGACCATTCAACGATTTCGTCCCAGGAGACTAATTTGACTTTAACCCGGGGCATGGATCTCACAAATTATTAAAAAACAGCCCCCGCTTATAGGATTTACGTTGGCGGTGCTTATGAGGAGGAAGGCTCTCATCCTGCTCGTGGTGATGCTCGCCGCGTACGGGCTAGTCTACTTCCATAGAGTGATGGCGGGGATCATGAAAGACGAGATAGAGGGCTTCGCCAGCTACTACAAGGTGAACCCGGAGTACCTGCTCGCTTTCTTCCCCTCGGCCTACTTCTACGCGTATGCCCTCGCACAGTTATTCATGGGTAGCCTCGTCGACGCCTACGGTGTCAGGAGGGTGGGTGCCTTAATGCTGGGTTTAATGGGTTTATCAACGGCTCTAATGATGCTCCCATCACCCCTAGCCCTCATCACGGGGAGAACCCTAGTGGGTCTCTCAGCCGCTGTAGTCTTCGTTGGCACCCAGAGAGTAGCCTCACTATACTTCCCGCCGACAAGCCAGGCGATAATAACATCCCTGCTCCTTATGACCGGGAATATAAGTGCCCTGCTCGCCACTTATCCTCTTAGGCTCTTCCTCACAATATACGGGGTGGCAGCTCTCTTATCGCTACTAGCCTTGATAGCCTTCGCGGTTATGACCCTTGTATACCTGCTAGCATGGGATGTTGGAACCACGAGGAAGGGGCTTGGGCTGAAGGAGGTTTGGAGCAAGCTTGGGCATCTCTCCCGGGAAAAACATGCTTGGGCAACAGCCCTGGGCGCCGTAGCATCCTACGGGACGGGAACGGCTTTCCAGGCTGCTTGGGGCCA
>WYEB01000210.1_pt1 | contig 22466 bp, 22 predicted proteins | sample 6343061 | NCBI WGS metagenome assembly WYEB01 (sample SAMN13812332, study PRJNA600296) | hot springs metagenome | biome: ENVO:00000051; feature: ENVO:00002007; isolation source: sediment sample from Evening Primrose shelf | place: USA: Yellowstone National Park, Evening Primrose Hot Spring ... | reverse complement strand
CTGTCTTCGTTGTGCCCGTGGGCAGCGTTGAGCAGCACTGCGAGGGACCTCTGGGCACCGACCTCATGATAGCTGAGGCCGTCTCGGAGGCGGCCTGCGAGCACTTAGAGCGCTCGGGGACCCCATGCGTCCTCATGCCGGCAGTTCCCTACGGCCTCTCAGCTGAATGGCAGGGGACCCCTGGGACCATATCGGTGCCCCTCCAGCACCTGGTAGGCCTAGTACAGGGGATAGCCAGGTCCCTTGTAGAGGGCGGGGCCAGGGCTGTGGCCTTCGTGAACGGCCACTACGGGAACTCGCCAGCTATCCAGGCCGCCCTCAGGGACCTCATGCCGTCCCTGCCTGAGGGCGTCAGGCTCTTGCTCGTTGACTACTGGGAGGCCCTTGACATTGACGTGGGGCACGCTAGCGAGGCCGAGAGGGAGGTGCTCAGGGCCCTCGGGTACCCATGCGTAAGCTTTGGGGAGTGTGAGAGGGCATTGCCCTCGCCCAGGGGGGCCAGGGTCTTCTCAAGACCCTCTCCAGGCCCCCAGAGGCTCAACGCCAGGGCCGGACAGGGGCTGACAAGGGAGCTCATAGGGGCCGCCGTTGCTGACGCCATAATGAAGGCCCTGGAGGAGTCGTCGAGGTCAAGGGTCCTCCCCTAACGCTTTTAAGGTACCATATATTGCGGCGTGGTAGGACCACCATGCTGACAAGGGAGCAGAAGCTAGTGATGCTCTCGACAACCCTTGACATGTTCCTAGAGGGGGTGTTCGTCACCCTCTCGCCAATTTCAGTCCAGTGGCCCTTCGTGCCGGGCTGGGCTGCCTCCCTGCTCTTCATCACGATGCCGATAGGCACCATCATAGGCAACTCCACCTTTGGGAGGCTGACGGACCTGCGGGGGAGGAAGCTGACGTACTTGAGCATGCTGGCCGTATACGCCGTTGGCTCTGCCCTCGTGATCCTTTCGTCCAACGTATACGAGTTGCTGGCCGGGCTGCTCATAGTGTACTCCGCCATAGGGGGCGAGATACCTGTAGTGCTGAGCTACGTAGTTGAGAGCGCCCCCGTCGACATAAAGGAGAGGGCGGTAGTTCTGATAACCAACGTTGGAAACGTAGGTGCAGTCGTGGCCGCCGCTGTAGCCCTAATGACGAGCAGTATATCGGTCAGCGCTGAGAGGCTGACATTAGGCGTCCTCATAGGGCTCGCCATATCGATCCTGGTCATAACCAGGTCGCTCGTGCCCGAGTCCAGGCCCTGGGCCTCGCTGCCGAGGGAGAGGAGGGGGAGGGTCAGCCTGGGCTACGAGAGCGCTAGGTTCGTCCTGGCCTCGCTTACCCTCATGGCCATATCCTCGGTGCTCACCTTTGGCCTGTTGGCCCTCAGCATAGGGCCTGAGGAGTTCCCGAGCGTCTCCAACGAGATACTCCTGGTGTACTTTATAGGCGAGGTCCTAGGCGGCTTCATAGCCGCCTACCTTGTCACCTACGTGGGCAGCAAGGGCTTCACCATGGCCAGCTACCTAGGAGGGCTCGTGACCACCGTGGCCGCGATCTTCGTCCTCAGGCTCGGGCCTGCGCCGTTCTTAGCGCTCCTGCTGGCTAACGGCGTCTTCACCGAGACCGTGTGGGCCTCAAGGAACGTCCTGGAGTCCCTCTCCTTCCCAACTAACTTCAGGGGGACAGGGATCTCGCTGGTCAGAGTAGCCGCCTACGTCCTGCTGGCCGCCAGCTACCTGGTCACTGCCTCCATGAAGCCAGTCGAGTACCTGACGTTCGCGGCCGCCACGTGGGCCCTGGGAGTGGGGGCCTCGCTGGCCTGGTACGCCAGGGGGCCTGAGCTGGTAGGCGCAACGCTTGCCAACCTGCCTGAAGAGTTTAAAGTCAGGCCGCCGAGGAAGCGCTGGGGTCAGCGTGGCAGCGATGCTGGTTAAGGACGTCGCCAAGTTCTACGGCTCAACCCCGGCCCTGAGGGGCCTCTCCTTCGAGGTGCCCGAGGGGGGAAGGTACGCCCTCCTGGGCCCCAACGGGGCCGGCAAGACAACGACGCTGAGGCTCCTGGCAGGCCTGCTAAAGCCCGACGCTGGCGTCGTGAGGGTCCTTGGGAAGGACCCCGTGGAGGACTACGAGGTCAAGAGGTACATAGGCTACCTGCCTGAGGACGCGACCCCCTACCTGGCCCTGACGGTGAGGGAGAACCTGGAGTACATAGCTGCCCTGAGGGGCCTTGATGACCCGAGGGACAGGGCCGAGAAGGTCATGGACCTCCTGGGGCTTAGGAAGTATGAGAGGTACAGGGTCTCAGCTCTCTCAAGGGGTAACGTACAGAGGTTGGCAATAGCCCTGGCCATCATACACGAGCCCAAGGTCCTCCTCCTCGACGAGCCCCTCAACTACCTCGACATACCGACCCAGGAGGAGGTGGTCTCAGTGCTCTCGAATATGGACGCGACCTTCCTGGTCTCGACGCATATAATGAGCGTGGCCGGGAGGCTGACCAGCAACATAGTCATGATATCCAACGGGAGGCTGATATGGCAGGGGACCTTTGAGGACCTGAGGAGGATGGCCCACGAGGAGGAGCCCATAGAGAGCGTGGTGGCTAGGATGATGAGAAGTGTCGGCCCTTAGGCTGATAAGGTTCATGATCAAGACGAGGCTCTCAGGGGGCGCCCTAGCGCTCCTGCTGTTCATGGCAGTAGTCATGCTGGTGACTGGCCTCTCTATGACGTTTTCTAAGGCCCGCTCGCCACCTACATCGGGTTTCACCGAGTTCCTCAGAGGTTACATGACCCTCATGTTGGCCATACTGATGCTGACCTCGGTCCCAGCGGGGGGCCCAGATGCTAGCGCTGAAGTCCGACAGGGACTACCTCTTCACGCTGCCCGTGAGGCCCAGGGACCTGGGGGGCTTCATGGCGTTCTTCCTTGTCGTAGCCTTTGCGCCCATGTACTCAGCGATCTTCACAGCCACGGCCCTGCCAACGGCCTTCGTGGGCCTCGAGAGGCCCTGGCTCGCCTTCACCTCGCTTGAGCCAGGCAGCTACATGAGGTCGAGCGGGCTCACAACGTTCGCCCAGTCCTTAATCCTCAACGTCCCCCTGGCCTTATCATACGCTGTCCTGGGGCTCATCGGGGTGCCTGGGTGCCTCGCGGTCGTGCCGCTGCTCCTCATAATGGTGCCCTCCGTGGCCCTCATCTCTCACTTCCTCACGGCCTACTTCGTCCTGACGCCACAGATCAAGTTCGAGGGCCTCGCCACGACCCGCGTGAGCGGCAAGCAGGTCTTTGTGTTCCTGCTGCTCATGTCAGTGATGTTCAGCACGTTCACTGTTCCCCTCTTGTCAGCGTCTGGCATCGGGGGGCCTATGCTGAGCCTATACGTCTCCATAGCCTTCTTAGCAGCCGCCCTGCCCCTCATGCTTACGAGGTGCCCTTGGAGGAGGGCTGCCCTCAACCTGGTAGAGGGCGGGTACTCCTAGGCGCCTGTAAATAGCCTCCTGGGCTTCACTCATAGGGTACCCTTGGACGCCGCGGGAAGGCTGAGGCTGGCGTGGTTCGTCGTAAGGACCAGGCTGAGTAGGGGACTGGTGGCGTTAACCCTCGTCATGGTCGCCTACGGCCTGGTCAGCGCTGCCTACCTCTACACGGGCCGCGTGACCCTTCCCCCAGCTGACGTCAGGGCCTACAGGGTCATGGCCATAGTATATTCCGCCGTCCTCCTATTCCTCTCCTCAATGCAGGGCGGGATGGCAGTCCTCAAGTCAGACAGGGACTACCTCTTTACGCTGCCCGTGAGCAGGTCTGAGCTTGCGTTCTCCCTCTACGTAGGTCAGCTCATGCTTGGCGGCCTCCTGACAGTCGCATGGCTCGGCTGGTACCTGCCCTTCGTTGAGGTGCCCCCAGGCTACGCGGCCTTTGACCTGGTCCTCTTCGTCCTGCTCTTGACGTCACTCTCGGCCTCAGTTGCCGAGCTGCCTGCCAAGAGGAGGGCGCTGGCGGCCTCAGGCATAGCCCTCTGGGCGGCCTCAGGCGTCTGGAACCCCGTGAGCCCGTCTAGCTTCTTCTCCGCCCACTTCCTCGCTGGCACCCTGACGCTGGCGGCCCTCTCGGTCGGGCTCACCTCTTACACGCTGAGGAGGCTGGGCAGGGCCCCGCTCATAGTGGGCTCCCAGGCCTCGCAGCCCTCCCCGTCAGAGGGGCCTGTCCTGTCCTTCCAGGGCGCCAGGGGCCCGGCGGCCCTGCTGAGGATGAAGCTTAACTCGATCACCCTGAGCGGCAGGGTCGGCGGCTTCAGCGCAGGGGGCTCAAGGTACTTCAGCAGGAGGGTGAGCCTGATGAAGTTCATGGGCTACATGGCGGCCGCCTCGCTCTCCCTGCTGGCCGCCGCCCTGGCCCTCTACGCCCTGGGGCTCCTGCCCACCGGCTACCAGGCCCTCAGGGACGCTAGGTCAGGAGGGGCCACGGCCTTCTGGCTCCTCTACATGCCAGCTGTCATAGCTGAGGTCCTCTTCATAGGCTTCAGCTCCTCTGACGTCATCAACGAGAGGCCCTGGCTCGCCTTCACCTCCCTAAGCCCAGGGAGGTACCTGAGGCTGAGCGCCCTGAGCTGGGCGCTGGTGACCCTGGCCTCACTTGCCCCGTTCTCCATAGCGTACCTGGTCATCTGGCTTCTCGGCGTCTGGCCGGCCATAGGCCTGCTGCCCCAGCTCCTCATAACGACCCCCACGCTATCCGTGCTTGCCTACTTCGCCTCGACCAGCCTGGTCATGATGCCCCAGCTCAGGTACGAGGGCTTCACCCCAGGACAGGCAGGCATTAGGGGACTCGTGCTGGCCATTATAGTCATGGTGCCAGTCATAATGCTCTCCTACTCCCTGAACTCGTTCAGCTTCAGCCTCTACTCATCCCTGGTGGCCCTAGCCATCATCTCGCCCCTGCTGGCCCTGGACGGGCCCTGGGCCTCGGCCTCTAGGAAGCTTGTTGAGAGGGGATACGTGTGACGGCCTGCTGGCCCCCTCCGTCGCCGTCAACGCCCTGGAGGGCTGCCCCGGGGCTGAGGGCCTCGGGCGCCTTGCCCTTTGACCTCAGGTACTCCATCACCTTGTCGTGAAGGTATGCCAGTATCTTCCTCTTGTCCTCCATCAGCACCACGTCGCTGTAGCCCCTTACGAATGCGTTGTGGGCGAACGGCGACGGGTACGGGAGCGGGCCCCTGACGACAACCTTGACCTCGCCCCTGGCTATCCAGTCCAGCACCTTCTTGGCGCTCTCTATGTCCATGTAGTCCTCAAGTATCTCCCTGAAGGTCTCCTTGACGACTGGGCTTTCCGGCATGAGCTCAAGCATGACGTCAAGGAGCCTCTGGGCGCTCAGCTGCATCCTCTCAGGGCTCCTCTCGTGCCCCCTGTACCTCCTGAGTATCATGAAGCTCCTCTGGGCCACGTGCCTGAACCTCCTCCTCATCATCTCAGTCCTGGCTATTGCCCTCTCGAGGATGTCCCTCAGGCTCCTGCTGTTAACCGTTGAGAGCAGGCCCCTTACGAGGCCCTCGTCAGGCGCCCTCCCCTCGTAGGTCAACATGAAGGCGTTGTCCGTGACTGAGACCTTGACCGGGACCCCAAGGGTGTCGGCCAGGACGCTGGCGAACGCCCTTGAGAGCGCGTCGTTCGTCCTCCTCCCAAAGAGAGTGTGGAAGACTAGGTTCCACTCCCCCTCATCGTCCTGGAAGTACTCAATCAGCACCGTCCTCCTGCCAGGCACGACGCCCACGTACGCGAGCTGCTCCCAGACGTACTGAATCACCTCCTCGGCGGCGTGGGGCTCAAGCCTGTACTCCTCCATCAGAAGCCTCCGGGCCTCGTCAACCCTTCCCTCCTCTATGAGCCTCCCTATCGTCTCCCTGAACTCGCCCACGAGGAGGGCGCTGTCGAAGGCCAGGGGCAGCATCTCGCTGAACCAGCTCGGCACAGTCGGCCTCTCGTGCTCAGCGGGCTCAACGAACGCCTTCATGCCGTCCGCCTTGAGGAACCTGTAGGTCTTGCCGCCCAGGACGAATATGTCGCCGGGCTCCAGTATCTCCACAAACTCCTCCTCAAGGGACCCTATGTTCTTGCCCTTCGATATCACCTTGATCTTGGCCTCGTCAGGTATAGTGCCGGCGTTGAGCTGGTAGATCATCCTCGCGCTCCTCTTCCTCCCGAACTCGCCAAGCTCCTCGTCAAGCCTTATCTTGGAGTAGACGCCCTCACCCTCCAGCCCCTCGTCCCCTCCGAGGAACCTGAGCACTAACATGTAGTCGTCCCAGCTGAGGCCGTGGAAGGGGTAGGCCCTCCTTATCACCCTGTAGGCCTCGTCTATCCTCCACCTCCTCTCAATTGACATGCCGACTACGTGCTGGGCCAGCACGTCAAGCGGGCCCCTAGGTATGTGGACTCTGTCTATCTTCCTGTCCATGGCCGCCCTGGCCAGCACCGTGCACTCAACGAGGTCGTCCCTGTCCACCACGACCAGGATGCCCCTGCTCACCTGGGTTATGTGATGTCCTGACCTGCCCACCCTCTGGAGGAGCCTGCTCATGCTCTTGGGACTGCTCAGGAGGACCACAAGGTCTATGTACCCTATGTCTATACCGAGCTCAAGGCTTGTGCTCGAGACGACAAGCCTCAGTAGGCCCCTCTTCAGCTTCTCCTCAACGTCAAGCCTCACGTCCCTCGAGAGGCTGCTGTGGTGGGCCTCTATCTCGTCCATATCGATATAGCCCCTTGAGCTCATGAGCTTCTTAAGCCTGAACACAACCCTCTCCGTGGCGCTTCTCGTGTTAGTGAAGACAAGGGTCGTCCTGGCGGTCTTCGACAGGTCGGCTATGGTGTTGTAGATCTCCTCGTTTATCTTGTCGGGGTCCCCATGTATGAGGTCCACCTTAGGCGTGACCACCCTTACGTCGAAGGGCTTGGCGAACCTGGCGTCAACTATCTCGACGGGCCTCGGCCTCCCCTCATCGTCGTAGCCCCCGAGGAAAAGGGCCACGTCCTCGAGCGGCGCTATGGTCGCCGAGAGGCCTATCCTCTGCAGCCCAGGCTGGCCGGCCTCCCTGACCAGCTCCTCAAGCCTCTCAAGCGTCAGGGCGAGGTGGGAGCCCCTCTTGCTTGAGGCCAGCTCGTGTATCTCGTCAACTATGACCCACCTGGCCGTCGACAGTCTCTCCCTGAACCTCGGGGCCACGAGGCTTATGGCCAGGCTCTCAGGGGTCGTTATCAGTATGTGGGGCGGCCTCCTGAGCATCCTCTGCTTCTCATTAGGCGAGGTGTCGCTGGTCCTCGTGGCAACCCTTATCTCAGGCAGGTCGTAGCCCATTGACTTGGCCTTCTCCGTTATCTCCCTCAGCGGGGCCAGGAGGTTCCTGTACATGTCGTTGTCAAGGGCTCTGAGGGGGCTCACGTAGACAGCGTATATCTTGTCCTCGAGGGTCCCCCTCTCGCCCATTGCGAAGAGCTCGTCAAGTATTGCCAGGAAAGCCGCCAGCGTCTTGCCCGTGCCCGTGGGGCTCGAGATGAGCACGCTCTTCCCTGCCTTTATCAGGGGTATGGCCCCAAGCTGGGGCTCTGTGAAGGAGCCGTACTTCTCCCTGAACCAGGCCGCCACGTACGGCCTCAGCAGCGCATATACCTGCTCGTCCTGTGACGCGCTCATCAGCCTCTGGCACCTGTTGCGGGGACCTCTTTTTAGGAGTCATGGTCCCTTCCGGCTGAAAACGCTTTTAAGGAGAAGTAAGTACGCTTAGCCCTCCTGTTGCTGGGAGGAGGCCAGGGCGACCCTCCTAAGTATGTCGTAAAGCTTATCCGGGTTCCTTGTGTAGAGCCTCAGCTTGGTCACGGTCCTCCTCCCGTCCCTCACGAGCTCCACGAACCTCCTGTTCTTGTCCAAGTTGAGCCTCGCATCAGGAGGTAGTGGGAACCTCACGCCCTTGGTAGTCATGAGGCCCTTTATGACTACCCCCTTGTCTGTGACTATGTAAGAGGTTGGTATGTTGAGGGCTGGGAGCTTCTTGACCCTGCTCAGGGCCCACATCATTATGCCCTGGTTTATTACGAAGTAGCCTTCGAAGTAGGCCAGGAAGGCCAGGAAGAGGGCGAGCCTGGCCTCCCAGATAGGCAGCGACTTGAGGGCGGACGAGCCATAGAGATTCAGCGCTATGAGGGACGCGAGGTCAGGTATGTACTTCCACAGCGCGAAGAAGTACGCCAGGCCTATCAGGACGCCAAAGGTTGTGTAGAGGGAGAACTTTGTCTGCTCCTGCAGGTCAAGGTATATCAGCTGGTCCCTCGTCTGTATGGCCCTCGTGTTGTCCTCGTGGAAGAGCCTCTTGCCTGAGAGTATCTCAGGCACGTAGCTGCCCTTCTCGTTCAGGTTGCTGCTGGTCAGGACGCTCTGGACTATCATGCTTATGGCTATGAAGACGAATACCAGGAGGAAAAGGTAGATGTTAACCCCAATTATGGCCGCCAACACGCTGTAGATGAGTATGTAGAGCTGGTTGAGGGCTACAAGCCTGCTCATCTTCTCGATGTAAGACATCCCTGCGGCCCTCCTCCCTTGGCCTAAGCCCTATTTAAAGGTCAGGGACTTTAAGGTCTCGCTGAGGAACATGTACATCAGGGCCTCGCTGGCCCTCGTCGGTGAGGGGCTTGAGCCCAGGCAGGGCGCCTGCATAAGCATCTCGGCCAACGGCCTGGTGGAGTCCATAGAGGGCTGGGGCTCGTGCCCCGCTGACTCCCTTGGTGGCTCATGGGCTGTGGCGCTGCCCCAGCCAGCGAACGCCCACGTTCACAGCGCTGACGGCGCCTTCCCCGAGTTCGGGCCCGAGCTTGGGCTCCATGACCTCGTCGCCCCTCCCGAGGGCCTCAAGTACAGGCTCCTGGGCTCCCTGGGGCACGCCGAGACAGTCGCCTCAATAGCGAGGACCTACTGGGCCGCGTACGCGCGCGGCGTGGGCCTCCTGGCGGACTTCAGGGAGGGAGGAGGCGCTGGCTGCGCCGAGGCCCAGCTCGCCAGGGCCTCCCTGCCCAAGGACATGGATGTCCTGGTGCTTGGTACGCCCGGCCCCGGCTTCCCTGAGGGATGCTCGGGCCTCGGGCTCTCAAGCCCCCTTGACTACCCGCCAAGCCTCGTCTCCGAGCTCGCCGCGAGGCACAGGCCTTCCCTGACTCACGTGGCAGAGGACCCCATTAACAGGGCCATGGGGGACCTAGAGATAGCCATAGCTGCCAGGTTCACGGCCGTCGTCCATGGGACCTACCTCTCAAGGGGGGACCTCGAGGCCCTCGCTGAAGCCGGCATAGGGCTCATGATGTGCCCCAGGAGCAACATGTGGCACTCCCTCAGGCCGCCGCCTGTCGCTGAGGCCCTCACGGCTGGCGTGAGGCTGGGGCTGGGTACGGACAACGCCGCCTGGTCTGAGCCTGACCCATGGGGTGAGGCCGAGGTAGCGCTCCTCATAGCGAGGCAGCAGGGCCTTCGGGACGCCCCAGGGAAAGTACTTGAGGCCCTCCTGGTGGGCGGCTACAGGGCCCTGGACCTGAGCCCAAGGCCTATTGAGGAGGGGCTGAGGGCCCACCTCGTCCTGGTCAACGGGCGCGACTCCGGCATACTCTCGGCCCTGGACACGAGGTCAGCGATCGTAAAAAGGACAAGGGGGTGGTTGGTCGCCAGGGTTGACGGTCCCAGCTACGTTGACCTCAGCTCTTACCGAGCCCTGCGTCTATGAGCCTCTTCAAGTTCATGGTGTCCAGCACGTTACCCGTTATCTTGAGCTGGCCCGCCAGGAAGGCCTTCATGGCGTCGAGCTGGCCGCTCATTATCTTCTCAAAAACGTCAGCTGAGGCCGACAGGGTCGCTATCGGGTTCGGGTGCTTGCCCTGGACCACGTTGACCCTGCCGCCCTTTATCTCGACGTAGAAGTCCCCGAGGCCGGCCACGGAGAACTGATAGACCTTGTCCCAGCCCTTAATCTCCGGCAGGGCCTCTGACGCCTTGGCGTAGAGCTGCTCAAGGATCCTCCTCACGTCCTCGAAGGTCACCAAGGCTCTCACCACGAGCTAGCTGTAACGTAAGGGGAATTAACTACTGAGGAGGGGGCCGACAATAATGACTCCTTCATGGGCAGATAATATAGTCCTAATACATCCCCCTTTAAAAGGGTGACCCGATAGCCCATCCTGACAGGACTTGACAAGCCCCCATAAGGGCTACCCCTTCCTTAGCCTGGGAGGTGCGACGCCTTGAGGAACGTGGCTGTGGTAGGTTACGGCCACTCCCGGTTTGGCGTAAGGAATGACGTCAATATGGCCGAGCTGGCCTATGAGGCCATCAGGGAGGCGCTAGATACCGCCAACCTTGAGCCAAAGGACATAGAGCACGTAGTAGTTGCTAACGCAGGCGGCTGGAGCAGTGAGCCTCTGCCAGCAGTCGTAGTCGCTGAGTACGCTGGCCTCACTGACAAGCCCCTACACAGGGTTGAGGCCGCCTGCGCCTCGGGCAGCGCTGCGGTCGCGACCGCCTACATGGCCGTCGCCTCAGGCCAGGCAGACATAGCCCTGGCCGTAGGCGTCGAGAAGATGAACGAGAGCCCCACGCCAACAGTTGTTGAGTTCATAGGCAGGGCCGGGAACTACTTCTGGGAGTTCCAGAACTTTGGCCTCACATTCCCCGGCTACTACGCCCTCTACGCCACGGCCTACATGGCGAGGTACGGGGCCGCTGAGGAGGACCTCTGCCAGGTCGCCATTAAGAACCACCACTATGCCAGCATGAACCCCAGGGCCCAGTTCCCGAGGAAGATAGACCTTGAGACCTGCATGAAGAGCCGCTACATAGCCTGGCCCATAAAGCTCTACGACTCATCCCCAATAACTGACGGGGCCGCCGCGGTCGTCCTCGCCAGCGAGGAGGTGGCCAAGAAGCTCACCGACTCCCCCGTCTGGATACATGCCATAGGCTCATCCTCTGGAACCGCCAACCTCTCCAAGAGGGAGGACTTCACGGGGCTTAAGGCGGCCCAGCTGGCCGCCCAGATGGCGTTCAGGAAGGCAGGCCTTGAGGCTGAGAACACTGCCAGGTACTTCGACGTGGCCGAGGTCCACGACTGCTTCACGATAGCCGAGGTCATGGCCTACGAGGACCTGGGCTTCGTCAAGAGGGGCGAGGGCTACAAGCTGGTCAAGGAGGGCCAGACGTACATAGGCGGCCTGATACCGGTCAACCTGAGCGGGGGGCTGAAGGCCAAGGGTCACCCGATAGCGGCGACAGGCGTAAGCATGGTAGTTGAGCTGACCAAGCAGCTCCTCAACAAGGTGGAGCCGGGGAGGCAGGCCCCGATAAAGAAGGGCATGGCCCTGGCCCACAACGTAGGTGGAACGGGCCACTACGCCTACGTTACCGTACTTGGCCTTGAGAAGCCGAGGGGGAGGTGATGGGTGTGAGCGCTAGGACTCAGAGGGAGGAGTCAGACCTCTACCTTAAGCAGCTTGAGGACTTCGCCAACGCCATGAAGGGGAGCGTGGGCGTCCCCGTAATAATAGACCCCAAGACCAACATAGCCGTGTGGTTCGACCAGAGGGAGCTGAGGCTGAGGTTCTTGATAAGCGTTGAGAAGACCAGGAAGTTCTTTGAGGGCCTCAGCGGGGGCAAGGTCTACGCCACCAGGTGTAAGCAGACGGGCGAGGTGTTCTTCCCGCCCCAGGTGGACTGCCCTGGCGTTAAGGACGGCGAGGTTGAGTGGGTCGAGCTGCCGAAGGAGGGGGTCCTGATAACCTACACCGTGATATACACCAAGCCCTACACCTTCGGCCACTACCAGGACTACACCGTGGGCATAGCGAGGCTCAGCAACGGGGTCCAGGTGCTGGCGTGGGTCAGGGAGAGGGACCCGAAGAAGCTCAAGGTGGGCATGAAGGTCAGGCTTGAAGTAGTAAGGAGGGAGCCCGAGGGCTACCTGACCTATGAGCTGGTCCCCGCCGAGGGCTCCTGAGGAGGCCTGTCCGCGATAGCTCCCTCTACGTCTTTTCTTCTCTCCGCCAGGAACCTCTCGATCTCCTCAAGCGGAGGTATCTCGTTTGCGCCCAGCATGGTGACCTTAAGCGCCGCAACCGCCTGGGCATATATGAGGGCGTCCTTCAGCCTGTCCCCGCGCGAGAGCCTCAGCAGCAGGGCCGCCGCGAAGGCGTCGCCGCTGCCCGTTGAGTCCCTGACTACGTCAACCCTGAAGGCCGGCATGTAGCCCGTGAAGTCATCACTGAGCGCGTAGAGCCCCCTGGGGCCCATCTTAACTATGACTGTGGTAGGGCCTACCTTCTGTATCTCGGCTGCGCATGCCACTGGATCCCTGACGCCCGTCAGGTTAGCGCACTCCCTACTATTGAGCTCAACTATGTCAGTGAACTTCACGAGCCCCCTTAGGGCCTTGAGCCCGGCCATGCTGAGCCTCCTGCCCGGGTCCCACGAGACCAGGGCGTCAAGTTCCTTGGCCCTGACTGCGGCCCTGATTGAGGTGTCAGGCCTGAGGCTGGCTATGTGGATGAACTTAGCCCTCCCCACGACCTTCTCATCTATCTCGTCAGGCTCCAGCCTCTCGGCGCACCCCTTGAAGCCGTAGAGTATCAGGTTGCCCTCCTTGTCTATCATGAGCACCGAGAAGCCCGTCGAGCCAAACCCTATCCTCAGGCCGGATATGTCGACCTTGTGCTTGAGAAGCTCCTCTACTACCTGTCTCCCAAAGTGGTCAAGCCCCACCTTCGTTATTATGCCGGACCTGCCCCCGAGCTTTGAGACTATCAGCGCCACGTTGACAGCCGAGCCCCCAGGGCCTGTGCTCTGCTCAAGTATCTCAGCCTCCTCGTCAGGGGCGGCGAACTTGCTAACGGTGAACCTTAGGTCTATGAGCGAGTGCCCGACAGCCACTACGTCCAGGTCCTTCTGCCTCTCCATGCGTTGTCCCTGCTCTCACGTGAGGCCGAACTTCTTAGCCGCTTCCTCAGGGCTCAGGCCCTCGTGGACTACCTCCATCACGGCCCTCGCCATGGCCTTTACGTCCTTAGCCCTGAAGACGTTTCTTCCCACGGCCACGCCGCTGCCGCCCGCGGCCATGACGTCACTTACGTCCTTAAGGAAGTCAACGGGCCTCTCCCTCACGGCTCCCCCGCTCATGACGACCGGTATCCCCTGCGCTATCTCTACCACCTTGGCGAAGGTCTCCCTGGAGCCCGTGTAGTAGGTCTTTATCAGGTCAGCGCCGACCTCAATCGCTGCCCTGGTCCCATACATGACTATCTCGGGGTCATACCGGTTCTTTATGTTCTTCCCCCTCGGGTAGGCCAGCTGGAGGGCGGGCAGGCCATAGGCCTCCGCCGCCTCCTTTATCGAGAGCCAGGTCTCAACCATCTGGTCCTCGTGCTCGCTCCCCCAGTAGACCGTGGCGGCCACGGCGTCCGCCCCAAGGGCAACAGCGTCCTCAACGGTTGCCAGCCTGCTCTGAAGGTGCACGGTCTCCTCAGGCCTCATCTCGGTCTTGCCCGTCAGCTTGACTATGAGGGCCACCCTGTTGGCCCATATTTCATGGGTCAGCCTCGCCATGCCGGGCAGCAGCATTATCGCGTCTACGCCAGCCTCCACGACCTGCTGTATTATGTTCCTGGCGATCAGCCTGTCCTCAGGGAGGAAGTCCCTGGGGCCGTGCTCAAGGCCGTGGTCGAAGGCAAATATCACCGCCTTCCCGTCCCTGAGTATCCTGCCCAGCCTCACCCTGACGCCAACAGCTGAGTAGCCGACTCCCGGGTGCGCCATAGCTTATCCCCCTAACTGCTGAGCAAGACAGTTATAAGAGTCTACACAGGTGATGCGGGGGTCTGAATGGGCTGCGGCTCGCTCGCTGTTGCCATAACGGGGGCCAGCGGCGTGAGGTACGGGGTCAGGCTGGTCAGGGCCTCAGCCGAGCTGGGCCTCAGGCTTACAGGGGTCATAGTAACTAGGTCGGCTGACCTCGTGGCCCAGGCCGAGGAGGGGATGGCTGAGGGGGGTCTGGCCAAGGAGCTATCGTCGTATGCGCCTGTTTACAGAGAGGATGACTTCATGTCGCCCCTCGCGAGCTCGAGCAGCTCCCCTGACTGCATGGCGATAGTTCCGGCCAGCATGAAGACTGTCGCCATGTTGGCGGCAGGCCTTGAGCTTAACCTAGTCGCCAGGGCGGCCCTGGCCGTCCTGAGGCTCAGGAGGCCCCTTGTCGTGGCCTTCAGGGAGACGCCCCTAGGGGTCGCCGAGCTTAGGAACCTCCTGGCCCTAGCCAGGATGGGTACCATAGTGATGCCTTTAGCGCCTGGCTTCTATCACTTGCCCCGCACGATAGACGACATGGTGGACTTCATGGTTGGTAAGGTCCTTGACGCCCTGGGAATCAAGCACGACCTCTACAATAGGTGGACAGGGCCTAGATCTCCTCGAGCCTCTTCCCCTTGATGCCAAGTGAAGAGGCCAGCCTGGCCTCCTCCTGCAGCTCCTCCTCAAACGACTTCATGGCCCTGGACTTGGCCTCAACGGCGAACGCGCACCTGCCGTCGGGCAGCATCGCCCTCTTCTCACAGTAGGCGAACCTGCACTGGGGGCCCACGCACCTGTCGCCTACCATGGCACACATGGCCACCTTCACGGGCCTGCCCCTGTAGTGCTCAACCGTTATCCTTAGGGCCTTCTGGGCGCACCTGAAGAAGGGGCAGAGCGGGTTACACCTGTCACCTATGGGCTTGGGCTTTGGCTCCTGCCTCTGCTCAGCAACAGAGTTCTGTTGGCTGTTGCCGAGCGGTGGCGGGCCTCTCTGAGGGGGCCTGCCCTGCCTCTGGTCCTGAGGGCTCACGCCTAGCACCTTCGCTGAATCTACAGGTCTAAGTTAGGGGCGAAGCCATTTAAACGTTATATAGATAGGCTGCCTAGCACCTGGGCCCGCCGTGGCCAGGACGAAGACCTTCCTGACGCTGTGGCTCACCCTGCCCGCCCTCACCAGCTCGACTGGGTCGAAGGGCTCGTCAGGGGGGTAGTAATGGATTACGAAGGGCGCGTGCTCCAGGCCAGGCCCTTTCCTGTAGGCCACGAAGGATGCCCCGTACTTGAGGCCCGACCTGACCACGAGCCCCCTTGACCTAAGGTCCCTGTAGACCAGGTAGGCCCCCCAGGCCTCCTCGGTCACGTCGAGCTTCCTAGCCAGCTCCTCCACGCCCAGCGGCCTGCCGTCCTCGTCCTCCACCTCAAGCTGTCCCGTCTCGAGAAGGTAGAGGGCCTCAAGGGGGTCGAGGACGAGGGGGGAGCTGACCTGGGATGGGTCCTTGACCTTCTCGACCCCCAGGGGCTGGCCGTAGAAGCCGCTCGCGTAGAGCTGCCTTGACTCGTCAATTGATGGCACTACGACCCTGCCGCCTACGAGCTTAGCCCTGGGCATGGCTCAGCCGTACATGCCGAGGCCTACAAGCCTTGAATAGGTTGACGCGTTGTAGGCGCAGTCCACGGCGTCCTCAAACGCGTCTATCACCTCCTTGAACATCAACATCTTGGCGGGCTCCCCTGAGTACCTGGCAATTATCTTTGCGAGGGCCTGGCGGTATATGGAGTCAGCCCTCGTCTCCGACTCGGCCGCCCTGGCGAACTTGTCGTCGATGAGCTTCCTTCTGGCCACTGGATCCCTCGGAGGGGCCTCGCTGGCCCTCTGTATGTCGACCAGTATCATTGAGGAGTTGTAGAGCTCCTTGAGGAGGGACCTTACGTCGTCGAGTATCTCGCGCGGTGGCGCCTTCTCAATGCTTAGGAGCAGGAGGAGCCTGTACGTGCCGGCCTCAAGCCTGCTCATCACGCACTCAAGCTGCAGGGAGGCCTCTATGAAGAACTCCTTGTACGGCACAAGGGACAGCCTCCCGTTCACCAGGAAGTCGAGGAGCCCCTCCTTGCCCTTGCTAACTGTGTCCTTGAAGGTTATGAGGTCCTGCCTGTATATTTTCTCAACGACCTCTGGCGAGGGGGACCCCCAGTCTATCCCCTGGAGGAGGTACGCCGTCGCGTCCTCAACCCCCTGGGACATCGCCATGAGCCTTTCGACAAGCGTAGCGACAGTTATGCTTGAGGCCACGCTCTGGGCACCGCGCCGCTTGTCAGGCAGCCCATAGACATATAAATCTAACTTTGACGAGCTAATGAGGACGCCAAGTGGCCAGGAAGCTGATAGTGCTCGACTGCGAGGGTGTCAGAGTATTGGAGGCCTCCGACCTGGCTCAGCTGGACAAGCTGGTCAAGGGGGCGTGCGGCAATAGCCATCATCGAGGGTGACGTTGTGGCCCTGGGCACCCTTGAGCTGAGGGAAGGCGAGGGCGCTAAGGCCGCCGCTGCCCAGACCACGGCCCAGACAGCTCCAGCCCAGCCAGGGGAGGCCGAGGGGCGGGCAAGGAAGGTCATAGCCGTGCTGGACCAGATGTTCAGGGGGTACTATGCTGACGTTATAGAGCGCGAGGCGCCCTACGCGGAGGTCCACGAGGTCGTCGGAAGAGGGGTCCAGGAGACGCTCAGGGTGAACGAGAAGAGGTACCTCGAGCCTGCCTCGGACGACTTTGACGTCCTGAGGCTGGTGAGCAGGCTCTCCTCGTCTGGGGTTCCCGTGCTCTTCTTCACAGGTGATAAGAGGCTGGCGTCACAGGCCCAGGCTTTAGGGCTGCCGAACTTGAGGGTCCTCTACATGCCGCCTAGCGAGTTCCCTGGCAAGGAGAGCGTAGCCGAAGCTATGATAAATGAGATAAAGAAGGCGTCAAAGGCCTAAGGGCCTAAGAAGAAGCCTTAACCCCCTAATAGTAATTGATGAGCTCGACCCTGGTCTCGTCAGGCCTATAGACATAGATCTTGCCTGGCTCCTCATCACGGGTCAGCCTGTGATGCCCGTCGCAGTAGGGCTTGTTCTGAGAGAGCCCGCAAGCGCAGATGTGAAGCTCCTGCCCGTTGGGCAGCTTGATCACGTAGGGGCTGTTCCTCTCGTGCAGCACTATCCTAGCCACGCACATCACCGCGTAGGGCTTCCATGTTCTAAATAAAAACACCTGTTAGATAGAGACCATAAGCCCCGCCTTATAACTGACCCTCGGTCAAGGGAAGGGCCTAGGCTAACTAAAGCTTACCTGGACTGAGCTCCTCCCTTATCTCCCTCGCCCTCCTGGTGGCCTCCAGGACCGACTCCATGAGCGTCCTCTTGAGGCCGTTGCCCTGGAGAACCATGACGCCCCTTATGGTGGTGCCGGCAGGGGTGAGGACCATGTCCCTCAGCTGGTGAGGCGACCAGCCCTTCTCCAGGAGGGACCTGGCGGTCCCAAGCATGGCGTGAAGGACGGCCCTGTAGGCCAGCTCCCTGGGCAGGCCGGCCGCTATCCCCCCGAGGGCCAGGGCGTCAACTATCTCAGCTATGAAGGCAGGCGCGCTGCCGCTGAGGGCCGTCAGGGCGTCAAGGTACTCCTCGTCAACCCACTCCACGACGCCAAGCCTGCCGAAGACCTCCTCAGCCATGGCCCTGGCCTCAGCGTCAGCCCCTGGCCCGGCCGAGAGGGTGCTGACGGCTCCCCGCCCTAAAGGGCAAGGGCTCTGCGCCCACTGGGGCCTTCCCCTCACCTCTCAGGTGCCCCCACGGGCGCGGCATCACCGCTCAGGCCCCGCCGTCAGCCCCGGGGAGGCGCGGGCTCATCGCCTGCTAAGCTCGCCCGCGCCCAACTCCACAGATAACGTGAGGCAAGGAGCTTATAGGCTTTTGCTCAATTGCATTCTAGGAGAACTAGGGTCATGGAGCGCGTAAGCTGCTGCTTCAGGGAGGACAGGGACAACGTTCCATTGTACTGGGCAATAAGAGATCTCCCCGCCCTGAAGGGCGAGGCCTCCAACTGGTGGTGAAGCCGTGGCCCACCTCAACGTTTACGTTCGTCATCCCCCTCATCACCTTGGCCTTAGGGGCCAGCGACGCTATGAAGCTCGATGGCACTGCCGCGGCCAGGGAGACCAGGGCCTTCCCCTCCAGCCCCGCTGATACCTCCCTCAGCACGCCCGCCACGGACCTGGGCTTAACCGTCAGGATCACGAGGTCCGCCTCCCTCACAGCCCAGGCGTTGTCCCTGCCTGCCTCGGCCCCAGCCCTCCTGGCCTCCTCAAGGCTAGCCTCGCTCCTGGCGGTCGCTATCAACCTCAGGCCTGTCCCTGACCTCACGAGGCCCCTCAGGATAGCCCTCCCTATGGTGCCCGCGCCTATGATCGCTACTGACCTCACTGTCATAACGCTTCGCTAGGGCCCTGCCAGCGACGCTTAAAACCCTAACTTGGTGGGCTAACGCGGGCTCCAGGTTGTCAGGGCTCACAAATGAGGGGCTGAGGCTGCTCAGGGAGCTCATGGACATGCCCTCAATCCTCGTGCTCGGGGCCCTTGAGGGCACCCTGTGGCTTGACGAGCTTGAGGAGGTCAGGGAGCTCGAGGGACCCTCCGTAGTGGCCCTTATGAAGTCCCCCTACACGGGCGACACGTTCATTGACGTTATCTGCAGGGGCAGGTGCGGGAGAAAGGTCCTTGAGGTTGTCTCCCCGTACATTTACTCGGTTGAGAGGGCCTGGGTGTCGCCCTCTGACCCCTCGCTAGTTGACGCCCTTATTTCCTCAGGGGTCAGGCTCGGCGAGTCCCTGGCCTTTTACGTCATGAGGGCTGACGGCGCCTCCTTCAGGCCCTCCCCTCCCCCGCCGGGCTTCAGCTTCACGGCCCTCGATGAGCATGACCTGGAGGCCGCCAGCTCGCTGCTGGCAGGCTGGGATGAGGTAAAGGGGGCCCAGGCCTCGGACATGGTGATGAGGGGCAACAGCTACGGGGCCTGGGCAGGCGAGAGGCTAGTAGGCATAGTGGGGACCTACGCCACTACGCCCGACTGGTGGTACCTCGGTAACCTCTTCGTTGACCCCGAGTTCAGGGGGAGAGGGGTAGGCAGGTACCTGGCTTCCCTGGCCACTGCTGAGGCCCTTAACTCAGCCAGGGAGGCCTACGCCACGGTGGAGTACGACAACTCTGTCAGCAGGGGGCTGCTGGCGAGGCTTGGCTACAGGGCCCACGCCGTGTCAACAGTGGTCGAGGTGAGGAAGGCCAGCTAGTCCTCGTCCTGTTTCTCGTCAACGTCATAGGCCCTGTAGTCCTCGCCCCCCTCCAGCACCTCCTGGACCTTGCCGTAGAGCTCCCTGACGCTGGCCTCGTCGTAGGCGCTCACGGGCAGCAGCTGGCCCACGTAGCCGGCCTCGTAGAGCGCCCTGGCCAGGCTCATTGAGAGCTGGAGCTCGAGGCCCCTGAGGAGCCTTGAGTCCCTGAGGGCGTCCTCCAGGTAGCCCTCCTCGTGGAGCCTCTCCACCACGTTGTTCAGCACGTCAGGGGGGAGGAGGTCGGCCTTGCTTATCACGTTAAGCTGGGGCCTCTTGAACCTCACGTTGACAGAGCTGGCCAGCGTCAGTATTGAGACTATGTCCACGGGGTCCTCGAAGAAGACGGCGTCCATGAGGAAGACGACAAGGGACTTGTCGTCCTGTATCAGGGCGTCAAGGACCAGGGGCCCTCCGGCCCTGTAGGCGAAGGGCTCCAGCTGGCCTGGGGTGTCAATGATTACGTAGTCTGCCCTGAACTCCTCGACCTCCTGTCTTATCTTGTCCACGTGCCCTATGAGCGCGTCAACGGCGCTGACCATAGCCCCGTTGGGGCCGAGGCCCTTGTCGATGAACTCCTCAACAGTCACGTAGTCCCTCACGTCAACGTCTGGGTCATAAGGGGGCTTGTCGGCGGCCGGGTCGAAGTTCACCTTGACCACGGAGGCCCCCTGGGACTCCATGGCTGAGGAGAGCTGGGCTGTCAGCGTGCTCTTGCCTGAGCCCGCAGGCCCCACTATAACTATGAACCTCAAGTTGGTACACCGGGCCCGACCGGGTCCTCCACGAGGGCTGGGACGTCAAGGAGGGCTAATAACCCTGAGCGGCTGCCAGCCATATAAGAGTTCGGCCTTCATCGTGACCATTAGTCACTCGGCCTCATCACTCCTCTCCCCCTCCCCACGCCTAGGTTAGGGAGCATGGGCTCCCGGCCACGACGCGGGGAGCTTCACTGGGCGCCCTCCTCCGCCTCGCGACTGCTCATAGGCTTCACAGCGGCGCCCTCCGACTTAATATTAGCATAAAGGCTTATAAAAATTGACTAGGCGTACGGCCTCAGCCTGCCTAATAGCGTTAAGGGGGTTAGAAGCGATTAAAATAACGAGTAGTTATGTAAAAAAGTTACAGACAAGGGGGACCACCCACGCACATGCAGGCCCGGGACGCGGGTCAGTTCGCGTGGGTTCGTCCCGGCTAATATCATAACGGCCTGCCGAGGCTTATTAGCGTTTTCAGGAAAAGGACCGATCATGCTTAACTCCAACCAACTCGAGGGCATCAAGGCCTCAGGACGTTAACATGAGGGCTCATAAAAGGGAAACAAAAAGGCCGTCAAGCCGTGAGGACTGGAGACCTAAGCGCCGCGACCCCTGGCCCTGACCAGGTTAATGACTAGGCTGGCAGCTATTATGAAGAGGCCTAGCGCCACGAGGACAAGGCTCCACTGCCAGGCGACGGCCGGCGCTAGCTTGGCCTTAAGGTAGCCGTTGTAGGCCATGACCTCAACGCCTATGCCGGCTATGGCGAGCCCAATGACCACGCTGATTACCAGGCCACTGGCGTCAAAGTTCCCCACCATCAGCCTTATCACTGGGCTCCCAGTCGAGGCGCCCCTTGAGGCGGCCCAGGAGCTCAGGGCCACATAGGCGTAGTAGCCAGCTATTGAGCCCGTCACTATGCCCACTGTGTACACAAGGCCGTAGAGCGAGAGGGCGGCGAGGCCGCTCCAGAAGCCCCCTACGCTACAGCCCTCGGCTATCCTTGCCCCTATGGCCAATATGATCCCGCCGAGGAACGCTATGAGGACCTCGGCAACCCTGTTGGTCCCAGGCGCTGGGAGCCTTATGGCGAAGGTCCCCCTGGCCTGGGCCGACAGAAGGGCGCCGGCCATAACCATCAGGACGAAGAAGGTGAACGCGTTGGCTATCGGAACTGTCTGGTACCAGTTGACGGCCACGTTAGCTGAGCCTATGAGGCCCCTGAAGGGCGCCGTAAGGTACTCTGTGAACAGGCCCACGGGCGTCGTGACGCCGAGGTAGTTGAAGCCTCTGCCCGCCATGAACACGAACGAGGCCACCATGAACAGGCCGAAGAGGCTGCCGTAGAAGTAAGGCGACGTCCAGGGGCTCCCCCTGCCCGTCTCCCACTTCAGCCTCTCCCTCCTGAAGTAGAGGGCCGCAGCCATTATGCCAGCGAAGAACAGGACGCCGACGAGGGCCGCTGCGACGCGTATAGACATGAACCTTGAGAGCAGGTAGGGTATGTAGTCCAGGGGGCTCCCGTTGGGCACGTTGAGGGTCGCGTAGTGGCTCCACCACCAGCCCAGGTTGAGGCCGTTGAAGATGGGGAACGCAAATATGACCGTGCCGACCATCATGCCAAGTATCTCAAACCAGTTGACGATATAGCCCTGGCCCGACTTCCACAGCATCCCTACCATGCAGCCCTGGCCGAGCATCATGCCGAAGCCGAATATGAACGAGCCTACAAGGACCCACCAGCCGACCCCCATGAAGAACCTGTAGGCGTCAACAGCAGGGACCACGCCGAACGCGACGAGGAGTCCGTCAAGCAGTGCTGAGACCGCGAGGCCCACAAGTATCATCTCGTATATCCTCGAGTACTTAACGCCCATCACCTGGTGCGTCGCCACCACTATGCAGTACGTGGTCCTCTCGGCCAGGATCCCAAAGAAGAGGCCCACGACCGCGTAGAAGAGCGCCGTCACCCAGGGCTGTACCTGGAAGAGGGGGACCGGCGCCTGCGCCATGTCCCTCTCCAATTCTTTATATAGAGAATATGACCGATTTAAAGCCTTTCTCTCAATAGAGTATAGTATGGCCCCTAGGCCTTAGCGACGTATCTCTCCTTCAGCCCCCATATCACCTTCGAGAGCGGTATCTCAACAGGGCACGCGAGGTCGCACCTCCCGCAGCCCAGGCAGAGCATGGCTAGGGCAGCGCCCCTCTCAACCCCCTCAGTTATGGCTGTCCAGGCGACCCCCATGGGTCCCCCGTAGGCTGAGCCTCCCCAGTTGTTGGCTGTCTGGCCCCACACGGGGCAGACGAACTGGCAGTAGCCGCACCTTATGCACCTCAGCTGCTCCCTCAGCAGAACGTCGCCTGCGGCCCTCCTCCTGCCGTTGTCGACAAGGACCACGTGGACCTCCACTGGGCCGTGGGCGCCGTAGACCCTCCTGTGGCCTATGTCGCCAGTGCTGCTGGGCCCCGCTATGAGGCTGACGTAGGTGGG
>WYEB01000209.1_pt1 | contig 22494 bp, 22 predicted proteins | sample 6343061 | NCBI WGS metagenome assembly WYEB01 (sample SAMN13812332, study PRJNA600296) | hot springs metagenome | biome: ENVO:00000051; feature: ENVO:00002007; isolation source: sediment sample from Evening Primrose shelf | place: USA: Yellowstone National Park, Evening Primrose Hot Spring ... | reverse complement strand
AACCAATTGCTGAGATAAATCCATTAACTTATTCAAATGCAGTAATAAGGGGAATGTTACTCGGTATACAAACAAATCTAACAATAGATTTTATATATCTCACAGTATTTGCTACAGTTCTTTCTATAGTTGGTATAATTTTATCATGGAAGTATATTAGTTCTTAAAAAATTATTTTTCCTCTGAGAGTGTCTTATGTAATAATTTTGAGTTAAAAAGATGGGAATGGTACTCTTTTTCGGAAAAAATCTTTTATTGACAAAGTAAAAATTTTATAAGAAATCTGAAATATTTAAATTCTAATAATATAAATTATTCTTCATATAAATTATAATTTCTCTTTGCTAGCTCCTCTTCCACTTTAGTCTTGACTATATCTATATTTCCTATATACATTATAAGATTACAGAATGTTTTCTCTATCTGAGAATATATGAATTCATTAATTTTACAGGCTTCTTCAAATCCCAACTTTATTAGAAGTTTCCTGGATTTTAGATTCCTTTCATCTACCCATGCAGTAAGTATTTTTACACCCTCAAGTCTTTTTATTGCTTCATTAAAGAGAACATATATTAATCCTTTACCTCTGAACTCTTTGTCAACTGCATAGGCTATTTCTGCAACATGAAATTGTCTCTCAAGACCAAAATATTTACCGAGTGTTGCTTGAAAAAAGCCTACAACTTTAGAATCACTATATGCTAAAATCATAATGGTACTTTTTCCCCAAGATTTAGACCATTCAATAATCCTTTGTTCATCTATTTTACTATATCTACTTAATGTATAATTGTCAGGATCATTGGAAAGTTTATTCATAAAATCTAGATAATCTTTGACTCTTTCGTTTGATCCTTCTATTATGTGCAATAATTTATCATCTATTTCTATTTTCATATCTATTTTAGATAAAGATTGTGTTTATAAATAGTTACTTAAGTACTAATTATTATGATTAATAAAGTTTGAAATGATTTAAAAAATTTAGATTATTCAGAACTCCACATTTCTATTATTTCTTTGTTTTCTAGAACTAACATTAGTTTACTCATGTTAGCTAAAGATCTTTCATGAGCTTGTTTATCAGATGAGGATACTGCTTCTCTAGCTATTACTGGTAAAAATCCTAAAGCTTGGGCATGTCTTGCTGATGTCTCTACTCCGATCTCTGTAGCAATTCCTGTGAAAATAATGACATTAATCCCAGCATTTCTTAACATAAGCTCAAAGTTAGTCCCTACAAATATAGAAGCCGTGTTTTTATTTAGTATTATATCATTTTCTTTGGGATATACTTCTTTAACTATGTCGCCTGGATCAAATCTCCTTTTTAAGTACGGAGGCTGAAATCTTTCTGGTAAGGGTGTTATCTTGGTGTAAACTATCGGAATATTGTATTGCCTGGCAGAGTTGATTAATTCTTTAAGTTTGGTAAGAAATTCATCTTTATTAAATATTGAGTTAACTAGAGCTTCTTGTACATCCCATACTACAAGAACAGAGTTTTTCTTAGTTATTAACTTTTTCATTTCATCTTTATTATACCATTCTATAAAAATAAATATTGATTTATAAGTTAAAAAATTATCATCAAAAAATCAGAAATAGAATCCTATTTAATATTTTTTAAAAATGCTTTCAATCCTGCAATATTTTTACTATGATATGGATCTACATTATTCTTTTCTGCCAATTTTAATGTAAAAGTTCTTAATGATAATGTACCTAAAACCAATTCCTCCATTAAATTTCTATATCTCAAATCAAATAAAAGAACATTATTTCCATACATTTCTAATAAATCTTTCATATAGTTCATCCTATATTCTATTCTTTCATAATAATTAAATTTCAATAAAATAAAATCTATATTTAATTTTGATATACCTTCTAAATCATGATGATTATATTCTGAAATTATTCCATATTCAGAAAACCATTTTGCATCCTCATTTAGATGCATTTTTAATGCTAGAGCAACAGGTTCATGTTTTACATCTGTATAAACCATTATTGGATTTTTTATATCATTTACAAATATTGATAAATCTTTTAACCTTTCTCTATAATCTTTTAATGTTTCTAATAGTTCATAATATTTTTTCTTATCTAATATTGACAAAATTATTCCTAAAATTACTGGAAATGCATATCTAGTTGCTGGATAATTATTATCAATTTTTATATAATATAGATTTTTTTCTTTAGCTATTTTTTCCATTTCTCCTCCAGAAGAAATCGCTATAATTTTATTTCCATTATTTATTGCTTCATTCATGCAATTTATTGTTTCTTCAGTATCTCCAGAATATGATATAAATATCGTTAACCAATCCTTATCAATAAATTTTGGTAAAAAATAATCTTTACAAACAACTATTTCTTTATCATTTAATATTTGTTTTATATAATCTCCAAAAATTCCAGATCCGCCCATTCCAGATATTAATATTTTTTTATAATCTAATTCTTCAAGATTTTCATATTTCTTAGTTATTGAATAATAATCTAAATAAAATGGGTCATACATAAAATAGAAAAATATTTTAGATATTATAAGTTTATCCTCCAGAAACAGAATCCAATATTTTTATATAATCTCCATCGTTTATTATATCATCTTCAGTTACAATTTCCCCATTTTTTACAGCAATAAACCTTGAAGGATCTAAATTTAACATATTTAATAAATCTTTTACAGTGTTTCCATTAAATTCAATATTATTTTCAGTAAAGTATCTTTCAATAAATACTCTTATCTTTTTCATTAATATTTTTTAAGTTTTATTCTTAAAAAATTTTAATGAAGAAAGAAGATATAATAATATTTATTGTATTTGTTATAATATTTTTTGTAATATTTTATATAGCCTTTTATAAATTGTTTGGCAAAAATATAAGTAGTTCAGAAAATATGCCAATAAATATAACATTTTATCCAAATCCATATCAATATAATGTAAATTATTTAAATAATACTTTATATTTAAATATAACTGATTATCAACTGCCATATATAAATACTTCCAATTTTATATTAAATATAACTGGGAATATATATAATTTAACGTGTGAAAAAGAAATGATATATTCAAATCAATCAGTATTATGTTATGTAAAAAATATAATTATTGAAAATAATACATTGATTCAATTATTGTATTCATTTGATAATATCTTATACGATATAGAGTATAATATCTCAACTCAAAGTTATAAATAATAAATTTTAAAAAATTAATATGCCGCGGTGCCCGAGTGGCCTAAGGGGATGGATTGCTAATCCATTCCCCGAAAGGGGGCGTGGGTTCAAATCCCACCCGCGGCGCTTATTTTATAAATAAATAATGTTAATTACACAATTATGCATAATCATTATAGAGTAACAACATTAGATTATCTAATAGAAAACATAAAAATAAAAATGAATAATCCCGATTATGATAATTTATATCTGAAGAGATTAAAAGAATTTTTAGAATATTATATAAAAGAAAAATATGGAAATATACCTACAGTAGCTGCAATTTCTCTTATTGGGAAACCTCATGGAATAGGAAATAATGAAATATTTGAAGATAGTCAATGGGAAAATAAAAATAAAAAATTTGCAAATAGTTTTGAAGAGCTGTTAAGATCGATAACAAAATCTAAGATATACCTTCTAATATCAATTGAATACTATAATGGATATCCTATATTAGTAGTTGGGGAACCTGATGGATTAAGTTTTGAAGGTAATATGAATAATATCGTAAAGCTTTATGAAATAAAATCTTTTAATATTACTGAATTTTATACAAAGTTTTCATCAAAATTTAAGGATTATCTTCTAATTAAAAAAGTTCTCAAAATGCTAAAAACAACTTCAGATCAATTAATATTATATCAACATTTATTAGAAATGACACAAAAATTTGGCTTAATTGGGGAAATTGAAAAAATTAAACTTCATGGAGTAATTTATCCTTATTCTGGCTCTAAAGAATATTTAAGTCGAGCAAGAAAAATAATAGAACAGAATTTTAATATAATTACAAAATATTCAATAAAATATAATGTTTATAATTTAAGTTTAAAAGATGGAGGAACTATTTATATAAACAATGAAAATATATATTACTTTAAAATTGATTTTAGAGTAAAATATAATCAAAAAGCAGTAGAAAATTATTTAAATAATCTAAATAAATTACTTAATCTTTAAAATTAGTGGATAATAGAAATTTATAAATATTTTTTCTATTTGAATAAAAATGAACAAGAAAATATCATTACGTAATATAAGCATAGCTCTATCTATATTGGCGATAATATTATTGTTAATATTTTTGCTAAATTTGGGAGAATCTAAGTTTTATTATAGTGGAGAATACTCTGTTTATATTCCGGCAGTTCTAAATCAATCAAATAATTTATCTGGAGAAGTTACACAATTTTTCTTAAGAATATCTCCAGGTTCTGGAAATGTATATGCAAAGATTCCCCCAATACCATATGATGATTATGATTTAGCATATTTATTTGCAAAAGTTGCTGCATGTAATATATATCCAAATAAATGTAATAATTATGATTATTATTTTAGTTCAAATGATGTATTGTTTGCAGAGGGATTTTCTGGTACTGCTGGATTAACATTACTTGTTTTGGAAGCTTTATCAAATAAAACTACGATAGTTAATTATCCAATTACAGGTTTTATGTTACCAAATGGTATAATAGCACCAGTTGAAGGTATTAGATATAAACTAAATGCAACTTTGCAATATTTTCCATATATGGTAGCTCCATATTATAATAATTCTAAAATAATTCCTGTATATACAATACTCGATTTAGAAAAAATATATTTTGGAGATCAATTTAATAATACATATAATGTTCCTCAAGATTATGTAGATGTTATAAAAAATATAACAGATGAAATATGTAATGGAATAAATAATAATACTGTAAATTATTATATTTCTTTAGGAGATTATTATACAGCAGCAAGTTTATGTTTTGAACAAAAAGTTACGAATCCAAAATTTTATCCAAATATAACAAAAGAAGAATTAGAAAAAAATATAACAGATTTTTATAATTATATAAATAATTATCAATGTTTTGGAAATTATGAATGTGAGGAAATAAAATATCAAGTAATATCAAGATTAGAATATGCTAACGAAACTTTAGATAATTTACAGGAATCATATTGGAGATATTATTCAGCAATTGGTTGGGCTCAATTTTTATCAATAACAAATAATATATATAAAGAAAATGAATGTTCATTAATAGATCAACAATATACATTAATTCAATATTTATATCAATATCAATTACCATCAAATCTATCTTGTTTTGAAAAAATGGATTATTTATCAAATTTATATTTCTTATATATAGATAATAGTACAAATTATGTTAGTAATGATACTATAAAATCAATAGAACAGTTAGATTATTATTACTATAATAAATATGGATTTTCTATAACTTCTTACAATTATTTACAATTTGGAGAAGATTTAATAAATATGGGTAATATAAATTCAGGTTTGTATTATTTAATATTATCAACAGAATATGCAATATGAAATCGAAGTTGGAGAAAGGGTAAAAAGAGAAATAAGAAAAGGAAGACAAGTTTTTTCTGTAAATTGGATTAAAAAAATTGAAGCAGAACCTGGTGAATTAGTTAAATTAAAATATAAAAATAATTTTCTAGCTTGGGGAATAATAAATCCAAAAGATCAATATCATTATATTAGAATATTTTCATATAATGAAGATATAGATGTATATAATGAAATAAAGGAAAAAATAAAGAAAGCGAAAGAATATAGAGAGAAAACAATAAATTATAAAAATCATTATAGATTAATATATTCTGAATCTGATTTTTTATCAGGTTTAATCATAGATAAATATAATGATATATTTGTAATACAAAATTCAAATGCTTTTTTTGATAAAAATATTAATCTAATTAGAGATGTATTAATAGATATATATGGAAAGGATATTACAATTTATGAAAAAAGTATTGGAAAGCAGAGAGAAAGATCCTATTTAAAACCTATAGAAAGGTTTATTTATGGGAATAAATATGAAACTGAAATAGAAGAAGTAAATAAAAAATTTTATATAAATATATTAAAGGGACAAAAGACTGGATGGTTTTTAGATCAAAGAGAAAATAGAAAAATTGTTAGTCAATTATATGGAGATAAAGTTTTGGATGTATTTTCATATTCAGGGTCATTTGGTATAATTATTAATGGAGAAGAAAAATATTTTATTGAAAAAAATAAAGAATCAATTATTATGTTATATAAAAATTTGAAATTAAATAATATAGAAAATTATAATGTTATAAATGGTAATGCATATAAAATATTGAAACAATTTTATTTGGAAAAGAGAAAATTTGATATAATTATATTGGATCCTCCAGATTTATTGGCAGAAAATTATGAAAAAGGAATTAGGAGTTTTATATTAATAAATTCTATTGCCTTAGATTTAATTGATGAAGGATATTTAATAACATTTTCATGTTCTCAGGATTTGAATGAAAGAAAATTTTATTCATTGATTAGAACATTAATAAGGAGAAAAAATAAGAAATTTGAAATATTGTATAAATTTAATCAGGCTTTGGATCATAAAGTTATATTTCCCCATAAAGAATTATCATATCTTAAAGGATTTTTAATAGAAATTAAAAAATAATTATTTATTTTCTACTGTTTGCGGAATTTCCTGCTTAATTTGACTTATTTTTGTTATTCTTCTTATTTCAACATTACTAACTGGAAATATTTTATTTAATGTTGTTTTTATCTCATTTTGTAAACCATAATTTATTACTTTTTCAATTAATTCATAATATTTTAATGAAGAAACTTTTTCTTCCAAATATTTTCTATATGCTTTTCTTATTTCAGTTCTTTGTGATCTATGTGCTTTAAATCTTGTAATAACTAAAGGTTTTATCTTTACTTCATATCCATCATTTGTTTTTACTATAAATGAATCTTCTATCTTTGATGTCCCCCTCCTAGTTATTCTTCTTATATATGATGGATATAGCATTATTTCTTTTACTTCTGTATATGCTTTTAATCCAGATACTTTATTTATTTGAAATATAACCTTGTAGTTCTGATATTTAAAATTATTCAATATAAATGCTAGATTTAGGTCTACAGATCTTCCAATAATATTTTCAATATTATCCTTATTTACTGGTGTTTCTCCAATTTTATTTTCATTAAATATTTCTACAGGTGCATATATATCTACCCATACCTTTTTACCCCAATCAGCATACTTTTTATTATATGCCATTTAATAAAATCATAAAAAATAATTTTAAAAGTATTTTTATATTTAAATTTACTTTATGAACGAAAATGATATAGAATTCTTTAAAGAGATAGAGAAAAAATGGCAAAAGATATGGGATGAGAAACAAGTATATTATTCAAATCCTGATAAGGGAAAACAAAAGTTTTTTGTTACATTTCCGTATCCATATGTAAGTGGATTTCTTCATATAGGTACTGCCTTATCTTTATCCAGAGTAGATATTATTGCTAGATATAAAAGATTAAAAGGTTATAATGTATTATTTCCTCAGGGTTTTCATCTAACTGGATCTCCAATTGTTGCAAAATCATGGAGATTAAGAAATGGAGATGAAAAAATTATAAAGGAATTAAAAGATGAAGGGGTCTCTGATGAAGATATAGAAAAATTAAAAGATCCTGCAGGATGGGCTTTATATTTTGTAGAAAAAGCTGAAGAAGATATAAGAAATTTGGGATGCTCAATAGATTGGAGAAGGAAATTTTATACAACATATTTACATCCATGGTATAATAAATTTATAGAATGGCAATATAGAAAATTAAAAGAAAAAGGTTTGGTTATAACTGGAAAGCATCCTGTAGTATATGATCCAGTTGCAAATATACCTGTTGGTGATCACGATAGACCAGATGAATATGCTGGAATAGGTCCTACAGAAGGTTATATAATTTTATTTAAATTAAAAGATGAAGATATAATATTACCTGCATTTACATTAAGACCAGAAACATTATATGGAGTAACTAATATATGGATAAATCCAAATGGAAAATATTCAATATATTTAGATAAAGAGAGTAATAATAAATATATATTACCGGATACAATAATTGTTGAAGAATTTAATGCGCAAGGATATAAATTAGAAAAAATTAAAGATATTGATGTTAAAGAAATAATTGGAAAAATATGTATAAATCCATTAACAAATGAAGAAGTACCAATATTACCCGCAGAATTTGTAGATATAAAAACTGGAAGTGGTATTGTTATGAGTGTTCCTTCTCATGCTCCATATGATTATATTGGATTAAGGGATTTATTAAATACAGAATATAAAGAAATAGCCAAGAAATGTTTAGATAATATGAAAGTTTTATTTAAAGTTCCAGGATATAATATACCAGCAAAAGAGATTGTTGAAAAAATGAAAATAAATAATCAAAAGGATATACAAAAATTGGAAGATGCAACAAAAGAAATATATTCTTTAGAATATTATAATGGAATATTAACAGATATTTTTGGAAAATATAGTAGTATGAAAATATATGAAGCAAAAGATAATATAGCTAAAGATTTTATAGAAAAAAATATAGCAAAGTTACATTATACATTAAAACCAAGATTTGAATCTAGATATGGTAATTTATGTATTGTAAAAATTATAGATAATCAATGGTTCTTAAAATATTCAGATCCTGAATGGAAAAAACTTGCTCATGAATGTATAGATAATATGAACTTTTATCCAGAACATGCAAAACAAGATTTTCATCAGAAAATTGATTGGCTAAAAGATTGGGCATGTGCTCATAATAAGGATGAATTGGGAACACCTTTACCTTGGGATAAATCCTGGGTTATAGAATCATTATCAGATTCTACAATATATATGGCATTTTATACAATTGCTCACTTAATAAAAAATATAGATCCAGATAAAATTGAAGATGATCTATTTGATTATATATTCTTGAATAAAGGAGATGAAGAAGAAATAGTAAGAAAATATGGAGATATTGTAAAAAGGATGAAGGAAGAATTTGAATATTGGTATCCTGTAGATTTAAGAAGTTCTGGAAAAGATTTAATTCCAAATCATTTATCTTTCTTTATATTTCATCATGTTGCAATATTTGATAAAAAATATTGGCCAAGAGGTATTGCTATAAATGGATATGCTGTAGATTCATTGGGAAGAAAAATGTCTAAATCATTGGGAAATTATATATCATTAAGAGATGCTTTAAGAAAATATTCTGCAGATATATTAAGATTTATTATTGCAATGTCTACAAATTCATCCTATGATGATGCAAAAATAGATTTAAATAAATCAGAATTTGTAATGAAATATTTAATATCATTTTATAATTATTCAATAGAAAATTATAATAAACATCAAGAATATGAAAAAAGTTATATAGATCTATGGTTTGAAAATAAATTAAATAAATTAGCAAAAGAAATTGAAGATGAATATGAGAAACTAAACTATATGAATGTTATTAATAAAATATTTGAATTGGATAATTCTTTTGAATGGTATTTAAAGAGAGCTTCTGGTAAGATAAATGGAAAAGTTATAAATAAATATATTGAATATAAGGCAATATTTTTATATTCAATTGTTCCCCATATTATTTCTGAAATATTTGAAAAAATTGGTCTAGATCCTTTTAATATAAGATATCCAGAAAATTTAAGTTATACGGATGAATATGAGAAATATGAAAAATATGTAAAGTCTGTAAGAGATGATTTAATAAAGTTAAAAATATTGATAAATGATAAAAAAGATAAAGTAAAAATAATAATTGCAAGTAAAGAAAAGTATGAATTATTTAATAAATTAAGAAATAATAAGAATAAGATTGATGAATTTTTAAATAATTATCCAAACTATAGGGATATATTATTATTTATAAAAAGAAATATATATATACTTGACGAGTTTCTAGATAGAGAAAAAGAATATGAACTATTAAATTCTGCTGTAGATCTATTTAAATCTGAATTGAATGTTAAAGATATAATTATAGAATATGAAGAGGAATCAAAAGAATCTAAAAAGAATAGGGCAATGCCATATAAACCAGCCATTGTATTTTTTGAATAATAAGATTTATATTTTATGACTTATTTATTATATAATATGGTACTGAGTTTATTTAAGAAGAAGAAAAATGAAGAGGAATTTTATGGAGATCTGGATAATTTAAAAAACCAACTTGGAGGTGGCATGCCAACAGATATAGGTAATTATAGTATGTCTGGAACTGGCCAAAATCCTTATGATTATAACACCAACCCGGGTAGTTTCGGTACATTAGGAAATCAAAACCAGCAGCCACCATTTGGAAATCAGGGATTTGGTCAACAACAATTTGCAGGAATGGGCCAACAAACTAATTTCGGTGGAGTTCAAGGTATTAATAACCAGCAATCAACATTTGGATCTCTAGGACTTGGTACTCAACAAGTACAATCAACTTTACAAGAAACAAAACCACTGTTGAAAGAAAAAGTTAAAGAGAAGGTTCATAGACAGCATTTAAAAGAGGAGAGATCATTAGAAGTAAGAAAGGAATTGTTAATAAAGATAGAAGACTATAAGAAGGTTAGAGAACTATTGCAACAATTAAAAGAAAAGATGTCTGAAGTAGAAAGGATAGTTAGCGAACTAAAGGAAGATGAAAACAAGAGGCTAGATAGTATAAAAGGATTAAAAGAAAAATTGGAAGAATCGAAAAGCAATATAAACAGTGTGTTAGATATATTTAGATAGAATGGAGAGCGCCGGTAGTCTAGTGGTAGGACGTAGGCCTGCCTAGCCTATGACCCGGGTTCGAATCCCGGCCGGCGCATAAAATGGTTCATACAATGTCCCCAGATAATTTGTATGTTGAAATAAAATCTGAGAAAGATATCCTAGGAATGGTTAAGAGAATAAAGAAAGATATATATTTGCAATTATATGATGTATTACATGATATAAAAGATCATGAAGTTAGAAGTCAGAGATTTGATAAACTATTAGAAAATGTAAAGTCTATAAAAGATATAATAGATGAACTATTAAATTCATTACCAGAAACAAAAGAGATAGAAGAATTGTATAAGGAAATTAATTCTGAAGAATTAAATAAAGTGGAAGTTATAGAAAAGAAGAAGACAAGGAAGAAACCAAAAGTTGAAGTAATAAAAGAAGAAAATAAGGAAGATAATAACCAAATTAGAAAAGAATTAGATGATATATCTGCAGAATTGGAAGAATTAAAGGAAGAATTGAAAAAATTAATTGAGTCTTAATATATCTCCAGTTTTTTCATCATATTTATAGATAATTTTCTTTTTCTTTAATTTTAATTCTATTTTATCTTTGTATATATTTATTTCATCAAAATCATCCAATATATATATATTTTCATTTTTTTCTTCAATATCTTTTCTTATATTTTCCATTTCTTCTTCATATCTTTGACTAAAATGAGTTAATAATAATATTTTACTGTTACTTCTATTAAACATTTCTCTAACTTCTAAAAAATCCATATGCATATTTTTCTTTGCTAAATCTGGTTGGAAAAAATATGTGGATTCAGATATTAATATTGTACTATTCTTTACAAAATCAATCAATTTATCAAAAAATATTGTATCAGTGATATACGTAATTTTAATTCCTTTCTTTATATATCCGACATCTTTATAAGATATTATTTTATCATCTATTTCTATCTCTTTTCCTTCCTTTAATTTTTTAATCAATTCTTTATTCTTTATATTATATTTATTTAAAAGATTTTTATCTAGTTTAATATAGTCCTTTTCTATAATATAATATGAATAAGAAATTGTAGAATGTTTTGTCTTTATTCCATATATCTGAAAATCCTCTTCATCAACTATTAAACCTTCCTTTGCTTCTATTATATTTATATCAAAGTTTATTGGGATCATAAAATCTTCAATTATTCTTTTTAAATTTTCTATATTTTCTTTTGGAATTATTATATTTAATTTTTTATTATAATTCATGCTAGACAAACTTTGAAAAATACCAGGTAATCCTAGAACATGATCTCCATGCCAATGTGTAATTAATATATAGTCTATATCTGTTGGTGAAATTTTCATTATTCTTAATTGTCTTTGTATATTCTCTCCGCAATCTAATAAAATTCCTTTCTTATTGAATTTTACAAATATCCCTGGATGATTTCTATTTTTAGTAGGCATTGAAGATGAAGTTCCCAATATTATTATTTTTTTCATCATTAAACTTTCCAATTCATTTTTGGAGCCTTTTCGAATATTCCATAATATATTATATCATATATTATGATTATTTCATATAATGGTATATATAATATTGAAAATAATATAAAGAAGAGAAAATTATATAACTTTCTTCTCTTTATTGAAATTATTAAATATATATAGGCAGATGTTATTAGTATGTATAATAAAGGTAAATATATAACATAAAATACTTTGAAAAGAGATGAGGGACTTAGTATTATTAAGTATATAAAACTAATATTTTTAGATAAATTCTCGTATATATTTATAGCAATTTGATATAAGAAAGAGACTGGTAAGTAAATGTATATATAAGTCCATACTAAGTATGGTAAATATAAAATTAGAAGTACTAATATAGAAGTTAGTAAATCATGCGTAAGGAAATCTGCCATATAATCTAGATGATTTAATATTACTTCTATTAGTCCAAAACTCCATCTTTTTCTTTGTTCAATCCATTGTCTTAAACTTTTTAATGGTTCAATTAGTAATTTTACATTCTTTGACATATGATATTTATATCCTTTTTTTCCAGCTTTCATAGCAAAATCTACATCTTCTACATATACTTTAGAATATCCTTCTACATCATTCCATACACTTCTTTTAGTTGCAAATCCGCTTCCATTTAAAAACAATGGTTTTTTTGTTTTATTTAATATTGGGTCAATAATATCAAAATATGAAGAAAATTCTATGAACATAAGATAACCAAGCCAGCCTTTTTTTATTATTTCCTTATAGAATTCTATTATATCATATTCTTTTAATTCCTCAACAATTCCTTTTATATTAATATAATCAATAATAACATCTGAATCAAAGAAAAACAAAATTTCTCCAGAAGATATTTTTACTGCATCATTTGTTGCAGAAACTTTTCCTCTTCTATCTTTTGATATAACTAATGTTATATTTTTGTATTTATTTTTTAGTTCAATTAATTTATTTAAGAAATCACCTTCTGGAGAGTCTATTGATATTATTATTTCTTTTAGATCATTTGGATAAGGATCTTCTAATATTTTTTGAATATTAATTTCTAAATATTTACTTTTTTTGTAAATAGGAAATATGATTGATATTTTAGGAAGATCCATAAAGATTATATTTAATATTAATATTATTAAAAATAGTGATGAAGGTCAGAGTTAGCTGATACATGATGAAATTCAGATACCTCTGACATTTTCTACTCTTTCTATTATTGAATATATAAAGAAGAAATATAATGAAACTATTGCAAATATTGCTATATCAATTAAAGATGGTATAATAAATTGAACAATTTTTCTTAAATATCCAATTAGAAATATAGATGCTATAAATGTAGATAGAAATATTGATATATAATATTCTTTTGTTTTTGTTATATTTAATGAAAATACTTTTTCATAGTGGATATATAATATTCCCTGTGTTGCTATTAAGAATAATATTATTATATAACTATTATCATTTGTAGCTAGAGAAACAATTGTAGAAGTAAGTCCAATAAATATCATATTTCTTATTATTTCTAATTTTGTAGATCTATCAAATATTTTAACCTTCATTTTCTTTAATATTTTTTTATCTTTAACATCTGATGAACCAATATATAATGAATTAATTGTTTCAATTACTAAATTTAATAATAATAATTGTAAAGCTTGCAAAAATATTTGATTATATATAAAAAATCCAATTGAAATAAATAGAAATATTCCCAATATTTCTGATAATAATACTAAAATATATACTTTTAGATTGTATATAATCCTTTTTCCTTCCATAATTAGTTTTGTTATATTATCTATTCCCTTATCCATTAATATAACATTTGCAGAGTCCTTTGCTATGTCTGTTGCATTATAAAATGAAATACCTACATTAGATACTTTCAATGCTATAGCATCATTTGTACCATCTCCAACAAATAATACTCTATGACCTTTATCCTTTAATGTTTTTATTATTCTATATTTATCTAAAGGGTCTGCATTTACTATAACATGATATTCCCTTAATATCTTATATAAATAATTTTCATTCAATTTCTTTATTTCATTTGCATCTATTATTTTATAATCTAACTTTAATAGTCTCAATATTCCCAAAGTATGATCTTTATTATCTCCAGTTACTATATATATATTTATACCAAGATCTTCCAATTCTTTTATATATCTTAAAACCCCCCTCCTTATTTTATCCTTTATAAATAATAATCCTAGGAATGTTATATCCTTTTCAGGTTCTCCATTTTCTTCTATTTCTTTAATACCAATTGCCAATATTCTATAACCTCTTTTTCCATATTCTTTTTCAACTTTTTCAATTTTTTCTCTATATTTATCTATTCTAAATATTTTATTATTTATTATTATATATTTTGAAATAGATAGAAGAGAAGATGGAGATCCTTTTATTATTGCATATTTTTTATCATTATATTTTACTATTACAGAAGATCTCTTTCTATATGGATCAAAATAATTTACAGAATATCTTTCTAAAAATTTAGAAATCTTAAAATATTTTGTCAATCTATATATTGATAAATTTATAGGATCTCCAACATTTTTTTCTATATCTATTGTTAAATAATCCTCTATTGAATTATACAAAAATATTAAGAATTCTCTTATTTCATCTACATTTATTACTTTTTTATTATACATTATTTCTACCTTATCTTTGTAATATTTTACATTGTAAAATTTACCATTATAGAAAAATTTATTTATAACTAATTCATTATATGTAATTGTACCTGTTTTATCTAAAACAACAGTATCTATATTGCTAATATCCTCCAATATATTTGGATCTTTTACATATATATGATCTCTTTCTAATTTTTGACTGCTTATTGTATATACTAATACCAATGCTGCAGGCAATCCTTCCGGTATTACAACAATAGCTAAAGCTATTACAAATATTATTAGCTGGTATAAATTTAGTATATTTTTTATTAATAATATTACAAAAGATATAATTACAATTATTGATATAATTATTATCATATAATATGAAAATTTATCTAATTCTTCTTGTAATAGAGATTTACCCCTTCTTTGTTTACTTATATTTTTATATATACTTCCATAATATGTATTATTTCCAGTTTCAACTACAACACCAATTGCGATTCCCTTTATTATATAACTATTCTGGAATATCATGTTTTTTCTTTCCTTTACCGGAATATCCCTTGGTAATATTGTATTATATTTTCTTACAGGTTCGGATTCTCCAGTTAAAGAGCTTTCATCAACTTCTAAATCAATTGACTCTATTATCCTTATATCTGCAGGAGCTCTTTGTCCGTATTTTAATACAATAATATCTCCTGGAACAATTTTTGATGATTTTACATATATATATTTTCCATTTCTAATAACTAAAACATTACTTTCTATATTTTCTTCTAGAGATTTTATTATTTTTTCAGATTTCTTATCATGTAAGTAATCTGATATTATATATAGTATTAGAAATAATGTTATTGCAGATCCTTCAGTAATACCACCAAAAATAATTGATAATATATCTGCAACAATAAATAATAATAAGAAAGGATTTTTTAAATATTCTATTACAATTTCTATAAAATTCTTTTTTTCTAATTTTATTTTATTTTCTCCATATATTTTTAATCTCCTTTCGGCTTCATAATCATTCAAACCTTTATTTGATGTATTTAATTTTTTAAATACCTCTTCAATAGGTAAAGAATGCCACATTATAAATTCTTATAAATTTACGAATTTTATAAATTATAAAATGTTGGTTATAAATTTAAAATCTTATATAGAAACAATTGGAAAAAGAGGATTGGAATTATTAGAAGCTGCTGAAAAAGTCTCTGAAGAATATAATATTGATATAGGAATTGCTCCGCAATTTACTGATATATATTTATTATCAAAAAATGCAAAGAAAGTAAAAATATTTGCACAGCATATAGATCCAATTGAACCAGGTGCTTATACAGGACATATATTACCTGAAGCTATTAAAGAAGCCGGTGCTGTTGGAACTTTAATAAATCATTCAGAAAAACCAATGAAAATTATAGATATAGAAAAGGCAATAAATATAGCAAAAAGATTGGGTTTAATTACAATAGTATGTGCAAATGATAATATTGTAGGAGCTGCAGTTGCAAAATTTAATCCAGATTATGTTGCTGTAGAACCGCCGGAATTAATTGGGACTGGAATTTCTGTATCAACTGCTAGACCAGAAATAGTAATAAATTCTGTTAAAATGATTAAAGAAATTAATCCAAATATTAAAGTATTGGTTGGGGCTGGTATAAGTAATAGAGAAGATGTAAGGAAAGCATTGGAATTTGGTGCTGAAGGTGTTTTATTATCATCTGCAGTTACAAAGGCTAGTAATTTTTATGAAAAAATAAAGGAATTGGCTGAAGGTTTTATAAGATAATTTTTAAATATGCTTTAATTTTGACCATGCCAAAATTAAAAAATTTTTAGAAAAAATATTATAATAATGGAATACATACCCAGGGTATTATTAAATGAGATTATAGAATATATTGATAGAAGGGAAATTATAGCAATTAAAGGACCAAGACAGTCTGGAAAGACAACAATATTAAAAATGTTAAAAGATTTTCTTATAAATGAAAAAAATATTGATGAAGATCACATTATTTATTTAACTTTTGAAGATAATGAAATTTTATATAAGTTTTCAGAAAATCCAAAAGATTTTATAAGAAAATATATAACAGATAATAAAAGATATTATTTTTTAATAGATGAAGCACAGTATTGTAAAGATCTAGGAAAAAAGTTAAAATTAATATATGATCTTTTTGAAAATATAAAAATCATTATAACAGGATCATCATCCTTAGAATTAAAAAATGAAACTGCAAAATATTTGGTTGGTAGATTATTAGAATTTGAATTATATCCTCTAAATTTTTATGAATTTTTATTATATAAAGATCAAAAAATTGCTAAAATATATAGAGAATGGAATGAAAAAATATTAAATTTCTTGACGAATAATAGTAATTTTGAGATTAAAAAAGATGTAGATATATATATTAATGATTTATTAAAGTATTTAAATGAATATATAAAGTTTGGAGGATATCCTGCTATAGTAAAAGCTAAAAGTGAAAAAGAAAAAATATTTTTATTGAAAAACCTTATAAATACATATTTAGATAGGGATATCGTTTCTTTTTTAAATATAAGAGATACCATTAAATTTAGAAGATTAATTACAGCTCTATCATCTTTAAATGGTTCTTTGATAAATATAATGCAATTAGCAAATGAAGTAAATAGCTATTTTAAAGAAATTAAATATTTATTAGATATTTTAGAGCAAACATATATTATAAGAAGGATAAGACCATTTCATAAAAATTTGGTTACAGAATTAAAGAAAGAAAATAAAATATATTTTGTAGATACAGGATTAAGAAATTATTTGATAAATAATTTTAATGATATAGAAATTAGAAATGATTCTGGAACTCTTATAGAGAATTTTATATTAAACGAATTATATCAATATGGAAAAATTAATTTTTGGAGAACAAAAAATAAGGCAGAAGTAGATTTTATATTTGAAGAGAAAGAAATAATACCAATAGAGGTTAAATTCTCTATCATAAAGAAAAATATTTTAACTAGGAGTTTATATTCTTTTATAAAAAATTATAATAGTAAATTTTCTATAGTTGTTACAAAAAATTATTGGGGAGAAAGAATTATAAAGAATAGTAAAATAAAATATATTCCTGTAGTGTATTTTTAATAATTTAGAAATTTATTTCATAAGATTTTGCTAGATCCTCTAATCTCTTTGCCTCCTTTTTCATATTTAATATAAATAAACTTTTTGAATTATCCCATTCTTCTTTTGTAAATGCAAAAAAATCAATATCTCCTTTAGAATATTTATATAATTTTTCTAACCTTTCTATATATCTCAAATTCTTAAAGTCATCAGATATTATTACTAAATCTAAGTCACTTGTATCTAAATAATCTCCTCTAGCTCTAGAACCTACAACATAAACATCAATTATATTAATTTCCTTTTTTATATTATTTATTATTTCTATAGCCTTCTTTAATAATTCTTTTTGACTTTCAATAGCAGATTTTGCTTTCATTTAATAAATTTCTCAACCCAATTAATAATTTTTTCAGCCATATTTAAATACTCTTCCGCATCACTTTTATCATATAATAAATATGGTAAACTATTTGCTGCATCTGGATATCTAGAAATAGTATAATTTGGATTTAATTTTAATGCTTCTTTTCTTATTTCTTCAACATTTAAATTTACTTCTTCTTTAATTATATCTAGCATTTTACTTAAATCATGTGTTTTTACATCCTTTCCAAAATATAATAGTAAAGCTTTCAAAGCTTTTTCAGCTGCCTGATGTGAATAAAATGCAGAAGCATAATATTTATTGTTATTTAATAATACCTTTGCTGTATCTAAATCTTCCAAAGATTGCTTTAACCATAATTCAACATTCTCTCTCATAATATTATCTTTAATTTTATCTTTTATAAAATAAGTTTTATTATTTCATCAATTTTATTTTCAATTATTAATTTATTTTCTTTATATAATTGTTGATATATATATTCTGTTATATATGGTAAAACTGGATGTAGCATAATTAGGATTATCTTATATATGGTATATAACAAATATTTTGCAGTTTTATCATTATTTTTTATCCTTTCCTTTATTTTTTCTAAATAATTATTTGCAAAATCTTCCCATGCAAACTTTCTCCATAATTTTACATATTCAGAATATCTAAACGGATCAATATATTCTTTAGATTCTTTAATATTTTCTTCCAATATTCTTATTATCTCTTTATCTTCATCTTTTAATTCTAGAATTTTTTCTGGCTTTTCTTTTATATTCATTTCAATATATCTTCCAATGTTCCATAGTTTTATTATAAATGCTTGTCCAGATTCAACATCTTTTATACTAAATCTATAATCATTACCTGGTGCAGCTAATAGAGCCCAATATCTTAAAGCATCTGGAGAATATTTATCCATTATTTCATTTGGATCTATAGCATTTCCCAAAGATTTTGACATTTTTCTTCCCTTTTCATCTAATACCATTCCATGAATTAATGCATATTTCCATGGATTTTTATTTGTTAATAAATTCACCCTTACAATTGTATCAAATAACCATGTTCTTATTATTTCATATCCTTGTTGTCTCAAATCTACAGGTAAATATTCTCTTATTTTATTAAATAATTCTGGTAATTCTTTTGGATCAAATTCTTTATTTTCAGTTAATGCATAATATAATATTATTAAAGGTGTTATTGAAGATTCAATCCATACATCAACTGTTTCGTCTTCAAAGAATTTACCATTATATTTCTTTACTTTTTCTTTATCTATTCTTGGATCAATTGGTAAATCTTCTATATTTACTGGATATATTTTTCCATCTTTTTCATAAAAAGGAAAAGCAAGACCCCATAGCATTTTTGTTCTAGAAATATTCCAATCCTGATCTATATTATTTATCCAATCAATTAATCTATTTACTTCGCTTTCAGGAATTATTTTTATATCCTTTTGCCATTCCAATATTTTTTCTTTTAAATCTTTTATTTTTATAAAGAATTGTTCTTTTGGAATAAATTCTAATGGTGATAAACAGTCAGATCTTTCAGTATGTGATAATACATTGTGATTTACTTTTTCTATTTTATATATATAATCCTTTAATATTTCTTTCATTTTTTCTCTTGCTTCTTCAACTTTTAATCCATTTATTTCATTTATACTTGATATTATTCTTCCATCTTCAGATATTGAAATTATTTCAGGTAAATTATATTTTTCTTTCCATTTTATATCATATGGATCTCCATATGTACATATCCATACAATTCCTGTTCCAAAATTATAATCTACATCATTATCAGAAATAATTTTTACTTTTCTATTTATTAATGGAATTGTAACTTCTAAATTTTCTAATTCTTTATAATCATATTCTCTTATAATCTTTAAATTATTTTTTTCTGCATATAATTTTGATACAATTAAATTATTTTCAGTTTCTACATATTTATTTTTTGCAATTAATATTAATGAACATGAATTAATTAATTCAGGCCTTGTTGTTGCTATTAATATATATTTTCCATTATTCGTTGGTAATTTTATATACATTAAATATCCTTCCTTTTCTAAATATCCAGCTTCCTGCATTGAAATTGCAGTTTGACATTTTGGGCACCACATTATTGGATATCTTTTTCTTTCAATTAAATTATCATTAAACATTTTTATCAATGTATATTGAACAAATGCTTCATATTTCTTATCAATTGTTTTATATACTTTATCTCTATCAAAAGATAATCCCAATCTTTCAAATGTTTTATACATAGATTCAATCATTTTATTTGTCCAATCAATACATGCTCTTATAAACTGTTCTTTATTTTCTTTTGATATTTTTAATTTATTTATAACTTTTAATTCTGTTGGTAAACCATGGCAATCAAATCCTAAAGGAAGATATACATTATATCCTTCTAATCTTTTATATCTTGCTAAAAAATCTATCCATATGAATTCTAGAGCATGACCCATATGTGCCTCTCCAGAAGTAAATGGAGGTGGAGTATCTATTATATATCTTTTATCCTTATCAATATCAAATCTAAAAATTTCTTTATTTTTATTCCATAGGTTTAATATTTCTTTTTCAATTATTTTATAATCAGGTCTCTTATCCATTCAAAAATATATATAAAAAATATATAAAAGACTATACTTCGTATATATTTTCTTTTACCTTATTTTTAACTAACATAACTAATAGCATTCCTACTAACAATAATACAAGACCACCCATTAATAAATAAACTCCAGCTTGCATTATTGATTGGAAGTTTGAATATAATGTTTGTGATAAGCTTCCCATTATATATATTAAAAGTCCTGCAAATTCTAATGTCAGTCCTAGATTTGCTATAATGCATTTATCCATGCCTTTTACTAACATATATATTAGTAATGATATTGCTGTTGCTATTCCTACTCCTGGTAAAAAAGATACTAATGCTGAAAATACAGAGACTAAAACAACTTTCTTCCAATCCATTAATAAATTATATAATATTTATTTATAAGTTTATTTAGATAAAAATTCTAATAAATTGTTTAATTTATTTTTTAATTCTTTAATAGCCAATGGTATTAATTTTTCTGCTGAATATTGACCAAAAGATTCTATAATAAATACAAATTCATCTTTTGGTATAACCTTTATTTTTTCATTTGATGCTCTTTCTACTGCATCTAAGAAAGTTCTATCATATTCTTTTTCTTTTGATATTTGTACTTTATTTTTCTTTATTTCTACTCCTAATAATTTTAAATTTTCCAATTCTTTTTCATCCAATTTTCCTTCTAGTTTTAATTCTCCAGTTCTATAATAATAAACATGTCCAGGTATAAATTTTGCATGTTGTTTTCCATTACCAAGTACTGCAACAGCTTCTAATTTTATTTTTTGATTTTCATCTATATATGCAATCATTGTTTCTGGATAAACTACATACACATCTTTTTTATCTATCTTTAAATCAGAACCATATACATATCCCTTTTCATTTTTCTCTAAATAAAGTTTTATTTCTTCATTTTCTTTAATATCTTCGGGAGTATTTAATACAACTAAACCCAATCTATGTGCTATCATTTCATCCCACATTGCAGAATTATTTTCTATAATATAAACATCTTCAATTGCCAATGTTTTTACTTCTTCCAAGATTGCTCTCCTTAAAACATTTAAGAAATTTGGGGTTACATCTCTTATCAATAATTTTAACTTATATATTTTCTTATCTTTATCGACTGCATATTTATCAGTGGCTTTTTCTAATAATGATATTTCAGGCATTTAAAATTTTTATAAAAATTATTTATAAATTTTGGGACCGCGGGGATTTGAACCCCGGACCTCCACCTTGTAAGGGTGGCGTCATAGCCACTAGACCACGGTCCCTTTCATTTAATATTTTTGTAA
>WYEB01000208.1_pt1 | contig 22500 bp, 27 predicted proteins | sample 6343061 | NCBI WGS metagenome assembly WYEB01 (sample SAMN13812332, study PRJNA600296) | hot springs metagenome | biome: ENVO:00000051; feature: ENVO:00002007; isolation source: sediment sample from Evening Primrose shelf | place: USA: Yellowstone National Park, Evening Primrose Hot Spring ... | reverse complement strand
CCATCGCCGCCCTCTTGAGCCGGGGCAGGTTACCCCTCTCCACGGCCAGGTAGTAAAGCCTCCTCATGTCCTCGGTGGCTTTCAGCACCAGCGCGGTCTTGCCCACCCGCCACCTGCCGTACCAACAAGCCGAAGCCCCGCCTCTTGAGCTCCCGCCGGAGCAACGCCAGCTCTACTTGCCTGTCGAGAAATATAACCATAATTATAATAACTCAGAGTATAAAAATTAACGCCCCGCCTCCAGCCGTATGGGACTTGCGCTAGAGCATCTTCTTCAGCCGCTCGACGAGATGCTTCACGTCCTCTACGGCATACTTAACGTCCTCCGGCGGCATCCAGCCCTCGTAGAAGTTCTGATCCAGAGAGTTCGCCGTGCGCCAGAGTCTCCTCAGCTCTCTGTCCTCCCCAGCTATCTCGCTCACGAACCGCCAGAGGTCGCCGTGGCTCCTCAGCTCCTTCCCAGCCTTAGCCGCCACGGCCTTGACTATCTGCGCCGCGGCGCCCCTCGCCTTCTCGGAGGCTTGGAGGTAGTCGCCCCTCGCCAGCAGTTCCTCGGCCTCCCGCAAGAACTTCTCCGCAAGACTGCGGTGGAACTCGGCTCGCTCCGGCGGGTCAAGAGAGGCGCCGAGCGCCCTCTCCAAAAGCTCGACAACAACCTCGTCAACCGCGGCGCCCCTCCTCTCCGCCTCCGCCACAAGCCTCCGGTAGATACTCGCCGTAACTAAGACCTCCACAAATGGGCAGAGCCAAATCTTTAAAAACCTAAACCCACAGACGCCCGCCGGCGGTGAGACGAAAAAAGGCGACGTAAAACCCCTTACCTGCGTCGCTATCCCGGGTCTTTACGCATATTCCCCCGCGGCATCTTGTCATCGATTTACGGCGTCGAGATCTAGTCCACCCACCCCACCTGACGCTGGCGCATTTAGCCTTACTCATCGTGATGGGTATATCGCCGTGCCGCGCGGTAGCCGCTATCTTGACGAGAGCGACACCGCCTTTCATCGCGCCGTTGTACTCCACCTCGGCGAGCTTGCCGTAGACGTACTCCTCCGCATCGTCGTAGGACCACCTCTCGGAGCCGACTTCAGGGCTGTCAAGAGGGCGCTGAGGAAGGCGTATCCGCCACTGTGCTGTAATTGTGTCCATGAGACGAAAGCCGTTAGGCTCAGCAACGCCGGCCCCAGAAGAGGCGACCCCTATCACTTAACACGGAGCCGCCGGCCAAAAGGCACTAGAGATAATACGCAGAAAGGCTACTTAAACTGGCACGCCTACGTCGACGCCCCCAGCAGGTTCTCGCACAAGAACTCAAACGCCACACGTGAGCCGCCGAAGCGGAAACGCCACGAGAAGCAGACGCAAGACACCTCAACCACGCCAGCCTCTACCCGAGAGGAACTTGGCGCAGGACGTTGGCAGAAACGTCGCCTAGCAGATCCCCATACTCAGAGAAGCCGTCAAAAAGTTCTAAGAGACAAAGAGTATCACAAATGAGCGGAGAGACGAGACTACCGGGCCCTAGGCGCCCGAGACGCAAACTTGGGTCTTGGGGAAATGCAAAGCTTAATTACAACGCTACTCTGTCCACCCAAGATGCTAGCTCAGAAACGCGAGGCCAGAACCAGCAACGTCAAGTCCCCCAAGCGCGTTGCTGTCATAGATTTTTCCGAATATCAGGAGGAGAACGTTCCACTTGGCCGCGGCGCCGGAATTGCAATATATGAGTGGCCGGCCCTCGCCGCCTTCAACATTAAGTTAGTTGCAAAAGCATGCCAGATGGCGTCCTCCCTCGTGACAGAGACGATAGATGACCTCAACAAAGCCGTCAAACTTGCCCTATACGGTCTCCATTGGAAAGAGCATAAAGACCTAGCGGCAACATACCTAAAGTGGGTAGGAAACCCTTGGTAAGTGAAGTAATAGCGTTAATAGACCCTCAGCCCGACTGCCTCGTAGCTCACATAAAGAAAAGTGGGGCAACCTACGCGATCTTTGATACGCCGGGTAGCAAAAACGAGAAGATATACATTCACAAAGTAAGTAATGAGTTAAGTAATGAGTGTTGTAAAACACCACAAGGCAAAAAGTGTTGTAAAACAGCGCAAGGCAAAACTCATGCCGTGTACATAAGCGATATTGCGGCGTACTACGCCGCCTTACTCTCGGCAAAGCAAATCATTAGTTTCAGAGCTCCAGACATTGACAAGAAACTTGACATAAAAATTAAAGAAGTCAAGCTCTATATGAAAATTAAAGGAGTCGAGAGAATACTAAAAAATTATCCCGTACGCACAATACGATGTCAGGAGGCTTAAGCATCTCTGCGTATCAGGCTATACCAGAGATATGTAGCGAAATAGGAGAATTCGGGGAGCCCGCAAACCCGGCACTTACGCGAATCTTAAAGCCCGCATACCAGACGCTGAAAACAGGAGGCGCAGTCACCGGTTTCTACGGCTACGGCAAAACCCTCATAGCCATACTCTCAGCCGCCGCGGAAAACGCCGCAGGCGGCAAGGCGGCTGTGGTAGCCGCCTACAGAGCGCTCTCTGCAGAAGAGGGCAAGGTGGAGATAGGCGAACTCACCATCGATGCGGTGGAGAAGCTGGAGGAGACATGCGGCGAAGATGTAAGGAGGTGGCTAGGCAGGGCCCTCGGACTAGAGCCGAAGACGCCAGGCAAGACGCTTGAGGGCAGAGTCGAAATAAAGGGAAAAAAGTTACACCGCCTCCTCGACCTCGTTCATGCGTTGAAAAAAGCCGGCGCCACCCTCGTCGTGGTTGATGAGTTCGAAAAAGTAGTCCAAACCCCGGAGTACTACGGCTTCAAAGACCTAGGCGACCTCCTCATCAACTTTTTCGAGATGGTCGACAGATGGCCGCGCCCCGGCGCAGGATACACAATACCATCAACCCTCTGGGCCTTCCTCGACCTACAGACCAGGAGGAGGGTGGCCCCGGTATACCACCTCTCGATGCAGATAACGACAGACGACATGAGGAAATTCCTAGAAAGAAAACTCGGGGCCATACCTGAGGAGCTGAAAGAAGTAAACTTCAGAAACCCTGCCGTCGTGGCCGAGATAGTTGCAGAAGTCAAAAGCAGAGGCACGCAGACGACCATCAGAGACAGGTTCAGCTGGCTCGGGAAAATAGCATACAGCTACCCAAAGGCCTCCGAAAAAACACGCAGAGCACTACACGCCGCCTACATTTCAACCTGGTACATGCAGAACATATACGCCGAAATCCCCCCAAGCCTCCTCCACAAAGCCGCAGACATCGCCCAGTCTGAAGACCCAGCCGCAGTCCTCTCTAAGAGACGCAGAAAGCTACTCGCCAAGACCCCCTCCGGCTACATGCTGACCTACCCCGCCATCTCCCACATAAGAGAGACGTTGACCTCCCCCCAGAGGCAACAAGAGCTCGAGCTGACGTACGTCGCTGACCGCCTACGCCTAGAGCTGGTGATACCATGAGCCTACAGACCCTCCACACGGGCGCCCGCGGGACCTGGATATACCAGTCGCCCAGAATCACCCTCCTCCTCATCTACGCAGAAGCCAAGGGGCTCGACCCACACGCAGTCCTCCAACAACACCTCCAAAACGTAGAGAGGCTAGGACCCCACCAAACCTGGATGCTCGAGAGGCTCCAGTGGCTAGGCTACCGCACCGAGAGAGGAGGCCCCCCCAACCTAGACGCCCTGAGACGCTACCAGAAAGCCCTGGGGCTAAACCCCCAGGAGGTGGCCCAGGCCATAGACTCAGTGCTGAAGGCCTTCCGCTCAAAGCCTGAAGACGCCGCCGCGTTGCCCCCGCTACTGACGCTTCCAGAGAAGCTCGTCGTGATAAGGGCGACGGCCAGCTCGAAGTTCCAGCTGAGGGAGGCGCTGAGACACCTCACGAAGCCCACCCCCACCGGAGACCCCGACGCCTACAGGAGGGAGCTCCGCTTCAGAAAAAGCTGGCTCTACGCACTACACCTAGCCACCCCCCACAGGCCCACCTGCCAAGGCTACGCCCTATACGCCGCGCTGGAAGCGGGCGAGGAGCCCGAAGAGGCGTACATCGACAAAGCCGAGGAGCTGGGGCTCCTAAAATGGATAATAGCGCTTGAGGCCGTAGCCCTCGACATAGGCACAAAAAACGAGCTAGACGCCCTCCTCGCCGCATACAGCAGATACCTACCACATCAAGATCTACACACGGCATACTCCGCCTTCACATACATGCCAAGCGACGTCAAAGGAATAACCATGGCAACCCCAGCCCTACCGATCGAAGAGATACTCCAAAAACTAGGCCAATAACCCCACGCCCCAAAACAGCCCCCAGCCGCCATCCGCCAAGACACGCCAAGACGGATACGCAGAGAGGCCGCCAAAAGCCCAAGCCCCCACGGCCCCCAACCGCGCCGCAAAGAGGCGAGGTAGCCGCAGACCCCACCTGCCGCTATAATAGTTGAAGAACCCGGAGAGAGCCGCCGACGAAGCCCCAGCCCAGACGCCGCGCCAACACGTCAGAGAGACGCAACACATACAAACAAGGCGCCAGCCCCTCCGCCCCCTCTTCGGCGCAGACGCCACAGACCCCTCACCAGCATGTACGCCGCACGCGCCGACGCGCTGAGGGAGACGGCGCCGGAGGCCCACAACTTCGACAAATGGCGCCCGCGTTGCTGTACAGCACAGGCGGCACATCAGCAAGAAGAGCCCCGGCACGGCAATAGCCTTCAAGATGATCTCCCCAGCCCACCGCCTCAACTCTAACAGTCCCTCCTCACACCGGACGCCGCACTGACGGGATAGGCGGCGTACAGCTTCACCTACCAGAGATGTCGCATTACCTACTGGGCACCCACGCCACTCATACTGCTGAGACGAGTCTCCACTGCCCCTCGCCACGTCCATCATCAGGCTACAAGCCGCTGTGGCCCGCGCCGCCAGACGCCACGAACCTCCCACAGACTGTCTCCATGCCGCTACCTCCAGCCCCAGAAGCCGGAGAAGCCCCACAGCCTTGGAAAGGGCGGCGCAGGGCCTAGTCATAGCCTTCACAGTGTTGCTGGCTACAGCCGCCTACTACCTCGGCATAGGCGACGTAAATACAGCCAACAAACTAGCCCAGTGGGCCTACTACGCCCTAGCCGGAGCCGTCCTCACACTACTCGCCAACACGGCAATCCACCGCAGACCTCAAGCTTTTTAAAAAGGGTCTAGATTACACTGTGGATGTTGAGGTTTTGAAGAAGGCATCGAGGGAACTGGTGGAGCGGGAGCCGTCTTTTCTCAGAGATCTCTTTCTAGACGCGCTGAGGTCCGACGGCTACGTCGCTGAGGCGACGTTAGACCTCTTCACGAAGCACCCAGAGGCTAGGCTGAAGCTGGCGCAGGCTGTTGCTGGATCTATCACCATGCCGCTAAACGTAGCAACAGATGATATTAAAAGCTGAAGAACTATGGCTGAGGATGTAGAAAAGTCTAAGTTGAAACGGCGGAAGGACTTGATGACGATTAGAGAGCTACTTGAGGAGCTTGGAATTCACCCGGAAGACAGCGGCCGCGAGATGGTTCAGTATCTGCTTGAGCAGAGGGGTTACAAATGCACGGCAGAGAGGCTGCGTCTAGACGCCGACTACGAGCTGGACATCTACTGCAACGCTGGCGTGCTTACTGCAGTAGGCAAGGTGAAGGTTAGGGCCGGCGGCAACGACGTGGAGAAGGTCTTTGAGAGGGCGCAGGAGCTGTTACGCAGACAGCCAGACAAAATCTCCGGCAAGCTCGTCCCAATCCTCTACACGCTATTAGCAGAGCCCCCCGCCGTCCAGAGAGCAAGGGAGCTAGGCGTCTGGCTTATCGAAAGCAAAAGAGAAGTCGTAACGCTGGAGGAGGTGCTGGGGACGGACAACAAGCAGTAAGACGACGCCGGCGGCTTTAAGAAGGCGCATCTGCCGGACCTGTCGGCGCAACCAATATATACCCCCTGCAAAACTTCCGTCATGCTTCTGGCGGCGGGGTTTGTGCCTTCGTTTTTGTCGCTTTCGGCGCTTAAGAGCCGCGCCTTGCGTAGGGGGGTTTGGTTTAGGGTGGGCCCCGCCGCCAAGGCGCTCATCGACGCCGCCATACTCTACCTCAAGAGAGGCGGCCGCATAAAATCGCCGGCCTTGATAGACGCCCTTAGACGCGCCGCTGAGGAGGTGCTCCGCCTAGCTACGCCGATACGCGTGTTGGCTAAGGCCGTGGGATACGCCGTGGCCAGACAACTCGGCGTAGAAGTAGACGAAGAGAAGGCAGTAGCCCTAGGCCTACAGTGGCTAAACACGCCGAAAAAGTGGAGAAAAGACGTCACAACGCCGTGAGGCGCCCCAGCCGCGCGCCAGAAACCCGAGACTGAACACGGCAACAGACATCATGAACAGGGGGCGCACCTATGACCAGCCCCACCCGAGAGGGACCCGGAGCTGGGCATCGGGAAAAACGTCGCCTGGCAGACCCCCCTACATAAGGAAGCCGTAAGGAGGGCGCTGAGGGAGGCATAGCCGCCTCTGTCGCCGTAACTTGTCATATCTGCGCCGCCTCTAAATTTTTAAAGAGACAGTCAACCGCTGTCGTGGTTGTTGAGCTTGTGGAGAAGCCGCTCCCCAAGCCCTCCGACGAGGGCTATATCGAGACCCGGCTTCTTGAGACTCTAGGCGAGGCCCGCCTAGCGCTGGAGTATCTTGAGAGGGGCTTCACCCGCGACGCCGCCGGGATGGCTTTCCACGCCTGGAAGGCGTTTATGGCCGCCCTGTTGCGGCTGGAGCTGGATAAGCTCAAGGCTCTTGCGAAGACGGAGGAGGAGCGGAGGTGGCTTGAGTCAAAGGCCATCCCCCGGGTCCCCACCGCCAAGATGAAAGAGCTTGCTCGTCTGCTGAGAGACGTCGGCCACGAGGGTATTACTTTTGTGACGGCTCTCGCCCTCGACCTCCACGACTATCAATACCACGCCCCAGACCCAGACATGGCCCTCTCAAAATACGCGACAAGGGAGTCCGCCGCCGCCGACGTGGTAGAGCTGATACAAGAGCTCACCAAGCGCATTGAGGCGCTTAAAGGACGAGTTAGGTGGAGCGACGAGCTTGAACGCGCGCTGGAGGAGGTGAAGAGGGCTTTAGAAAGCTTCTAGACGGGCGGTGCCGCTTGAACCGCTGTTGTTGAATAATGCTACGCGCGGTTTTGAGACCTAGGCGTTACGCCTCGTACAAAGCTTAATTACAAGAACACCCACCAAGACGTGAAGAGAATCAAGCTTGAAATTACTCCCGGCGTAGAGACTGAGTTTATGGACAGGAACCGCGCTCTTGCGCAGTTGGTGGAGTGGGCTGAAAAGAGCACAAGGTGGCCCGTCGTCATCTTCGGCCCCGAGGGCTGTGGGAAGACTGCCTTCCTCCGGCAGGTAGCTTCTGGGCTGAGAGAGCTGGGCTACGACGTCTTCTACCTGCATCCGCTAGATAGAGTCTTCGCGGCGGAGGTGGACGATGCCGACGTCAAGTCTCTTTTTGTAGATTTGGCGCGGAAGACTCTTGAGGATGAGAAGTGGGGCCGGCTGGCCCTTGCCGTGTTTGACCTCACGCGGGAAATCCTCAAAAAACGGAGGAGGAAAATCGCCATCATCGCCGACGACGTCTTCCAAGCCATCGGCCTAGACAAAGCCGCCGCCTACGTAAAAGGACTGCTCAACATGATAGAACACCCCGTATATAGGTATGAAAAGATCGTCGTGCTGGTGGCAACTAGTGAAGGCATGTCGAGAAGTGAAATCGGCCGCCATAGGTGGGCTGACATAATGCCTATGTGGAACATGGCTAAAGACGGCTTTAGGTGGTTATACGAGGCGATTCCCGGAGTAGAGCCTCTCTTCGAGGAGGCGTGGCGGCTCACCGGCGGAAATCCCCACATGCTTCTTGAGTTGCACAAGAGCGGCTGGAACGTCGACAGGGTGGTTGAGGCGTTGATTAGAGATAAAGAGCTGACGTCGAGCTTCATAGCCAAGTGGAGGAGGTGGCTTGAGGAGGCTGTGGAGGATCCCGAGGCTCTGTGGAGCCCAGACGCCCCCGAGGAGCTGATCAAACAGCTGGTGGAGAAGAACCTCATCGTATACAACATGTACGACAGAGACCCCTACTTCTGGATAGACCAACCCCCACCCGAGAGAGACCCAGAACTCGGCATCGGCAAAAACGTGGCTTGGCAAACCCCCATACACAGAGAAGCCGTCAAGAGGGCGCTTGAGGAGATAACATGATCGGGACAAGCGTATCGAAGTCCAGGGCGGGACCGACGCCGAGAAAACCAAAGGCACCGCCCTCCAGGCGGAGACGAGAGAAGCTAGGTACAAGTTTCTTCCGTCGAACCCCGACGGGGCGGATGACCGGCGGCCCGGCCCAGACCTCCACGACATCCGAAGGAGCAGCTGAAAGCCGGGAGCGCCGATGGCGCACCCCAGGTGGAGCCCTTTAGGGCGAGGAGGAGGTCAGACCCACGCCCCTCATGCACGCCGGCGATGCTACCCGTTCTTCACGGGGTGACTGCTCATGAAGAAAGATATAAAACTAGCCGTTAAATGAATAAAGTTGAGCTGGAATTCGCCCCAGGTCTCTGGATGGAATTCACCAATCGAGATAGGGCGCTTAAGCAGGTGGAGGAGTGGGCCGAGAAAAGCACTTGGCGGCCCGTCGTCGTATTTGGCCCGGAGGGATGCGGCAAGACCGCCCTCCTTCTACAAGCTTCCGCCATGCTGAGGGAGCTGGGGTTCGAGGTCTTCTATCTACACCCCCTAGAGCGGAGGTTCGAGGCCGAGGTCGACTTGCCGGACCTAAAGAGCGAGTTCATGCGGTTTGTGGAGAGGGCTTTGGGCGAAAACGCCCTCGGCAGAATAACGTGGGCCGCCGTAGACTTCATCCGCAAGCTACAGAAGGCGCGGCAGGGCAAAATCGCCGTGATAGCAGACGACGTCTTCCAAGCCATAGGGCTGGACGCGGCCGCCGCATACGTCAAAGCGCTGTTAAACCTAATCGAGTATCCAGAATCCAGATACGAGAAGATCGTCGTCCTCGTGGCGACCAGCGAAGGCGCCTCGCGGCGGGAGATCGGGAGGCATAGGTGGGCCCACCTCGCCCCCATGTGGAACATGTCGATGGAGGGGTTCCGGCAGTTATACGAGAGAATCCCGGGCCCAAAGCCGCCGTTTGAAGAGGCGTGGAGGTGGACCGGCGGAAACCCCGACATGCTCCGAAGACTGTACGAGGCCAGTTGGAACGTCGACAAGGTCGTCACAGCTGTTGCAAGAGAGAAGGTACTGTCGTCTCCCTTCGTGGCCAGGTGGCGCGGCTGGCTTGAACAAGCCGTGGAGAACCCCGACACCCTCTGGAGCCCCGAGGCATCTGAGGAGTTGATAGACGCACTAGAGGAAAAGAATCTAATCATCTACAACATGTACGACAGAGACCCCTACTTCTGGATCGACCAGCCGCCCCCCGAGAGGGACCCGGAGCTGGGCGTCGGGAAGAACGTGGCCTGGCAGACGCCCATACATAGAGAGGCCGTGAGGAGGGCGCTGAGGGAGGCGGCGTCTTCTTGACATCCGCCGCCTCTGCGGCATCTGCATGAGGCTCTGCGCTGTAAAGACTTTTAAAAAGGACCGCAGGAGTTCCAGTGGTTGTTGAGCTTGTGGAGAAGCCGCTTCCCAAGCCCTCTTCAGAGGGCTATATCGAGGCTAGGCTTCTAGAGGCTTTGGGGGAGGCTCGTCTCGCCCTCCGCTTCTTAGAGGAGGGGTTGACGCGTAACGCCGCGTGTAAGGCCTTCCAAGCCTGGAAAGCGCTTCTGGCAGCTCTGTTGCGGCTGGAGCTGGAGAGACTAAAGGCCTTGGCCAGGTCGGAGGAAGAGCGGAGGTGGCTTGAGTCTAAGGCAGTGCCCAGAGTCCCTACGACGAAGATGAAGGAGTTGGGTAGGCTTCTAGAAGAGGCGGGCCACTACGGCATCTCCGCCTGGACGGACAAGGCGCTTGACCTCCACGACTACCAATACCACGGCCCTGATCCAGACATGGCGTTGTCTAAATACACGACGAGGAAGTCAGCCGCCGCCGACGTCTTGCTACTCCTCAAAGAACTCGCCAGACGCGTCGAGACGCTGAAAAGCCGCGTCAAATGGACAGAGGAGCTGGAAAAAGCGCTGAAGGAGGCGATGCAAGCCTTGACACCGCCAAAGCGCTTGTCGATATAGGCGTCACCTTAACCGTAGCGAGAAGAACCGCCGAGGAACTCCAACTGCACCATAACAGGAAGAGCCATGACAGCAAAGGGCACTACGGAACTCAACGAATGCATAAGCGTCGTGGACAGAAGAGCCTACACGCGTACACCGCGTCAAACGAGATGGACATTGTGCCGATCGGCGCAACGACGCTGGAGCCGCGAAGCAGACCCAGCCACGAGGAAGCTTAAAGAAGCCGCAACACACCCAATCGCCGGCCCCCGGCAAGCACAACGCCGCGCAACGGCCCCACGCCGGCCTAGAAGCGGCGAACTCACTTAACACAGCGCCGCCGGCAAAGGTTAAATAAACGCCATGAGCCCCTCCGTCGACGACGTCCTCAATTGCCTGCAGAAATACGACGAAGCACATCAGGACTTCTACCAGAGATACGCCGCGGTGCTCGCCGCAAAGCACAGCCTTTCGAAACATCACCAATGCACCGAAGACCCCAACATCTCCGGCACTAGAGTCGACGCCTACGTCGAGACCCCGACGGAGAAGTACCCCCAGAGGCGAAGCTCTGTATGAGTTCAGGCGCGACGCTGGAAACTGCTCAAAAAAGCCGAACACTCAAACAAGGCATCCAAGAGGCGGCACTCACAGTCCCCCAACAACACCTCTCCGCGGCAGAAAGACCGCTGAAGGACTACATCGTACAGTCTACGGACGCACCGACCAAAGCGACTTAGTGCTCGCGCCCCGCCTCAGACAGGTTACACTTGCTAAAGAAATATAAGACACTCCACGACCTATAGCTACGGAGTCAAAAAACCGCGGTCCTTGCAATATGATGCCTGAGGGCCATACCTGCCGCGTTCCTCGTAAGGCCCTACTCAAGAAGGCGCCAGACTGGCCTTCAGCAGGCGGGCCTCGACGTACGCCGCATCGGTAGGCCTAGGAGAGGCCTCTCCACGGCCCCGACCGCGAAAACCTTACGGCGCAACCCTATCTGTCCCCGCCACAGACGCCGCGAAGGCCCGACAGACGCGGCAGATGGAAGCCGCCGCGCCTCGATGGGCTACGCCGACGGCCGCCGCGGCGGGGGCGGGCTCGGGCCCGACGCCTCTGCCCAAAACACTTATATATCTGTAACTGTTCGCCGTTATGCTCTTGGCGGCGGGGTTTGTGCCTTCGTTTTTGTCGCTTTCGGCGCTTAAAAGCCGCGCCTTACGCAGGGGGGCTTGGTTTAGGGTTAGCCCCGCCGCCAGGGCGCTCATCGACGCCGCCATACTCTACCTCAGGGCCGGCGGCCGGATAAAGTCGCAGGCCCTTGCCGAGACCCTAAGGAAAGCCGCCGAAGAGGTTCTCCGCCTAGCCGCGCCGATACGCGTGTTAGCCAAAGCCGTGGGATACGCCGTGGCCAGACAACTCGGCGTGGAGGTAAACGAAGAGAAGGCAATAGCCCTGGGAATACAATGGCTAAACACGCCGAAAAAGTGGAGAAAAGAAGTCACAACGCCGTGAGGCCCGGCGCTGAGAAGCCAGACTGGCGCTCCAGCGGTTGAGAGATCCGCCAGGCGCAGGGGGATACGGCGCTTCCACACGGAGAAGCCGCTAGAAAAGTCTTGGACATACAACACGCCCTCCGCCAGCCGTAGCTTTTATAACGCGCATATACGTATTTATACAGACACCGCAAAATTATCCATGGCCGGAGAAGTGGAGGAAACCACACTGAAACTAATCGTCGAGATGATGCGGAGCTACTCGCAAATACTTAAAGCAGTGGCAGAAATTGAAGAAGCAGGCAGACAGCCGTTCGACGAAATACTGAAAAAACTGTTCAGCCCAGAGAAGCTCGCCGAAATGCGCAACAGAGTGCCCCCAAACCTCTATGCCGTATTCGCCGTAGCTCTCTTCAAGCTTACCGCAGCGGCGCCAAAACTACAAAACCCCCTAGCGCTTTCCACAGAAGAAAAAAAGAAACTTTCAAACGAGATACTAGAAATAGCAGAAATAATGGCAAAGATAGCCGCATCGAAGCAATAAGGGCACGTTACCGACGGCGTTGCCTATGTCCCAGTTGCACGCCGCCGTATCAACTGCGTTAAACGCAACGGCTACGCTAACCGCCGAAATAGTCCTACAAGCCGTGAGGGCCCTCGTAGGCGCTACGCCGCGTCAAGTAAGAGTGGAGGAGGACCCCGACTGGGGGCCCACCTACGTCATTACGTTAGACGTAAAGGCCAGCGAGGCGCTCAGGATAAACCTAGAGCTCCAAAAGACGCTCCCCGGGGTGCCCGTCGTGGTCGAGTGGACAGGGCCCACCGACATCAGCAACGACGAGCTCCTAGAGCGGCTAGTCGAAATAGTACACGCCGGGGGGTTCAGGGCAAGGGAAACAGGAGGCATAGACGTCGTGAAGGAAGTTTCCCAACAGAGAGACCGGTGGCCTACCTAGACACCAACGTCCTCCTCAGCCACTACTTCGCCGAAGACCCCAACCACCTAAACGCCGCACGGCTCATGGAGACCCTGAGGAGACGCGGAGAGGAAAGGCGCATCTCCCTCCTAACGCTCGTGGAACTCTACGCATACATCTCGCGAAGAATCGGCGCCCTCAAGCTCCCGCCGCATTACGCCAGGCTAAGCCAAGAGGAAAAAGTAGCCGCCGTAGTTATACACGTGCTAAAACACGCCAGCGCCCAGCCGGTAGACAACACGCCAGCCGACCTCCTGCAAAAGGCGATGCGGCTGGCGCACGTCCTCAGGCTAAGGACCCTCGACCTCTTCCATATCGCCTATGCGCTACACCTAGCCGAAAGAGGCTTAATACACACCTTCGCCACTTTGGACAGAGAAATCGCTGAGAGGGGGGACGTAATAGAAAGACTGGGGCTAAAGCTCCTCACCCCATGGACCCCCTGACCGCCCTCGGCGCCGCCCTCGCCGCGGCCCACTTCGGCGCGCCCCTCGCCTACTACGCCGCCGCCAGGTGGTGGCTCAAAACGCCCTGGCGCATCAAGCCCGACCCCGCCTACCTCCCCGCCGTGACAGTCGTCATACCCACCTATAACGAGGCTAGACACATCGAGGAGAAGCTGGAGGACGTGTACCGACAGGACTACCCCCGAGACAGGCTCGAGATAATCGTCGTCGACTCCGCCAGCAGCGACGGCACGGCCGAAAGAGCCAGGAGGTGGGCGGCCGCGCACCCAGACGCATACGTCAAGGTCGTGGAGGAGCCCCAGAGGCGCGGCAAGGCGTCGGCCCTAAACGCCGCGCTGGCCATGGCCAGGGGCGAGGTCTTCGTCATCACAGACGCCGACTGCCGCTGGCCCCAGAGAGACGCCCTTAGGAGAGCCGTCAGCTGGCTAGCGGACCCTGCCGTAGGCGCCGTCACCTGCCTCAAGAGGCCCGCCGCCGAGGGGCCCGCAGGCGTCGAGGCCGGCTACCGCGGCCACTACAACGTCCTCAGGCTCGCCGAAAGCAGGAGGTGGGCGACCCCCATCTTCCACGGCGAACTCGCCGCCTACAAGACAGAGCTGTTGCGCAAAATCGGCGGGTTCCCCCTCGACATCGGCGCCGACGACAGCCACACCGCCGCGAAAATAGCCGCCATGGGGTACCGAGCCGTCGCCGCCGAAGACCTCTGGTGCGTCGAAGCCGTGCCCCACAACGGCTACCACAGGTGGCGCATAAGACGCGCCCAGCACCTCCTGCAGCACCTCCTGAAGACCCCCGCGGCGGAGGCCCCGCCCCCCATGCGGCCCATCCTCCTCGCCGAGAAGTACCTCCACCTCGCCAACCCCTGGCTACTCCCAGCCGCTGCCGTAGCCCTAGCCGCGGCCGCCACACCCCCCGCCCTCGCCCTCCTAGCCGCCGGAGTAGCCGCGCTGGCCCTCAAGCCGTACCGGACATGGGCCGCCACTCAGCTCTACCTAATAGCCGCCGCAGTTAGGAACATCAGAAGCAAAGAGCTAGTGTGGGAGAAGCAGGATAAATGAGAATACTCCTAGCCACGCCAAGCTATTACCCCAACATAGGCGGGGTGGAGTACGTAGTCAAGTCGATAGCGGAAAGACTCGCCGCACTAGGACACGAAACAACCGTGGTGACAGGCGACCCAAAAGCCGACAAACCCCGCGAAGAGGAAATAAACGGCGTACAGGTGATCCGGTGGCCCGCCTGGGCGCCCAGCGGCGCCTACCACATACCCAGGAAGAGAGACCAGCTGAGAAACCTCCTCCGGAAGCTCCTCAACGACGCCGACGCGGTGCACATCCACAGCGCACACGCTGTCCTCACGGTGTGGGCCGCCGCGGCGGCGCGGAGGATAAACCCAAGCATGCGGATTGTCTTTACGCCGCATTACCACGGCACGGGACACAGCGCCCTGAGGAGGCTCCTCTGGATCCCCTGGAGGAGGTACGTGGCGCGTGCGGTCGAGGCGGCCGACGCGATACACGCCGTAAGCCCCCGCGAGGCCCAGTTGTTTAAAGGCCACTACCCGCAAGCCGGCGGCAAGATCACGGTCATCCCAAACGGCGTAGAGGAGGACGTATTCAGCCACAGGTGGCGGGGCGCCCACAGCGACTACATGATATACGCCGGGAGGGTCGAGAAGTACAAGCGGCTGGAGGTGGCGGTGGAGCTGGCGAGGAAGCTGGGGCTGAGGCTGTTGGTGGTGGGGAGGGGGGCCCACCGGGAGAGGCTGAGGAGGTACGCCAGGCGCCGCGGCGTCTCCCTTGAGCTCCTAGACCCCCAGCCCCGCCCCGACTACCTGCGCCTACTCGCAGGCGCCAGATACGCCGTCAACCCCAGCAGGCATGAGGCCTACAGCATATTCGCCGCAGAGGCCCTCGCCATGGGAGTCCCCGCGGTCGTCACGCCGGAGGTGGCCGAGAACCTCGCCGCTGAGCAGAGGCCCATCGGAGACGGCCTAGTGGTCGCCGTCCGCGCCGCGGTCCCCGCCTGGCGCGACGTCATACAGAAATACCTAGACCTCTACCGCCCGTGACGGCGGATCTAGACAAGGCGGTGAAAAGCGCCGTGTGGATAACCGCCGCCAGCCTCGCCGCCACGGCTTCAGGCGTGTTCTTCTGGGCCGCCGCGGCGGCGCTGGCAGGCAAGGAGGGGCTCGGCGCCGCCGCCTACGAGATAGCCGCGGCGAACACCGCCGCTACCCTCCTGAACCTCGGCCTCCAGCAGTACACCCTACGCTTCGTCAAGACTGAGCGGGGGAAGGCCCTAGCCGCCGCCCTCCTGGCCGCGGCGCTCCTCGCCGCCGTGGGGGCGGCCGCGTTGTACGCCGCAGGCATGCGGTGGGCCCCCCTCATAGCCGCGTCGACGTTGCTGACGGCCCCCTCCACAGGCGCCTTGATAGCGGCCGGCGCCTCCAAGGCCTACTTCGCCGCAACAGCTGCCGCCTCTGCCGCAAAGATAGGCCTCCTCGCGGCCATGCCCCCCGCCGCCGCCTTCGCCGCCGCCACGGCCGTAACGGCGGTCCTCACGACGGCCTACGCCCTGCGGAGGGTCGGCCTGGGCAGGCCAGGGGGCTGGCACACCTTCCTCGCCGCCGGCGTCAGCAACTACGCGCTCAACTTCTCCTTCTCCCTAGCCACATCGCTCGGCGTAGTGGTCGCGGGGGCCGTCGGCGGGGTCGGGCAGGCCGGCGTCCTCTACCTCGTGGCCACAGCCGCCATGGCGCTCGCCGCCGTTTCCACGGCCATGGCCACCGCCAGCATGCCGGTCATGGTCGAAGGCGGGACCTCGCTGGCCGAGAAGGGGGCCAGAATAGCCGCCGGGGTGAACACCCCCATAGCCGTCGCCGCCTCGGGCCTCTCGCCCCTCCTGATGGCCCTCCTCGGCAGGCAGTACGAGGCGGACTACCCAGCCCTAGCCGCCGCGGCCCCCGCTGTCGTCATGCTCGCTGCGGTGTCCCTCGCCACCGCCGTCTACAACGTGGAGAGGAGGTGGGGCTCCGTAGCCGCCGTAGGCCTCGCCGGCACCGCCTCGACGGCAACCGCGGTGGCCCTAGTTGGCGGGATGGGGCCCGCCGGGCCAGGCCTCGCCATAACGCTGGGCCTCGTTCCGCCGTTCCTCCTCTCCCTCCGCGCCGTCCCCAGAAAGCCCTTCCTCGCCTCCCTCGTTGCCGTCGCCGCCCTCGGCCCCGCCGCCCTCTACACGGGGCCCTTTGGCACAGCCGCAGCCGTGCTGGCATCCATCGCGGCCATGCACCTAGCGGGCATATTCAAGGCCGGCGACTACGCGGCCTTGGCAAAGACGGCACTCAAGAGGTGATCTCCTTCGCCATCATCGGCGGGCTGGCCGCCGCCAAAAGGTGGGGCCCGGCATACGGCGTCGTCGCCTCCGCCCTTCTGTACGTCGCCTACGGGCTGTGGACCCCCCTCGGCGCCGCCGCCACCGCCGCCCTGCTGGCATACGCCCGAGGCATCGCCGACGACAGGCTCACCGTATATGCGCTGGCCGCCGCCTTCGCCAAGTTCCTGCTGGTGCCCTACGCCCTAGGCCGCCCCATACCCTACTACGAGGCCTTGTGGTACGCCGCAGAGGTGATCCCGGCGTGGCGCACATACGCGCCCCTCACATACCTGCCCAAGGAGCCGCCGCTCCAGCTGGCGCTGGAGGGGACGATATACGCGGCAGGAGCCTCCGCCCTGGCCTCGAGGGCCCTCGCCGAGAAGATGGGAAAGAGGGCCGTGCTCTGGCCCCTCCTAGCCCCCGAGCCCCTCTGGTTCGGCCACTTCGCGCTGTCCCTACCCCTCGTGTGGACCGCCGCCTACTTCGCCATGGTGAGAAAGCCATACGCGGCCCTCCTGGCCGCCGCCCTAGCCGCGGGCTTCCACATATACGGCGGAGTCCTGGCGCTCACATACGCCGCCCTCTACGGAGCGCCCCAGCTACTGCTCGCCGCGCTCCTGGCGCTCCTGACGCCCCAGAGCTGGATCTTAGGCAACCTCCTCGCCAGGATACCCGGCACCGACCCCCTCAGCAAGCTGGCCCTCTTGACAGACAGAGCCCCCATCTGGTTGGCGAAAGGCGGAATCGAGGCGGCCGTGCTGGCCGCCGCGGCGCTGACGGCGGGACGCGCGGGGGCCCTCGCCTACGCTGGCCTGGCCGCCGCGGCTCTAGCCGCCAACGCGCCGGTCGAGTTCGCCGGATTCACCTACAGGCACTTCCTAGCCGCCCTCCCCTTCTCTGGGCTGGGGAAGCGGGCGTACACGGCGGCGGCCGCCCTCGCCGCGATCCCCTACGCGATCCAGGTCTGGTACTTCGGCCTGACCTGGGACTGGGCTGTGAAGTACTGGGAGGCCTTCGCGAGGGGGACGCCGATACAGGGCCCCATAGAGGCGGCCTACCGCGCCTTATATGGGTGACATCTATAAAAAGGCCGGGGATAGAGACGGCGTGTGCGTAACAGTTGTGCTACCGACGCTGAACGAAGCCGAGGCCCTGCCCAAGGTCGTTGAGGAGCTCAGGGCGGCGGGATACGACAAGATACTAGTCGTCGACGGGGGCTCCACCGACGGCACCCTGGAGAAGGCGAAGGAGCTCGGCGTCGCCGCGGTGATGCAGATAGGCAAAGGCAAGGGGATGGCGCTGAGAACCGCGCTTATGTACGTCGACACGCCCTACGTCGCCGTGATAGACGCCGACTACAGCTACCCCCCCGCCGAGCTGTCCAAGCTCCTCCCCTACCTCCGCCACTACGACTTAGTGCTCGGCGCCAGGCAAGGCCCCATGCCGTTTATATACAAGCTCGGCAACAAAGCCCTAGCCTGGCTCTTCCGCCTACTCTTCGGCACAGACATCACAGACCCCCTCACGGGCATGTACGCGGCCCGCACCGACGTGCTGAGAGAGGCGGCGCTGGAGGCCCGCAATTTCGACATAGAGGTAGACATACTAGCCAAAGCCATGGCCAACGGCGCCCGCGTCGCCGAAGTCCCCATACAATACAGGCGGCGCATCGGCAAGAAGAAGCTCAAGCCCTGGCACGGCATCTCAATAGCCTCCAAGATGATCTCCCTCGCCTACCGCCTCAACCCCACCCTCCCCCTCACCCTCGCAGGCGCCCTCCTCACCGCCCCCGGCGCCGCCCTGGCGGGATGGGTAGCCTACCGCTTCTTCTACCAGGGGGTGCCCCACTACCTACTGGGCACCCTCGCCATAATACTGATACTGCTGGGAGGCGTCTCCATAGCCCTCCTCCCCCTCGCCACAGCCCTAGTCAGGCTACAAGCCGCAGTAGCGCGAACCGCGAGGCGCCACGAGGCGCCCACAGACTGCCTCCCGCCGCCGCCCCAGCCGCCACCCCCGGCGCCGCAGAAGCCCGGGGAGCCGCCCCCCACAGCTCTGGAGAGGGCGGCGCAGGGACTAGTCATAGCCTTCACTGTGCTACTGGCTACAGCCGCCTACTACCTCGGCGTAGGCGACGTAAATACAGCCAACAAACTAGCTCAGTGGGCCTACTACGCCCTAGCCGGAGCCGTCCTCACACTACTCGCCAACACGGCAACCCACCGCAGACCATAAGCATTTTAAAAAGGGTCCAGATTACACTGTGGATGTTGAAATCCTCAAGCGGGCTTTGCGGGAGCTCGTGGAGAGGGAGCCGTCTTTTCTCAGAGACATCTTCCTAGACGCGTTGAGGGCCGACGGCCGCATCGCCGAGGCGCTGTTGGACCTCTTCACGAAGCACCCGGAGGCAAAGCTGAGGCTGGCGCAGGCAGTGGCCGAAAGCGTCGCCATACCCCTCAACGTGGCGACAAAAGAAGACCTCAAGCAGTTAGCCACAAAACAAGACCTAGAGGAGCTGAAAAAGTGGGCCGAGGAGAAGTTCGCCACGAAGCAAGACTTGGAGCAACTGAAGAAATGGGCTGAGGAGAGATTCGTCACTAAAGAAGACTTGAAGCAATACGCCACCAAGCAGGACCTCGAGACGGCGGTGGAGCAACTAAGAGCTGAAATTAGGCGTATCGAGAACAGAATGGCCACTAAGGAGCAGATCGAGTCTATAACCATCAGCGTGGAGGACAGCGGACGCGAGATGGTGCAGTACCTCCTGGAGCAGAGGGGGTATAGATGCGCCGCCGAGAGGTTGCGTGTTGATTCAGATTACGAGTTTAATATTTACTGCAACGCCGGCGTGCTTACTGCAGTAGGCAAGGTGAAGGTTAGGGCCGGCGTCAGCGACGTGGAGAAGGTCTTTGAGAGGGCGCAGGAGCTCCAGAGGAGGCAACCGGAGAAGATCTCCGGCAGACTCGTCCCGGTGTTCTACACGCTATTGGCAGAGCCCCCCGCCGTCCAGAGGGCGAGGGAGCTAGGCGTCTGGCTTATCGAAAGCAAAAGAGAAGTCGTAACGCTGGAGGAGGTCCTCGGGCAGGCGCAAGGCTGAAACAGCCCGCCGCTACCCCCCGTGCACCTCCATATAATTCTCAAAGAGGAAGCGCCTCTCCACCTTGAGGGGGCCCCCCGACAGCTCAAACCTCCTCCCGTCTACCTCAGCCACGCCGTCTATCCGGCTCGGCGAGCCGTCCCCCGCGAAGCACACCCTGCCCGAGAAGGAGAAGACGTGCCCCGCCAGCCTCGTCTCCCTAAGCCGCACATCGTAGCAGGGCCCCCCGCCGTCTATGGAAAGGGCGCCGGAGGCCCTCAGCTGGAGGTACAGAGCGATGAGGTTCACGTCCTCCCGCACACAGACGCCGGAGGGGTCGCAGACAGCCACCCGCCACAGGTTAACGGCGAATCTGTACCCGCCCAGCTCCCCATAGGCGTGGCTCCCATCCGCCGACACCACCCCCCACGGGAAATACGCCGCATACACCCCAGACCGCGCCTTCTCCAGAAAATCCACCGGCGGCAAAAACACCGCTAAGTAAGCCGCCAGTATGAACGCCGCCGCCGTCGCAAAGGCAATGCTCCACCCACGCGCCATATACATAACAGTAGCCGCCTTATTAATACCTTACCTCGCGCTATACGCCCACCACCTCGCCCAAAACCTCGACGGGCCCCCCGGCGACGACTACCCCATCCACGTCTACTTCGCCCTACAAGCCAGGGAGAACCCCCTCGCGGTCGTCACGGCGTCGGGGGAGTACCCATCCCTAATCCACCTCCTTGGTCTCATCACACCCGACCCCCTCGCCCTCGGCAGGCTCTACGCCGCATACGGCGCCCTGCTGATAGCAGCCGGCGCCCTCCTATACGCCGCCTTTTTCGCGCAGGCCACCGGCAGGAGGGCCGCCGCCCTCGCCGGGGCTGTGGTCGTTGCGGGCTCCGTCAGAACCCTCGCAGGCATAACAGACGGACAAATAGCAGACAAAACAGTGCTCCTCTTCGTCGTCCCCCTCTCCCTACTCCTATACGCCAAAGGCCGCCCAGCCGCCGCCGTAGCCGCCCTGGCCCCCGCCGCCTTCATAAACTACCTAGGACTCGCCTACGCCGCCGCCCTAGCCATTGCGTACGCCATATACGGCGGCAAAAGGGCGAGGATCGCGCTGGCGGCCCTAGCCCTAGCTGGCGCCGCCCTCTTCACCCACAAGCTAGCCGCCGCCGCGCAGCTTGTGGCCTACGCCGCCCAGCCCCCCCTCGCACCCTGGGACCCCCTACGGGGACTCGTCTACGCCTTCTACGGCCCCTCAGCGCCGCTCCTAACCGCCGTTGCGGCATACGCCGCCCTAAAGACCAAGAAGACGGCCCCCCTAGCCCTAGCCGCCCTCATCGTCCTCGCCGCAGGACTTGCCTCCCCACAATACGGCGAGAGGCTCATGAGGATAGCCTCCCTAATGCTCCCAGCCGCCGCCGTCGGAGGGTTGCTCGAGGCAGGTCGCTGCAGAGCTGCCGCGCTGACCTTAGCCGCATACCTAGCCGGACCCGCCGCCGCGGGGTGGGCATGGGCCACAGGCCACCTAGACGGCCTATACGCCTACGTCCAGCGCCTCACCCCCGACAAGCTCCACGCATACCAACAGGCGCTGAAAGCCCCGCCGCCCCACAGCAACGTCGAAGTCATGTGGCAACTCGACCTCTGGCTGGTGCCCCTAGCCAAAGCCCAGAGGCCCGACCTAAACGTGATAGCGGTCTGGTGCGAGTGGACCCCCGCCCAGTACTACGTCTACACGCCCCCCGACCCCCGGCAGTGGTACATGCCCTGCACCCTGGCCGCCGGCCCCCCGCCCGGCAGGGAAATAGCCAGGTGGGGCGAGACGGCTCTCTATGAAGGTACTGGCCGTAGCTGAGCTCATCTGGCCCACAGACAACAGCGGGGGGTCCCTGGCCACCCACCTCCACCTCAAGAGGCTGGTCCAGGGAGGCGCCGAGGTTACGGTAGTAGGCCCAGCCGCGCCCCCCGGAGCCAGGCTGATAAAGGCGGAGCCGCCCACCGCCCGCCCCGCCCTCTGGCTCTGGATAGCCAAAAAACGGAGGTGGCTATATAGACTCGCCGAGGAGCACGACGTGGTGTATATACCGCGCTACGCCTACCCCATGGTCGACGTAGCCCACGCCGCCGGAGTGCCCGCCGTCGTCCATATGCACGGCTACCCCACCTACAAATCCCTCGGCATGCCCGGCGACTGGAGGCTGGAGAAAGGCGCCGCCGTGCTCTACGCCGTCGTCGCGCACGGCCCCGTCGAGAAGGCCGTAGACCGCTGGCTCAGACGCGCAGACGCCGTCATATGCGTGTCAAAAACCCACTGCCAGAAGCTGGCGCAGTACAGGCCCATATACGTGCCGAACCCCCCACCCGACGACCTGCCCCCACCCCAGCCCCCACGCCGCTACTTCGCGTACCTCGGGGGGAATCAACGGCACAAGTGCCCACACCTCGCACGCGCCGCCGCACGCGCCGCAGGCATGCCGCTGGTCGAGCCGAGAGGCGCGCCCCGGTCGGTTGTGCTACGGCTGGTGGCGGGCGCCTGGGCCCTTCTATTCCCCTCATGTTGGGAAGAGCCTTTTGGATACGCCGTATATGAGGCGTTGCTGATGGGAGTCCCAGTCGTCGCCTTCCCAATCGGCGGACAGGCCGAGCTAATAAGCCAAACACCCTCTGCCCAGTTCATGGCAGAAGACACATCAGCAAAAGCCTTCATAAAAGCCACAATACGCGCCGCCTCCTTAACCAAGCAAGAAGCCATACATATAAGAAGAGAAATATTGGAATCTCTTAACATCCCAGCGGCCGCCAAGGACTTAAAGTCTCTTGAAGCCGTCCTTCTACATAAACACAAGCCG
>WYEB01000207.1_pt1 | contig 22593 bp, 27 predicted proteins | sample 6343061 | NCBI WGS metagenome assembly WYEB01 (sample SAMN13812332, study PRJNA600296) | hot springs metagenome | biome: ENVO:00000051; feature: ENVO:00002007; isolation source: sediment sample from Evening Primrose shelf | place: USA: Yellowstone National Park, Evening Primrose Hot Spring ... | reverse complement strand
ATCAAATACAAGGCAGTGGTGCAGAACTCTTCAAAAAAGCTATAATATTGCTGAAGCAGGAGGAACCGAGCTTGAAGATAGTTAATCTTGTGCATGACGAGATAGTAGTAGAAGCAGACAGCAAGGATGCACAAGACTTAGCTAAGCTAATCAAGGAAAAGATGGAAGAGGCGTGGGACTGGTGTGTTGAGAAAGCAGAAGAGTTTGGTAATAAAGTTGCTAAAATAAAACTTGAAGTGGAGGTGCCAAATGTCAGCGAAGTTTGGGAGAAAGGGTAAGTTAAGCTTTTTTCCATACATAGGAGGTAAGTTTTACATGCTTGATGTGATTTTGAAGCTAATACCAAAGCATGAAATTTATGTTGAACCGTTTGGCGGTTCAGCTAAAGTGCTTTTGAATAAATCACCATCTAAGATAGAGATATATAATGATTACGACAAGCGAATTGCTAACTTATTTTATGTTGTAGCTTTTAAGTTTGAGGAGTTTTACGAAAAAGTAAAATGGCTTGTCTATTCTCGTGCTTTAAGGAAACAGTTTTTAGAAGATTATCGTAAAACTGAAATACAAGAATTAGGAGATGTGGATTTGGCTGTGAAAACTTACTATTTGTTTTATACTTGTTTTGGTGGCAAACATAATTCTGGTGGTTGGGCTTATTCTTTTACAAAATCAGAGACCAAACAGTTTTTTAATAGTTTAGAAACTTTGCACCTAATACACAACAGATTAAAGAACGTTCATATAGAATGTTTAGATTTTCGTCAATTACTCAATAAAGTAATTGACAGAGACAACGTTTTTATCTACTTAGACCCGCCTTATTATAGTGCGGAACATTACTATGACCCCGACTTTACAGAACAAGACCATAAAGACCTGCTTAATATTCTCAAACAAACAAAAGCAAAGTGGCTTTTATCTGGATATGCAAACCCTCTTTATAATGAAGAATTAAAGGACTTTTATAAACTTGAAATCCCAGCTACAAAACATTCTTATGTTATCACGAAACAAAACAAAAGACAAGAAAGACCAAAAACAGTTGAAATTTTGTGGGCAAATTATGATATAACTAAACAGGAGGATAAGCTATGGAAGAACTTATAGCAAAGCTTTATACTGAATTTTACTTAAGCGTAGATGAAATAGCACACATTACTAAGTTATCTCACCACAAAGTATATAGCACACTTTGGCGTCTTAAGATAATCAGAACTCCAGCACAAAGCAGAGTAGTTAGAAAAAGACTTAGACAACTACCTAAGGAACAGAAAGTGGAGTATGTTCATAGAGCAAGAGAACTCAACATACCTTACAAAATTATAGCAAAAGTGCTTGATGTAGACCCAAAAGGAGTGAAGAAGCTTGAAAGAAGTTTATCAAGCAGAATTTAAGTTCAAAGCGAAGAAGGAAAAAGACATCTATAAACTGCTTAAGTATAAAGTTTTTGCAAAGTCAATTAAAATTTATAGCACGGTGTTCAAAGGTTTTCCAGATTTTATTGTCATTTCTCTTCAACCTCCTTTCTCCTCCTACCTCTCTGCTGGGTTCTATGAGGTAAAGTTTGTTCAGAAAATACCGCAAAATCCTGTTTCTCTGCTGTCTCCGTATCAGAAGAAGGCGTTTGAGTTTCTGTCTGAGGCGTTTCCTTGCTACCTTGTTGTAGCAGTGCCCGATAATACGGATTTTGTAAAGCTACATTTTCTGGCATTTCCACCACAACATTACCAATCTTAATCCTCACTTTCTTCTCCATTCCAAACCTCCTTTTTTAGTTTATCAATGTCTTTTATAATTATATCAAGCAAAACATCAATGCGCTCTATCTTCAACCGCAGGTCTATCAAAAATCTTATCAAAGGTATAAGCAACACGACAAGCACAAAACTTATTACGTTGAATACAGAATTAAAAATACTTAAAATATCACTCATTCCTCATCACCTCGTTGCTGTTTAGCTATTCTGTATATATTTATAAGCAACTTAACTCGTTGGTCAAGGTATGCTTGGCTTTCTGGAGTAAGATATTGTCTTGCGAAGTTGTAAAATTCTACATAGTTCTTCAATATCTCTTCTTTCTTTTCAAACTGTTTATTAAAGTTCTTCAAAATAGTCTGCAAGTTCTTTGACCTACTCAACAAACTATTTTCAACAAGTCTGTGCATCCTATCAAGAATAAACCTCTTTCCTTCATCATCAGCATGCTTAAACATCGCAATCATATACTTTAACTCGTTAGCATCTTGCAACTGTTTTGTATCACGTAGGTTTATAACTTTGTAATACTCAGCCTCTTTTGGTCTTTTGAACTTTTCAGGTTCAATATCAAACCAGTTAGTTAGACTGTCAAAGAAGAAGTTTGTATAAACGCCGTCAAAGAATGTAGCCAAGTATCCGAGATACCAGCTAAGTCCGAGTGTAGTATAAAAATCTTGTTCAGATAGATGTTTAGCTTCTCCGTAAAACTCTCGCAAATCACCGTAATTGCTCTTTACAAGTGGTTTACCCTCTATCAAAGCAAGCATTCTACGACCTGCTGGAATGAGGTTAGGAAGCATTCTCAAAAACACATCACCGTAAGTCTTGTCTCCACGACTTACAGACCACAATTCTTTAATGAGGTTCTTACCAAGTTCTATTACTGGTGAAAACAAAGTCAAATCATACGCCATAGCACTTGGAGACACAAGTCCAGCTTCACTCACGTTCGTTAGCATATGCAGAATGTTTAAACCTCTTTCTACAATATTCCATGCTCCGCTGTCTCCAATAAGCTCTTGCCCAGCAAGATACTTAGCTACTTCTCTTCCAGACGCTTCAAAAAGATAATACTTTGATTTCGGGTCAAGCACTTCTATGCCGAATGAACTTAAAATCCTCTTTGTAATAGCATAACCTAAGTTTTTCTCATCAAGTATCTCTGGAGTTTCCACGCCAAGTGTGTTTGCTATTAGGTTTGCCACATCCTTTGCTAAACTATATCCTACTTCAGCAGGAGTAAAGTAAGGAACTGCTTGAGTTCCAACAGTAAAAGCAAGTAGTGAAGACATTGTAAGACCTTTGCCGAGTGATTTAATATCGCCTCTGCTTAAGTCTGAAAGTAGCTTGTAGGCAGATTGCAAACCAAGTGAAAGAGGAGAAAATACAAATCTATACCATGAAATCACAGCCTCAAGCGTGTTAGCGCTAAAAGGACCAAGCCTTACAAACAAATTGTTTAGTGTTCGTAAGTCTCCTCCAATTATCATTCTCTCCAAGTCATTTACAAGCATTTCCTTGTTCAACTTGTAAAAGTCATACAACTCTTTCGCTACTGCTTCAACATCTTTCTGATTGAATTTTGTAATAAATCTTGCCAAGTCATCTATCACAGCTTTAAACCCAGCTTCATCTTCAATAGTTGCTCTAATTGATGAACGGATAAGACCTTCAACTAAGGGCACAAATGGGTTTAAAGCATGGTATTTGTATAGTCCGTGTCTTACACCAGCTTCTCTGTAAGCTATTTTTATTTCATCTATTAAATGTTTTAATGATGCGGAAGAGAACAGCTTCAAGCTTGGAAACAGTGCGGATGCTATAGCAAGGTATTGTCCATAGTTTGCAACAGTAATAGGAATGTTAAACATTGTATAAGCGGAACCAACATATCTGCTAAATGTTTTTAAAGCATCAACCAGCTCATTACCAGTCTTGTATTCAAGCGTTTTTATGAAGTCATAAACAATTCTTTGTAAATCAGTCATTTGTCCACTAAATTTTCTATTCTCTATAAAAGACTTCAATATTCGTATGCTTTTTATACCAGCAAGGTTTGAATACAATCTGCTCCACACCTTTGAAGATGTATAATCTACTAAGCTGTCGTAATCTTTGAACAGTATTGCAAAACCTTTACCTTCTCTATGCATTTCTGGTCCCTGCTTGAATGCCAGTTCTTCCAAAGTTCCTGCAATGTTTGTAAGCTTTGTTTCCACATGTTCAGCTCTTTGTAAAGCTTCCATAATTTTTTGAACAGTCTTATCATCAAGCTTGTCAGCTGTTTCAATTATTTTTGTTATGTTAGCTCTTAGTTCGTTTTCTAATATGCTTTTCAGTTCCTCAAGTCTTTCAGCCTCTTTTTCAAGTTTGTGTGGAAAGAGTGTAGCGTTGTCATAGATAGTGAATTTACCATGTATAAATTCTGCTTTATCATCCCCAAGCTTGTCCTTCAGAATACCATTTACAAACTCTCTACTTGTGGTAATGTTGTGGTTCGGAATACTGAAGTATTCATCTTCAAGTAAATCTATTTTTCTGTCTCCAACAAACTTTCGCAATTCCTCAAGCTCCTCATCTGTGTAAAACTTCTTCAGTTGTGGCAGAAGTTCATCAAAAGTTCTGCCTTCTTCTGTAGCAACAATCAGAGGCTCCGCCTTGAGAATTACGAAGTTGTCATAACTTGGATGATATGCAGGCTTGAGTATCATATATGCAGGTTTGTTTTCTACTTTGTTAGACCAAGTTAAAACAAGCTTGTGTCCTTTGTCCAGCTCTTCAAAGAGTGGTTTAATGATTTCATCTACTTTTGTTTCTAACACATTGATGGAATGAATTATTTCACGTTCTCCAGCTCTTCTAATGTGTATTACTTCAGCTCCGTCTTCTAAAGCTCTGTTGATAGCATGTAGCAAGCTTGTTGTTCTTTGTAAAGTAAGGTAGTTGTAAATTTCACGGTCTTGCTTAGATAAGTCTAACAAAATTCTCTCTACCTCGTTGGCATTAACTTTGATAGAACCATCTTCTCTTATGTATCTTTTCAAAGCTTCTTTTACGTTTTCTTTGTTATAAATGTATTTTGCTACAGCTGAAAACTCAGACACAAGCTTCATATCGTGAGAAAACGCAGACACCATTCTATGAAACGCAACCGCTGATTTCAATCCAGCATGTTTATAAAAAGCTTGAAGAATGTTATCGTTAAGTTTTTCTCCAGTAGCAAAAGACTTATTTACAAAAGTCAAAGCAGATTTGACTTGCTCAAGGTCTTGTGAAATTTGGAGTTTTGTTTTAAAAGAGGGCATCATATCAGCTATGATTTCTGGAATAAGTTCTTCTGTAGGTTTATCAAGAATAAGTTTTGCAGTTGTGCTTTGTATAGCCTTTGGCGCTGTTCTGACAGATTTTACTAAATCATATGCAACAGCAAGGTTTGGTAAGTCAAATAAAGCAGTAAGCGGGTTCCTGCCTTGTGCTTGTGCTTTTACCATTTCTCCACCAACACTTCCAGCAAGAGAGAGAATAGTGGGTGTTTCCAGCAGTGCTAATCTTACTAACGGAGTTAAGAAAGGTCTTGATAGCACACTGCCTATACCAAAACCAAGTGATGCTAAGTTTAGAACCAGAGTTGCATGTTCTATAGAATTGATTTTTTCTCTTGCTTTTTCTATAGCTTCATACAACAACTCGCCGTTTTGCTTTGTGGTAGTCAAATACTTTTTCAAATTATCTCTAAAATTCGGGTCAAGCTGTTCAGCTACCGCAGAGAGATACACGACTTGGTCAAACTTTCTATTTGCAATAGCATTTTGTAGCTTCTTTGATAGAAAGTTTGCAACATCTTGCAAAGTATTTGTATCGCCAGTTTCTTTGAGAGTTTTGACAAAGTCTAAAGCATAACCTGAAAATCCGAGATTTATCATTTGTTTAGTTTGTTTTGCAAGTTCTTGCGGTGTATCGTAGCTTGAAGGAGCATAAGCAAAGACTTTGAAACCGAAATGTTTTTTAGTGATATCGTTGATTTGTTTAGCTGACGGAACAATGCCACGAGTTAGTTGATGTGTAGCATCAAACAAGTCCGAAATACTTTTCTCAATAGACACACTGGCTTGTTTGAGTATCTTGTCCCAGTCCATCTTATTTCTCCTTAGTTTTTATTTGAATAAGAGGCTCAGATTGTTGTTGCTTTTTTAATTCAAGTTGCTGTCTTCTTAAATCTAAGCTTGCCCAACCCCGTGCAACATCTTGCACTCTTTTCCAATGCTGACTATAAGCATTGAATGTCTTTAACCACTTTTCAAAGTTAAACTTTTCCTCTTTCATTATAGCATCAACTATACTTTCTATCATATCTGCTTGTGCTTTCAAGACATTCAACCTGTATGTATAAAAATCTTTCAACTTGCCTACTTGGTCAAGAACTGACTGCATGACAAGTTTGTAGTTCTCTGCGTAGTTTGAAATTAAGTTTAACCAGTTCTGGTCTGTAGCTTGCGCAAGTGCAGGATTGTCTGCTACTGTGATTAAATCTTCTACTGTATATTTAGATAAATTTTCGTGCCCGTTTGCTTTGAGGATGTAGTAGCCTGCTAAAAGTTTTGGAAAGTTCTGCTTTACAAAATCCCATGGATAATATTTGAGAAAATTGTGTATTATTTCAGGCAAATCCAAGCCAGTTTTCATGCCAAGCGGAGTTTTGGAAAGACCTAAGGCAATATAAGGCACAAGCTTTTCAAGTTTCTCTGAATACTCTTGAAAGACTTGATAATAAGCTTTTGCGTCTTGTTCGTATTGATGAGCAAGCAGGTTTGACAATTCGTATAGTTTCAACAGTTCAGGTAAAAATGCTCCCACAGTTGGAGTAGCTTGTTGTTTCTCGTTTTGAATTTGCTCAGTTTGAGGTGCTGTTGCTTTACGAGACTTGGTTTTGACAGTAGGAGTAGCAGATTGTTTAGGTTGTGGAGTTTCATTTTTGAGTTTTATATCCTCAGACTTTTCTCCACTGTTTGAACCTCTTCCTAAAAGATAGATACTACCTAAAGCGCCAACACCTCCCAAAGTCGCTAAAGCTTTTTTGTTTGTTAAAAACTTAGCCAATGCTGGTAGCATATGGATAAATATATGCCTTATTTGTTAGATTGCTTCTTAGTTTTTGGTGTTGGTTTTTCTTTAGATTGCTTCTTAGTTTTTGGTGTTGGTTTTTCTTTAGATTGCTTCTTAGTTTTTGGTGTTGGTTTTTCTTTAGATTGCTTCTTAGTTTTTGGTGTTGGTTTTTCTGTTGTTGTTTTAGTTTCTCCATACTGTTTTTTAAGAAAAGCTTTAAGCTCATCTACTTTTGCATCCAAAACTCTCAAATCATCGGACACATCTCTAAATGGAGCTTCACGTGAAATCTTCTTTAAGTCTCTTGTAATTTCTACAAGCCTTCGTCTGATTTTTGGGTCATTCTTTGCTTCATTAGGTATTTCTTTAACAAGGCTTTCCAACTTTTTGATAGGTGTAAGGACAGTTTGTTTAGTTTCTGCCTCAGGTGATGTAGCTTGCTTAGATGCTGTATTTTCTGCGGTTTCTTTTGCTACGTTTTCTACTACTTTTTCTGCAGTTTTTTGTGCTCCTCTTCCTAAAGTTTTTGATACTCTACCAAAAACATTGCTAATAAATTTTCCAGCGTTAGAAAGCACGCTTGGTAGAAAAGAAGTAGTAAGCGGGTCCATATCTTGTTCTATAAGCGGAACTTCTCTTGGTATATACTCAACTTTTCCATCTTTTCCTCTTCTCATTTCCCACAACACACCATCACGCCAAAAAGTCATTACAGAAGATTGTTGTGGTTTTTGTTCTTTGGTAGTTTTTATTTTATCATTTTGCTTAACTTGTTCTTCTCTACCAATATTACCTGTTTGTCCTCTCTGAACAACAGGCTTTTGTTTAACTACTTTAGGTGTTTGCGGAGAAACTGGTTGTGGTGCTAATACTTTAGGTATTTGCGGAGGGCTAACTTGTGGAGGAGTAAGCTGAGGCTCTTCTAACCTAATACTAAACTGCTTTTTGTTTTGTCCATCTAAACTCAACCTCCAGCTACCAGTCCCACCTCCTTGCTGAGTATTTCCTTGTTTCCTCTTGCTAAGGTTCTCAAGAAGCTTTATGTAGGAGCTGAAAAGTTCTGGTCTTTCTGCTATTTTCTCTGCAAGTTCTGGAGCATAAGCACGAAAGAAAAGCTTTAACTCCTCAGGTATATCAGCTTTGTCTAAAGCTTCGTTATATTTTTCTGTAATGATTTTAACTTTAAAACTTTTCTCTAAAATCTTGGGGTTAGTTGCTGTAGCGTAAAAACTCAGTTTTTCCAACTTTTCTCCAACAGGGAGATTTGCAAACTCTTCTCTCATTTTTCTAACGTTGCTTAGATAACTTGCTACTTCTTGTTTAAACGGGTCTTCAGACTTAGCATACTCTTCAACTTTATTCCAGTCTATCTTACCGTCTTGTGTAAGTAAATCTGAAGCAAATCGTTTGAGGACAGGTATGTGGTCAGTTAGTTCTTTATCTGAAAACAAAGCTATCTGTTCTTTACTTCTTGAAAGTTCTGTGATAAAAGGTATTACTTCTTTTCCTAAAACCTCAGCCAAAACTCCAAACGGGTTAGGAATTTCAATAGTAGGTAAAACGACGATGTTAGCCATTTCTCACCTCCTATTTAGCTATAATAATTTTAATTTATTTAATTTATAATTATTTAATTTATAAAGCCCAATACCAGAACCCACTAAAGAAGCTAAAGAACCTAACAGCCCTTGCTTATAAGTAGGTTGCACGATTGTAGGTATGCTCATCATAGCTTTAGCTATGTCAAGTTTATACTGTTGCTCAAGAAGATAAGGGTTTGTAGATACCATTTCATTAGCAAACTTTACGTAGAAGTCGGGTTTTGCAAACAGATACTTCAACATTGTATCAGTTTGTGCTTCAGAAAGACCAGTTAGTTTTCTTGTCTTCTCTCCGATGAGATTAGTTAGAGCTCTAGTTTCCGAACCTACAAGACCAGCCAATGCTTCAGTCTTTCTTTCCAGTATAGGGAGAGCTGTTCTATTTAAAATATCAGACATAGTCCATTGCTGAGCTTGAGTATTAAGCAACCCTAAAGCTCCAAGCCTTGCGTTTTGTTTCGCTTGTTCTGATGTTATAATATTTTTTGTTTGACCGAGCAAGTAATCGTAAAGACTTGAAATCTCTCCTTTAGCCTTACCAAACAACGAAGAAATATCGCTATAAGATTTGTCATAAAAACTTGAAATTTCTCCTTTAGCTCTATCAAATAATTCTGGGATTTGTCTCTGCAAATTTTCAAAAGAAGCTTCCGCTTGGTATAAGTAAGGTCGTTTTATGCTCGCTACAGTCTGTGCATATTGAGAAGATTGACCAAGCAAACCTTCTAAAATTTCTGCGCCTTTTTGTGCGTGAGGAGGTATTATAGTTTGGATTGATGTTTTGTCTGTAAGATTAAGTCCTGACCTTCCAGACAGTAAAGAACCAGCTAAACCACCTAAAACCAATCCCCCAGCTACCCTACCAAGAGTTGAACCTAATAACCCACCGCCAACTTTTCCTAAAACAGAACCTAATAACCCACCGCCAACTTTTCCTAAAACAGAACCTAATAACCCACCGCCCACACCAGCACCAAACACCGCTCCAGCTATTGGAAGAGCAATTGGAGCAACTTTACTAACATCTCTTACTATATTTCTGACTGCTTTTCCGAAATTAAATTTAAATTTAAAACCCACTCTTAATACCTCCTAAAGTAAAATTTAAGCTTTGCCTTCTTAAACCTCTGCATTGACTGAACACCTCTTTCAAGCGCTTCCTGAACTGCTTTTGCTTGCGCTTCAAGACTAATATCTGCAGTAAAGTATCTTTCAATCCAGAAACTCAATGCGTGAATTAGCAAGGTTTTATTTTCAAAAATCAAAGGATGTAATTGGGTGGGTTCCACAAGGTTGCTTCTGTAAGTATAAACATAATAGTCTGCTATATAGTCTATGTTGTCTATTGCTGGGCAATCAAAGTAAAGTGTTCCACCAATTGAGTTTGTGTTCGGGATATACAAAAATCTTGACGGTATGCCTTTTATATCCGTCGCATAAGCAAAAAGCATTTTTACATTTTCATCACCTGTTAGCTTCATCTTGCGTTTTTTATCTACAATCTCGTTGAACTGCTTGATATCTTCAGTAAAATTAACAGAAAAACTGTCTTTAAGAAGAGTGAAGAGAGAGGTTCTGCGCATATAGTTAAAGTTGTTGCGCTTTTCTAAATCTTCTATTACGAGCTTGAAATATTGAAAAGCAAGATTGAGGAGCTGGTCGTTATATGGAACCTTGCGGTCTTCTATAACAAACCTAACCAGCTCCTCATTTGTCATGATTTATTAACCTGCTATCAAAATACCACCTACTGCTTGACCTTCTTTTGCGAACCAAGTAGGTTGCTCGCCTCTATAAGTATTCACACCTATCGCACGGAACCTGTTGAAGTCTCCTTTTTGGTGCATAAATTCTTCAGGTTTTACAATAGCTTCTCTGATAGCATCTCTTCCAAGGAAGATACAAATTGACTTGTCAAGCAAGCTTGGATTGACTTCACCAAATACGAACTCTATCCATCTACCGTTATCCTCAACAACCTCTTGTCCGTAGTAAGTTCCGATGTAGCCTTCTTTGAATGCTCTTGCGTCTTGCAACCTTGAGAATATCGTTTGAAACTCTGGGTCTGAATATATCCTGTTCTTTGCTTGTGCATTCATGATTATTACATACCTACCAAAACCTCTTCCGTCATAGCTTGGACAGTTTTGTCTTGCCAATTCCATCACAAATTGTCTTATTGCACTAAGTGTTAGTGGTGCAAAAGTTGTTCCTGCGGGTATGGAGTATTGGTTGATTGTGATAGGAAAACCGCTTTCTTCAGCAAAGGTTTTTGTTTGATTAAGAGATACTCCTACCTGCAGTTCAAGACCACTTGTGGTATATAAACCGAGCACGTCAAGATACATGAACGCATTCTTTATTAAGTCTCTTTCTATAGAACCAACAACTACTTCTTCAAGGTGCTTCCTGATTTCGCTTTCTATGTCTATTGCAGAAAAGATTTGTGCTCTTTCTGTCCAAGGTATCTGAGCACCTCTTTCTTCTACGCTTACTGAATATCTTTTGTAAGCAGGCATTACAGTAGGCAGAGGGTCAAATTCTCCTACAGGTTGCCAATATTGGCTATACGGTGCAGTAGTTTTCTTCCACATTTCAAAGTATCTGTCTGTTCCCGCTCTAAAGTCAGTCCATTTGGAAACGAACTTCCTGAACGTCAGCTCGGGCATTGCTCTCTTCATTATCTCCTTGCTTATAGACGCTCTGCTAAGCCTATAGGTTCCTACCTCAGTGGTGTAAGAAAAAAACTCCTCATCACTAAAACCTAATTGGCTCATAGGTGTTAAAGTTGGTTGCCAAAATATCGCCATGCTTTACACCTCCTTTATTTAAATATTAATTTCATCAATTGTTTCGCCAAGCTTAAGTTTAGGTTCGCCATATCTACCTCTTTCAGAGCCATCTTTATAGACTATATCTGCTACACCTCTGTAAGTAGCATACTCAAGCATCTTCTTGTAGTCGTTTCTGTAATCTTTGATAGTGTAAGGCTTTTCGGTAGTTTGCTTAGCTAAGCTTTCTTGCCAAGCTACAGTTTTGTTTATATCTACATAATCTTTACTTATAACTTTCAACTCTTCAAGAACCTCTCTAAAAGCCTCTTCCAAATATTTATCGTAGCTGTCTTTTGCTTTACCTTGTGCAAGGTCTATTTGGAGCTTCTGTTCTGCCCGTTGCTCTATGAACGGTAGATACTTACCAATGTTTGGTAAATTAGCATGTCTGCTAAGAAATATACTTCTTCCGAGATTTTTCAAATTTTCCAAATACAGTTGCTGATACACTTGTTGATAATCGTTTTGTTCTTGCTCATCTGCTTCGTAGCTCATTTGCTGGTTAGCTACATTTTGTTCTGGCTGGCTCTCTTGCTCAAAAGAATTCTCTTCGTTTTTTCCAAGCAAAGCCTCTACCTCTTTAATCAAATCTTCAAGCCTGTCGCTCATTATTTACCTCCGTTGCTCTATTAATATAGATAGTGCGAAAAATTTGTCAATATTTTGGTGTTTTTATTACAAGTTTTGAGGTTTTTGCTTTTCTGTAAAGTGGGTAGCAAACATAACGCAATGCATCATGAATATGTTCGTAGTAGCCGTCTTTTAGTAATTTACCTCTCTCATCAACTTGAAACTCGCCTAAAAGACCGTTCATAGTTATATGACAGTTTTGATAAACACGCAACCATTTTTTACCTTGAATGTCAGTAATAAGCATATCTCGTATCGCTTCTATGCTCTGAAGTTGTGGAACTTGCATGGTTTTAATACTTATCCTGAATTCATCTTGAATTTTCTTAAGTAAAGACAAACCTTCATACTGGTCTCTTTGTCTTCCAGCTATATCGCCCCACCACTCTACATCGTGAATGGTAATACCGAAATTGTTTCTCAACCGCTTCGCCACATTCTCTATAAACATAACCAAAGGTTCATTCTCACCAAGTAGCTCATCCATCACAATCAATCTACCAAGCTCATCTTCAACAAGCAGAACATATGCTGGTCTTCTCAAACCAAAGTCTATTCCTGCATAGAAGTTGTAATAGAAAGGCATTGTTGCATTTGGGTTCCAATCGGAGTAAATGTTCTCTTCAGAGAAGTATTCTGTGTAAATACCGTTGCCTTCAAAATAAGCATTGCCCCACTCACCATAAAGCATAACTCTTCTGTAGTAATAAGGTCTATGCTCCATTTGAGCAAGGTAGCTGTGGGGTGGATTATACCGTTTAGCTATCACTTCTCCATCTTTCTCTGAAACTATCTCATACCGCCTGTTGTTAATAACGTAAAAGACTTTGTTATCATAAATGTAAGTATCCGCCGTAGCAAGAAAGTCTTTTGACAACTTAACATACACAAAGTTGTCATACACGCTTGATTTAATAATTTGTGTAAAAGGAGTAAAGGCTCCGCTTTCCTCTACAAACTCTTTATAAATCCAATGTGTTTCTGGGACTGGGTTCAAATTTACAAGACCACGAATAAACTTGTGAGGATACCTGAGCCTTTCAGACGCTTCAACAAAAGCTTTCTGACTAAGTCTGTCTAACTCATCAATAATCACAACATTAAACTCGTAGCTTCGGACTGTTTTGTATTGCTCATTTTTATCGGACAAGCTTAGGTAAAATATCTCGGACTGATTTACATACGAATAAATCCTCTGAAGTTGCTTGTTTTCATCGTAGTCTATACCAAGCTTGATGCCTTTCTCTGTGCAAAGTCTGATAAACTCGTCAATCAACGTGTTTTTCAAGTCTCTAAGACTTTCCCGTGCTACGAGTATCTTACTCCGTTCATATTTTCGGTCAAACATCAAACGCAAAAGAATAAACAAAGTAGCTGTAGTCTTTGCAGAACCTTTACCTCCAACAGACATTACCCAGAGTCTGTCTCCTTCAAAAAACGCTTTGATTATTTCTTCTTGTTTAGGTGTAAGAACTATATCTTTCATCCGACAACTTTTTGTATCTTAAACTGCAAAAAACCAGTTGGTATTTTAAACTGGTCTCCTGCAAGGTAGGGTTTAGCTACTACATCCGCTTTAGCTAATAGGTTTCCACCACTGCTTGCATCATACAAAGCTACTTGAACAACTGGATTACTCGTTGGTGCTACATCAACAGAGGCTATAGGAAATGTAATATCGTTTAGGTTTGAAAGCACAATATAATCTGGGTCAGAAGTTGCGTTTATAACAATAGAACCAAAAGCTACTCTATCTATCGGACATTCGGAACCATCTTGTCTTATTAAACCAATATAACTGTTTTGGAGTATATTTGTGGCAACAGCTTGCGCATAAGCTACACTTATCGTTGTCGCCATTTTTCATCCTCCTCAGATATAAATATAGCACAAGAAAATAGACTTTCATCAACATAAATGTTTTGAGGTCGTTCTACCAATTTTGCTTCAACAGTCAAATCATGCTTTACAAAAATCACCACACCTTTTTCCACTCTTACAGTTCTTCCAGCTTTAATAATCCTCACCATGCTTGAAAACTCCTTATCCTGCAAGCTTGGTCTGTGTATAAAGACACTACAAACTCTTCACCACGCAAAGCAAGTCTGTAATTTGTTCGTGTTGCTCTAACTGTGTAGTTAAAAAAGTTTTGAAAATCAAGAAACCTATTAAGCACTACCATGTGCCCTATATCGTAGTCAGTTGTTTCAAGCACTTCTAAGTTTATACGATTTAACCAGTTTTTCTTAAACTTTACTGTAAATTCTTTCTGAAACAAAATATGTGGTTTGTCTGGGTCTATTGTATCTTGCAACGTATAAAGGTTTCTGTCATACACTACATAATACTGAGACAAATATAAATAGTTTGTTGAGAAGTAAATCCGCTTGTTGCCTTTGCTAATCCACATAAAACTGTTAAATAATGAGTTTCTGAAAAGATAGAAATTCTGCGTTTCTCTTACAAACTCAATACCTTGTTCTTCAAATTCTGGAAATGGACAAACTCTTTGCAAAAAAGTCTCTTTAGTTCGTAAGTAAATCAAGTCTGAAACTTGAAGACTAAGCAAAACGGTGGCATCATCTCCAATGAGATAGAGTAAATCGTTTTTCTTTATAAGTCTCGGATTAATTTTCGGATTAGCAAACACACCATACGAATAAGCTGGAAGTGTTATCGTGCTTTCATCAGTTGCTGTTGCAATTCTCCCAGCATCATCCATGCTGTATATATAAACAGTCGTGGGAGGAGTAGTAATAACCGCAAACAAATAAGCTGAAATTTGATAAACATAAACAATGTTTGACGGTTCTGAGATGGTTATAGTCTTTACTTCATTTGTTGCTGTGTTTATAACCAAGCATCTGTTAGTATCTACAAAACAAAAAACCACATCGCCGAATACTACTACACCAACAAATTTACTGTATGTTCTAAGTGTATTTTCGTAAAAGATATCGTAAAAAGTGTCTCTACTCAAAACCAAAAACACTTTATCGTTTAGAACAAAACCTTCTACAAAGTTGTTTGCTAAAGTGCTTATTTCTAAATATCTTTGACGCACTACCTGAGGAAAGACAATAAACTCCTCTTCAGACAAATAAACCGCATCACCTTTCATATTCACAATTGGTAGTTTAGTTAAGTCAATGGTATCCACGTGTCGCATGAACTCCATATACCTCCAAACCTTGTCCAAGATGTGTCTCTGCAGTTAGCTATAACTGAAACAGAAAAGCTATTAACATTGTTAAATACGCTTGAAGTAGTGCGTATCATAATACAACCGCAAGCTATGAAGTTAGATGCAATAAAATTAGGATAAAAAGTTCGTATTGTGATATAGTCTGTAGTTATTTTATTTGTTGTGTAAAAACTGCCAGAAGTAGATCTTAACCTAATATAGCTCAAATCTAAAAACTCTACATTCTTGAAAATAGCTTGTTTATACTCAACTGCTAAAATTGGAACTGTCTGTTTTCTTAGTTTATAATTTGTCGCTACTTTAAACTTAAACTCCTGCCCAGACACCACAAACATATTACCGTAATTTTCTTTATTTCTTACTTGATGTTCCACACTGTCAATAAAAACTTTTTTAATACCTTTATCTGAGGTTTTAACTACAAACGGGAAAATTAATGTAGTATTCTCTGTAGAATTATCAAACTTTATTCTGTATTCATAAGCACTAACAAAAGCAACAACATTTGTTATAACCCAGCACCAGTTCCTATTTTGAGCATCTATCCATTTACCTGTTGGAAAAAGGCTTAACCAAGAGTTTAAAGGTAGTGTTCTATCATCGTAAAAAACAAGTGTCGGCTTTACCTCACTCATCACTCTTCCTCCACAATTGGTGCATCAGGAGAAGAGGTCATAATGTTAATCTGTATAGCTGTAGTTGGTGTTGCTTCTTCTTTAGCACGAAATGATTTAAACGCATCGTAAATCGCTTTTTCAAGCTCAAGTAATCTCGCTTTAACCATTGCAATTTCGTTTTTCGTTCTAACTGGGTTCTTTATACCAAGCACGTCAGCTTGTCTTTCAAGCTTTTCAAGATTGCGTTTTTCCCGTTCTATTTCTTCAAGCAGTTTTCTATATCCTTGAAACTGAACTTCAATAGACATAATATCAAGACTTTTCTGATTGATAGACTGCACTTGCTCGTACTCTTTTAACAACTCCTCAAGTCTTGCGTATTTCATTATCTCCATAGTTTTTTCACCTCTCGCAAAGCAAGAGGTAAGTTAGGTAAATCATCCTGCATTGATACTGCCGAAACCTTCTTCACTAACTGTTCCATAGTTTTTATTATTTTAACCTCGTCAAGAGAAGAGAAACACTCACACACACAAGCTTCTACACCTTCGCCTTTTGGTATGTAATACTCACCTTTGACTTTCATCAAAGCTTCAAAGTTATATCTTGTATCTTTTTCTGGGTCGGGTGTATCAACATACACAAAGAATTCTTTTGCCTCTTCAATCTTCATAGGCACAGCTACATAAAACTTATCTCTGAAAACAGGTCTTGCTCCGTTCAGCACTACATCTGCAAAATTTATCATTGCGTATCTATAACCAAGTCCAAGCGGGTAAGGAGACCTAACTGTTATATCAAGGAAGTAGTGGTCTGTGCCTCGTGTATTGATAAACTCTTCTGTGCTTATAAAACCTTTATACTTAAACTTTTTAAAAATAGGGTCAAGCTTTATCAGTGTTTCTTGCAAAGGTTTTGGCAACTCAGACAAGCTATTGCATACTCTACCGATATATACACCTTTTTTATACTCTACTCCGCAGAGCATTGGAAAGAGAAAACCACCTTGTTCATAGTCATATACTGCATCTATTCCAGCTTCAACATATCTATCATCAAGCTCAAGCTGTTCTTCTACGATAAACTCCATCTGGTCAAGAAATTCTCCGAACTCTTTTCTCAGTTTTGCTTCGTAGTTGCGTTTTTCTGCTTCGTTGTTGATAAAGAAAGTTTCTGCTGAACCTCTAAAGATAGAAAGTTTCACTACACAAGGTGGTTTGATATTTTTAAAACCTCTTACAATTTTGTATTCTGGAGCAGGAACACCAGCTGATTTCAACATAACTTTAAGAAACTTTCTGTCTAACTCAAGCTCCGTAGCTATCCCACCACCGAAAGTTTTATATCCTTTGTTCGCTAAGAAAGAAAACAAATCTCCACCATACACATCAAAGCCGACAATCTTATCTACTTTGTCTATGTAGGCAAAGAAATTATGCACTTTTTTGATGTTTTCAAAACCAAACCCTGTGGCAAAATCATCAAAGCTCGGATATGGAGAGATGTAATCGGTGTAATAATACACCTCATGTCCCGCAGTAGCTAAACCAAGCACGTGGCTAAATTCAATTCCTGTCCCAAACACAAGCACCCTCATGGCGTCATTGCCTCCAAATATTTTTTCTGCGCTGTTTGTAAATCAAACTCGCCGTTCCAAGCTCTTGCAAGCAGTGAAAAAGGTTGCACATCAAACACATCAGAAGAATACATCTTGCTAAAGAAAACTGGTCTGATAATACCATCGTAATAAACAATTGACTGTCTGAAGTAGATGTATTGCCCTGTGTTGGTTAGCAAGCCTTCTCTTGTAGGTTTATAAGGGTCTGGCACTACAATTGGTTTATAAACCTTTATGGCTTGCTTCAAAAGTTTTGCTGTCTCAATCGTTGGATGAAAATCGCAGAATAATTCATTTCCAAGCTTTTTGCCTATATACACTCCATCCAGAAAAACAAACTTTATAAACTTCGTTTCTTTCTCCATCACCTGTTGAAAAGTTATCGCATCATCCTGCCATATCATGGCTGAACTTCCTAATCAAAAACTGCTTAACTTTATCTTTATCCTCCTCACGCTTAACTTGAATACGTTCTACAAGCTTTTCTATCTCCTTAATTATGTCAATCTTATCGTCAAGCTTCTGCATACGCTCTATCAAATCTTGTAAGCTCTCGTGCAAGATTTCAAACTTTGTTTCCATCAGCTCCAGTTTTGCCTGAAGTTTTATCAACTTAAACACCACAAAAACAAAAGCAAACAAAAATACAACATTAATCACCACAACACTTGTAAGCAGATAATCATTCAACTGCATTATTATCACCTCCTATTGCAAGGTTTAAGTATGTTAAAAGGTCTTTAGACTTAGGGGCAATCTTTTGCAACATTTCTTCATCAGAAAGAATTTGCTGGATAAACTGTTTAATGTTCTCTTCTTTAACTTTTTGCGCTTGTGCCATCGCTTGCATTTCTTCTGGTGTAGGTATCCGCACAAGCTCAGAAGGTAGTTGCATAATATCAGCTATTCTCTTCACTATGATAGGCACATTGAGGAATGGTAAAGCACCAAGATTGCTAAATAACTCAAGCACTGATAACAAGCTTTCAAGCTCTTCTTTCTGCCTCACAACACCGCTTAAACCTTCAACTCTAATCGTAATACCTTTGTAAATGTTTTTGACAAGATAGTAATATTTAGGCTTGTCCTCTATAATTGCTTTATTAACAAACATGTTAAACTCTTGAGCCTCTTCTGGAGTAAGTATTGCTGGTATTTCATCTATAAATGTCTGAATAAACACCGCAAGCATCTTACGAACCGTTTTTGCAATAAACTCTTCTTCAATTCTGTTGATGAGAGTATTTACATACTGTGCGTTCAGTTGAGATTTAATGAGTATTTCCTTTGCCGTCGGTCTGCCTTTTGAAGTTGGTTTGCCTTCAAGTATCTCAGACATCGCACTTACATTTTGCACTTCCATTAGTATCATTTGTCTGAACGGTAAAGCATTCGGGTCAATACTTGCGAGTTGAAAGGTTCTAACCGCTTGGTCAGGAGAAGTTGTTTTAAACACCATATAAGGCGCTATCTCAAGCTCTTCTTTATCTTCTTGGTTAATAGCATCCACGTAAATCTCAAAAGCTGTCGCTGTGCTAAGCAAAACTCTATCAATAAAAGACCGCAAAAGTCTTGTGTCTTCTTTGTAGTAATCCCATATCAGGTCTGCGTAGCTAAGCTGAAAATCAGAAGCATAGAAATAAGTATGAACAATTGGCATCAGATTGTCCGCATGATTGATTTGTTCTACATCAACAAGCTTGGTATCGTTCAAAAGAGTTATCTTGATTGGTGTAGATACTACATCGTTATTGACATACCGTCCATAGATGTAAGTAAGCTTCACAAAAGCCCGCTTGCGAGAACTTTTCACTAAATATTCTACTGTTTCTTTTGATGTAGATATGTTATACGGCTCAAGTTTCTCTGGTTTCATCATCCAGAACTTTTGAAGTCTGTAGGCTTTCTCAAATGGGACATACACATCATACGCATAAAAGGAACCATCGTTTGAGACATAAAAATCAAGAGGGTGCAAAGCCTTCACTACAAGCTTCTTTTCAACTTCGCCAAATTGGTCTATTTCAAAATCTGTGTCTATAAGCAAAGCAAGGTGTCCAGACAAAAGACCATAAAACAAAGTAAGCCCTATTTCTTGAAAGAAATCAGATTTATAAATCGCAAGGTCGTAGCATTTTTTCAGAATGGACGGCATTTTGCTGTATGGGTCTGATGCGTAAAAGGTGAGCAAGTTTTTACTTGCTCTATCTACAAGAGAGCGAAAGTAGTAATAAGCAAAAGCAAGTTTTTGAAAAAATAAGCTTGACTTGATATTGCTTTGCCAATCCAGTTCTGGTTCTGGAATTGCTGAGTTTCCGTTTAATTCTCTAATGTAGTCTCGGACTTTCGCATGACGAGGCTCATTCAAACTTTTCAATTCATTGTATATACTAACCGCAAAATTTTCTAACTCACCTTCTTCAACAGTAAATGGGGTATTGGTATAGTCATTTAAAACAATCATACAAATAAATATAACACAACCTTACCAAAATTTCAGTTTATCTTCACCAGTGCGGTAATATTGTCCGTTTTGATAAACTTTTTTGGAATAGCTGTAGTTTATATCACAAGCATTTCTGTATTGTCTGCAAGTCAAACCGTCAAACCACACGCACACATCTTTACGCCTGCACTGTGCTTTACAATCTTCCCATCGCACACTATTAGCCCTGCTACACTCTTTCAAAACTAAATCACCGCCATTATACCGTTGATACATTATCCAAAGTGGTTCTTTGTATAAACTGCGTAAATAATACGCAAAGGCATAAAAGTGGTGCATATGATTTTCTGTATATTTGGGAAAGTAAGGTCTAAGCATCGGGTCTAAAAATTTTGGTGTAAGCTGAAAGTAGCCTACAGAACCATGCCCATCTTTGCTTACAACAAACCTGCACTTCGTTTCTGTATGGGCTAAGCCTATGTTATACCAATACGGAAAATCGGAGCCAAAGAATTTAGTCGTAGCAAGCTTGGTTTTGTCTGCAATACGAATACAAGCTTCAAGAGATTGCGCATTAACCAAAGATGAAAGAAAGAGCAACAATAAGCTGAAGAACAATCGCATAAACATACTGCCACACTCCTTGCCAATCAACTCTGCCTACTATCAACCGCCTTGCTAAATAGCCAAAACCTAAACTTGCTAATGCAATGGATAGCTTACGAAATACAAGGTCTGGTATTAGCTGTGGGTCAAAGGAGTTTGCATAGTAAAGATACAGTGCAAGAGGCAAAAATAAAACCACAAACCAGTAGTAAGTAAGAAAATCCTTAATCGCCTTCATCTTCTATATCCTCCTTCGGATATGTTACGCTGACAATGAGATTTTTAGACCTTACTCCAAGCATATCAATTGCCATAGATAAACGCACTGCCTCTTTTACACCGAACGTGCCGAGTTCATAAATAAGTTTGTTGTCTTCTGTTGGATAAATGTATTCAGCTATTATAACATCTTCATTATCTTTAGCAAAACTATGCACTTTAATTATGTCTGTAATAAGGTCTGGATAGTCTTTAAGTAAAACATCCACCTTGCTTAAATCCTCTTCAAAGATTAAAACATCTTCATTAAGTAGCGTTTCAAGAAGACCAAGCATGTTTTTACCTCCTTTTAGATTATTTTAAACCGTTCTGTTTTATCTGCAAATATCTAAAATGCTTCTCAATAGTTCGTTTTCTCTTTCAAGCTTGAACATATAGTCTAACAAGGTTTTCAGCTTTTCTGGATAAGTCGCATCTTGCTTGATTACTGGTCTTTCTGTCTTAGGAACATCAGGCACAGGACACCGCACAAACACTTCTTTTTCTACTATCTGAGGTTTTGGTGCACAAGCAAAAACTGTAAAACTACTTGCTAAAATAAGAAGACGCTTCATCTATCATCTCCTCCAAAGCTTGACATTCATCTTCAGTTTTCGGTATTGTAATTTGAGGTAAGGGTTCAAGTGATTTTTGCAAGAGTGTGGTGTATTTTTGTTCTATTTGCTTTTTGTTCAATTCACATTTGTTCCGTAGGTCTGTGTATAGTTGCGTGTATTTGAGTAAGTTTTCTTGTGTAGCTTGAAGTTCTGCTTTGCACATAGAAAGCTTTTCTATTGTCTGAAAGTGTGTCTTGCGTTCATAAAGCCAAGCACCAAACAACAACAAAGCTGTGATTGTGCTAATAGAAAACAAAGCCTTAACCATATCTAATCTTCAAGCTTCTTAGTTCTTCTAAAGTCTGTGCGTTTTTGATTGCTTGTTTCATTTGTTCGTTCCATTGCCTGATTGCTTGTCTTTGCTGAAGCTGTGTTGCGTATTTTTGCTTAAGCTGTTCTACATTTTCTGTATCTCCAAGCGCTTGCGCTTCTGCGATTTTAACAATCACATAATCAGTCGGTTCAAGCATGCTTGCTACATAACTTTTCAGTTCTGTAAGTTTCTTTTGCTTTTCTTCTGCGAGTTTTTCTGCCTCTGTTTTTAGCCTGATTTGTCCGTTATCATATACAACATCATCAATACTTTCTACATCAAGTTCTACAGCTTCAACGCCTTCTGGAACTGCCTCGGGTAATAAGGCACAACAAAGAATTTTCAAGTCTGGGTGAATAAAAGCATAGACTTTCATCATACTAACCTCCTGACCGAAACATATAAAGTCCCATTTGAATCCGCAATAATCAAAGTTCCGAGCGAAGACCAAACAGTAGTAGTATCATTCCATCTGTGTGCTGCTTGTATATGAACTGAAACCGAGTTATTACTACTCTGTATAGTAAGGTGATGCATTTCTCCTTTATTTGTTGTTGTGGTTTGCAACCAAGAAATTAATATCCCACCTCCACCTACATATTCGTAGTGAAAAGCGGGATTCGTGTCCTTACAGTTATGAACATTCGCCCCATCAGACTCTGGATATATCGAAGTCCTTTCAAAAGCCGATGAATAAGTCGTATTATTTGGATATAACCTTAAGTCTATTCCACTAGTTGCTTTGTTTGGAACAACAACAATCAACTCATACAACATTCCACTCACTTTAATACTTAAAGGCAAAGAAGTGCTTATCTCTGTATCCCATACATAATAAGCCTCTTCTCCAAGCTGTAAATCATAATCACTCGTCGCATTAGTCAAATCAACTCTGCGAAACGTATAAACATCGCTTTTTAAAACTCCTGTAGTTGGGTCATTGTTTAAAAAAGCCCGTGCCAGTATATCAAAGTTCTCGTTT
>WYEB01000206.1_pt1 | contig 22611 bp, 16 predicted proteins | sample 6343061 | NCBI WGS metagenome assembly WYEB01 (sample SAMN13812332, study PRJNA600296) | hot springs metagenome | biome: ENVO:00000051; feature: ENVO:00002007; isolation source: sediment sample from Evening Primrose shelf | place: USA: Yellowstone National Park, Evening Primrose Hot Spring ... | reverse complement strand
GACTCTGTCTCCCCCTCCAAGGGGGACAACGTGGTCATAGCTGACATGGACTTCCCGCTCTTCTACGTTGAGGCCAAGAGGCTGAGCTCGAGGGGGGTCGAGGTCAGGGTGGCCCAGAACGCTGACGGGAACTACGAGATTGACCAGTTCTACGAGCTGATAGACAGGAGGACCAGGGCGGTCATGGTGAGCTCTGTGATCTGGGTCAACGGGCTGAGGCTTGACGTGGCCGAGCTGGCCAAGGTGGCCCACGAGGCCGGGGCCTACGTAATAGTTGACGCTATACAGCAGGCCGGGGCCCTGAGGGTTGAGGCCGACAGGCTGGGCCTGGACTTCGTGGCCGTCGGCTCCCAGAAGTGGCTCATGGCGCCCTACGGCGTCGGGGCGCTGTGCGTAAGCAGGAGGGCCGTGGAGGAGCTCAGCCCCCCGAGGCCCGGCTATCTGAGCCTAGCAGTTAAGGACTGGGACGCCTTCTGGGCAGACCCCTCGAAGACCCCTGCAGGGTGGACTCAGGTCGAGGAGGGGGCGCTCAAGTTCGAGTACGGCGGCACCTTCCCTCCCCTCCCGCTGAAGGGGCTGGCGGCCAGCGCCTCGCTGATAAACGAGGTTGGGGTTGAGAGGGCTGAGGAGGTGGTTCTGAGGCTGAGGAAGGCGCTGGTCGAGGAGCTGGAGGACCTACGCCTTGAGGTCCTCTCGCCGCCGGAGGCCAGGAAGGCCAGCGGCATAGTGCTCTTCAGGGTCCCTGGGGGCCTGAGGGAGAACTACATGGCGGCTGTGAGGCTGAGGTCAAGGGGGGTGATGGTCTCGGCCAGGGGGGCCGCTGGCGTCTGGGGGATAAGGGCCTCTGTGCACTTCCCTAACAGGGAGGAGGACGTGGAGGCGCTGGGGGAGGCGCTGAGGGGGCTGAGGGCCTAGGCAGGCCTTGTGTTACATGGTAATAGTTGTGTAAGGCCCTCTTATGGGCTTTAAGCTCTAAATGAGCGACAACGAGGATCTGAGAAGCGTATTGAGGCTGGGCTACGCTACACCGTCTTGTAACGGCTTGGCTCAGCATTATGGTTGCACAGAGCTTCAAAACGCTCCGTTGGGCTGCCTTGGCTTAGAGTTCTCACAGTGATAGATGTTGACGCCCAGCTTTGGATCATGTACCATATGGAGCTTACATTTAAGCCCCAGCTCCTTAAGTGAGGTGAGAAGCTTCTCATCGCTGACGCCGGTAATGTGAGGGTGTGTCTCAAATATTATGTGCTCGAAGGCCCTTAACTTCTCCCTCTCGGGGCCAAGTATTACCTGCGCCTCGCAGCCCTCGCAGTCCACCTTGAGCAGGTACGGGTCCTCAACCATGTTGAGGAGGTCGCTAATGGTGACGCCTGGCACCCTACAGGGGCCGCTGCTCTTAAGCGTGGAGAAACCACCAGACGACCACGTATCAGTGTTGCATGGAACGCTCACAGGTTCATTACTAAGGGCTGCGTTTACTACCTTTATCCTGTCAGCAACGGCGCTCAGCCTTATGTTTTCCTCGGCACACTTAGCAACGTTAGGCAGGGGCTCAACGGCTATCACCTTCCTTGCCCCGTTGAGGATGAAGTAGAGGGCCGTGTCGCCCACGCTGGCCCCCACGTCAATTACATCCCTGCCCTTGAGGCCGGAGAGCACCTCAGGGACTTCGTATTCGCCCTCTGCAAAGGTCTCGATAAGGGAGCCAATGTTTACACAATTAGGGTTGAAGGCCACAGAGGCGCCGTTGACCTCTAAGCTTACCTTCTCGGGGCCTACTTTGACCGAGGCCCTGTAACCTAAGCTTTGCTGTTTACATGCGTAGGAGGTTAATGAGAGGCTTGTCATTAGTAAAGGAGGAGCTTCCTGCCGCAGCTTAAGGAGGTGGCCAGCGGCTCTGGCCAGATCCTCGGGTAGGTCTGGCTGGCACCTTGTAGTGACGTAATATGTAAGTATTGCCAAGGCCCCAAAATCTGTTCTTCGTAGCGTTACGTCACCTATGTACTTCAGCCTAACCTTCAGCTCGTCCTTTTTTGCTAAGTAGCCCAGGAGGGCGCTAAGCCAGCCCCTCTCTATGAGCTTCCTCGCAGAGAGCGCCATTAAGATCTTCTCCTTAACCTTGGCAGGGCTCAGCAACTCAGCTCAACAAATGGCCGACTTGGACTAAAACTTATGCGCTCGTGCTCGTGAACCCTTATACTCACGTAACGTACGCTCTAAATAATGCTTGCTCGTTTTTAAGGACGCGTAAATGCCAAACAGGCTTTATATTAAGGTCTAGTTATTCAGCATGCACTTACCTGGCATAACTGATAGCTTAAGTAAAGCCCTAGATAGCTTAGAACCTCTAGCGCCTTTGTTCACGCGTTAAGAAGCATTCAGCGAGTACGCCTCAACTTCCTCTAGCGGCTTACAGCTCGAGGGTTCAAAAAGGTTAAAGCGAAGGTAATCATTTATAGCATCTATGGCGCTTAGGCTTTTCACTCCAATGATAGATCCTTCACAGCTGCCAATGGAGTCTTTACAGTCTAACCGCCTGCACATGTAAGGTCTTAGGCCTATGGCCCTGAGCCTTCTATTTATCCAGCTAATGCCTATCCGGTATGCCGTCTTATACGGCATTTCAAAAAGCACATAGCTTTCGTCAGCCTTTATTTCCTTAACAGGGTCCCTGCTCTTCTTTAACATATTGTATAAGTTAAACTCATAGTTATTAAGTAGCTTATCATATCTGTATATGCCTTGGAAGGAGGCTATAATATATGCTGTAAAGAGCGGCATTAGGAGCCATTTATTATAATAGTTTATGAGATCAACTAGCTTAAGGCCAAAACTCCGTATAAGGCTGACCGCGTTTGCTAGGGTTCTCTTCATAAAATTTATAGTTCCTTGGAAGTACCTGACGTCTCTTCTTAGGCCCCTACCCGCTATTTTGACCGGTCTCTTATGCACTATTGGAAGATTGTAGTCGAAGCCGACTCTAGCCAACAGCTCATTGTCCTCCCCGTAGTTCAGGTCTCTCCAGCCTCTCCTTGAAAGAATATACTCCCTCACGTAGTGGCCAGGCAGAGGTTTCGGGCTACCGGTCGCTATGCCCTACTCTATTGACCTGTGCCAGTAAACATTGTACTCGTCGTCCAGGTCTGTTATATTAATAGTATAGCTGCCTTCAGGGCATTTGAGGAGGGCCAGCTGCCTCCCCAGGCCCCTGCTAGCGCCCGGAACCCTGTAGACCTTCAGGTTGTAGTCCTTCGAGATCTCCAGCAGCTTCTCATAGGTGCCGTCAGGTGAGCCCCCGTCAGTTATAACGATGTCAGCATCTGGCCTGAAGACGCTCCTTATAGACGCCTCAACCGTGTCAACGGAGTTCAGCACAGTGCCGTAGAGGCAGAGCCTACTCAAGCTACATCTCAAGCCTTTTCGCAGACTTGACAGCTTTAAAAGCGTGATGCACATACTTTTCATATCTTTTTAAAGGGCCTTGACGCCTTAGCCCTGGAAAAGGCAGCGAGGGTAGCGCTGGTCCACACGGCGTTCTTCAACGCCGGAGGGGCGAGAGACTGCTACTTGAGATGTACAGGGCCCTAAAAGACCTCGGCCACGAGGTCGACCTGTACGCCGCCTACCTTGACAAGAGGGCCTGGCAGATTATAACTAACAGTATGGGCAGTGTCTCAGAGCCTATCGTGCTTGGGGAGCCGCCAATTAACAGGCTCTTTCGTAGTGCTCAGATACTCAGGGCGCTCTGGCCGCTTGGTACTTAGAGAAGCCCGTTGAGAAGCTCAGGTCCCGCTACGACCTAATAGTTCAGACCTTCATCGGCATGCCCCTCAGGTGGACTGACGCCACCTACGTTCACTTCCCACTGGCTGAGCTGCCAACCTATTATCTCAGGATGGAGCGCCTCGAGCTAGGCTTACGCGAGAGGGCCTACAAATCGCTGGTAGCCTGGATGGCGAAGGCCCTCGCGGACAGGACCAAGCCGGTTATGACGAACAGCGTCTGACGGCCGAGCGCATGAAGAGGGCATACGGAAGCCAGAGGGTCTACGTTGTTCACCCCCCGGTTAACGTGGAGGAGCTGCCGTCAATAAGAGGTGACAGGGGCAGGATAGTGCTGACGGTAAGCAGGATAGATTGGGGCAAGAGAGTTTGGGAGATTTCAAACATAGCTAAATTAGTGCCCGAGGCCGACTTCTATATAGTCGGAAGTACAGGCCCATCTTCGAGGACAATCCTTGACCTTATAGAGGAGAGATCTAAAGGCCTGAGGAACTTCCACCTAGAGATGGACGTCCCTAGGAAAAGGATACTTGAGCTTATGTCCCAGGCCTCGATATATTTGCACCACCTCATACAGAGCCTTTTGGTATCGCAATAGCAGAGGCGGCTGCAGCGGGCCTCGTGCCCGTGGTCTACAGGGACGGGGGAGGGTGGACTGACATAGTTTCAAGAATTGATCAGGGCCTTGGGTACATAAGCATTGAGGAAGCTGCTCATATCATTAGGTCTCTGCTTAACGACCCTGCGAGGCTTAAGGAGCTATCATCAAAGGCCAGGGAGGTGGCAAAGGGGTTCAGCTATGAGAGTTTCAAGGAGAGGCTTAGCGAGGTAATTAGCTCCCTCAGCCCGGACCCCTCAGCTAAATAGCGTAATCAGCCTGTGCGATGTTACAGCTAATCATAGGCCCGTCTATGAGCCTTTTACTGCGCCCTCTGAGGATCTGGCATTGGAAGGCCGAGAAGGGACCAGGTTCTCGCCACGAGCCCTCTCAGGCCGGCTGGCGTTATCTCCATGAGAGCTATGTAGTCGTCTGCCCTAAGGACCCTAAGGGCCCTTAGCGAGGCTACCATGGCTGCGCCGCCAAGGGCTATGTAGAGGGGCAGAAGGACTAAGCCGAAGCCTGTGACAACCTCGGCTGCAAGCGTGACCGCGAACGTTATAATGGCTACCGAGACGGTCTTAGCGTACTCCCTTAGGTCAATCTTTAGGAGGCCCAGCGACTTGGCCTTTGGGGCGGCCACGCCAAGGAAGCCTGTGAGCCTTGCCAGGACATATGCGACCGCGGCGCCTGTAGCAAGCCAACGCGCAATCAAAGGCGGGCTCAGCAAGGCTATGACGGCTGCAGAAACAACGGCCTGAATGCCGAGGGTCTTCGTGGCCTTCCTGGCCTGGAGGGCCTGGGTTATAGGCAGGTCGTAGTTCATTGCAGCTTGGCCCATCATGAGGACGGCGAAGGCCTCCCAGTCGTGGACGAAGGCTGGGCCGAGGAGGAGCTGTATCAGGGGCCTGCCGAGGGCAGCTATGAGGAAGAAGGGGGGCACCGTGAGCACTGTGACGTACCTTATAGCTGCCGCGACCGTCTCCTCGCTCAGGGAGCCGCTCTCCTCGAATTTGACGAAGACAGGGTAGATGGCACCTGAAAGGGAGTTATAAACAATTGTCTGAAAAGTGACAGAGCCCAGCATTATAACTGCGTAGGAGCCCAGCTCAGCTAGGCCTATGTACTTCAGAACGAAGAGCTTGTCAATATTCTGAAATACTGTTGCCATGAAGTAGCCTATGGCTATAGGGGCAGCAATAGAGAGGGCCGGAATCAGGGGGGCCTTGCTCCTGCTACCTACTACAAAGTCCAACGACCAATAGGTTCCGAGGGCTGCTGAGGCAGCGTCGCCAGCTACCCAGCCGGCTATCAGGCCTGCGGGGCCGAAGCCAGCAAAGAGGAGGGCAAGGCCCACGCCGTACCTAGTGAAAGCCCAGACGACCTGTGTAAGGCCCCACCTGCCGAACCTCGTGGAGGCCTGAAAGGCCACGTAGTAAACATAGTTGTAATAAGTATACGCTACTAGGTCAAGGGCCGTGAGCCTTAGCAGCCAGGCGTAGCGGGTCGTGCCATAATATAGCTCTGAGAAGGGCGATGCGAGGGCCCAGATGGCCACGACTATGGCGACGCTGGAAGTGAGCACCATCGCAAGGCCCCTAACGTATAGCCCCCTCGCCTCCTCAAGCCTGCCCGTCTGGTAGTAGCCTATGACGTACCTGCCTATGCCGTATATGGGCCATACAAGGAGCGGTAAGAGCAGCGCGAAGAGGGTGCCAGCGGCTGCGTAGGCCCCAAGGCCCTTAAGGCTCAAGACCCTCACTATGATCAGGTAGAAGGCGGCCTGCAGGGCCAGGGTTACCACGTAGCCGCTGAACAGCTTCGTGGCGCCGGTGAAGACCCTGGCCCTGTATGACGTATGGCTACTCCCAGGCGATAGGCTATAGCGAGGATAAAAAGACTTGAGGATCAGACCAAAGCGAGGGCTTTACTTTGTTTTAGGGGCTGCTGCCTCTTAGTTTACGGTTAGGACTGCAAGAAGTCTACCTCTTAGCTTTAGGTCCTGCGAGCTCTTTAATTACTTCATTAAGCCTTATCTTAAAGTTCTCGTAGCTGAAGCCCTTTGCCACCTCCCTTGCCCTCGCCGAGAGCGCCTTTAGCCTCTCAGCGTCGTTAAGTAGCGACCTAACTATGTGGGCCGCCTCCTCAACGCTAGTGTACCCAAGGCCCTGGTCCACCCTTGAGGCTATGTCAGTCCAGCCTCCCCCGTCCCTATACACAACGGGCACGAGGCCTGCTGCCGCGGCCTCAGCAATAGCTATCCCGAAGTGCTCTGCGTGAGGCGGATGCAGGTATATTGAGGCCTGTGACATTAGCTCAAGTATCCTCCTCCTTGGCACGTCGGTCTCAAGGTGGAAGTTCCTCAGCCTCTCGGCCCTTTCCTTGAGGACCTCTAGAACGGGCCCTGAGGCAGGTCTTGTAGATCCAATAGGTAGAACTCAGCCTCAGGCACAAGCTTAGCCACCTCCGGGATCTCCGTTACCCTCTTAGCCCAGTCTATCCTGCTCACGGTCAGCACCACCTTGCCCCTGTCGCCACCTATTGACGAGAGCTCCTCTGCGTTAACTGGGGGGTAAACAACGTAGACCCTCTGGCTACCGTATGCCTCCCTTGTGTACCTAGCGGTCCAGGTGCTGTTGACCATCACAGGCTTAGTTCTATCAGCGATCGATCTTGCCCACCAAGCTATTAATGAGTTATAGACCCTTTCATGCAAACTTAGCTTAAGGTGCTCTATATAGAGATAATACCTTAGGAACTCTGCGGGCGGGAAGGCCTGTATATAGGATGCGTCAGCCCATTTGAGTGGTACATTGCTCTCAGTCTCAATGATTAAGTCATAGCGATGTCTAAGCTTTTTAGCGTGCTTTCCCAGATATGACGCCGTCAGGAGTATCCTGAGCAGCAGCGTTCTATTGAAGAGCCTGTCTGTCAGATCTATCAGCGGCTCCCTGAGAACAGTTGGCCTCGGTATGTCATCAGTGTCACCCGTCAGCACCTGCCAGGCGTCCTCGTTCAAGTGGGCAGTGTAGAGGTCGACCTCGTGGCCGAGATCTCTCAGGGCCCTGTACATGTCGAGGGTTAGCCTCTCAGCTCCACCGACCACCTCGAGGAGCGGGTAGACTATCGCTATCCTCAAGAGTCTCCCCAACGACAAGGGGGCCTTAGGCTATTAAAAGTGAAGTGCCAGCAAGGGCTTTCGCACAAAGGTTATTAGGTCTTAACTAAAGCCGTCAAAAACGCTCTTACTATTCCTTTAACATTACCTAGAAGTCCTCATAAGGCCTCTAACGCCCTGCTTTGCTAAAAGTTGTTTGTTTAATTCGCAATAACGATGGTTCCACTACTGAGTGCTTGTAGCTAAGGCGGACAAGATACTATGTCAGGCTGCGTGTAAATTATCCTGCCATAGGCGTGCTCTATGACCTCGGGCCCGTAGGGCCTCAGCCTCCGTAGGAACTCCTCAAATATGCTGCGCCAGTCCCTCACGAAGTATATGTCCTGGACTACGTACTTGCCCTCAGGGCTTACGTCCTCTATTTTGTCCATGTTCCTCAGCTCCTGCAGGTAAACGAGCTCCACGTTCGAGAAGCCCCTGGAGACCCTGTCCCCGATCAGGCTCGAGAGGGGGCCTAGCAGGAAGAGGCCGCCTATCATCAGGGGGTCGCCTCCCCTGACCACTTGCGCTACCTCTGAGGGGGACAGGGCCCAGCCCCTCAGCCTGTGGACCTCGTTCTTGAACTGCCTAAAGATGAAGTGGAGAAGGCCCTTCGTGTAGCGGCGCTCGCGTCGGTAGCCCCTCACAGCGTAAAGCCTCGGCGCGTTGCAGGCGACCCTGATTGGGTAGTAGAGGGACTTGCAGAAAGTGAAGGCCCGAGCCCAGAACGGGTAGTCCTCGCCGAAGTTGAGGTCTGGGAAGCCGCCCGTTAAGCTATAGCACCTCCTGGAGGCTATGTAAACGCCCGAGTAGGCTAGCGAGAACCCGACCCCCCTTTTAATGACCGTTGACAGGAAGTTGTAGAGAAGCTCCCTGTTGGCGTATGCGTCGGCGTCGTAGAAGAGGAGGTAGTCGCCTCTGCTCATCGAGGCGGCCACGTGCCTGCCGAGGCCTCTCGTGCACTTCATGACCTTTACCCTGGCGCCGAACTCGTTAAGAACCTCTACCGTGTTATCGCTTGACTCGTTGTCTGTGACAACGATCTCATAGTCGTCCCCAAGCTCACTAAGGACTGACGTTAAGCCCTCTAAGGCCTTCCTTATAGTCCTCTCCGCGTTGTATGTTGTCATGATGACTGATATCACTGTTGCGGTCCCGCCTACTTCATTGGTTAGGAAACGCCTAGCTGGTATTTATAATGTCTGTTAGCATAGCGGGCTCTAAGCCATGGTAGATCTCGGCTTGACTCCGGGAATTTAGAAAGGTTTACATTGGATGCAGTCTTTCCATAAGTCACCGCCTAAGCCGCTCACGCAACTTTTAACTGAAAACGGGCTAGGGGCTTGCGCCTTACTGGCGGGGGCCAAAAACTCTAGAGTAGCCTAACCTCAGGTCATGGCTACAAGTTAGAGCTTTACACGGATTATAGTAAAGTTACTTACAGCCTAGTAGGCCATTTATGCAACTTCGAAACGGAATTTAAAGCTGCCCATGGTCTGGCCTCGGTCGGCCTCAGGGCTGACTGCGGCTGTCGGGCTCAGAGCTCAGTGCGCACGAGGGCCTCCGCCAGGAGATCTTCGTCGAAGCCCTCCTTCCCCTTCAACACATTGGCGATCTCTATGAAAAGCCTCCGCGCCTTGGGAATCACGTAGGCCATGAGGTAGTCCCTTGCCTCCTTGGGCAGAGCTGGCGAGCCCTTCTCATAGCCCTTGGCCAGCTGCCAAAGTTCCAGGATGAGCTTCATGGACTTGAGCAGCAGGGGCCTTTAGGCGTTAGAGCGCTTGCTAAGCTCCTCAAGGCACTGTCGCTCCTTCTCCTTGTGCAGCCCCTCGCAGCCACTTGCCCTCCCACCCCTCTCGGACCTCTGCGCCTCGTAGAGCTCAGCAGCCACGACCTCAAGGTCCCTTGAGACCCTCTCCCACCTCCCTCCTGGCCCCCTCATCTTGAAGCCCTTCCTGTCCCTCGTGAGCCTCCAGCCCTCCTGAACCCTCCTCCTCAGCTCCTCAACGCTCTGTACTACCATGAGCCCTCCGTCGGTAGGGCGTCCGAAGGCTATAACGTGCTGGGTTCACGGAGACACCAAGGAGGTGTCTCCCTCAAGTGTCTCAGCCTTGGCCAAGGGACACGGCTCAGGAGCGCGGGGCGGCAGGCCGCGTCATTATGTAGACAGCCTGCAGCCTAAGGTAACGGCAGAGGGCTATGGGCTACGCACTGAGAAGGGCTGGGACGCAGGCCTAGACTTCCTGGAGACGTACCAGAGGACGCTCGCACACTCATGAAGACCATGGTGCTCCCTGAGGGGCTGAGGGGGCAGCTGCCTCAGGCCGCCTGCGCCAGGCCCTCAGCCCTCAGGAGCCCAAAGCAGGCAGTCAAGACGTACTGTAGGAGGACGTATGAGTTCAACACCCACAGCCTCAGGTACGCCTTCATCACGCACCTGCTGAGGCTCAGCCACTCGCCCTCAATCGTTGCCAAGATTATGGGCCACAGCTCCCTTGACCACATCCTTCACTACACTGAGGTGAAGGTAGCTGAGAAGGTCCTCGCTGGCCTCAGGAGGACCTGAAGCGCTAGAGCACTTGACCTCTTTTCCCCAGAAGCTTCTGGGGAAAAGAGGTCAAGTGCTCTTCCCAAAAGGTTCTGAAGAAAAGTGGTTAGGGACCGTGCGGCCTGGGGAGAAGCTGCTGACGCTAGCCCCTAGGCCCTCCATGAACTTTTAGGTTTTGTGTTTTTATCCCATAATTCTTTTCCTATTTTTCTATGTGTCCCTTAGGACCTGTGCGTGTGTGTCCTAATAATTAATTAGATATACGGACCTATGCTTGTGTGTCCCAAGGGCCAAATGGGCGCATTGGAGGCGCGTCCCCAGGATGTGCCCCAGGGACAACGGCGCGCCCTGAGCACCTGGCCTAGGTTGAGCGCGGGTCCCCAGGATGCGTCCCAGGGACGCAGGCGTCAGGCCCCTGTACGCTAGGTGAGGCTACAAGCTGGGCCATACTATGACGCAGGGCCCAGCTGCGCTCGGGCCTGCCCAGGCATGAGGGACAGCCTCCCCGTAAGTGCCAGCCCTCAGCGTTTTTTTTCCACACAAGGTTACGTGGAAAGGGCAGCAGTAGTGGGAGAAGACCTCATGGCCGCTCAGGACCACGTCCTGGCCCGGTCTCCAGGCCGCCGTTCGCCCCTCAGGTCGTAAGGGCCTGACAGTCCTTGTGACCTGCCCCTCCTGTAAGGCCATGCAGCTACCAGGAGCGCCTACGGACACTTGACTAGACGCTTGGGGTCTCTTAAGACATTGTCATCGGTGTCTGCAGGGCGCTCAGCAGCACTGGCTCAATCGGAGTAGATATTGCAACGGACACCGACACGTCCGCGCGGACCGCCTAGGGCCTGCCTCTCCTGCCCCGCGTACTTCTCAACCTCTCCGCTAGCCGCGAGAGCTCAGCACGACCCTGCTGGGCCGACGGCATGGGCCAGGGTTGCAAGACGGGGGACATGAAGAGCCTGCAGGCTTAGATGACAGCTGTTAGTGCCCTTCAGAGTCGCAGGTCATGAGGCCAGGACCCTTTCAGGGCTCAACGAGGCTCTTAGAACCATGACGACTAGGTGTGATAATGGAATTAAAATCCCTCAGGCCACAAGTGAGACGAGGCCATAGCCTGTCATGAAGGTCAAGGAAAGGCAACTGAGGCTTATAGGGGCCGCGCTACTTGTACAGTTCTACGTTATCTGGGCCCTCGGCTTCGCCAACTACGTGCCTCAGCTCTACAACCTAGATGTACTGCGGGCGTCAGCGATACTGTTAGTGATCGGCCTGCTCATGATGCTCAGCGATTACATAAAGGACATGGCAAGGCAAGTAGTTGCAGACAAGTACTTCAGGGCCCTCATTATGATTTACTTTGCGGCCGTTTATTACATAGTTTACAGCGTCATGATGGCGTACTATCGGCTGGGCTTAGGGGTAAGTCTTGACACGGCGACATACATGCAGTCCTTTGCATCTGCAGCGCTGTACCGCAGGCTCTTCGACAGCTTCGCAGTACCAACGTTCTTCTACAACCACGCTTCGCCTATCCTCTTCCTAGTATACCCCCTCTACCTCACGTACCCAGGGATACCCACACTTATGACGATACAAACGGCGCTGGCGACACTGCCGACTATACCTCTGTACAAGCTTGGTCTGAAACTCTTCGGAGACAGGAGGTACGCCCTGCTCACAGCTTTGGCCTACCTACTGTTCCCGTGGGTTACTACGTACCTAGTCGGACCCTTCGAGGTTGTGATACTCACGGCGCCCTTCTTCGCGCTAGCCCTCTACAGCCTCTACACGGGAAACAGGCTCGGCTACTGGCTGTCCCTGACCCTCATGATGACGACCATAGAGTTCTCGCCTATACTGGGGTTCTTCATAGGGCTTTACATATTGGCCACTAAGCTCGACTGGCTTAAGGCCAAGGGGAGGGTCGTCCTGAGCATTGAGACCCTTGCCTACTCGCTCGCCTGGCTCTTCGGGGACTTCCTTTTGGTTTACTACTTCAGCCACGGGTCCATAAACATCTTCCAGAACGTATGGGGCTCAGCGCTCTCTGGCCCGCTGATATCGATAACGGACTCTATAGGCAACGCCATCTTCCACTTCACTACTCACACAAGCCCCAGCTCCTCGTCAAGCCACCAGGCCGCGCTAAGCCTGTCCAGCGTCCTTGAGTCCCTGGTGAACAACGTGAGAGTGGGCCTCCAAACGAAGATCCAGAGCACGGTCTTCCTAATGATGCCAACCCTCTTCCTGAACCTTATGGAGCCCCAGAACCTCCTGCTGTTGCCGTGGCTTTACGTGATGTGGCAGACACCATGGGGCTTTTACTACGTTATCTGGATCTACTACACGGCCCTCGTGGCGCCAGCCGTCATAGTGCCCGCCATATGGGCCCTGAGGAAGTTCAGCCCGCGCATTAGGAGGGCGCTACTGGTCACAGTCTTCATCGCAGTGACCATTTCAACGCTGCTCCTCAACGGTCTATCGCCCCTGTCAGCCCTTTACTTCCACGGACCCATGCCGAACCCCCTACAGCCAGCAGCAACACCATATGACCTGGCCCTCATCCAGCTGAACAACTACGTGCCGCCCAACGCCTCTGTCTCTGTGCCGGCAACGGCCGTGCCCTGGTTCTCGTTAACGAGGTATGGCTGGAATGATCACGGGGTGCCGTTCTTCGGGCCGAACGGCTACACGAAGTATGAGGTGTACTCGCCGCTTGTGCTGACAGGGTACCCATACTACCCGAACTTTAACAACTACCTGCCCTATGTTTTCAATGACGGCGCTTGGCTGCTCGTTGGGCCCTTCCAGAGGCCATATAGCTTCAACTACACGACGACAGTCACGCTGTTGCCCCTGACGCCCGGCCAGCATCAGTACAGCGTAGCCACGCTGCCGGGCGGGCCCTTGACTGTAAACCTAAGCATCAATTATGTGCCACTGCAGGACATAGAGTACGTCACCAGCAATTTGTCATGGCTGCTTCAGCAGCCCCAGAGCGGCATCTGCGGTACCCTGCCAGGCTACTTCACAGTGTCGAATTCCAATGACTATATAATACAGCCAATAACCATCAATGAGACGACGACGATAGAGGCCCTCACTATATTTGGGTCAGGGGCGAGCAACCTCGTAAGCGGTGAGGTGATGATATCATCGTCCGAGGTTCCAGCTCTGAAGCCCAAAGTCTTGTGGAGCACGGGCTTCGGGGAGCCCTGGTGGTGCAGCCCTCACTCGTGGGCGACTCCAATAAGCGTAGAGCCCAATCTTACGCTTAAGCCAGGCACCTACTACGTTATAGTTAACATGCCCACCAACCCGTGGCAGGTGGTCTGCACATACATACCTGGAGCGCCTAAGGCCCTGCTCTATAACGGCACGGGGCTAAAGCAGCTCAACTGCACCATGAACCTGATAGCTGTGACCAACAGGCCGGCGGAGGTCGCCAACGCTAACGCAGGCGTCTCAATATCGTTAATTATACAGAACAGCACTGCCGTAGCCCTGAACAAGACGGTGACGTTGGTTGCTCAGAGGCCCTTTGAGCTCCCTCTGACCTACTGGGCCAACCTCACGGGCAGCTCCTACCAGGAGGCCCTCGCGGTTAGCGTCAACGGGGGCTCAGGCCTGCCCTTGCCCGGCGAGCTCTCGGTTACGATAAGCGATTACATGCCTGCCGACAGCCCGCCGATACCGCTCATAAAGCTTCACAGCCTCAACTACACGGCCACAGAGACGCTGTTACCCATAACGCCAGGCTCCCACCAGTACTCGCTGGCCTTTCTGCCTGAGGGGCCAGTTAAGGTCAGCGTGGACGTCAATTACACTCCGCTGCAGACCATAGAGTACGTCACCAGTGATCTGCCTCAGGTGCTCCAGCAGCCCCAGAGCGGCATCTGCGGTACCCTGCCAGGCTACTTCGCCCTCCTGGACAGCTCGGAGTACCTGGTGCAGCCGGTCACAGTCAATGAGACCGTCACGGTAGAGAGCCTTGTCGTCTTCGGCTCAGGTCCTAGCAACCTGGTGAGCGGTCAGGTAGTGATATCAAGGTCACCTGTGCCAACGAACAAGGGCGGCTACCTGTGGAGCACGGGCTTCGGGGAGCCCTGGTGGTGTAGCCCTCACGGGTGGGCCACGCCAATAGTCACCAGCCCTAAGGCGAAGCTGGAGCCGGGCACGTATTACGTAATCCTTCACATGCCCACCACGCCGTGGCAGGCCCTCTGCACCTACATACCTGGGGCGCCTAAGGCCCTGGTTTACAACGGCTCAGCCCTCGTAAAGCAGCTCAACTGCACCATGAACCTGATAATGGTCACCAACAGGCCGGCCAGCTCGACCAACATGAGCTCAAACATAACGGTGTCGCTGCTTGGCAGGACTATAACCATAAGCCCTCAGAGGCCCGCGCAGCAGGCGCTGACCTTTGAGGCCAATGTAACGCAGAGGGCAGCCTGGGAGACCCTTGTTGTGAACGTGAGCGAGGCAATTCCTGGCAACCTGACGATAAGGGTGAACACCTACGTGCTGGGCGAGTACCCGCCCATAAGGGTGCCCTGGTACCTGGTCCCCGCCTACGGCAACATACCCACCTACGCCCTGTTCGCCCTAGCCATAGCCTTCCTGGCAGCCCGCAAGAGGGGGTCTGAGCTCAGCAGGATAAGCGGCGCAGAGGGTAAGTCCTAGGGGCCTATGAAAGCTAAACCTCAAGCCTTCAGGCCCTACTATGAGCTGAAGCCTAATTACAAGGCCTAGCCAGGCCTACATCACGCATAAAGTTGGCCAGCTCTAGTAGCGCCTCTGCGAGGGTCCCTGTTGAGGGTTGCGATGATCCACAACCACAGCCTGACGTACCCGGGCGGCGGGGAGAAGTTCGTAGCGAGGCTGGCCAACGGCCTGTCAAGGCGCGGGCTAAGGGTATCAGTTTACTCCCTGCCGCTGGAGCGTCAGTCTAACGTTGACGTGAGGGGCCTCCTCGACCCAGGAGTTGAGTACGAGGAGGGCCTCACGCCTAGCATTGACGCTGACGTCGCCTATGTGACCTACTTCCCCCTCGTCACGCTCGCCCTTCCGAGGGTAAGGGCGCCGAAGGTCGCTGGGATTCACTCGCACTTCCTCCTGCCCGAGGCCCAGGATCCCGAGCTCTTCAGGGGAGGCCCGGCAGCCCTCCTCAGGAGGCTGGGCCCCTGGGCCACGTACACCTACTACCTCCGCGGGCTCATGAACTTTGAGCTGAGGCGCTTTGAGGCAATTCACGCCTACCCTCACCTTGTCAGCTTCATAAGGCACAGGAGGCCCTACGCGATACTCCCGTTCCTTGACGTCAGCCGCTGGAGGCCCACAAGGGACAAGGACGAGGAGTTCAAGGCCCTGTTCGTGGGCAGGAGGATCTATGAGAAGGGCTTTGACGTCTTCACTGCAGTTGCCAGGGAGGCCAGGAGGCATGGCCTTAAGGCCAGGTTCCTCGCCACCGGCGGCAGGGAGGGCGACGTAACTGACGGCGTTGAGAGCCTTGGCTTCGTGCCCGAGGACAGGCTTGTCGACCTCTACTCATCGGCCCACGCTGTCATCTACCCGACGAGGGCTGACAACTTTGGCCTTGTCATTCTTGAGGCCCTGGCCAGCGGCACGCCTGTCATAGCCTCAGATATCCCCTCGCACAGGCTCCCAGGCCTGCCCCTCCTCCTGGCCAGGGACGTCGATGGCGCGCTGAGGCAGCTCGTTGACCTTTACAACATGTTCTACAATGACAGGGAGAGGTACCTTGAGCTCTGCAGGAGGGGCAGGGAGGCCGTTGTAAGGGGCTACAGCGAGGACGTCGTGGTCCCCCAGTACGTCAGGATGTTCAAGGAGGTCGCCGGCCTTAGCCCTTAACCCCCTTCAGGACCTCAAGCCACCTGTCAGCTATCACCTTAGTATCGAACTGCTCAGCCCTCTCCCTGCTCCTCGCCCTCATGCTGCTCGGGTACCCCTCCCTCCATATCCTGACCGCCATGTCGACCAGGGACCCCTCGTCCTTAGCCAGCCAGCCCGTGACCCCGTGGATCACCGTCTCCCCGGGGCCCTGGGCAGCGTAGGTGAGCACCGGGGTGCCGCACGCCATTGACTCAACTGGCACGTAGCCGAAGGGCTCGTGCGTGAACGGGAACAGGGTGAAGAGGGCGTTCGAGTAGAGCTCCACAAGCTCCTCGTCGCTCACGCGGCCAAGCAGCTCTATGTTGGGGTGCCCCCTTATGTAGTCAGGCACGTGGGAGACCTTTGAGCCGAAGGCCTTCATTTTGACCCCTGCGTCGGCCACCCTCCTTATTGCCGAGAACTCCGTCTCCTTGCCCACGTAGGTCAGCACGTAGTCGCTTGACGGCCTTGAGGTTATTGGCCTGAAGAAGCCCGTGTCGAGGGGAGGGTGTATCACGCCGTCAACCCTTATCCCCCAGGCCTCATACATCGACCTAGTGAAGGAGCTGTTCGCTATGAACAGCCTTGAGGCCCTCCTCAGCCCCCTGTTGAACCTCCTGTCGTGGACTATGAAGAGCCTCCTGAAGGCCCTGTATATGGCCCTGTAGAGGGGCCTCATCTCCGGGTACATGTCGTCAAGGGCCCTCGTTATGGGCCCCTGGGCGTAGTAGATATCAGCGTTGACCAGGAAGGCCTGAGAGAAGTTCATCACGACGGCGTCGTCGTCGACGTTGAACCTCATGCTCCTGAGCCAGGCCTCAAGGGTCCTCAGCGACCCCCTGAGGAAGTACCTCCTGTCGAAGCTGACGGCCTCAAGGCCGGCTGACCTTATCTCCTCAGCTGTCTCGGAGGAGGGGGTCACGAAGGTCACGTTATAGGACCCCCTGAGCTCTCTTGCGAGGAGGTAGGCAGGCCTGAGGGGGCCGTGAAGGCCCTCAAGGGGGTCGACGAACATCACCAGGTCCATGGTCTCACCTTGGCGGGCGCCATGGCAGTCCTTCGGGGCCTCACGGTTGAATTCAAGGCGGGGCGTGAGTTCGAGGCGGAGCCGAAATTTAACCTTAAGCCTTTTGCCCCTCCTTTAAGTGATTTCACGTCGGCCAGTGAGCGGCGGCCTCGTGACTTCCTTAGCGCAGCGACCAACCGAGGCTGTGAGCTCACAAGGCCCGTACGGGGAATGATGAGCTAGGACAACGTAGCGATGGCTAATGGGCCAGCCCGCTGGCCACGTCCCTGACCACCTTGCATAGCCTTTGTGTTGAAGGAGGCCCAGGCCTCGCCCCTGGCGCTTACGCCTATGAGGCCCGCCGTGCCCGGGCCGAAGAGCCTTGTGAGGAGTGAGAGGGGCTCCTCGACAGATGCAACTATGTCGCCCTTGGCCTGTCAGGCCTATCAGGGTGGGTATGTAGTAAAGTAACCTCTTAACTATGTACTGCCAGAGCTTTACCAGGCCCTCCTCTCAGCGGAACCTCACGTGCGAGTTAAAAACGCAGAGGACCATCGTAGGTATTAAATATATAAATAAAAACAAAATGATCTAGCTAGCAGCGCCTCTATCAGCCCTTGACCCACAGGTAGAACTTGTTGACGACCATCGGGTTCTCCTCCCATGATATCGTGCCCATGTAGCCGTGCATGTAGGGCTTGACGGCCCAGTACAGGTTTATCTGGTAGGTGTAGACGTACATATAGAGTTGCACGGCTACGTCCTCGACCTGCCTGAAGAGCTGGTAGGCGGCAGTCACGTTGTTGGCCATCTCGGCGTTATCCGCCTGAACTATCAGGCTGTTGAGCTCCTGGTACTGCATGGCCTCCTGCCAGAGCAGCTTGCCTATCTCAGGCTCAACGCTCGGGCTGAGGCCTGGCCAGCTTATCTTTGAGGCGTTGAAGTAGGCGCTGAGGTTCTCGAGGTAGCTGACGTCCCAGCCGTCAGGGGCCGCGAGGGTGCCTCCCTGCTCGTACATGGGGTTCACGAAGTCCGAGGCCAGCGGGTAGTCGGCCCCCCAGTTAATGGCGTATATGGCCATCGGGTTCTGGCCTGGCACCATGTAGCCGATGATAGTTGGGATGGGCAAGTATATCGGCTGGGCGTGTATGTTGGGGTCTATGGTCTGAAGCGCCTGGGCCCACATCTCCGCTGCGGTGTAGTCGGTGGTGTCACCAGTTATTATCACGATCGGGAAGTAAACGCTCACGTTGTAGAAGCCGCTCTCCTCCATGAGCTCCTTGGCGTATGTAAGGTTGAAGGTCGGGCATCCAGTGAGCTCGGATGGCGGGTAGTAGTAGTCAAGCCCTGGTATAAGGACGCCGCAGTACGGGCTGCCGAAGTTGAAGTGGTACTTGGCGTTCCCAAGTATATCATTTATGTACTCGGTGTAGTTGAAGGCGTAGGCGAAGGCCTCCCTCACGAGCGGGTTGGCGAAGTACCAGCTGGGCATGCTGTAGGCCGGGTTGATCGAGTGCAGAGCGCCCTGGCTCACGTTAATCGTGAACGCGAAGTAATACTCGCTCAGAGTGGGGAAAGAGTAGAGCTCCGCCTGGCCCTTGGCCTCAAGGCCCTCGAGAAGCGGTATGTAGCTGCTTGGCAGGCCCAGCCAGGCATTTATGAGGTCGGCCTGCCCTGAGGCAAACATCTCGTATGCCGTCTCGGGGTCCTTGACCCAGTATATGATTACAGTCGTGTTGGGCCTGGGCACGTAGGTTATGTTGGTCGGCCAGTAGGGGTTGGGCTTAAGCACCACGCTCTGGCCCGGCGTGTAGGCCGCAATGTAGTACGGGCCGGTGAAGCCTGCCGAAAGGCCTGAGGGCCATTGGACCTCAGTGTTATAATTACCTTCGTTGCAGGTCTGCTCGTACTGGTAGAAGGCCTCCGCCAGCTGGGTGTAGTTGTGGTCGTACAGGCCCGTGAAGTTTATGCCGGCGCCGACCTCCTCAAGCCACTTTGCGTCAAGTATGCCGGCGCCGAGAGGGTCAGCCAGCGCTGTGAACAACGCCTCGGGGGACGTTGGCCTGGCCAGGTGGAAGGTGACAGTATTAGTCGCGTTGTCGTAAGTTATGGAATTAACTATCTCCTCCGCGCCCTGGGTGTCGTTAGGCGCCGTCACCACGAACGTGAACGGCGTGTAGTTGGGTATGAGGTACTGGGTTAGTATCCAGCCCGGGGTCCCAGGGACACCGCCTGAGCAGAGCATGTCCCTTATGACGCTGTACCACACGTCGTAGGCAGTTATGGGGTCGCCGTTTGATGCCCTCAGCCCCGGCCTGAGCTTGAATGTGTACTCCGTGTAGTTGGGATTGATACCGTTGCCGACTGTGGGAACGTACTCTGCCAAAACAGGTATGAACTTGGTGGTGTTAGCGCCGAAGTACTGAATGAGGGTGCCGAAGACGTTGGATATAACCTCATAGCCAACGCCCTCGTAGTCTATGTCCGGGTCAAAGCTGAAGGGTCCCCCTGGAGCCACGTCAACCTCCACTATAGTTCCTGGGTTGGGCACGCTCACGAGCGGCTTGAACAGGGAGAACGGCACGCTCGGGGAGCTCACAGCTATTGTGTAGTACGAAGTGTAGCTGTAGGTGGCCCTGGCCGTTATGTTCTCCGTGACTATTGTAAGCGACACGGCGTAGAGGCCGGGGGAGCTGTACGAGACTGTCACGAACCTCTCCCTGGGCTCCAGGTAGCTCACGTTGCCTGAGCCCGTCAGCCAGACCTGCAGGGCGTAGCCGGTGCCGTTGACTGAGGGTACCGTGATGGTTGTGCCGTTGCCGAGGTTCCACACGTACTCCTCTATGGTCATGTTGGTCCCGGTTGGCGGCTGGAGGAAGCCTGCGCTGAGGTTGACCGGCTGGCCTACCTGGACCACGGGCGTCGACGGGCTGACCAGGGTTATGACTGGGACGGTGATCAGCTGGGCGTAGCTCTCGTTGAAGGCCGGTGGGGCAACGAGCACCTCTATCAGGTTGCCCTGGGAGCTCCCCACGAGGTGGCCGCTGGAGTAGACTTGGTAGTACACCAGATAGTGACCAGGGTACCTGTAGAGCAGGCTGGCGTAGTTCTGGGTTGTGTTTATGACCGACCCGTTGCCAGCGTATATCAGCACGTATGAGCCAGGGGACGGGGTGAAAGTTGTGAGCGTTATCATTATGGGCGTCCCGGCCGTCGTGCTGTAGCTGCTGACGGCTGGAGGTGAGAGAGAGTAGGAGGGCGCTACAGTTGTGGTGGTCGTGGTTATGGGGGTTGTAGTCGTGGGAGTGGTTGTCGTTGTGGGAGTAGTGGTCACGTGGTGTCTGCTAACGTAATAGTAGCCGACGCCTCCAGCTATCGCCACCACAACTATCACAATTACTATGGCTGCCAGCGCTGCCCTGGACAAGGAGGACCTCCTGCCCGCCAACCTGGGTCCCACCGCTTACGCTCGGTCTAAACGCCCATAGGCCTTTTTTAAGCTTCCTTGAGGTCCTGCATCAAGGCCCTTTTGCCAGCAGAGTCGAGGGCCGCCCACGGGTGAGCTCCTGTGTGTCCCCGCTCACCTCCTCAAAGTCATCGCTGTCGACGTTATACGTCGCTGAGCCGCGCCTCGTGTAGACCCTGACCCTGTGGGAGAAGGCCCTCTTGATCGCCTCCCTCGGAAGCTCGCCCTCCCTGTAGACCCTCTCAGGCCTGTACTCGGGCCCAAAGCTCTCGGCCAGGACTACGTCAGAGCCTAAGCCTGACGCTTCGCCATTCATCGCGGCCCTCACGATCGAGGGGACCTGGGCAAGGCTCACGAAGGCCCCCTCCTGCTTAACGGGCCTGGCCCAGCTGGGCCACCTAACCCAGAGCGGCACCCTGAGGAGCCCGTCCTTGAGGAAGTAGCCGTGGTGTACGCCCCCGTCGCCCAGGAGCTCGCCGTGGTCTGACGTCACTATAACGAGGGACCTGTCAAGGTAGCCCTTGAGAGCATGGATTATCTCCAGGGCCCTCCTAGTGGCGTAGGCCGCGTGCCTGGGGTAGCTCTGGCGGTTGAGGTTAGTGACCTCCTCGTCAAGCCTGTTGAAGAACACAGCCTCAAGGAAGGCCCTGAGCGTGAGCTGCCCGTTCATGTCCTTAACTGTGTAGGGGCCGTGCGCCTCCATTATGTTTATCAGCATGAGGAAGGGCTCTGTGAAGGATCTCCCCCTCAGGAAGTCAAGTATTGCCAGGGAGCCCTTCTCCATGGTCGGGTCGTGGAGGCCCAGCCTCCCGGCCAGCCTCCTGAGCCTGGACCTGGTGAGCATCCTGAGGCCGCTGAGAAGTAGACGCACTTCCCCGTCCCTTATGAGCTCAAGCGCGGCGCCCAGGTAGCCCTCACGCCTCGACAGAGTCGTAATTAGCCTCTCGTAGTCCCTGCACTCCTCATGCCGCCTGCAGAGGCCGTCAGCCACGAGGCCCTCCGTGACTCCCCCGAAGCCGTAGGCCGCCGATATCAGCGGGTTGGCCGATATTACGTAGGCGCTGTAGCCCTCCTTCATAAGCTCCCCTATTATGCCCCTGTCGAGCTTGCTCATCCTCTGCCTCGACAGCTCCATCATGGTGCCAGCGTAGACGCCGTAGGCCTCGTGGACCCCGTGCTGGCTCGGGTACAGGCCGGTCACCATGCTGACGTGGCTCGGCAGGGTCCAGGGGGAGGGCGCTATGGCGTTCTCGTACTTGACGAAGCCCAGGTCCCTGAGCGCCTCCAGGCCGCCTGCGTGGTCCTCCCTGAGCGTGTCAATGACCAGCAGTATAACGTTGGGCCTTCTCTGCTCGCCCAACCCTGGCACCTCCTTGGGGCTGACTGCCTGTAGGCGGCCTGAGGCGCTCGGCCAGCGCCTAGGCCTTCACCCTGCTCGCCCACATCAATTTAAGCTTACCGTGGGCATAGCTGGGGCTATCCAAGCGGGGCTTGAGGGCGCTGGTAGGCCAGCTGGGCCGCGCTGAGCGGGGTCAGGAGGTAAGACCCCGGCCGTTACGCCACGCTAAAGGGACCTGACGGCCTCCAGGGCCCTGTCGGCGTGCTCCTCGGCCTTCCTCAGGCCCCTTATGACCTGCCTTATGACGCCGTCGGGGCCTATCACGAAGGTCACCCTCTCAGCCGTGCCCGTCGCCCTTAGCACCCCGAAGGCCTTTGAGACCTCCTTCTTAGCGTCGCTCGCCAGCGGGAACCTGGCCCCATGTTTCTCGGCGAACCTCCTCTGGGTCTCAAGGCCGTCTACGCTTACCCCTATGACCTCAGCCCCCGCCTTCCTGAACTCATCGTAGAGCTCAGAGAACCTCTTCAGCTCCCTGGTGCAGCCCATCGTGAACGCCTTTGGGAAGAAGTAGAGGACCACCTTCCTGCCCCTCAGCTGGGACAGCCTCACCTTCCCTGCCGTGGTCTCGAGCTCGAGGTCGGGGACCTGGTCGCCTACCTGGACCACGCCTCTCGCCGAGGGGCCTTGCTCAGGGCCCCTTTTAAGGCGGAGCATGTAGGGACAGGGACTTATAGGGGGCATGGGCCCTAGCTTATTTACCTAGGCCCCCTCAAGGGGTTCAGCTCTCATACAGGTTCATGTTGCCTTACGGTCATCGCCTCATCCC
>WYEB01000204.1_pt1 | contig 22690 bp, 28 predicted proteins | sample 6343061 | NCBI WGS metagenome assembly WYEB01 (sample SAMN13812332, study PRJNA600296) | hot springs metagenome | biome: ENVO:00000051; feature: ENVO:00002007; isolation source: sediment sample from Evening Primrose shelf | place: USA: Yellowstone National Park, Evening Primrose Hot Spring ... | reverse complement strand
CTCGTCCACAACGTACCTGTCTTGTCTTATCACGAGCATTAGCTTCCTCTTCTTAGTTTCCCTGTCCTTCCAGTATTTAGGTGGGCTAACGCGTTTTATGAAGGGTGGCAATTTTCCTTCTTTCTTCAGCTTCAGCAAGGAGAAGAATGAGTTCCAAGCTTCGTTGTTCTTTTTCATAACTGCTTGAGCGTTAACTCCTAATTCTTCTTTATACTTTTCATAGTATTTGTCCCACGTTGTATCGAAGTCCACGTGGTGTTGCTGAAAGAACTGTTGCCTCCTTTCGTAGTTAATTTCGTTGAAGAGTTTTGCCGATACGTTCGCTAACTTCTTGAGCTTTCTTTCTTGGAAACCGTTCGGGAAAAGGCGCACGACGTTTGTCCTCTTATTTGAATACGTAACTTCGTGGATGCCCTCCTCTGGCATTGCGGGAGAATTCGGCTCCCGCCCCTCATGTCCTAAGAGTTGACCAGAGGAAAGCATCTCAAAACAAAAATAGCAGTTTTTATTTAAAAGCTTTTACCCAGCCATAAATGGCGAGGTTTGTCATTCACTTTATCAACGCTATATGATATATTTCTGTCTCCAGTTTCTATCCCGCATACTGTTGTAGGAATAATGCTGCTTCTTACATTTTCACCTTCTTCACCTTTTTACCCTCTTCTCAAAAGCATAAATCCAGTCGACGATATACTTGGCCTGTCTCTTGCGATGTTTTATGTCTCTTCCCCAATATACATAATGTCTATAAAAGAAACTTTTGATAAAGCTGACGTAGAGCTTGAATACTTCATTCAAAGCCTTGGAAAGGACAGGTATTTTATCTTTGAGAAGGTTCTTATCCCTGAACAGTTTGACAGCATAATAAGGATAGCTTTGCTTTCTTTGGGCAGAGCCATAAGCGAGTTCGGCTCAATAATAATAATAGCGTACAGCGTAACATTTCTTCCTTTCTTTCAATACGTTAAACCTGTAACTGTTTTTATATGGTACAAGTATGATGTTTATGGTCTTTCTTCAGCTCTAGGGTACGCTGCGGCCCTTCTAACCATTTCTTTATTAATATCTTTCTTTATCTATGCTTTAAGCAGAAAAAATGCACAAGCTTGAGTTAAAAAATGTAAGCATAAAAAGGGGGAACCTTACAATAGGGCTCTTTAACTTCACCTTTAAAGAAAATGAAAGCATACTGATTTACGGTCCTAACGGATATGGCAAAACTACGCTTTTGCTTGCGATAGCTGGAATAATAAAATATGAAGGCGATATATTTCTAGATGAAAAACCGGTCAAGAATTATGCGCTCGAAAAAAGAGGAATAACTTATGCGCCTGCTAAGCCTACATTGATAAACAGGATTAGCGTCCTTGACAACCTTAAGATCTCAGGTAACAGCGCTGTAGAAATAGCTGTAGAAATGGGACTGAAAAGCTATTTTGGACAGAAAGCTTACACATTGAGCGACGGTATGAAAAAGCTTGTGCAGGTTTCAATGGCACTGGGAAGCTCTGCGCCAGTTATACTGCTTGATGAACCTTTTGCTTTTATTTCAGAAGAAAAATCTTTCGAGTTGAAGTCAATTATAAACAAAACTCAGGGAAAGATTATTCTTATAACATCGCATGAAATTATACAGAATTTTTCAGAATACATAGATATAAGCAAATATCAGCTTCGTAACGTTTAGATAAAATTTACCTTTCCTTGAGCAGCAGAATGATCTCGTTGGGATGGTTTTCCCTAGCATACTTGATTACGCCTTCTTAAGATCTTTTGGAAAATATACCTCGTTTAGTCTTCCTTTTGAAATGTTCAAACGTAATTTTTTATTTTAATGATCATATTTAACTTTTAAATTTCCATATAGGAGATAAGCTTAAAATATTTAAATATGTTTATAACTTTGTTTAACAAAAAATAAACTATGAGCCAAGAAGAATCTTGGATAACCAGCATAATAAAGGCTATAGAAGGAACAAAGAGCACAGCTGAGGTAACTTTTGACAATCTCAGCATAAAGATACAAGGTACAAACACCGCAATTGTAATAAATGGAAAAATAACTTTTACCGCTTATCCAATACAGACCGAAAAAGTTGAAAAAGAACACGCTTGAAAAGCTTGAACTGTACGGCACAGTTAGATTAAAAATAAACGAAAAAGCCTTTGCTTCTTTAAGTTTTAATAAAAATAAAATATCTTTTTTTATCTATGAGAATGAACTATTTAGCAAGCTTTTAAAGAGCTTTGGTGTAAGCATAAAAAACTTAACAATGCTGGGAAATCTCTCTGAAAAGCTAAACAGGATAGGAATAGGGTTGTCGATTTCCGATCAAAAAGGATTGATTATAAAACTAGGCGCAGGAGCATACAACCCTATTATTAAAACAAGGGTCAACATAAAGAGGCTTACAGAGCTTATCTGACCTACACAAGCGTTTTTGTTTTTAGCTCCCAGTTTTTTGACCTATAACCCTTTGAGTTTTCAAGTAGAGCACTAAAGTCTTCCTTCGTGTTAACGTTAAAAAAGCTTTCAAGCTAACTGTCGACATACCTGAGGATATATTCATCTATAAACAATGAATCCGGTAACCTTTTTGCAAGTTCCTTTAAAGATCTTACTGAATCAGCCTTTTGTTATTTATGGCTTCGTTAATGTAAACCGCACAAAGAACTTCAAGCGCCCCATCTTTAAGCATAAGAATTGTCGCCGAGTGATCTTTGGGCCATAAAATAGAGTTTCTCGATTATTTTTGGGTTTATAAGTGGCATGTCAACAGCTAAGGCAGCAAAGTAAGGTTTAGTTATGCTTAATGCAGCCGTTATGAGCCCGCCGACAGGGCTCATTGTATAGTAAAAATCGTTAAGTATTTTTGCTGACGCAGGAAGTAATTTTTTAAACTCTTCAGCACTTTTATTGCCTATTATAATCATGATATCGTCTGAAAGCGGCAAATTCTGTCATAAATTAGTTTTATTAATGGAACGCCGTTTACTTTTAAAAAGGCTTTTTCTTTTCCAATTCTTGATCCTTTACCACCTGCCAGTATAGCTATCGAAAGTTCAAGCATTTATATAATATATTATATGATATTTTAAGTGTTTAAAAATTATTCTAAAATATACATGTTGTACCTTAAACTCGTTCCTTGAGAATCTGGTACAGTCTTTTGGCTTCATCTGGCATAAAAATCACCGGTATGCCGTTTACTTCTTTTAAGCCCTTTATGTTGTAGCTAACTATAAAGTCAGGTCTTCCAAAGTTCTTTATGAACGATTCTATCTGCTTCTGTTCTGAAATACATAGTATTCTTATTGTTGAGCGAGATGGTTTCATTTCTTTAAAACCTTCTATAACTAAATAATCTACTTGACCTTCGAACATCCTAATTAAATCTTCATAAGAGAGACTTTTTGTTTCAATCCTTTTTATGGTTATTATTTCGCTTTCTGTTATGGCCATGACTAAGAAAGCACCCGCCTTCAGATGTCTCCATGTATCCTTTCCTTTTTTATCTAGAGAAAAATCGTTCGAATGTATGTGTTTGATAGTTCCTACTCTTTTGCCTTCTTCAGTGAGTTTTTTACAATAAATTCTACGGTTCTTGTTTTTCCAGTGCCGCTTTCTCCTACTATGTTTATGGCTTTGATTCCTTCCATTGAGCTCAACAATTTTTAAAATAAGGTAGCTTTTACACTTATCGTATAATTGTTTTGCAAAAATCTTATGAAAATCAAAAATCCTACCCTTTTTCTACCTCAATAAATTTTAAAACTCTTGGAAAAATATATTCTTCTTCAGATGTGTGGTGATCAACCAAAAGCCCAATAAGTTCGCTGTATTTTTTGGAAAAATCTTCCTTTCTGGCCTTTTCCAGATAAACGAGCATAGAAGTTATCTCCTGATGCTGAGATGCTGTTTCTTCGGACTTTTCATCAAAAAATTCATTTTCAACCATAAAGGGAAATATCCAGGTTTCTTCGATCTACATATGATTCTGCAGTTTTTCCACAAACTCATTGAAAGAATCCCTTGTGTTTTGATAAAGGTCGCTGTTTTTCAGTACCATTGCATGTATTTCTTTGTGCTCTTTAATTAGCTTGGGTATTAGTTCATTTATTTTTTAGCCCAATCTTCCATAGTATTTTTTGTTGTCCCCTATAAATAAACGCGTTTCTCATGAACTAACGCGACCTTCGGCAGGAGCTTATACAGTTTTATCAACCAATCAGCTGAAGCCCAATGCGCTAAAAATTATGGTTTTATTAGCTTTAATGACGCGATTTTTAAAAACGGTACAAAAAATAACACAAACAGCTAAAAAACTAAAAATTCATAAATTTGAATTTTTTGAATAAAGTTATATGTACATCTGTTCATAAATATACATAAGATGGGAAGGACTAACATAGCGGTTGATGACGTTGTGGCAAGAGAACTTGCCGATCAGGCTGAAAGGGAAGGCAAGACTATGTATGCTCTTGCAAATCAGATGTTGAAAACATGCCTCCAGATATCAAAGAATGGTGGTAACCCCAAGCTTGTCTTTGACTTGTGGAGGCTTTCCCCTGTGATGAAAGACCTTGACTTTAGGCCAGTTCCCGGAGAATTTCTTGAATGGATGATCGATCTTCTTTACAAGACAAACAAACGGGAACTTCTTGAAAAAGCAAGGGAATACGGGGAAGCCATTGGCCGTTCACTATCCATACTGTACCCTGACTTTATAGACCTGATAAAAAAATATTCGGACATAATAGAAAGAGTCCTGCCAATTAAGAGAATAGAAGTTTCTGAATCAGATAACGGTTATATAATGAAGATAGTCGGTGCTGGTAATTCTGTAGAAGCCACTGATGTTTTTAATAAAATGATAGAAGGGTTGATAACAAGTTATGGAAAGCTTCAGGTATGTAGGTGCGAAATGTCAAAAGGTATAATAGGAATGGAGGTAAGGGTTTTCCCGATCTGAATTTTACTTTATCTGAACTTCTTTAAGCCACAGTGCAAACGTCCTGTAAATTGCGTGGGCGAACTTTGTAAATGGGGCTGTTACAATCAGATCAAAGACTACAGTTAGGTGTATATACATCATAACAACTGCAGACAAGCCTGTTAGGAAGTCAAGCGAAAATCCAGTGCATCCAGCTAAGAATATCAGAATTATAAAAGCCCAGTCTATAAAATCGCCATGAATTGAGTATGGTTCTCTATGCTTTAACCTTTGATAGATAAAGAACCCTGAACCAAATATTATCATTATCCCTCCTGCAAAACCTAACACAATTCCTGAAATAGGCCTTGTAGCTGTAATATAGTCTATAGTTGTTGCGATCATCAACAAAATAAAGCCCAATACTAAAGATAAATGCGCATACCTCCTCAGGCGATCCGAACACTTTGAATACCTTTCCTGAACGATCACTTCCTTTATTATAACTCTAATAAGAGAATTTACCCAAGCTTCTATGTTTTTTGTAAACTTTCTAGTTCCGCTTATATATCTATACATAATAGCTAAGTTAGCTATTACTATGACAATTACAAAAGTACCCAACACGAGCCCTGCAAGGTGTATATAGATTTCGGGAATCGTAAATATAGCTGTACCATTAGGATCCCTTGAAATCAATAAAATGCCTATCAAGGAAAAAACTGAAAGAAAAGAGTAAATTAATGGGGCAAGAGTCTTGTTGTAGAATGCTTTTCCTATCTTTCCAACAGAGTACCTTGTTATCGCGTACTTCCTTGCTGCCATCATAAATCCTCCAGGGTCTGCCTGTCTAGGACAACTCTTTGTACATTCGCCGCAGTAGTAGCACTCCCATAGCTGTGGTGAACCGAGAAGCTCTTTTTCAAGCCCGACCATAGCATACCTTAACATCTTTCTCGGAAACTCATCGCCATTTTCAGATAAAGGGCAAATTGCAGTACAGACTCCACAACTGCAGCACGCATTCACATCAAAAGCCCCCATCTTTTTGATCTCATCGAGGAGCATCATTTCCTCACCCTGTACCTGTAATAACCTTCATCCGTCTTCTCAACGGGCTCAACAACCCCATACCTGTACAAAGTCATAATGTTCCATGTGACCTTCTCCACAGGCATCTTAATTTCTTCCGATATTTCGGGTATGGTTTTTGGTCTATCGGAAATAGCGCTGATTATCTTTGTTCTTGCCGTTGCCTGTTCCTTTGATATTTTAGCAAGCCTCTCTGGTATTTTTATGTTCAGCATATCCCTTAGCTCTTGTGCTGTAAGCTTAGTCATTAAAACCACCAGCGTTTACTATCATGTTTTCGATCTGTATGTTTCTTAATCCCATCAACTGAATGGCACCGTTTGGACATACTGCAACACATGCGCCACAGCCCTTGCAAACTGCTTCATTTACTTTGGCCTTTTTACCTATGCCTTCATATTCATAAACATATATGGCGTTATAAGGGCATTCCTTAATACAATCTCCGCTAAGAGAACAAAGATTAGGATCTACGGTTGCAACGAAAGGTTCAAGTTCAGTATAACCTTTTAATATTAGAGATGCCGCTTTTGCTGCTGCCGCTGAAGCAGAACATATACTTTCTACCGCCATCTTTGGTCCCTGAGCTGTGCCACATATAAAAATCCCCGATATCATAGTCTCTACAGGCTTTAGCTTTGGGTGAACCTCCTGATAAAACCCATCTTTCCCAACAGATACCTTTATGATGCTGTTAAGCTTTTCATTTTCCCTCGGAACCATACCTGTCACAAGGACTACTGCATCAACATCAAGGTCTACTTCTTTTCCCTCAGTCAGCAGATCCTTAACTTTGACAGTCAGTTTGCCGCCGTTTTTTATAACTGTAGGGGGGGAATCGGGATTGTATTTTAGAAATAAAGAACCCCCGATCGAAGCTTTTTCATAAAGTATCTCGTTCTTTCCATAAGACCTTATATCCCTGTATATGTGAAACACTCTTGTTCCAGCTTTCTGTAAAGAAATAGCAGCCTCGAGAGCTGCGCTGCAACAGTACCTCGAGCAGTACTGATTGCCTTTCTCCTGCCTGCTTCCGACGCAGTATATCATTGCAACACTTTTTGCTTTTTTGCCATCAAGAGCTAGATAACCTTTTTTGCTCAGTATTTTTGTAAGCGTAGAAAGAGTTATTACCCCTTCAGTACCGTACCCAAACTCACCCTGTTTTGGCGTGTATGTCTCAAAACCCGTTGCCACGATAACCGCTCCTATTTTTATTTCCAGAATCTCTTCTTTCTGCGAAAGATCTATAGCACTGCAAGCCTTTGCGCATTGCCCGCAAAAATCGCAGATGTTTGTGTCTATAGCAGGAACTTCCGGATAAGCACCCTCAAAAGGAGGCATCATTATGGCTGACCTTACTTCTTTAGTTTCAGGATCAATTACCTTTTTTGGACAAATGGATTCTAGATTAGAATCCTTACAGCTTTCTTTGAAAAACCGGGGCTTTATTCTTATCTTTGCCAGGAAGTTCCCTATGTAGCCGCTGAGCTCTTCAAGCTCTGCGTTAGTAAAAACTACTATAATATGCCTTTTTTTGAGCTCCTCTATAAGATCATTTACGAGTTTTAGAGAACCCTTACCATAGGGAAAGATTTCCTGATCGAACTTTGCCGTCATTCCACCGAGAAAAGGTTGCTTTTCTACAAGAAAAGCGTTCATTCCCATATCGGCTATATCTATTGCTGCCCTCATACCGGCTATACCTCCTCCAACTATGAGAACCGATTTCTCTGCCCTAACCGTTATCTTTTCAAGAGGTTCTGAGTTAGCAACATAAGCTACTGCAGCCCTTACTTCCCGTATGGCTTTTTCCGTTGCTTTTTCTTTTTCGTGCTCGTGGACCCATGAGACCTGCTCCCTGATGTTTGCATGATAGTACATATAGGGGTTACCGCCCGCCCTTTTTATCACGTTCCTAAATGTTAATTCGTGCAACTTTGGAGAACATGCAGCTACAACTACTGCATCAAGCTTCAGACTCTTCACGTCGTCCTCGATCATCTTCTGTCCGGCTTCAGAACACATGAACATATAATCTCGTGCTACAGCGACGTTCTTCATCTTTGACGCTTCTTCAGACACTTTCTTTACGTCTACAACGTCAGATATGTTTCCTCCGCAGTGACACACATATACCCCTATCTTTTTATCGTTCTTCTGCAATTATGTTCACCTTTTTAAGATATGCAGCACATTCTGCCGCGGCTGAAGCTGCTTGAACAACTGTATCGGGTATATCTTTTGGCCCGGTTGAACATCCTGCAGCAAAAACCCCCTCAAGGTTAGTCTTTACAGGGTTTGTAGGATCTGGGGAAAGCAGCCATCCAAATTCGTCAAGAGATAAAGAGATGCCATTAAAAACCTTTGTTATTTCACAGTTTGGAAGAAGTCCAACGGAAAGCACAAGCAGATCATGCTCCGCAGTTTCAAGCTTTCCGCCTTCATCTATGTTTTCGTATTTTACCTTAACAGATCCACCTTCTCCTTTCTCTACCTTTGCAACCCTTCCATGAATGAACCTAACACCCATGGCTTGCGCCTGATTATAAAACTCTTCAAAACCTTTTCCGTAAGCCCTTATATCCATATAATAAATCGTTACGTCTGCTAGAGGAAGAGCGCCCAATATGAGCTGAGCCTGCTTAATAGAGTACATGCAGCAAACCTGTGAACATATGGGGTTTCCTACGGTTCTGTCCTTGGACCCTGTGCACAACACATAACCTATGCTTGCAGGTTCCTTTCCGTCCATAGGCCTTAGCACATGGTTAAAAGGCCTCGTTGGTGAAAGGAGCCTCTCCATCTGCATTGAAGTAACGACGTTTGGAATTGTTCCAAAACCGTATTGCTCTTTCTTTTCTGCCTGAAAGAGATTATAACCCGTAGCAATTATTATAGATTTGGCTTTCACAGTGTAGATTTTCGGCTTTTGTAAAAAGTTAATTGCGTTTACTGGGCACTCTCTTTCGCACTTTCCGCATAAGATACAGTTATCTATGTCTATGACAGCTATTTTTGGAACGGCCGTGTCAAAAGGTATGTATGCTGCTCTTCTTGCCCTGAGGTTAAAGTCAAGCTCCTTCGGCACATCTATGGGACAGACTTCCTCGCAAGTATAACATCCCGTGCATGCAGATTCATCTACAAACCTTGGCTTTTTCATTACTCTGAGCACATAGCCTCTTTCGCTATCGCGCCTTATTTTTAAAACTTCGCTGTATGTCCACAGAGTAATGTTCGGATGGTGCGCAACTGCCGCCATTTTAGGCGTTGAGATACAGCTTGCGCAGTCAAGCGTTGGAAATACCTTGCTTAACAGAAACATCTTCCCACCTATTGTTGGTTCCTTTTCAATAAGCAGAACGGAATAACCCATATCGGCCAGATCGAGCGATGCTTCCATTCCGGCTATTCCTGCACCTATAACTACAGCGTCGAATTCTTTTTCTTCGGAAACTTCTTCTGCGCGTTCGATTATCTTTGAAAATAAAGAGCTCATCTTCCTCGCCTCACGCTTCCTATCTTTTCGAGGTTGCCGATGAAATCTTTAATAAGGTTGGCAAAGGGTTCAGCGCAAACTGAGCATATAGCGGCCATCTTTACTCTTTCAGGTTCTATACCGTTTTCTCTTAAGATTCTCTGAGCCAGATCAACCCTCTTTGCCGTTCTTTCGGTACAGTCCTTAAGGTAAGGACAGTCACTTCCATCTGCAGCAACAAAAACGCCGTCAAACCCACTCTTTATGGCCAGAAGAACCCATTCAGGCCTGAGCATTGATGAACAGGGGAGCCTTATTATCGTTGTATTTGCCGGATACGGGAAATGCATCAGACCAGCAGAATCTATACCAACGTCAGAAATCAGGTTGGTGGAAAAAACCAGAACCTGAAGTTCTGGCATTTCCACTATTTCATCCTCTTTATATATATTCTCCAGTATCCGGGTTCTTCAACGCTCCCCAAGTAAATATGTCCCATCTTTTTTGCCCATAGAGGCAGATCTCTCTTTGTTCCCGGATCTGAAGATAGGACTTCAAGTATTCCACCAACGGGAACTTCTGATATAGCAGCTTTAGCGGCTAGTAATGGACCGGGACACGAAGTGCCACGAGCGTCGACAGTTTTATTAACCTTTAGCTTTTTTAACTCTTCAACAGGAAGTTCGCTCATTTAGCATCACTACACGAAAAACGTTATGTCAGCCTCAGAACACTTTTCAGCCCACTCGCCGGCTCCTATTACTTCGTCAACAAGCTCGAGGTCTTCTTTCTTTACGTTCCATATGGCTGCTGCCGTTGAGCACAGGTATATCTTAACATCCCCTACCTGTTTTGCTTCCTTTATAAGTTCAAACCAAGAAGGAAGCTTTAACTCCTGAAGCCTTTTAACAACTTCAGGTGCTTTATCAGAAAACTCACTGAAATTCATGTTATTGCTTATCACATCTTTTTTAAAAGCATAAGCACCCCACAGCTGAAGAAAAAGTTCAACTTTCATACCCATAGCGGCCGCGCCGCTTACAAGCATAGCCAAACCTGTAAGCCTATCAACACTACCCGAGAACACCGAGACACACATCTTTTTAACCATTTTTCATCACCAATATAAATTTGAATAAAGAAATTATTAAATGCACGTGTACATGTGTTAACATTTTTACATAAAATAATTTACTTTTGAGTAACGACCAACTAAAAAATACATAACGCAGTTATTTTAATAAAGATTTAAACTGACTTTTAGCTAAAGGATTTTCTTTTACTTTTGATAAAATGTGTAATTTTATGCTCTGCAACCTAAGTTTTAAACAGCATGGTTTGCTGTTAAATTTTTAAACCAAAAAAAAAATTAAGCGGACTTGATAAAATTTGCAACAGAAACTGGATCCTTGATGTATTTTATCGTGTACTTCTTACCTGATTTGGTCCTTATTATAAGATTGCCTATCCCAAAACAATCACAGAACGAAGGATAGTTTAAATCAACACGCTTAATATCTTCTTTTGGCACTATCGTTTTTTAGTTCTTAGCCTGTTAAATATGTATAAATAATCATCGGTAATAAAATATTTTTCGTAACAACAGACAGCAAAACACAAAATGCCCAGCGCGAGATACGGTGCGCCGATTATAGAAATATTAAGGATATATTAAGATTAAGATTGCTATATAAGGTATGATTGCAAAAAGAAGGAAAAAAGCAAACTCAACTATAGCAAGAAAAGAAAATATATAGGCGCACACCGAAGTCATTCTTGGTTTTATGGTATTTCTTACAGTATGTATATAATATTAATAATTGGCGATTTTGTCATTATACATTTTTGTCATCTTCAAAATGTTTTAAAAAATGAAAAATAAACGCATTTCTGTTAACAGAAATGTGTTATAAAAATAATAAAAACAGATCAAATACACTGATTTTATAGAAAAATTGGCACAAACTTTTTGCAAAAACTTTAAAAAAGTTTTCTTGAACGTTTTAGTTAAACCGTTTTATATCATTTTTAAACGATATAAATTTCAAAATACACTTTAGTTTTATAATTGATTATGCGTGTATAAGAGCTTCAACCGGAGCTTCTTTCGAAACCTCCAATATCTGAAAAGATTCGTATCTTTCTATCCCTTCAACAGAAGTTATTTCTTTGAGTTGCTTCATAACCTCTTGAGTATTTTTAGCTACACTGACCACTATTAGGTCGTAATAACCCGTAGTGATAAATATGTGAGAAACGTACGCCAGCGGTTTGATAAGTTCTGCAACATCTTTTGCAGAAGTTCCTGGTCTTATTTTGATGCCAACCACATACATTATAAGGTTTAACGCATTAGCATCTATCAGAGGTATAAAAGAATTTATTATCTTGCTTTCCTGTAACTTCTTTATTCTTTTGCTTACTGTTGAAGTTGAAAGGTTCAACCTCTGCGCTATCTGCCTGTATGAAAGCCTGCAGTCACCAGCCATGCATCTTAATATTTGGATATCTACTTCATCCAGTTGTTTTTTCAATTTTGTTAATATTTTTTTAAGTTGCTGATATTAAATCTTTTATATTTTTTTAACAAAACCAGAATACTTGATTATTTCAAACTTTGTTTGTTCCCGCTTGGATGGAATAATCGTTAAATAAAAAATTAAAATAAAAATCAAACTATGCAAGGGGATGAAGAGGAAGCAAGAATACTTGATAAGATGATTAAAGAAATCATCAAAAAAACTGAGGAAAGCCAGAAAAAAGCTTCTTCCAAATTCCCTCTTCAGGGCGTTTATGAATTTGTTGACGGTAGATGGCAGTTAACTGCTTCTACTAAAAACTGGAATCCCAAAGAAGAGGGCCTGTATGTGATTTTTAATGATGATTTTGACATTTCGTTTTTATCAGGCCCTTATGGTGAGCCTTTTTTAAAAATAGCCGAAAATGTTGGAGGTTCTGTAAAATCTGTTGTAAAAACATTTAAAAATTTCGAAGAACCTTATTTAACTTTTATATGTATTTACCGTGGTAAAGAGCTGTTTTCAAAGACTTTTGACGCTCTCCCCTGGCTATCTGATGTTGCTACGCTTGTGTCTTATTTTGGAATAAACTGTCCTTCTGTTAAAAAAACTGACCTGCTTAAGATATCTGAAGTGTGTCCATGTGCAAAGTTATGGTGAAAAGTTTAACCGAATTTATGCATTAATACATAAATAAAAATACCAAACTTCAGGGCTATTAAATCAGATGGCAGAAAAATAAGCAGGATGCATACCAAAGTGTAAAATATTCTTGCACTTTAACATTTATCTGGCGTACTTCTAAGTTTGAGAATAGCTCAACTTTATATGCTTAATTTAAAGAGCAAAAAATTTGTTGTTTTCCGGGGGTGAAAAACAAAAAAGACAAATTTTTATCGTGAGGATAAATTATATTTTTTGATGGCCTCTTTCTATATTCCTAAAGAGAAGGCCAAATAGAATCTATAGGTTGAGATCACGAAAGTTGCCGGGAAACACCCCATAATTTTCAGGCTCCTAGGGGTTCAAAAAACCCTGTTGTTTTATCTTCTCTTCTTTTAAAGGGTTTTAAAATACTGTGGGCTGTGAGGACTGGAACGGAAACCGATAGGCCAGTCGAAGAACTTAAGAAAATAAATAAAGTTTTCGGAACAGAGTTCCTTGGCATCTCTTTTAGAGGAAAGAAGGATATGTGCCTTCTAGCACTGGAAAAAATGAGCGACGCAAATTATGATGAGGTTTCTTACTTTTGTTCAAAGAACAAAAAAAGGTGCCCTTATTATATCAACCTTCAAAACGAACGCTTTACAGATGTCAAAACTATGCTTTATTCCGAAGTCCTGAGACAATCAGCAGAAAGGAGGATATGTCCTTACTTCTATCAGAGAGAATTAGCCAGCCTAGCAAATCTTGTAAGCGTAAGCTACAATTATATCCTTGACGAAAAAGTATCTTGGAGCCTCAGAAGCATTTTTGATTACAGTGAGAGCTATCTTGTAGTTGACGAAGCTCACAACCTTCAATTTTCGTTCACGAATATAAACAGCAATCATATAACTACTGGTTCGATAAAGAGAGCGTTATCTGAACTTTCATTTTTTAAAAAGACAGAACAGGTGAAAAATTTTCTTGTTAAATTAGAAGAAAAAATGTGGGAAGAACTTGGAAAAAAGATAGAAAAAGAAGTTAAAATTGAAGATTTTTGTTCTTCGAAAAATTCAGACGTGTTAGATGAAATAAAGTTACCTGGAGAAAATTTAAGGTCCGAAAGACTTTCAAAAGATGAAAGGCCACACTCTTCCCTTTACCATATATACAGCTTTTTTAAGATATCTTTAGAGCTTTCAAAAGAAAAAGGTGTTACGCATTTCCTTTCAAAGGAGAAAAACGAATTAAAGCTGGAAAGGGTAGATATGAGAGCTTCTGAAGCCCTTAAGGAAAAATGGAAAATGTTTAGGGGGTGCTTTTCATGTCTGGTACTTTAGAGCCTATCAAAGTGTTTTCTGAAGTTATTGACATTGATAATCCTTATATTATAAATAAAAAGTTCAAAATAAGTTCCGAAAATGTCTCAAGCATAATAATAAAAGGCGTAACAACCAAAGGGGAAAGATTAAGTGAAGAAATGTTAAAGAGGTACATGCGTGTAATTTTATCGTTCCTCAAAAAAAACTACAGTAGAAATGTCGCAATTTTTTCTTCAAGCTATAGAATTCAGGGAACTCTGTTAAGTGCCCTACCAGATGATTTTAGAAAAAGATCGTATGTAGAAGTTGAAGGAATGAGCGGACAGCAATCAAGGGAAGTTTTAAATTCCTTTAAGCTTGCAGCAAAAAGCAGCCAAAAAGGAATTTTATTTGCTTCAGCATCAGGCAGATTTTCTGAAGGTGCAGACTTTCCCGAAGAAGAACTTGAAGCGGCCATGGTCATTGGAATACCGTTTGAAAAACTAAACATAAAGATAAAGGCGTTTATCAGATATTATAACGAAATCTACGGAAGAAAAAAGGGAAGATATTATGCTTATACCGTTCCTGCTTTAAGAAAAGTAAGTCAGGCCTTGGGCAGAGTTATAAGGTCTGAAAACGATAAAGGTTACTTTGTGCTTGCAGATGAGAGATTTTTATACAAAAAATACTTTGACCTTTTACCGGAATTTGTAAAGAGAAATTATAGCATAATCGATTATGAAAGCTTGTGAACTATCCTGACTATGTGGTCAGGGCTTCCCAGTTTATTATCACTCTTTCGCATGATGAATACTCGACAGGTATTCCGCCATATCATTGGCAAAATCATCCCCGGGCGTCTAGCATGCGTTACACTGGCAGAGCCATGCTTGACAAATATTATAATTTTGTAAAAACTGTAAAATTATCGGCTTTGTAATGGGCTATCTAAAGCTTGAGGAAAAGGACTTCCGTCCCACTTAAACCCATAAAGTTAAAACCTTATCTCTAACGGGTTTATTTCTTTTTTAATTCCCTTAACTATTCCCATATAAAAATAGTCTTCATTTGCCTCAACTGCAAAAAAACATTCTTTTTCATCTAAGTATTTTAATAAAGAACTCACAACTAAGAATTCTCCATAGCTTGGTCTTGATTTTTTACCAGATATATAATTTTTTAACCCGTTATTAAAATCAACGACCATCGAGACAACAAACTTTGAGAATTCATACATTGCCTTGCTAACCTTGTGCTCGTCACCAAAGTATGACTTCATTTTTGAGATAAGCTGACCTTTGTTATACATTTCATCATAAGACCATATTATATAATCAACAACCCTTCTACACAAAGCCATATCTCCCAGAAACCTTAGAATTCTTATGAGCGTGTTTATGTATTCATCAATAAATTCAGGGTCGTTCCTTAAGGCTTTACTGACAAACCTTTCAAAACCTTTTAGTTCATCTGTATGTATATCCAAATAATTTTTCAGATCTTTAACGTTTTTTCCCACTAATGCAATGTCCAGCACGTATGCCTGAGCTTCAATTTTGTCATCCCTTACCGTTAAAAGGTTAAACGTTGGAAGAAGATGCATCTTTATAAAAACTTCAGCCTTTTCCCTTATCAGCGGGTTAGGTTCATATAGCTTTAGCTTGATTATTGCATTATCGATGACCTTTGTCGCAGAATCATAGTCGAAACTCATGCTAATTAATTCTCAACCCTTCCTTATATTTTTTCTAGCATTTATTCTGATATCCTGTCTCTTAACAAAAACATTATGATTGCAGTTAAAATTAATATAATAAACGAAAGTATGTATTCAATATCCTGCGAAATTATGATTATATTTCCCCTTCTTAATCCTGAAAGAAGCATCCTGAATGCTAAATACGAAAAAACAGACAGCAAAACGATCTTTATGGTTGAACCTTTAGTTTTTGGCAAAAGAGATGAAGCGTGTAAAGCGCCCGCTATTATTCCTATTATAGAAACAGCCAAAAGAAACGGATGAATGTATCCAAATTGCCAGTAGATCGAACCGCATGTGGTTGCTGTTACTCCCACTATCAAATTGCTAGTAGCTGAAGCTACTTTTATGGGCAGGCCTAGTATCCCGTAAAGGGCAAACATGGTTATAGGTCCCCCTCCTATACCAAGAAGCCCGCTCATAAGACCACCAAAGAGCATGACGCCCAAAGATTCAAACAATCTTTTTTTGTCAACATAATAATTCACATACAGATGCAACGAAGGATCAAAATATTTTCCTCTTATAGAGAACCCTTTGTTTTTATTCAACCTATCGCTTAATGGTTCCATTTCTCTTTTTGGCGCCTGTTTTACAGTAAAGAAGGCAGCTATATACATTATAATACTAAAAAATATGTACAGAATCCAGCTATATTTAGTTTTCATAAGTTCGTAAAACAAGGAAGACCCTATTATAGCGCCAGTAGCATCAGCAGGAGCTATAAATAGAAATATCCTTATGTCAGGAATCTTAAGCTTCAAATATCTGTATCCTGATGTTATCGAAGTGCCCACGGCTGATAATAAACTTATTCCAGCTGCATATTGAATCGGCAAACCAATAAATATTGTAAGAAGTGGCGTGAGGATTACTGCACCTCCCAAGCCAAGAAGGCCTCCTAGCAATCCAGCCACATATGCACAGGCCATGATGATAAAAATTTGAGACAAAATGCTGATCATCATACAACCACCCTTGGAATAATCAGTATTGCTATCATAAGGTTTAACAGCGTTATTGCAGCTAGCGCTATATACAGCCTGTTTCTTTCAACTATAAACCTTATGAGGTTTATAGCAACCATCACTATCGGTATCGCTATCAACACCAAAAGGCCTGTAAGTATAAAGCTAAGCCCATCAAGCTTTGCATCGTAGTGTAAAACACTATTTATGCTGAACAAAGAAGTGTCAACTCCAAATTTAAGGTTAACTATTCTGCTTAAAGGGATCCCCATGCCTTCTCCGTGCAAAAAGAGCAGAAATAAACCTGATATTAAAAAAATAGCTGTGATGATTACGCCGTATTTTAGCACTTTGCTGGTTATGTCTATGAACCTTTTTTCGGTTTTATTTGGCTTTTCCATCTGAGTAAGGTAAACGCTCAGCGTGCTATCATTTGTCTGACTGTATCTTCTTCCAAAAACTAAGTACAGTGAAAATAGAGTTGCGATCCCTATTATCAGTGAAAAGATATTCCTTTCCATGGAAGATATAGGAAGTATACCCTCTCTTCCCAGCCCTCTGACAACCATCCTTATACCTAAGTAAGAAAGGATGGCTACAAAAAACCACCTTATCTGCCTGTTGGTAACGTGAACGAGCATTCTTGTCCCTATCCTTGCTCCCAAAAGAACTCCTATGGCAGTGCAGGCCGCAACGGCAGGAGTTATGTACCCGAAAAACCAGTATAGCGACCCGCTAGTGGCTGCTGTGACCCCTATCATAAAGTTGCTTGTTGTTGATACCTTCATCGGTATGTTCATTCCCCAGTCCATACCAAGCACTTTAAGCGCTCCGGATCCTATACCTAATAACCCGCTCATTATTCCTGCAAAAAACATTATTATCCATCCGAGCCACCACCTTACTCCCCAGTACCTGTACCATATCTTAAGAGCCTGATCATAACATGTTCCGTAAAGTCTGAAGATTTTGGTTGTCCTGTCTGGCTGCTTTAGCGGAGGAAGTTCACACGTGCTTCTCTGTATTGTTGGTATGATAGAGAAAATCAACATAGCACCAAAAAGTATGTAAATTATCCATGTTAATCCGTGAGAATATGTATAGTTTGCAAGCAAAGAACCGATTATTGCGCCTGCAGTTGTTGCTGTTACAAGGCTTATCCCTATCCTGTCGTTAGCCAGCCTCTGTTTAATGTACACGCTTGCAGATCCCGCAGAGGTAGAGATGGAAGACACAAGAGAAGCGCCCGTTGCGTACTTGATAGGTATTCCAAAAAACAGGGTCAAAAGCGGGGTAAGAACAACGCCTCCCCCTAACCCAGCCAGAGCCCCTATTATGCCTGCTATAACAGCTATTAATGTAAGCTCTACCATCCATAAAATTATTGATTCTATAAAAAACAATTCAGGGCGGAGGTATGTATTCGTCTTCCTTTGATGCCATATCTTTAATTTCTTTTAATATATTCTCGTCACTCAGGATAACTTCCAGCGCCTCTTTTTTGTTTCCATTGCTTAAAACGCTCTTGAAAAGAGCTTTTCTGAAAGCTATTGGCGTTTCCTCGACGTAACCTCTTGCGTCTATCCTTACTCTAGGGAAAAGATGCATTAATTTCTTTGCCTGTTCTTCTGTTATTTCAACGTCTATCATCTTTAGCGCTCCACCAAAAAGGTCCTTGATTTCTTTTTCAAGTTCTGTTCCTTTTATAAGCTTCAACCTTTCTTCATCGAGCACAAGCCCTATTTTATAAGTCATTTATTCCACCTCCACCTCAAGCTCTTCCTCCTTTTGCATTAGGTACCTCTTGTTCACGAATGGGTAACCAAAAACGCGCCACCATTTCACTATCACATCATAAACTTCAGGCCTGAATATAACAGAAGGAGGTTTTATGCCTTCAGCTATCAGTCCCCTTACAAAGCTCCCGCTGAACCTCTGAGCTTCGTTGTGACCGCACGTCTCACTGTAAGTTATTTCGTTACAGCGTGGACAGTAAAAGAATTCCTGCACGTTAACAGGCCTTATTTCAAGCCCCTTCTCAACGTCGTATGGTGGCGCATCGAAACCATAACTAGGAAGTCCTTTCGTCCATAGAGTCTGTGTTGAATATGGGTCAAAGTAATCCCCCGCTGCAGCGTGATCCCTGCCGAACATATGATGGGTGCAACCCATGTTCTGCCTTATTATTCCATGAAGTAAAGACTCTAGCGGGGCGCCGTACCTCATATCCCAGAGAGTGAATGTGACCATGTGCCTTTCTGGTTTTATGTACCCATACTTGTTCACTGCTTCATGCCCTTCAAGAATTGCTTCATCAACAAAGTCTCCTATCCTTTTTGCGCCTACTATAGCGTTCACAAGTATGCCCCTGCAAGGTTCAATGTCTCCCATAAACGCGGCCTCTTTCATAAGGTGCTCATGTCCTGTATGGGGGACGTTCCTTGTCTGATGAGCTATAACAGTTCTCCAGTTTCTTCTGGAAAACTCCTCTCTAGACATTTCAGGAGGATACCAGAACCTGTTGTACGGTTCCTTGAACTTTGGTTCATTTATTATGTATACTTTGCCAGCTATCGCAAACCCGCTCATGTTGCGATATATGCTAAACCCAGGATGCTTTTCGTCAAGCGGCTTTTTCAGAGCGTCTGAGTTCTTTTCAGGAGTTCCAAAAGTTTTAACAGCAATTTCTTCAGGATTAAATTCCCACATTTCTTCAACTTCTATGTATGCAAAAGGCTTTCCTTTTAATCTGAGATAAAGCCTGTCACCCTCTCTGAGCTGCATCTTTTTAATCTCGTCTTTATCAACGTCGAATATTATTGGTAGCGGAAATATGTATCCGTTAGGCAGCCTTCTTTGATTTAACACAAAATCAACATCTTCCCTTGTCATGAACCTGTCGAGAGGACTAAAGAAGCCATAACATATTGATATGATCTCCCTGTAAACGTTCCTTATCGGAGCTCCTGATTTTTTGTCGATTTCAGGTTTTATATCATAAAAAGGTACCCCTTTTAGCTCATGTTCTTTTTTATCTATGTTTTTTATGAGCTTCCCGCCGTATGGCGGAGGATTGTTTATTATCAGCTTCATTTAGATCACCTCAGGTCAACAACTGGAACGGACCAAAGTTTCCATGTTCCTGTTTTTGAATCATATTTTGAGTTTACGAAAACTCTCCAGTTATCGTCATCTAGAGCTGGAAAATCGCTCCTGACATAGTAACCAGGCCACCTTGTCTCTTTTCTGAAGAGCATGTGGTTTATGACAGCTTCAGCTGTTAGTATCCTGTGCCATAGCTCCCAAGTTCTGAGAAGCTGGTGATAATCTTCAGCAACTGCATAGTTAATAAAGTCCTCTTTAAGGTACGCAAGGAGTTCTTTAGCCCTTAGCAACATGTGTTCATTGGTTGTGTACCATGAACTCCAGCCTCCAGCATATTCATCCATTAGCTTCTGAAGCCTTGCCATTCCCTGGTCATACCACATCATGTTTGAAGATACCTTTCCTCCAGTTATCATCCCCTTGTTTTTGTTGTACCTTTCCATAGGCTCAAATATCTTTACTGTAAGCTGTTCAACCTGAGAACTGTCAGGAGAAACTTTTTCATCGCTGTGTTCTTTTATGTACCTTACAGCCGATTTTGCAGCTATCCTTCCTTCTGTAAAAGATCCAGATGAAAATTTGTGAGGGCTTGCTCCACATGCGTCCCCCGCAACAAACAGACCGTCCAACGTACTCATCCTGTTGTAACCCCAGCTGTAGCTCGTTCCCCTTTCATCAACAGAGCTAGCTTCCTTTATAACTATGTCTTCGGGACCGCTCGCCCATGCTCCGCACTCAGTAGCGTGAGAACCCATGACGTAAGGTTCTGATGGGAGAATTTCTGAAGGGGACTTCATCGGGTCTATGTTCTGTCCAGCCCAAAGTATAGCTTGAGTTATAGTCATGTCCAGAAAATCTTCCCACCCAAGTTCTTCGTTCTTTTCTGTAAGGACTTGTTCTGTATGAAGGTATATAGGCCCATTTCCCTGTCTAAGCTCAAGAAGGCTTGAGTAAACCCTTAAATTTGTGGGGGTAGGAAAAGCGTCAACGTAGTTATATTTCCCGTTATAAAGCTTTTTGAGTTCTTCTTTATGAAGAGAGAACGGGTCTTGCCCGTACGCGTTGGTCTGTTTTGCTTTAAGCATGAGCTGCCATGCTCCTACAGGTCCATAACCGTCTTTATACCTCGGAACAGAGAACCTTGCTTCCATCATGGTCATTACGGCTCCAGCTTCAATTAGAAGGCCGTAAGAAGACCCGCTTGACCAATGCGGATACCATGTTCTTCCTTTGCCTTCAGAAGTTGATCTAGGCCTGTATATCTGGGAACCTCCTCCTGCTGAAACTATAACTGCCTTTGACCTGAAAACGTAAACCCTTCCATCTCTAACGTTAAATCCAATTGCTCCAGCGACTCTGTTCGGGTTCTGGCTGTCCTTTAAGAGATGCGTCACCATGACTCTGTTATAGATTTCTGAAGCTGACTTCTTTGCAGCTTCAGCAACTATAGGCTTGTATGACTCCCCATGTATCATTATCTGCCATCTTCCTTCCCTTACATACCTACCGTTTTCGTCTTTAAAGATGGGTAATCCCCACTCATCAAACAGGTAAACAGTTGAATCGACGTGCCTTGCATAATCGTAAACCAGGTCTTCTCTGATAACCCCCATCAGGTCTGTTTTCACATAGTTTACATAGTCTTCTATCGTGTTTTCGTTGTACCTCAACCCTAAGTATGTGTTTATTGCTGAAAGGCCCATCGCAACAGCTCCGCTCCTGTCTATGTTTGCCTTTTCAACAAGAACAATCTTTAAATTTCTTCCCCAGTACCTCGCTTCCCATGCTGCGCCACAGCCTGCCATCCCGCCACCTATTATCAAAATATCTGAGTCTACATAGCTAACGCGCGTCATTTTATACTCACCTCTGCTCTTTTGACGCTCTCTTTTTCAAATGAAAGCACTGGAGAATAAAGGTCCTGAGGGTCAGGTTCAGGCATTTCGTATGGAGGCCTGATCGAACCCCATGGCGTTGTCCGTATTGGAAAAGCAAATTCTTTAACTTTCCCGTTCCTGTACTTTATCCTCCAGTAAACTTTCTGTGACTTTTCATCTCTAAACACAGATATTGAGTGTCCCATAGGTACAAAATCTGCGTAGCTTCTCACGTCTATCGCAAACCTTGCACAAACCTTTACACAGTTCAAGCATTCCCAGCAAGCATCAGGCTCGATGTTAACAGTCTTCCTGTCCTTTGTATAATGCATTATGTCGCTCGGACATATATCGACACAGTCTCCACATCCAACGCACCTTGAAGTATAAACAAAGGTAGGCACTTCAGCTCACCCCAGATGGTATCTTCGGTTGTTTCCCGGTCCTTCTTGCATATCTTTCATAATAATTCCAGATTATCTGATAGAGCACGTGAGAAAATTTTGTGTATGGCATTGTTATGAAGAGTAGAAAAACAAAAGATATGTGAATCCAGAAGACAACGGTTACCGAATAAGTAAAGAAGATTTCAGCCACTTCAAGAACAAACCCAGTAAGCACTGTAAATACAAGCAATAAAATAAAAACATCTGTACCTGTGATCCTCAAATTGGATTCGCCCCTGAACCTCGAAGGCCAATACATTAAGAAGCCTATGAGAACAAAGAGCCCTCCTAAAGTCCCCAAACCAAGTTCGATAGCCTCTCCTGCTGGACCAAGATAATATGACGGTAAAAATTCGCTCTGGGTAACCCATTTATCAAATATAAACCCTGAAATCGTTGACAATATCAGCATAATAAAGCCGTAAAGAAAAAGAAGATGGGCTGACCTTTTTGTGTGAGGCTTTTTTGAATAATAAGCGCCTGTATGACATTCAGCAAGCGGCGCAGAGGCTAGTATATCATACACAACAACTTCTGCAAGAGCCTTATAAAAGCTGAGG
>WYEB01000203.1_pt1 | contig 22789 bp, 20 predicted proteins | sample 6343061 | NCBI WGS metagenome assembly WYEB01 (sample SAMN13812332, study PRJNA600296) | hot springs metagenome | biome: ENVO:00000051; feature: ENVO:00002007; isolation source: sediment sample from Evening Primrose shelf | place: USA: Yellowstone National Park, Evening Primrose Hot Spring ... | reverse complement strand
TTTTTAAATGTTTTTTGTTATTGGAGTGGTGAGAGTACTGGTGTGGGTCCGAATGGTCCTAGGTGGATGTCTTGTCCTTCGTCTGCTGGGGCTAGGATGAGTCTTAGTCCTAGTGGTTTGTTTTTGGTTGTTTGTGTGTGGTGTAGGTCTGTGAGTATGTTGTGTATTATGTTGTCTTGTGTTGTGTCTGGTATTGGGGCCATGTCTAGTCCTGGGACGCAGTATGTTGTGTATGCGGTTAGGTGGCTGAGTTTTAGTTGTTGTAGTCTTGCTAGTTGTTTGAGTCTGTTGTCTTCTGCTAGTGGTAGCATTGTTTCGTTGTAGCCTATTGTGGGGAGGTGTTTTGCTAGTTGTGCTAGTTGGTTGTTTATTTGTTTGATTGCTGTTATGGTGCCTGGTGCCGCTAGGGTTAGTCCTGAGTATTTTTCGATTATTGTGGCTACGCTTTGGTCTTGCCATGGGCTTAGGGAGATGTCTATTCCTAGGAAGTTGTCGAGTGTTTGTTTTGCTGTTTGTGCTAGGGCTGTGAGTGTTTTTTGTAGTTGTTGTGGTGTTTGTGTGGTGTAGAGGGATGGGTATAGTAGGCTTATTGATGTTCCTGGTGTGAGTGTTGCTGTTGCTGGGAAGTATGGTGTCTGGACGAATTGTCCGTAGGTTACTGCGTATCTGGCGGCTGTGAGTGGGGATTGTTCTGAGAGTGTGCGGATTGTTTGGGCTAGTAGTTGTGTGTTTTGTGGTGTGTAGAGTGTTGTTGTGTATAGTCTTGGGAGTGTGGCCATTGTGTCTGCTAGTTGTTTGGGGTGTAGTGGTTTGAGTTGTGGGACTGCGGTGTAGTTTATTTGGTATTTTTCTGCTAGTTCGTGTATTGTTTGTGCTGTTTTGTCGAATTTGTCTGGTGTTGTTGGCTTTGTTGTTAGGCGCTTGGTCCATATTTCTAGTTGTGTGTTTTTGGCTAGTTGTTCTGCTTGCTCGGCGAAGCGGGCGAGGAGGGTTTCTATTGTTTGTGGTGGCTGGTCTTGGTCGATGTGTATTGTTAGGGCTCTTATCTTGTGGCTAGTCATTGTTTTCGCCTGTGGTGTGTGTTTCTTGGAGGTGCTGTATGAGTGTGTCGAGGTCTTTGAATATCTTGGTTGTGTAGTATTCGAAGAATGGGCTTGCGGACTGGTGTGGGAAGATTGCGTATACGTGTTTGTTGTGGGTGTAGCCGTATTTTATTTCGCTTAGTACTCCTGGGGAGAGGACGGTTGTTGGGTAGTATACGACTATGAAGTCTGACTGGTTTATGAGCTGGTAGTCTCTGGCGACTATTTGGTCTTTTATGTCGTCTAGTGCCTCGTAGATTTGCTTGATCGGTAGCTGTACTGTCTGGGTGGCTGTGGGTATTTCTACTGTGTCTTTGCCGTTTTTTTCGGCCTCGTATGCCATGTCTACTAGTATGGAGTCTTCTATCGAGATTGGGTCGAATACTACTATTCCTGCTTGTTTTAGGCGTTGTTTGACTTCGTCTTTTTGTTTCATGAATTCGGGGTCTCCTTTTACGTGTGTGATTGGGTAGCTTAGGTAGGCTTTTGGGGCTGGTTTTTGGCCTGTTTTCTTTGCTCGTTCGACGTCGTAGAGTATTTTTTGGAGCATTTGTGGGTCTTCGTGTCTGGGGAATACGTAGTATGGTTTTCTCTGGTATTCTGCTAGTAGTCTTGTTATGAATGCTTCTTCGTCGCGCCATACGAGTATTTCTTTGAGTGTTAGTTTTCCCCGCCAGGCGTTTGAGGAGGCGAGTGCGGCGTAGATGTAGTGGGCGTTGTCGATTATGTTTATGTAGACGTCTGGCGCGAGGAGGTTTACGTAGTGGAAGTTGAAGGCGTGGAGTAGGTGTTTTTTCCAGCGGAAGCATACGTGTGTGCTTATTGCGGCTACTTGTCCTTTTTGCCTGGTTTTTTCGACTTCTTTTAGTATGTCTTCGAATGTGGCGGCGCGGAGGTATTCGAGGGCTAATGGGTCCATGTCGAGGATTTTTCCGTCTGGGATTTCTACTCCTAGTTCGCGGGATTTCTGGTACATGTTTGTGCCCACGTCTATTATGTTTAGGTCGGGGGCTGTGGTTGTGAGCTGTTTTAGTAGGTCGTATCTGCCGCTTCCGCTTATGCCTGTTACGAATGCTACTAGGTCTCGACTATTCACGTGGGGATTCACGTGGCTCGGAATAAAAATTTAGCTCTTTCAGTTGTCTTCGGATACATGTTTCAAGTTTCCTCGTGGTAGTTGGGAGGCTTGTTAACGTAAATTATCGAGGCCTTTTCTTGGCTGTGTCTAGTCGAGGGAACTTAGAGAGCAGTGGTTTTTAGCATAGCAAGCTTCAATTCTTTCTGAGCTGTATCGTGAGATTTTGCTGAGGACTTTTCCCGTGGCCTAAATTTAAAATAATCTTCTATCGAGAAGATTCATAAATAAATTTTGGTCTTCCTGCTTATGTATATAAATATTATATTGTTTTCTGAGAGATATTAATGTTTTTCTTTATAGCTTTTATACATGTAAATGGGGTTGTCTGGGTGGATGGGGTGCTAGGTTTGTAGTGTTTTTAGGATTTTTTCTCCGTCGCCCGTGAGTTTGTAGCCTATGAGTGGTTTTCCGCCTTCGTAGAGGAGGGATGGGACTATTAGTCTTTTTCCGCTGAGTTCGCTTATTGCTCTGCTGAATAGTTCTTTGGGTAGGTTGACGAAGTTGAAGAGGGATTCGTGGTCTGTTTCGCCGCCCATTGTTGCGATTGCTCTGAGTATGGTTATTCCTTCTGGGCTTATTCCGACTGTGAGCTGTGGCGGTGTTGGTGGCTGTGGGGCTGGCTGGGCTGGGGACGGTGTGGCTATTCTTGGCGCCGGGTTTATGACTGTGTCTGTTGTTGGCCGGATTTCTGGTAGTCTCGCGATTGGCCTGGCGATTTCTGGGGGCTTGGCTACTTCTACTGTTATTGTGGGCTTTATTTTGACGGGCTGTGGCATTGCGCCTATTTCTGTGAGTTCTTTTTCTGCTTGTTCGTAGACTTGTTCTGGGTACATGTAGTACCTGTTGATCACGGTGAATACGTCTTTGACTTCGAAGACTTTTTTGAGTCTTAGCCATTCTAGGACGACTCGCCTGCGCTCTATCTCTGAGTAGAGTTCTTCTATTTTCTTTCCGGTCTTCTCGGCGAGGAAGCGTATGTGGTAGCTTTCAGACATTATGACGTGTTTGTCTCTGACTGGGTCCCATCTGACTATTTCCCTGTATTTCTCGTAGTCTTCGACTTCCCATATGTGTTTGACTCTTCTCGCGAACTTGCCGTCTGGGAGGAGGGTTCTCTCGCTGAGCAGGGCTATGTTTAGCGAGGGTATGTAGGTTGGGGAGACGTTCATTGGGGGGCTTGTTAGCCTTTTTACTGCCCTGTCGAGGGAGTCAGCGTGCATTGTAGACATGCCTCCGTGGCCGGTCGACATTGCTTGGAATAGTACGAAGGCTTCTTCTCCCCTGACCTCGCCGACGATGATGTAGTCTGGCCTGTACCTGAGTGAGACCCTGACTAGGTCGTAGAGTGAGATTTCTCCGACCTTGGACTCGCCTAGTCCGTAGCTTTCCCTGCTTACGAGCTGGACCCAGTTCTCGTGTGGGAGGTTTAGCTCTGGTGTTTCCTCTATTGTTACTATCTTGAAGCCTGGCTTGAAGAAGTTGGCTATGGCGTTTAGGAGGGTGGTTTTTCCTGCGGCTGTTGCCCCTATGACCATTGCAGTCATCCTGTTCTCGATCATTAGCCAGAGGTAGGCGGCGCTCCAGGAGTCGAGGTTTCCAGAGTTGACCATCTCGACTATCGACATTGGTTTTTCTCTGAACTTTCTTATGGTGAATGTGCTTCCGCGTGGCGAGACTTCTTCTCCGTAGGTTGCCGCCAGCCTGTGCCTGCCTGGGAGCATTGCGTCTACTATCGGGAATGCGGCCGAGATGTGTTTTCCAGACATGTGTGCCAGCTTGACGATGAATTCTCTCAGGTAGTCCCTGCTCCTGAAGATGATGTTTGTGGGTATGCTTTCGTAGTCGCGGTGCCACACGTGGATTGCTCGGTCTACGCCGTCACAGCTGATGTCTTCCAGCTTGTAGTCACGTATGAGTACTTCTATTGGGCCGTAGCCTACGAGGTCCCTCTCGATGTAGTAGATTACTTTTTTCCAGCTTTCTTTTGAGAGGCCCCTGGCGACGCTCCTGTATTTCTCTGCGAGGCGCCTGGCCTCGGAGATTATGTGTTGTCTGAGTTCTAGGTCGAAGGATACTGGGGGCTCGAGCTCGACGCTTAGTATGTCTATGAGTTTTTCTAGGGCTTTCATCTCTGTCTTTGTGAGCTGTACTTCTTCTACGAAGTATGCGCGCTGGTTTCCGGCCTCGGGTATCTCGACTATTTTTACCTTTGCGAAGGGCTCTACTACCCAGTATTCGTCTATGACCCTATATGTGTCCTGTACTGGGAGTAGAACTACTTTCTCTTCTTCTTTTGGAGCTTCTGTTGCCTTCTTTTTCTCTTTTGACTCTTTTTTCACGTTTTTTTCTTTCTCTTTAACTTTCGTCGACAATTTATCCTCCCTTAACGTTTGTCCTTGAAGATAATAGTAAAGCCATAGTTTTAAATGGGTTTCGCAGTTCTACCTTGGCAGAATAGCAAAGATGCAGAGGATAGAATGTTTAGCTTTGGAACGCTGGGGCTCGAAAACTCAATAAACAGGTTTTTGTATTGTTGATGGGCGATGGTGAGCCTTGCGAGGTCTGAATTTGTGAGGAGTCGAACCTCGCTGAGCCTCATGGCTTTTCTGCTAGAACCCCGTATTCCCTGATTACTTTCTTGACTTGGAAGCCTGCGCGTCTGAGTCTTTCTGCTACTCCTTTCTGGAAGCTGACCCCCCTGTGTTTGCCTGGGGCCCCTGTGTAGTGGAAAAGTATTCCCCCTCTCTCTAGAACCCTGTATATCTCCCTGTAGAATTCTTCGCTGTAGAGTTGTCCTGCGAATGCAAATACTGGTGGGTCGTGCAGTATCTTTGTAAAGGCCTCGTCCGGCAGTTGCTTGATTATTTGGGCCGCGTCGCCTAGTAGGATCTTTATGTTGGTTAGGGCTTTCGAGTACGGGTTGTGTTCCGCTATTTTTAGGACGTTTATGTCTTTCTCTATTGTTGTTACTTCTGCGCCACGGCTGTGGGATTGTATGGCCGTGTAGCCAAGGCCCGTACAGATGTCCAAAACAGTGTCGCCTCTCTGAACCCCTAAGAGCTTTACTTTTAGGCGTGCATCGTCTAGAGGGGTTGTCCCAGAGATGTTGTGCATGTGTACCCCGTTTATCTCTAGTGTTGGGGCTGTCTTCTCGCCTAGGTACTTCAGCTTGTAGTAGTTACTATCCCTGAGCTCAACCAAGTAGAAGCCTTCCGGGCCAAGATACAGGAACCTGTCGCTGTCGACGATGCGTCTTAAAATGTTCTCCTCAATTGTATAAGAGTTGTTCTCAAGGCTGATAACGTATCCTTCGCCGGTTTTTTCCGCAATAGCAGAGTCGAGCCCTACGTTTACCGGGACCTCTCCTTTCCCTTTTAGCCCTAAAAGCCTAGTGGCTGTGTAGGGGCTCAGAAGGATGCCTTGGACGGGTTTAAACGTGTATTCCTGCATGGTTGGCGCTTCCCAGAGTGAAACATATAGGCTATGTTAATAAATAGTGGGCCCGCCGGGATTCGAACCCGGGACCACCGCCGCTCCTAGGAAATGTGTGCCTTGTAAGGGCGGCATCCTAACCACTAGACTACGGGCCCTAAAGGTCGGTATTTAGAGGGGCCTTGTGTGGTAATAAATTTTTCTTTGCATAGTTTTTCTTTTGTATAAGCAGGTTTCCGATGGCGCTGGTAGTTCTAAGGTCACCTGGCGTCTAGCAGTATTGTAAAAGTTTAAAAGATGTTTTGGTGGTTTGCTGTGTATGTCTTTCAGGGAACTTTACATGCATCATGTGTCGCCGACTCTTTTCGGCGTGAATGGCGACTATGATTCTGCAAAGATTGTAGTGATGGGTATTCCCTTTGACTCCGCCGCAACGGGTGTGCCTGGCGCGCGTTATGCTCCTAGGAGGATTAGGGAGGTCTCAGTGGAGCTTGAGACTTTTCACCCTGCAACTGGCCTCGACGTCGAGTTTGCCAACGTGTTTGATGCGGGCGACTTGCCGCTGGTTACCTGTGTGGATTCACTGGTTAGGGTTGTGGGCAGAGTTGTTGAGGAGGTTTATGGCTCCGGGAAGAGGATTATTTCTCTTGGCGGGGACCACTTTGTGTCGTACCCTGTCATCTCCACGGTGGCGAGGAAGACCGGCAGGCTAGGTGTGCTTGTGTTTGATGCTCACATGGATCTGCGTGACGAGTACCCGTTCGACTGCAGGTACAGCCATGCGACCGTGTTCAGGAGGCTACTGGAGGAGAACTCAAACATCGAGGTTGCGTATTTTAGGCCTAGGGGCTGGAGCAAGGAGGAGTATCTCTACGCCAAGGAGAATAAAAGGGTTCAGGTTCTCGGGGACGAGGCAGAGGTGGATGACTGGTTTAGGAGGGCCGAGAATGTATATGTGACAATTGATATAGATGCTGTAGACCCCTCGTTTGCCCCCGGGACGGGGACACCTGAGCCATTTGGATTGCATCCTGATACTGTACGGAAGATAATAGAGGAGGCATTCCCGAGGTATTCCCAGAAGATTAGGGGCCTGGACATCGTCGAGGTTAACCCGCTTGTTGACGTCAATGATGTGACTTCTAGGCTGGCGGCTAAACTATTGATGTATGCCTTGGTGGGCCTGATCCCATATTTGGGATAGTAAAGTTTTTAACGACAAGCTGGGGATTCTTGGCTGATTATTTATGGAGGGTTTTGGTGAGGCACGAGAGATCAAGATGTACAGGTGCCTTAGGTGTGGTAATGTTTTCAGCTTGGAGGACCAGGAGAGGCTTCCTGGGATAAGGTGTCCCCAGTGCGGGTTTAGGATTTTTGAAAAGGTTAGGTTGCCTATTCCTAAGCGCGTGAAGGCCGTTTAGCGAGACCTGCCAATCTACGGGAGAAACAATGAGTAAAGTTTATATTGCGGCATGTTCATGTGTTTCTTAGCGTACGGGAGAAAATGAGCGCGGAATTGCTAGATAATATATTGAAGGGCGTCTTCAAAGAGCAACAGGTTATCAAGATACGTGTAGAGAAAAGAAAGGGTCACAGAGAAGTCACCATTATTCAGGGCTTAGACCTCAAAGACCCCAACCTCAAGAAACTTGTGTCAGAAATGAAGGCAAAGTTTGCATGCGGCGGGACAATAAAGGACGACCACGTGGAGCTTCAGGGAGAGCATCGCTACAAGGTTAAAGAGTTCCTTGTGGCCAATGGTTTTCCAGAGAGCAACATAATTGTAGAATAGGTACCTGTTTCCCTGATATTAAAAAGAAAACTTTTTTATCTTAAATTTAAAAATAATTGGTGAATTTACATGAGTAGTGATGCAAATAGTGTTGCCTCTGAACTTGCCGAGGTTATTGCAAAAATACAAAAAGAACTGAACGATACTCTGCGCGAAATTTGGGCTAGACACTCTTCTCTCTATCCAGAGAAGCTGAGAATGATGGATCCCCTCTATGACATTGAGGATAGGGGAGACTCGATAGCTGTCTATGTCGACGTGCCTGGGTTCAGAAAAAACGAGATAAAGATTAGGGTCACGGAGGACGCAGTGGAGGTTATTGCTCAAAAGAACGAGGAAAGAGTAAAGGAGGAAGAATCAAGGAAATATCTCCATCGCCAAAGGCTTTACAAGCAAATTTACAAAAAGATTACTCTTCCGACCAAAGTTAGACCGGAGCTGGCTAAGGCTAGGTTTGAAGACGGGGTTCTAATAGTAGTTGTTCCCAAGAGTGGTGCCGAAAGAGAGGTCGAAGTAAAAGTAGAATAATAGAATAAATCAATGGGTTAAAAGGTATGCATGCCAGCAGGCCAATTATTAGGGAAGTTGTTAGAGACCTCTATGTTCTACGAATAGATGACCACGAGACGAAGTTCTTTGAGGGCTTATGGGAGATACCAGAAGGCATCTCCTACAACGCATACCTCTTGAAGACGGGCGAGGGAGCCGTTCTCTTCGATGGGTGGAAAAAGACATATGCTGATCTGTTAGTCGAGGAGATAGAGAAACTTGTAGACCTTCGCGACATAAAGTATGTCGTTGTCCACCACATGGAGCCTGACCACAGCGGCAGTATTCCAGCCGTGATGACACGTGTGACCAACGCCGTTCTACTTGGACACCCGTTGGCTGGAAAGATGATTTCAAACTTTTATGGTGCATACAAGTTTAAGCCGGTCAGTGACGGCGAAGAATTGAAGATAGGCGAACACAGCTTGAGATTTATTCATGCTCCATGGCTTCACTGGCCGGAAACTATCTTCACCCATATAGTGAACCTAAACGTTCTTTTGACATGTGACGCTTTCGGCTCATATTCTTTGCCTCCAGTTTTTGACAGCGAAGTTGAAGACTGGAACCAGCTGGATGTTGCAATTAGGAAGTACTATGTAAACGTTATTGGAAAATATTCACAAAACGTATTAAATGCTGTAGAGAAGCTTAAAAGCCTCCAAGTGTCCCCTTCCATAATTGCACCTTCCCATGGAGCGATCTTTAGAGAAAAGCCTGCACACATACTGGACAAGTATATTGAAATTGCACGGGGAGTTCCAAAAGAGAACAAGGCGGTAGTCGCCTACGTGTCCATGTATGGCTTTATTGAACAAATGATAGACGCAACCGTTTCGCTACTGAGGGAGAAAGGCTTCAATGTGAAGATTTACAGGTTTACCGACAACCATAGGGATAATGTTTCAGACCTGCTTGGAGACCTTTCCGACGCTGGTCTAATGGTCATCGGTGGGGGCACGTATGAGGCTGGTGTCCAGCCATTGCTAGGCTACATCCTACACCTCATAGCGTCCAAACTAGGCTATAGGGCTGGCAATCTACCAGTTCTTGTGTTGACGAGCTATGGCTGGGGACCCGTTGCGGGAAAAATGGTATTAGAAGAATTAAAGAACAAAGGTTTTACACGTATCGAAAATGTCGAAGCCACTGGGCAGGTACGCCGGGAATACGTAGAAAAAATCAGGCAGGCCATTGAAAAGCTGACCTCGTAAATCGTCATCATGTTTTTATTCGGATAGCTAGTTGTGATTTATGTGGAGAGCTTTAAGGAGGGCATACTTCAAGTAGTTTCAAAGATTAAGTCTTCAGTCCTGCTGGACACAAAAGAACTCGACTCTATAATCCGTGAACTGCAAAGGGCCCTGTTGAAGGCAGACGTAGAGGTAAAGCTTGTACTCGAGATCTCAGAACGCATAAAAAAGAGGTTTCTAGAGGAGGAGCATCCGCCAGGCTTCTCAAAGAAAGACGTGTTGATAAAGATCCTCTATGACGAGCTGGTTAATCTCTTGGGAGGCGAGACGACAGAGGAACTCGCAATTAAGCCGATTCCCTACAAGATAATGCTCGTAGGAATCGAGGGGTCAGGAAAAACTACCACCGCTGGCAAAATAGCCAACTATTTCAAGAAGAAGGGCTACAGGGTTGGACTCGTAGCTGCAGACACATATAGGCCCGGTGCCTATGACCAGTTAAAAATGCTCGCCGAATCTGTAGGCGTAATGTTTTATGGTGACCCCCAGGAACGGGACGCTGTCTCCCTAGCTAAGAAAGGCATAGAGACACTCGAGAAAGCCGGCGCCCAAATCATAATTATCGACACGGCTGGCCGCCACAAAGACGAGAACTCATTGATGGAGGAGGTAAAGGTACTCTACAGGGAACTAAAGCCAAACTCTGTTTTTCTGGTTGTCGACGCGACTCAGGGCAGTGCAGTTGCCCGGCAAGCGCGTGCTTTCCGCGAGGCTGTACCCTATGGCTATGTCGTTGTGTCCAAGATGGATGGCTCTGCCAAGGGTGGTGGCGCGCTCTCAGCCGTAGCCGCTTCGAATGCTAGAGTCCTCTTTATAGGTGTCGGGGAAAAAATCGATGACCTGGAGCCCTTCGTCCCGAGAAAGTTTGTAGCTAGACTACTTGGGATGCCAGACCTCGACGCGATTCTTCAGAGATTTGCCGAATTCAGTAAATATGAGAAAGAGAGAGCAAAAGCTATAGCCGCTGGAAAAATAACTCTGCTAGACCTTAAAGAACAGCTGGAGAGCATAAAGAAGCTTGGGCCTCTGTCCAAGATAGCTGAAATGATGGGTCTACAGGTAAAGGTTACAGGCGAGGAGGAGATGAGTGTAGATCGCTGGATAAACATCATGAACTCCATGACCATGGAAGAGTTGCTGAACCCAGACATTATTGACTCCTCGAGGATTAGAAGAATAGCAAGAGGCTCAGGAGTTACACCCAGGGATGTAAGACAACTTCTAGATGCCTACAAAAACATGAAGAAAATGGTAAAACAGTTGTCTAGGTCGCGTAGAGTAGGACTGCCACCCTTCTCTTAGCCCTCTTGGAAAAAACATGATTCCCTGGCTACTTTTTCAGTTCACCGGTTCCCATGAGAAAATTACAATTAATTTTTAATTAAGGAACCTTGAAGAACTTCCTCATTTTCCTTGAATTTTTTTGATTTTTCCTTTGAGTATAAATAAGCTTTTATATGTCAACTCGCGAATCAAATTTATGGGAATAACACTTTCAGAACTTAAAGGCAAAAACGTTTACACCCAGGACGCGCGTCGAATCGGAGAAATAATTGACTTCGGCTTCAAGATAGGCGAAACCACGCCCTTCTTCGTGGTGAGAACTCCCTCCGGAAAACCCCTCGAGATACCCTGGAGCAGTGTAGCGGCAGCCAAAGACATAGTTTTGCTGAAACCAGACTTCCAGGTTCCAGAAGACCTCCTCGTACAACCAGCCATGCCTGTCGCAACTCCACAGACTACACAAGCACAACCTGCCCAGCAACCTCGTTTCGGAATCTTTAAGAAAAGCGAACAAAAGATTTGCCCCTACTGTGGAAAACCAGCCACATGGATACCCCAGTACCAGCGCTGGTACTGCTATAATTGTCAAAAATACATAGACTAGGAAAAAGCCTCCACCTAAACGACATGATTTTTCTCTTAGGAAAGTATTTAAATATCAAAATAAGAATTTTTCAACCGAGCGGTGCGCGCGGCATAGCCGCCAGTAGAGAGCGCTTCAAGCTAAAGGCGGTGTACCGCCGGTAGCTGTGAAAAGGCGTGTTGCCTGGCGGCTACAGCGCACCGAGGACGACCATCTTTTAGCTGTAAAATTAAAATACCCGAATATAGTTGCTAGTTTAGCGGTGTAGTATATATGGGTGGCTTACCTGTTTCACCTAAATATGTTATAAGGGCTAGAATAGAGGTTAAGGGTAACGTCGAGAAGCACGATATAATAGGGGCGATTTTTGGACAAGCTGAGGGCTTGATTGGAAACGAGCTTGACTTGAGAGAGCTCCAGAAGCTTGGGAGGATTGGCAGGATTGAGGTTGAGATGAAGCAGCAGGACGGCAACGTTGTGGCTGAGGTGGAGATACCGACGAACCTTGACATGGCTGAGACAGCGATAATAGCTGCGACTATCGAGACCATTGATAAGGTGGGTCCTTATCCTGCCAGGAGCGAGGTAGTATCTATAGAGGACGCCAGGGCAGAAAAAAGGCAGAAAATTATAGAGAGAGCTGTTGAGCTCTACAAAAAGTTGCAGGAAAGTATACCTGAGTCTAAGGAATTAGTCGAAGAAGTTCTCCGCAGGGTTCGGTCTGCTGAACTTGTAGAATACGGGGAGGAAAAACTTCCAGGCGGACCCGACGTAAAGACCTCGGATACCATTATACTTGTGGAGGGAAGGGCAGACGTCTTAAACTTACTGAGGTACGGCTACAAGAACGTGTTAGCACTGGGAGGCGCCACTATTCCCCCAAGTTTAAGGGAACTCCTTTCAAACAAGAAAGTTATCTTGTTCGTCGACGGGGATAGGGGCGGCGAGCTGATAGCGAGGAACGTAGTGAATTCTCTCAAGGTCGACTATATAGCCAGGGCTCCGCAGGGCAGAGAAGTCGAGGAGCTCACCGCAAAAGAAATTGCAAGGTCCCTACAGAATGCTGTACCAGTTAAAGATTTCCTTGAAGAGCTTGAGAAAGAAAAGAAACTGCAGAAAGAGAGGGAGACAAAAGCCGAGGTTATTGTCCCACCCACGAAGCTTATTAAATCCATCAAGAAAAATCCCGATATGGCTCAAGAAGTAGTTGTCCCCCTCGAGGTTTACCAGAAGATGGACGAATTAAAGGGAACCCTGGAAGCCATAATCTATGACGACAACTGGCAGATGCTTGAGAGGGTTCCTGTGAGGGATCTTGTTAACAAGCTAAAAGAGGTAGATAAAGCTGTACACGTCGTGCTGGACGGGATCATAACTCAACGCTTGGTAGACATCGCGTACACAAAGGGAGTGAAGACACTTATTGGTGTACGTATAGGGGAAATCATTAGGAAGCCGGACAACACAGTTCTCGCCACCTTCTCGACCGTCAAGCCGGAAAGCTCACCTGAAACATCTGTCCAGCAAGAAAACGCTAATTCAAACACGGAAAACCAAGAGACAGTGCATCAAGAAAACCAGCCAAGCGCCCAGGCACAGCAGTGACAAATAATTAAAGACTGCCACTGCAAATAGATCTCAGCAATGAAGACACTGACCTGATCGGATGCTGTGAAGACATCGCACCTCCACTGAGCAACGTATAGGCGCCAAGTTTATAAAGGGTTCAAATTGTAAGTTTCTGAGGTGTGTCTATGCCTAGGGTAGTCACGTGCACATTTTGCGGACAGCCAATAAAGCCGGGCCAAGGAATAATGTACGTAAGGCTAGACGGCACAGTTGAGCGCTACTGTTCCTCCAAGTGCTTCAAGAGCGCGGTCAAGTACCATAGGAACCCTAGACGCCTAGCCTGGGTACGAAAAGCAAAGGCACAGGCATAGAACTTTCATCTTGTAGCTCCAATAGATGTAATTTTGTTACACATCTCTGTTTCTATACCTAGTTTCCACCTTGTGTCAATCGTAGACCCGTGGCACAATAATAGTTATAAACGTCTGCACCGAAACTCGCACAGGGAAAGTTATGTCTAGCGAGACTGGCATCCAAAATTCAGAGGCAAAATCCGAACAACAGTCTCAAACCTTTATTCGGTCGCCGATCGTGGTTGTTCTAGGACACGTTGACGCCGGGAAAACTACTCTCTTAGACAAGATAAGGGGGACAGCTGTGGCAAAGCGTGAGCCCGGGACAATGACACAGCATATTGGAGCATCTTTTCTGCCATGGAAGGCGCTGGAAAGTATTTGTGGAGACCTGCTAAACAGGATCAAGGCAGAGATCATTATTCCTGGCTTCTTAGTGATAGATACGCCTGGGCACGAGGCATTTTCGAACCTTAGGAAACGCGGGGGCAGCATTGCGGACATAGCGATTCTGGTTGTTGACGTGCAACGTGGCCTAGAGCAACAGACATTCGAAGCAATAGATATTCTGCGTGAACGGAAAGTCCCATTCGTTGTAGCAGTCAACAAGATTGACAGGATCCCTGGCTGGAAAAGTTTTCCGGATAAACCCTTCATAGAGTCTTTCCAGAAACAGGAGCCTTCTGTACAGTTTAGGGTGGAGGAATTTCTAAGCTACATTATACAGCAGTTTAATTCCCTTGGCTTCCGCGCAGACAGATATGACCGTGTCCGCGACTTTACAAAGGTTCTCGCACTAGTGCCTCTCAGCGCCCTGACTGGGGAAGGCGTCCCTGACTTGATGCTTGTCTTAGCCGGGCTCGCCCAGAGATACTTGAAAAAGAGACTCGAGACAAAGATTAGTCCAGGCAGGGGCGTACTGCTCGAGCTAAAGGAAGAAGTCGGGCTAGGCACCACCGCAACACTGATTCTATATGACGGAGTTATAAAGCGCGGAGACCTAGTTGTAACTGGCGGCCTAAATGGTCCAATAGTTACAAGGGTGAGATCCCTTTTAATGCCTAAGCCACTGGACGAAATGCGGTCGCCAGAAGACAAGTTCCAAGAAGTAAAAGAGGTTGTAGCCGCCGCCGGCGTCAAACTTGTAGCCGAGGGGCTTGAAGAAGCAATAGCAGGCGCACCTCTCTACGTTGTCACAAACGAGTCTGAGATCGAGAAATTCAGCAAACACGTAGAAGAAGAAATAAAAGGAGTAAAGTTCGAAAAAGACGTTGTAGGCGTTGTTGTAAAGGCTGACACGCTGGGGACCCTGGAGGCACTAATTGGATTCTTGAAGAAGAACAATATACCGATACGTGTAGCAGACATTGGCCCCGTCGCTCGCCGCGACTTGGTGCACGCATTAATGGTCAAGGAAAAAGACCCGCTCTATGCCGCAATTCTCGCCTTCAACGTGAAGATTCTTCCCGAAGCCAAAGAAGAGGCCACAATGAACGGTATACCAATCTTTTGGGGAAACATAATGTATAGACTGGTAGAAGATTTCCAGGCATGGCACCAGGCCCAGAGAGAACAAGCCATAAAAGCCGCGTTCCAGAAACTAACGCCTCCAGCTGTTGTACAGATACTGCCGGGCTACGTTTTTAGGAGAAGAGACCCCATAATAGTAGGGGTTAAAGTAATTACTGGGCGTATCCGTAGCGGCGTCCCTCTTATAACTAAAACAGGCAAGGAGATAGGAGAGATAATGCAGATCCGTGAACATGAAAACGTGCTAGAATACGCCTCTGAGGGGGCAGAGGTAGCCATCTCGATCAGGAGCAAAGCGATGGTTGGGAGACAAGTCAACGAGGGAGACTATCTCTACTCGGATATACCTCTGGATCAGATAAACACCTTGTTGGAAAAATATGACAAGTATCTTACAGAAAACGAGAGAAACTATTTAAAGAAACTGTTAAGATTTAAAATGGGGCTTAGTAGCTCAATAGAGTACCCCTAACGTTCCAAAAGCGATGATGAAAAAACGCCTTCCGACACTAAATGAGGAGCAGGAGTACCCCTGAGTAAAAAATTTTTCTCAAACACCGAAATATTCCTCGAGGTTTATCTGTTCAGCTTCTTCTAGTCTTTCCCCCTCCACCTCTTCCTGGCTCTCTACTGGGCTCTTCAGTTGCTGCTTTATTGCCTTTACGAGTGCCGGCCCAAAGCCCGGTATACGCAACAGCTCCTTCTCGTCTGCAACCGCTAGGTCATATATCGACCTATACCCGTGCTCGTACAGCTTCCTGGCCCTTACCCTGCCTATGCCCTTCAGCGCCACGAGTTCTAGCAGTTCCTCTTTTACTCCGTGGGCTATTCTCTTGCTTAAAACGCTTAGTTTCACCGAGTGCTCATGGAAGCCTAGAATCTCCGCTATCTGGGAAAGAGAAAAAGATATCCATTCGGCTGTCTGCGTCAATGAGTATATGTCTCCTGGGCCCACGTCATACTTCTCTACGATGCTGTCTTCTGGAACCTCATTTATCCAGTCCTCGAGCAAGAGGGCTGTCTTGAGGTATGAAAGGAAGAACTCATACTCTATCTCGTCCTGAGGAACCTGGTATGGAATCTCTCTTCCTCTATCCTCAAGGACTTCTTCTAGATACTCATAGTCACCTCGCCTTACACCTATAGTCGTCATGTCCGGAGTTTTAGATACAAGGAAGAGGTATCCCAACACTTCCAGGCTTTCATGCTCTTTGAAGAGTCTTATACCTTCGAGGGCTGTATCCGGATCAATGTATAGCTCGGCAATCCTTTTCCCTAGAAAAGTAGGATTAAGGACTCCGTTCTTTTCCTCTATAAGTCCACCGGCGATAAGTTTCTCTAGGTTTTTCCTTGCAAGCGGGAGGATGCCAAATGTTCCGTATCTCTGTGCGAAAAATGTTCTGCCTAGAAATTTCTCTAGCTTATCCATGCTTCTTATTTTCTCATCAGTGGAGATAACCGCTAGTAGCTGAGACCTTAAGACGGGCTCGGAACCCAGCTGTGACTGTAGGCTCTCTGGCTCAGCATAGATATACTTCTTGAACAAGTATTCTACCTCCTCGAAGCTCCTCGCTATAAGTATGGCTTCACCCTCTTTGTCGAACTTTGGTCTACCAGCCCTGCCAGCCATCTGCTTATACTCCATAACTGGGATACTCTCTTGGTAGCCAAGCTCAACATTGTATCTCCTGTAATCGGTGATGACAACTCTTCTCGCCGGTAGATTCACGCCTGCCGCAAGGGTGGGAGTTGCAACAACTGCCTTTATGTGGCCAGCCCTAAAGAGATCCTCAACTATTTCACGCGCGTCACCCGATAAACCCGCGTGGTGGAAAGCGACACCCCTGAGCAACAACTCTGCGAGCTCATGTGTAAGTTTATCGGCATGTAGCGACACTAGCTTTCTTGACGCTTCTTGAAGGACCCTTTTAGATCCTTCCGCTACAAATTTTCTCGATATATTTGCAACTTTTTTCGCCTCTGCAACTGCCGCCCTCCTTGTCGGAGAAAAAATCAAGACTTGTCCAGACTCTCTCAATGTGTCATATGTGAGACTGAGGACACTGTTTCCCAGGCTGTCTATCCTCCGCGTAGAGCCGTCAGCGAAAAAAATGTTTTCGTCGTAGTATACACCTTCTCTCAGAACAACAGGCCGCCAGTCTACTTTCACAGGTTTGGCATGGAGCCATCTAGCTACGTCTTCTAGGTTTCCAATTGTCGCGCTAAGCCCCAGAAGTTGCGGGGTATCTTCAGACATGAGTATACGTGTCAGCAACACTTCTAGCGTTGCTCCACGCTTCTCTGTTCCCAATAGGTGTATCTCGTCGGCAACTATAAGCGTTAGGCTGGGAAACCATGGAGCACTGTGACGCATGAGACTGTCGGCTTTTTCGTTAGTGGTAACGATAACGTCGTACTTGCCCAGTGCTGGATCGGCAGAGTCGTAATCCCCCGTGCTAAGAACGGTCTTGTACCCGAAGGCTCCAAAAAACTTTTTGAATTCTTTGTATTTTTCGGACGCCAAAGCCCTCAGGGGAACCAGGTATAGAACCTTTCCTCCTTCCTCCAGGTGCTTCAATGCAGCCAGCCCAGCCACGAGTGTTTTGCCAGAGGCCGTCGGCGCGCTTAGAACGATATTTTCGCCGTCTAGAACACCATTTTTTATAGCTAGTAGCTGTGTGGGGTAGAGGGACTTTACGCCCTCCTCTTCCAGCTTGCTAATAATCTCTTGGGAAAAATATTTCGACAAAACCTGACGTGCAGGCGTATACTCCATGAATACCACAGATCCCGCTAGAGAGACACGACAGTTATATAGCCCTGTTTAGGCATCATTATCTCTCCGTTTTCTAGCAACTTGTCTACTGTCTTCCTCACAAAACTCTCCTCTATGCCCTTCTCACTAGCGGCTACAATAACGTCTTCAATACTCACGGGTTCACCATTGTTTTCTCTGACGAGGCTCTTAATTATATCTATTATTGCAAGCATCTTTTCGCGCTGGGACTTTGGCTGTCCAGTCATAATTGTGTCGATGTCTATTGTCTTTGTCTGAGTATCGATGCCCACGTTTCTCAAAAAGTATTCCATGAGACTAATGGCTACCTCGGCATCCTTTGCAGTAACAACCTCCCTTAAATGCATCCTGGCATGTGCCTCGGACAGCCTGATGAGTGCCTCTAGCTGGCGCGGCGTGATAGCGATTGGAGAATTTGGGTCCTCACTTTTAGACCTCATGTTCACATAGTACTCGACAATCTTGTTCTTTGCTTCAGGGGAGAGCTTTGGTCTTACATGTTTCCTTGCATAGGCTATATACTTCTTCAGAAGCTGTGCATTGAGAACATTTTCCAGCGTTGCTGGATATGTTTCTCCGTGGAAATCCACTACGTATTGGGCCAGTTCCTTGTCTCGGTCGGCGTTAGGAATATCACGTATGACAAATATAAGGTCAAACCTCGAGAGTATAGTTACTGGTAGATCAATGTTCTCAGAAATGTTTCTACCTGCAATATATCTACCAAACACAGGGTTCGCGGCTGCAAGTATAGATGTACGTGCATTTAGCGTAGCGACTATTCCAGCTTTAGCTATGCTCACCGTTTGTTGCTCCATTGCTTCATGTATGCTCACCCTGTCCTTGGTCTCCATCTTGTCGAACTCGTCTATACACGCGATACCGCCATCGGCCAAGACGAGAGCTCCAGCCTCAAGATAGAACTCGCCGCTACTCTTCTCTTTGACAACCGCAGCCGTCAAACCAGCCGCGGATGCGCCCTTTCCAGATGTGTAGAGCCCCCTAGGGGCTATCGTCGAAACATACCTCAGCAACTGGCTTTTAGCGGTGCCCGGGTCACCAATCAAGAGTATATGTATGTCGCCTCTGACCCTTATCCCGTCGGGATGAACCTTCGGGACTCCTCCAAACAGGAGAAGCGCTATTGCAGTCTTTATCTCCCTATAGCCATATATAGAGGGTGCAATAGAATTGACAATTATGTCCTCCAGGTCGCTTCTCCTGCTAAGCTCTAGAATTGCTTTTTCGTCTTCAGGCGTTATCTCTACGTCTAGGTTCTCCTTTGCACGTATATCTATATAGTTGGCCTCGATATACATGTGGAAAATTGGCGGGGCATTTCTCACTAGCTTCTTGTCCTCCTCCATCTTTAGGAAGCCAATAACAGTCGCCCTGTCGCCCGGCCTCACTAGGTCCACTAGGTCTTCCTTTACTAGAACCTCTATTGAGCGGGGGAGCTGTCCCGGAGGTAGTTCCTCGGGCTTCTCCTGCAGTACAAATTTCTGCAAATCAATGAACTTGCTCTTCTCCGGTAAAAGGACAAAGCCCGCAGACTTTTGTCCATTCTCAGAACATACTGGGCAAACAGTTGGTTTGACGAGGCCCTCCCCCTCCTGCGGAACACGTATCTCGGTTCCGCATGTTTTACATTTAAAAACCCCCTCGATAAGTTCCTGTTTTACAGGAGAAATCTTTGTTACTATCCCCTCAATAGCTATTAGCTTGCCTAGGTGCCGCGCCCTCACGTCCCGTATCTTGACATGAACATTCTCAGGAAGCTTTGAGAGCCTCGCGTGGACTGTCTCTACCTCTTTCGCGTACTCTGGAACCTCTATTTCTAGAACCTCGCGGACAGCTTTTGAAGCGGCCTCAATAAACTCGTGGGGCTTTTCTAATAGATAATCAGCTAATTCCTTGTCAAACGACAATAGATCCTCAAAATCAATAACAAGTGAAATACTACGCTCTATACTCATCCGGCGGATAGCTTCCCTGTACTTTTCCCTGCCATTAACCGTGAAACCTTTAAGGAACTCTGTTATCCTCTCAACGAGTGGAAGACTTTGGACAACTACTTGGCTAGACATGTTGATCCTCCATTACGAACATTTTCATCGACTGGGTCCACTCATTTATAGACTTGCATAGAGACGTGTAGAGTATCTGCTCCTCTTTCGTCATGGACTCCATAAACTCTCTGCTTATCTCTGGATGCGAAGCAGCAAGTCTAACTATTTTTGTGAGCCGTAGCCTCAAGAGATCAAGAAACGCGATGCGTGTCTTTTCCAGCATGCCCTGGGCGGCCGTGTCTCCCGAAGCCGCCTTTCTTTTTAGCAGATAAAAGTAGATTTTAAGCTTCAGGTAAAAATTGTCGTCTAGAGAAGAGAGGCCCTCAGACTTTTCCTCGATCCAGGTCTGCTTACGCACTGCTGAGAGGTCGAGTAGCTTCCCCTCGTCATATTTTACACTGCCCTTTGCCTCGAGCTCCTTAGCAATGATGAACGGCAATTTGACTTTTGTCCCCTTTTGGAGCTGTATTTGTAGTCCGCCTGGAAGCACAACTACGTCGTTTTGTACTACTTCGACATCTACCTCTGCATCGTAGTAGAGCAGGGTGCCCGCCAGTTTATCTATCATCATTTAGTATTAGGCAATTGTGTTTCTTTGAGGTTTTCTACTAGATAACAGTGAAAGTAAAAACGTAATACAAAGATAAGACAAAAGACATTCTAACGCGTACTAATCTTTCTTGCTTCTCTCTCGGTCTCCCTAAGCAACACAATGTCGCCAATCCTGACTGGGCCCCTGACGTTTCTTGTTAGTATCCTGCCCTTGTCTCTGCCCTCTAGTACTCTGACTCTTACCTGCGTGACTTCTCCAGTGATCCCAGTCCTGCCTATAATCTGTACTACTTCTGCTGGGAAGGCGTCGCTAAATTTATCCGCCGGTTGAGAGCCATGCGTACTCATATGAATTCACCAATAAACAACAAAATAAAAAGTTTTTGATTGAAGGTATTCTTTTCCTAAGATCTACTGTTTTATCTTTAGTGTTGATAGCTCCTTTATGATCTCGTTTACTAGACTTGCTGCTTCTCCTGGCTCAATTATGGCCGCAGCGGCGGCGGCAACGTTTATTCCGGCTGCCTTTCCTAGCCTTTCCTTGCTTGGGACATAGATGTAGGGAACCTTTTTCTCCTCGCACAGTAGGGGCAGGTGGGCAACAACCTCTGGCGGGTCAACGTCAGTAGCTATTAGGACGAGCTGTGCTTGTCCCCTCTCGACTGCTTTTGTTGTTTCATTTGTTCCTTTCTTTATTTTTCCTTTTTCCCTTGCCACTTGGAGTGCTTGGTAGGCTTTTTCGGCAAGCTCTGGAGGCACTTCAAACTTTACATAAAACGGTTTTTTCGACATATCGCTCACTCCTCGCTCATCCACCGTGTTGTCAATTAACCAGCTTAAATATTTTTTGATTCTATATTTGCACAGTGTCGTCCACGGTCTTCAGAGAAGATATCATAGCATATCTTGCCAGGTATCTTGGCAGAAAATATGCTGAGAAGCTACTTAAAAGTGTAACTATGCCTGGCACCCGCTATTTTTTCAGGGTCAACACACTGAAGATTAAGCCAGAAGACCTGTTGCATGAGCTACGTAGTCAGGGTGTAAATGTGTATCAGCATGCACATGTTCCAGAGGCGCTCTTTGTGCCCGTGGAGGGCCCTTTCGAGATAAGAAGACTAGACAAGGTTGTATATGTGGATAAACACACTGCAGAAAGCGTTTACGTGGGCGCCAACGTTTTTGCTCCAGGGGTCTACAAGGTAGAGAATGCTGAAAAGGGGGACTACGTATCGGTTATTTCTCCTAACGGTATACTTGTAGCAGAGGGAATACTCGAGATGGAGCCCGACGAGATTTTTTCGAAGAGAAGGGGGCTGGCCGTACGAGTGACAAGGTCTGTATACAAGGCCCAGTCGTTCCGAGATACTTCATATTTCCATGCTGGATATATCTATCACCAGTCGCTGCCCAGCATGGTCGCTGTGAGGCTACTTGACCCTAAGCCAGGAGAAACAATTCTGGACATGTGCAGTAGCCCGGGAGGAAAGTCTACCCATGCAGCCCAATTAATGGAAAACACTGGAGAAATAATTGCCGTCGATCGCTCGAAGTCCAAGGTAGATACAGTCCTGGAGAATGCGAAGAGGCTTGGGATAAACATTATCAAGGGCGTAGTATATGACAGCAGATATATCTCTGAGGTTCTTGGGAAGGAGAGTGTAGACGCCGTGATACTTGACCCTCCTTGTAGTGCTCTTGGCGTGAGACCTAAACTCTACTATGACCGTTCCTACCAGGACATAGTCAAGCTTGCAAACTACCAGAGACAGTTTATAAAAGAAGCAGTCAATGTTCTACGTAGAGGCGGAAAACTACTCTATACCACTTGTACTTTTTCTCCACTGGAAAACGAGCTCAACGTCGTCCATGCTTTCAGCGATTTCGGGCTCAAGCCCGTCCCAATCTCTTTTCCAAGCATCAAGACACCACTCCTAGGTATCCCGGGTCTCCAGTTTGATCCCCATCTCCACGATACACCTGGATTCTTCATAAGCATCTTAGTAAAAAAGTGACACCCCTCATGCCAAATACATGCTAAAAAGCTTAAATAAGTGGCTTGACGTTCTTAGAGACAGGTGAAATAAATGTTCCCAGCCGCACCTATGGCTGGATACGATAGAGCTATAACAATTTTCAGCCCTGAAGGCAGACTCTACCAAGTTGAATATGCATTTGAAGCCGTCAAGAGGGGAATGACTGCGCTTGGAGTAAAAGCCGTAGACGGCGTCGTCCTAGCAGTCGAGAAGAGAAGCTCCTCCCCATTGATCGAGGGCACCGAGAAAATTAAGAAAATAGACACCCATGTAGGAGTAGCATTTGCAGGACTCTTTGGCGATGCACGCGTCTTGATCGACCAGGCTAGGATATACGCACAGTCTCACAGGCTCGTTTATGGGGAGCCAATACCCATCGAGCTACTCGTAAAGAGGATATGCGACATAAAGCAGGTCTACACCCAGCACGGCGGAGTTAGACCGTTCGGTGTAGCATTCCTATTCGCAGGCGTCGATAGGGCTGGACCACACCTCGTACAGACGGACCCTGGAGGCACTTACCTGAGGTGCAAGGCGAGGGCAATCGGTATAGGTGCCCAGAAAGCAACAGACCTATTTATGAAGGAGTACCGCGAAGACATCAAGGTCGACGAGGCACTTATACTGGCTCTAAAGGCCCTAAGAGACTCTATGGAGGAGGGATTTTCTCCAGAAAACATAGAGCTTGCCAAGATAGATGTATACAGCAAGGAATTCAAAATACTCAGCGTTAACGAAGTCGCCGAGCTAATGAAAAAGCTCTAAGTTTT
>WYEB01000199.1_pt1 | contig 23096 bp, 16 predicted proteins | sample 6343061 | NCBI WGS metagenome assembly WYEB01 (sample SAMN13812332, study PRJNA600296) | hot springs metagenome | biome: ENVO:00000051; feature: ENVO:00002007; isolation source: sediment sample from Evening Primrose shelf | place: USA: Yellowstone National Park, Evening Primrose Hot Spring ... | reverse complement strand
CTATGATTCCTTCACCGTGTATAAGCATAAGGCTAGTACCCACGTTAAGCTACCCACACTTGAACAACTGCGCCTAATATGGGCCAGGCTACCGAGTGTTGAAGCCAGGTTCTACTTCACGGTGCTGGCTGAGTGTGGTTTACGACCATCGGAGCCATTCCTAGTTAGCATCGATGACCTAGACCTTGAGCACGGCATGATACGCATTGGTAAGGTGACTGAGACTAAGCGCTCCTTCGTAGCCTTCCTAAGGCCTGAGGTCGTGGATTGGGTTAGGGGGTCTTACCTACCAGCCAGGGAGGCATTAATCAAGGCTAAGCTTAATATTGTGAGGGCAGATTACCTAGGCGTTAATGCTAATGCTGAGGGTTGGGCTAGGAGGCTAATACCATTCGACCGTGGTAGGCTTAGGAGGGAGATTAAGGACACTGCCAAACAGGTTCTCGGCAGAGAGCTTGAGCTCTACGAGCTCAGAAAGTTCTTCGCCACGTGGATGGTTACACAGGGTGTCCCTGAGAGCATTGTGAATACTCTACAAGGCAGGGCACCACCAAGCGAATTCCGCATTCTGGTTGAGCACTACTGGAGCCCTAGGCATGAGGAACTTAGGCAATGGTACCTTAAGTATGCGCCTAGGGTTTGTTGTGATTAATTTCTCTTCTTTATCCCCTCTCCTCTTTTTCACCTTCTCCTTCGTTGTTGTAACCAGCGTTGTAGCCAGCCAATACCAATTATAATAAGTATTAAAACTGTTGTTGTGCAACAAGCGTAAATTGCCGTAACTCCATTATAACTATGTACGTGTTTAAAAAGTTGTTGTCCGTAAAGATAATGAAAGAGTATTTGATGCATGAGACCTACATGAAGTAATTCAATGAATGTGAATGTGAGGAGCATGTATATTATGCCTATGTACATGACGTATGCGAGGTGGTAGGACCTTACTTCGTAAAACCCACGCTCTACCTCCTTTAATTCTGCATCAAGTATGTCCCTTGCGCCTCCTGTGTTGTAGGGTACTGTGTACCCCATCAAGCATTCGTGTTCTATTGCCTCTATGCATGCTGATCTCTCTATTTGGAAGTGCCTCACCTTGTATGATAGGTGCATCATTGTGAGTGTGAACCAGGCGAGTGCGGTGAACAGGATTGCTCTAATTACGTGCTCACTGCTCGGTATGTAGTGAAGCGCAAGCGTCAGGATTACGCCTACGGCAGTCATTGTACCAAACGGTAACTGCCAAAGCATGGCATCATAACGCCTCCAATCCTCAGCCAACCTCTCATAAAGCCTCCAAACACCATCAGCACACTGACACTGAACCCCCACACACTTAAGTGGGATCCCTCGCCTACACCTCTCCACTAACTCATCACGTCGTCCCTGAGCCATTGAAAAACACATAAACAATCAATTAAAAGCATTGCTACAACACCACCACAAAATAGGTATCTAAAACAATGCGCCTATAGTTTATTGTTGATTTTTGATGTTGCGCAGTGCTTAATGAGCCCATGATAATGCATCAATGAGTTGGTTTAACATTGTTAGTTAACCTGAGTCCAGCCAGCTCACTGCGTTATATTCAAAGGCTCCACTGTAGCCTTCACAATATGGGCCCTCAGAAGGGGCTGGCCAGCCATACAGCAATGCCTTAAGCAGGCTTATGCATAAGGGGGTTTGGAGGAGGATTATTAGGTGGTATTATGGGCATGGGGGTAGGCAATTGAACTGGAGGAGCATTGGGAGTGACTGGGGTGTTCTTGCTGTCTCCCTACTCGCCGTACTGTTCATATACCTTATCCTATACTGTGCTTCACTAGTCATCTTGAAGCCTATTATTGGATATTGGAGTAATGTGACGGCTGTTGCGTTTAGGCCCATCGTTAACTCAGCAATGCTGATCATCTACCTGACATCACCGTTCAATGCCTACGAGGCGTTAATGCTACACGTGGGCATTTTCCAATACTTTGCACTTAGCGTCTGTTTACCGACGGTAATCCTTGCATTAGTCCTGATGCTTGTGCCGGTATTGTGCCAAGTAGGCATAGTAGACTGTGAGACTGTGGGTAGGTGGTTTTTAATCCACTCCTTCGCCCTAGCCCTAGCCACGTCATACATCACGTCACTCATTATTTGGCTAACGTTGGGTAAGCCAAGCATTGGTACATCAATATACATGGAATTCACACTAGCATCAGCAATATACGTAACACTATATTCAACAGCAGCATTATTAAAGCGGCTATTGAAACAGCCAAGGTCTTTAAGGCACCCCCTCATGAGGTTCGTTACACTTATAGTGCTCTCATTACTGGTGGTTATCATAGTCAGCGTAGTCTACTTAACACTTAACCTCTTACCACCAACACCACTACACCTAATAGGTTTAGTACTCACGGTAATAATATTAGCGGGGTACCTGACTAGGCATATTGGTCAAGCGCGTCTTGTATTTTGGATAGTTAGCGTCCTTTTCGTAATCGGGCTCGACATTTACCTATACATTTATTATCCTAAGGAGATTGGGCCTGAGATATTCACCGGCGTCTTGATTGCTGTCGTTACCATAGCGCCTTTCCTCTATAGGAGGATTGTGGATGTCCCAATCCTGATGATTGAGGTTCCTAGGGAGGATGTGATTAGGAGGCCCATACTCGCTACGCTAGATCTACCACAGGCATGCAAATGCTCGGTGCAGCAGCAATCACAACAGTCGCAACAAATGTTCTTCTTGTGTATCTGTCAATGCCCCACGTCTCAGCAGCCAGCGATAATATGCAATTGCCCGCACAAATTAATTATTCAACAACCTCAACAGCAAGCGCAACAGGAGGTTGGTTACCTGAGACTTAGGGTCAGGAACTTGGGTCTAGCCGCAGCTAGAGACTGTGTTTTCCAGGTTAGGATTGTTGAGTGGCCATGCCTAGCTGGCTATCACGCACCGAGTGATGAGTATGTGGATTGGCAGGACGTCACGTGGGCTGATGGATTGCCAAGGATTATGATTAGGCCGAATGATGTTAGGTACGCGAACATAGCCATAATGCCATTAGATGCGAATAAGCAGGCATGCTTACCCATACTGTGGCGCTGCGATGATAAGGTTAATCCGTATGGACCATTAATTGCCTGGATTGCAAAACGTGACATCTTTGACCCTAGGTTGGGATGTGCAGCTAGGCTTCAGGATGGTTTAGTGCCTGGTGAATACAGGATTAATGCCCAGGTCACATGCAGGAATGGGCAGACAAGAGAATCCATGAGGTTAATAATATCCCAGGACTGGAATGCTACAGACATCACGACGGCTTAACAATAGGCAAATGTTTTAATGGCTCAAACGCTTAAACGTAGAATACTAAAGGGATGCTGGTACTTGACGTACAGTTACTTTGTTTTAACCCTACCAATAAGCTAACCATTAATGTTCATTTAAACATTTATGCCTCCTAATGATATTGAAGGTATGGTTCGTACTTCGAAGGTCCATCTATCATCCGTTAGAACTAACGTAACTTGTCTTAGATAAAATCTGCTACATCATCCTTATGCGGTGATTTTCAAAAAGGGATTTAGGCTTAGTTTTTAAATTTGAGGAATGCTCCATGCTTTTAATCCTTTTAAATGATCATGTGGGTGTAGCTGTGAACACCTTATTTACCACTTCTATTAGCCTATTATTTATGTACCTCTGATGGCCAGCTATCATGCTAATCCTACCTTCGTTATTGCCCGCTATCAGTACGAATAGGTCATCGTACGTTAATTTTACGGGTCTTACATTAAAGGCTACCCTAACACCATCTATCATGTTTAGCCTTGTTAAGGCATTGTAGGCGGGCCCAGCGTTAACGTCATGTGTGAATAGGAGCATTACCTCACAATTAGGCATCTGCCTCCTTGACTGCTGCTGAGCACAGTACTCCTTCAATACTGTACCATAGAGTCTTTTGAACTCATTAATGTACTTCTGTGGATTATCAACATCACTCAACCTGAAGACCACGGCTTTAAACTCGCCATTATCAGGGGTGGTGACGTAGGCACCCTCAAAACCAACCCTAAGAACTTTACTAGAAACTATGTTGATACTTCTCACATTACTATAATACTTCTCCAATAATCCAGCGGCGGCGTTAGCCAGGTATTCACCCTTAGCGACCGTTCTCTTTCCGGCATATATTTCGTAGATTGAGTATTGATCAAGTAAATTCCTGAACACGTTAACTACGCTATCTGTAGTTATATCGCTGCTACTTACTGCGTATTTAATTACCTCATTCAATATCCCAAAGGTTATTGAAGCCGGCGTGTTTACTAGGTATTCTCTGATTAACTTCCTGACTTGGGTAGATCTAAGGATTCCTATTACAACGTTTGGATTATTTAATGGTATTACCTTATTATTCATCAATTCCATTATTATCCTCTCTGCGTAATCCAGCAAGGACTCCTCACTGAACCTAATAGGTATTGAACCATCATTATTAACGGAGAGCATTCTGCCAAGTGTTGGATGTTCACCGGATTCTAGGAGTTTCCTCATGTTTATGCTTGGATAATATATTTCCTGTATTAGAAAGACTAGGGTAAATCTGCCAGGCAGATCTTCAAGAACACCAGGCCTTAAGGCATTTAGCGTCACGTATATCCAATCATATAAGACCTGTGGATCCGGTTTTTCTATAGAGGTTCCTGTTGACCGTTCAAACTCATCAATCACAAGAAAGATCCTTTTGTTATTATAACCAGCAAGATCACGATAGAATTGCCTTAACGCTTTAACAGGGTCTCCGATGCTAATGTAATTCTTGAAATTACTACATACAGTATTTAATGTACTTAAATTTGTAGTTAAGTAAATGCCGTCGCTATTATTCACAAATCCTAGTTGTACACCTCCACATACCATGCGTATTATATCAGCGGGTTCCACCTTGAGGGAGTAAGGTTCCCCAGCAGACTCTAAGCGGGATCTAACCCCCCTTGCATTAATGTACACCGCATCAAAGGTGCCAACCCTTTTAGCCTCATGGTATATTCCATACCCGAAACCATACGTTTTACCATATCCATACAGTGCCTTAACAAGAACAAAACCAATATTTGGATTACTCATTATCTGGTTAAAATATTCCGGCCTTGCCAGTATTACAGGCCCATTAGGGTTAGCTTGCTTAGGTGCATCCTCCGTCCACTTTCTTACATAGTTCTCAACCGTGGTTATTATGCTAGTGCCTATCATTACCTCACCCACTATTGCATTCCAACTGCTGGTATTTAAACCTTTCTCTTTCATCAAATATTAATATACATCATTATCTATCATAGCATAACATCCTCTTCTTATCTCACAAAAAAGTAACCAATTAATACCATCCTATTTCATAGAAAACCTTATAAATAACCTGCTCTTAGTGAATTAATGATGAATAACGCATATGGTGAAGGGAAAGGGCTAGTAGAAATAGATGAGCTAATCAAAGGAGTAAAATTATTAAGAGAATTCATCAGCGGAATAACGGTTCCTAAAAAATATAAAGAAGAATACACCTTGCAACAAATAGTTAAGTTAATTAATGACGGTAGTGATTTTTGGATTTACGCAAGTATTGATGTCTTAAGTGATAGTAATGTCATTGATAAATGGAGTGAGTATAGGGATCGTTTTGTATCATGGTTAAATGAATTCCTTGATAAGTACAATATTGAAGCCGTAATCGATGGCTTACCTAATGATTATAAGGCTAGAGTTGCTATGCTAACAATTATGCTATTGGCTAGAGACTTGGTAGAAACACGTTATTACGCATTAAGTAGTGAGGTCAGGCAAGTAATAGATGGCCATGCTGTTACTTGGAGCGGTATATCAATAAGCCTTTACGATTTAACTAGGTACATCTACCCAACAACACTTTGGATATCCTATATTGCTGAGGGTACCGAACCTATACGAATTGCAGCTATGTTTTCAAAAACCATAAGGGATCTATATGTTACCACAAAGAAGACTGGAAAAGATGGAGGATCTACTTATAGGATATATAAACTCATATACTTGCCCCTCATCATTACTGGACTCATAGGTGAAGATGTACTTTATAAACTCATTGGATTAGCGGACCCAGAACTACTAAAGAGAGGTCAGAAGAACAGATTCTTCACAACAGGACTTGGGCAGGCATTCCTAAAAATTTCAACATTCGCCTTCCGTTACTCACTAAGTACTGCTTACTATAGGACTGCGATAGCTGCATTGGCAGCAATATCTCACGCTCATTATTCCGTACTTACCACTATAATAAATCAGATACTCAGTACTGATGTTCGTGGTAATGTTGATTTCATGCAAAGTGAATATATGAAGTATTCCCAGTACGCTGATGCATTCCCTAATGTATATAGGCAGGCTTACACTCATGATAATGCACTGAGAGACCTATTCGCAATGATTCTAACATTAATTAACCTGCGTAACGAGATAAATGAATTAGCGGCAAGGGGGCTGAATCCCCAAATTATTAACCAGGCGTTAGGCACATTGATGGGAAAATACCCCTTCCTAGTTAGTGGATCAGTCGATGAACTAATAAGAGATGTGATAAAGGTTACTTGGTTTACAAGCGGAAGGGTGACCTAGTTATGTCAGTGAAGTTAATCATCAGCATTTGCAAATTTTACTCACTAAGCTCCCTGCAATATTTAGCAGCTTCTCCTTGAATGGATTATTGGTAACTAAGTCTTCAACCCTCTTGATGATTGCATCAACGGTTTCCTTGCTGATGCTTTCATCCGACCTCAATGAGCTTATCGGTACGGGTCTATCCGTGCCATCATACATCCTTATTAATTCGTCAGCCTGCTCCTCAGGCAATTCATAGAATATGCGCCTAAGTGCGTATCTGCCTATTTTCGCCTCATCAAGTCCGTAGAAGAATTTTCCAATCCTTTCCTCAATCACTGGTATTGCCCTGAAGATTACTGCCCTACCCTTGGCGTTAAGTGGCCCTAGCCTACTGTAGCCACTGTTCTTAACCACCCTGAGACTTGGTATGTCTGAGACTGCGCGGTAAATGAGCCTTAACGCCTCGGCATAGAGGTACTCATCACTTAGGTATAGTCCCTGTTGAACATTTGTTAATGTGCAGTGCCAGCACCCATACCTAACGCCCAGATTCCCGTTAAATAGGTATAGGTCAATCAACGGTTTAACGTTGAAGTGTTTCTGAGCCTTTAAAAATGCCCACACCTCCTCAGTGCTCCAGAACCTGATTGGAGCCACCTTAGGTATGTCATTGTCAATGGTGAAGTACGCCCCTAGGCATGAGCCCTGAGCCATGCATGTGCCAAACCTAACGCGCATTGACTTAGCCCTCGCGGCGCTCTCCTCATCCCTAGACCCTACAATAAGGATGTAATCACGGTACTTACGTAACCTCTCCTTAGTAGGCTCTATTTTAAGAAGCTCAACACACCACCTGAAGACGAATGTTGGCGCTGGGTAGCCCCTAACGAAGACTCTCCAGTAAAACGTACTAGTGGGATCAGGTGAAGCGACCTCTGTGATTGCCTCAACACCAAGCCTACTCATCTTCACCACGTACTCATTCATGAATCCTCTGGCCCAAGCCTCCATGGCAGGTATTTCACTTAACGTATCATTATGCAGAATAATAATCTCAAGGTCCCTTGGCCTACGGTCAAGAACCCACTTGTAAAGTAGAATAGCGACTGCTGTTGAATCCTTACCACCAGAGTAAGCGAGGATGAATCGCCTCGAGTGTTCATATGCCTCATCAAGGGCCTTAAATGACTCTGAGGAGTCAAGCACCTTCATACCTAACTGAGATCCGAAGCCCTATCTTCATTATTAAAAATATTGCGTTTAAAAGTTAAAACTTTTAGACACCTGGCGCATCATGACTAATGATAAATGATGCTTGATAAGACTGTAAACGTAGTTAACCTTGGTGAGCTAGGTAGGTACCTTGATGATGTTGTTACTAAGTTATATGGAGCCTCGAGACTACTACTCCTACCAGCAATACTTAACACTCGGGTTGTTAATTGCAACCTGTTGCGTAAATTCTGCTGTGACGGTTCACTACTAACATTGAACTACAAGGTTGGTGGTGTTACCGTAGTGAGGGCTGAACTTGGCAGTTTAAGTAGTGGCTTTGTGCCGTGTGCTGTTGATGCGAGGAGGATGCCACCCTTAAGGAAGTTCATTGATACAGGAGTTCTTCGCATAGTCAATGGTTCACTAATGGTTGATGATTGGGATGATTACCTAATGCTGATTGATTCCACCAGTACTGTTAAGGGAATTTTGACTATCCTCCAGGCGCTTAGTGAGTGCGGAGTATATTCAGTGGCTTCATTATCCAGGTGCCTAGGTCTTAGCCCTGAGGATGCATTTAACCTACTGTTCATGGTTAGGATGCTTTACCCAGCCATCCTCGAGTTAATAATGCCTAATGGAAGCACCATTAATTCAATATTGAGGAGACTGGACGTAGGTGCAGTGGTTAAGTTAAGTGAATTAGCGGCGAAGCTTCCAAGTAGTGGTATTGAGGAGGTTATTATTAGCCCAAGTGAATTGGTCAATGAGTTAAATATTGCGTTACCAAGGAGGAGGTTTAGGGGTAGGCGAAGGTGGCTGTATGGCAGTTCACCATTACGTACTGGTGTTGGCCTTACACACGCTGGCGACGGTTTCGTGAGTGTTAGGTCGGCAATCACTAGATATGCGATACCCTCCATACTTGATCTAGTGAATTTTAGGGGTGCGGTAGTTGCTGACGTTGGCTGCGGTTTTGGCGTTAAGGGTGCTTATGGGATTAGGCATGGTGCATCATTCGTAGTGTTAATTGACATTGATGAGGGGGTTTTAAGGCTTAGGAGGAGTGGGCTGGTGGTTGACTTGGTGGTTGCTGATGCGAGGATGCTACCGCTCAGGGAATCGTCAATCGACGTTGTGGTTTTGTGGAACGTCATCAACTTCATACGTGAGAAGGGTAGCGTCATAAATGAGGTTAAGAGGGTGTGTAGAAATGAGGTCGTGTTCTCGGTGTACAACGCAGCTAATGCGTACTGGCGTTACACGTATGAAGACTTCCTAAGTGAGGTGCTAATGATTGGTAGGCCTAGGGTTATTAAGAGGGTTGGCAGGGTCCAGTATCAAGCTATTGTGAGGGTTTCACATGATAAGCGTAAGGATTAGGGTGTTGAGGGAGGAGTATTGCAACCACTGCAACATAAGCAAGAGGAGCCCAAGAAGTACAGGTGTTAAGCTCCTCGAGGGTGTGCTTGATAGGGATGGGGTAAAGCCAAACGTTATTATTGACTATGGATGTAGCACCTGGAGAAACTCCAGGTACCTGGCTATTAAGTACGGAAGCTTCGTGATAAGGGTTGACGCTTTGAGGGAGACTAGGCCCGATGTGGTGGCTTACCCAACACACATGCCGTTTAGAGACTTCTCAGCTGACATTGTCTTGTTAACCCATATACTTATGTTTATGAATAGTAAGGATGAGTGGCCAAAGGCACTGGGTGAGCTAGCAAGGGTGAGTAGAGGTTATGTAGTTTTAGAGACGTATCACGTGAAGAATCCGAAGGCGTTAAGCTATGGGCAACAGGAAATACTCGCACTGATAAGTAACAGTAGCCTTGTAATGGTTAAGAGGAGTTTAAGAAGAGACATGGAGAATATTGTGCTTAAAGCTACTACAAATCAACCTTCATGAATATTGCATGTTCACCTTCTTCAAAGGATTTCAAGCCTCTAATCTGTTTATTCTCACGTGTGCTTATACCTGCAAGCCCCAGTAATGAGTCCATAGTCATGCGTATCCTAGGGGCCTCACCAACTAAGCCACGTAACCCCCCTCTCCGAGCAATCGATGCAGCACTGTTTCTAAGTCCTTGCAGATCACCAATGACAATAAGCATTAACCTATGCCTACTAAGCTGAACATTCAAGTTCTCAGGCTCCCTGAAGTATATGGTTACCCCTTCATCATCCGACTTACTAATGCTCCACTCTTTACCAAGCAGTGATATTATAATATCATCCTCATTACCGAGCATTGATTGTACTGTTAAAAACCTAACACTAGGAATTATGGTCCCACCAACCTTCCTTAAGTAGATCTTAGAATAATCCACTAAATCCCTATAAGGCCCAATGACACTTATACCAACATTATTACCCAACAAGCATCTAAGTAGAACAGCATAATAGGCTGCAAGTCTCACCCTAGTTGGTTCAAAGTATTCACCTGCATGTATTGGGTTCTTCACGTTAACCATTATAACTGGCACAAGGCTTGAGAGGGCCGTCTCTATGCTTTTTAAAACCATACTCCACAAGTAATCACTTGCATACAATCTACATCTGTTAAGATTTTCACCCCAACTAACTTCTTTAAGGTACTTGCCAAGCCTTACCTTAGCATCTTCACTGGCCTTTAATTGGATACCAAGGTCAGAATAGAATCCATGGTAGATAGGCTGCTGTGTTGGGTCAGGTAACCTAAGCGTCTTATCCAGCGTCATGAATTGATTAGGGTCTAGGTTCCTTAGAATCTCCTCGACTTTAGGTAGGGCAAGCAATGACTTGCCATAACCCTGATATTCAGGGCCTACGGCTACCGCCTGCCTATCGTCACCAACTATAATGAGACTGTGTATGATGCCTAAGTTACCTTGAGCCAAAGCTCTAAGTTCAGCATCCGAGATTGTATTGAATGGTAGGTAAAATGGCATCTTTGACGCTTCATCAATGAATAGGGCAAATCTATATCCTGATCCTCTCATTCTTGAGGAGATCCGTTGGTAATCAGTGGTAAATATGAATAATGCATCATCAATTCCACCACTAGTCATCTTCTTTAAAGTTTCTTTATCAACCGCGTACTTATTCCTAAGCGCTTGAAGGTCATTGCCAAGGTATGGTTTTGGTATTGCGGAACCATAGATACGTATCTTGCCTAGAATTTTATCTATATCTGCCCCTTCTAATGCCTGAAGAGCCTTAACTATGGGCATTAATGCGCGTGAAAAACCACTGGTGACTAATTCATTAGTTGGCGCAATGTAAATGAACTTATGTCCACTATTGTAAAGCTCATTAATTACACCTGTATCATTTATGAGACCCTCCATTATCTTGGTCTTACCAGTGCCAGGAGGACCCCTAATACCTGCAATTGGTACATTACCCTCATGTAACATTGTCCTTTTACTAATCTCAATGGCGATATTCAATGAAGATGATGAAGATTCTAGGCTTAACTTATATTCACTAATCCTACCTAAGATATCCCTAATCAATGAAGCGAGGGTTGTCATACTACCTCACCCCTCGTGTACATGTTGAATGCCTCTGTGAAAGCTTCCTCAACACTATCCAACATACGCCTCCTGTCCTCAGGTGCTAAATCACTGAGCTCCCGCTTAACCTCTTCCTCTATATTAATATTCTTTAATGACATGTGCAACGCATGTAATGTGGCAAGGTCCATATTTGTTAAGTCAGCATCAGCTTCGATAACCAGAACCTTATCCAGCCCATACTCATGAACATAGTGGTTGAATATCTTAAACGGCAATCTTAGATATGGGCTTATTGGCGTAATAATAATACAAACTTCCTTATCACCGCACTTTAATTCAACATCTTCATCTCTCTCATCAGGTAGTAGTGCCCTTTCAACCCTACCAAACAGTGAAATGCCTAAGGTTGGGTACTTAACATGATCCTCAATTAAAACTACCAAAACCGGTTGCCTAAGCCTTGGTAACGAAATACGTGGTGGCTCGCCACTTAAATTCTCGCAGGGCATTAACCTCCTCCTCAACACCAACCCCTCATAGATCGAATGTTCCTTATCAATGCTATAAACCCCCACCCTACTCTTCCTCATCACATTAAGGTTCCTGAAAGATATAGCTATTGTTCCACAAAGACCACTACTAACATTCACTCTCTCAATCCTCCCCTCATCTAAGTCAACCTTAAAGCCGGAGTATCTGCTTGAGTATAGATAATTCTCAAAACCAGAAAGACCACCCACATAGTAAGCTAGTTCATACAAAACCCTATATACCATTAAATCCCTATCCCTTTCCCTATAAACCTTAAACCGGTAGAGCCAAAGCAACTTATCAAGCATATCCTTCTCGTAAGAGCCAAAATAAAACCTGCACTCCCTTAACTTGCTGTTCCTATCACTAAACAGGCAGGCGTTACATTGACCACCTTGCCACATTGGGTAACCCCGAGGTAGTATCGATGGTGTATACCTAAACACATAGTATGGCCTATTGTTACACGATGCAACACACCTATCGCGGGTTGTTTCAATACCCTTAATTTTAGATCCAAAAAGTAGGGTATCAATGTCCATGATTAATAGCGTTAGGTATGTTGTCGTGACGATTATTCTTTCAATTCTTTCACGAAGTTCATCAATGCTAATGGGTCTGGGATTCTTACCAGCCACTGGAAACAGTGGATGGTCGGAGTATGCGTAGTTCGGCCTTATTATTATGGGTAAGACCTTAGTATTTTCTACATTATCAGGGGTTATTGCCTCAATTAAATCATTAAATGTTTCCCCATGACCAAGTCTTATAGCCTCAAGCATTGCATAAATGTATGCCTGGTGTTTCTCAACTTCAGTGACGGATCCTTCATCGCTCTTCCACTCAACAATAATTGCCTTCCTAAGCCCTGGATGCTCAATTATTAAGTCGGGAACACCCCAAATATGTAACCTGTAGTCAATCATTTCGTTTTCAGCATAGAAACGTAAATCTTCATAGTATTCACGCCGAATTCCAAGTACATGGAGCGCATCAGGCAGTAACTTAACTAAGTTGAGGATCATCGCTTGAGCTCTATTGAGTATTTCATTACGTTCCTTATCACTCACTTGTATTAAGTCCTCAAGTTCACTTAAGCTGCCACTAATGATTTTACTTAAAACCCCCTTGCCAATATTCCCTCCACGCTTCCATTCATTCAAGTACCTGACGCCTGCTATTGAGAGGAACTTATGAATATTACTGCCTTTACCTGGCAGATTTTCACTTATAACCTTCCTGGCCCCTATAGCTGCCATTAATCTGGCTGCAAATGAGCAAAAGCCCGAACCCCAAGCCACAGTAGTAGCCTTAATGACGTGGCTAGTCCTCGTATATGCCTCAAGTAAATCATTGTAAAGGCAGATTTCCAAATCATTAGCATTGTACTCACATTTATTTCCGCTTAAAGTATTCAACATATGTTTTACGTAAACATCCAGGTAAGACTTGACTCCATCCTTAAACCTAACACCTTTTCTAGCTGACACACTACTCCCTATTATAGGCCACTAACCTCTTCCCTTTAAATTTTTCGTAAACAATCGTATATGCATGTCTTTAATTCTATATCATCTTCTCTGATTCTCTGAATTTTTCAAGTCTCTAAGTCGTGCTAATGCGTGTCACGTGATAGTGTATGCTCTAAGGGGTATTGCTGGTTGTCTATTCTTGCATGTTAATCTCCACCCCTATCGTTAAAGTCCACCCTAACTCATGCATCCTCATTAACAGCTTCGTACCTTATGACTAAGTACAAGTACACTTAGCGGGTATGGGAATGAGTTTAGGAAGCTGGTAATGTTAGGTGTGGTGAGTTTAGGCTAGGAAGCTGAGTATTGAGCTTCCGTGGATTGTTTGATTTGGTGTTGATAGTAGTTGAGTGGCTAATTCATCAATCTCAGCGAGAATACTCCTAATTACATTCTCCCTAATGTAGTCCCTCAGCCTACCGACTTGGCTCGGTGTCAATGGCTTAACCTGTTCACCACTGCTACTGGAACCGTACATGTAGTTGTAGTAACCATCAACAACACTTGAGTAACCAAGGCATTCACTGTTGGTGAGGCTGTTGGGGTTGGTTTGAAATTGGTTTGGGGGATTCTTGGTGGTGTTGATAGGTACTGCATCTACGAGGGTGATGGTGAGCTTGTCATCGAGTTTTGGCACAAAGATGAGTCAATTAAACTCATCCACTCGGATAAGCCAAGTGAGGCAGTCATGCGTTACTACGATGCTGAGAAAGCTGGCTTGGTTAAGTGTGTTGAGTATTAGGCGGTGGGGTGGGTTTTGCAGTGTTATGTATTTTACCACGGTGAAGCTTACCCATCAATGGATAAGAGGTGCATAATCATCGGCACAGGCATTAACATTACACCAGCTAGGCTAGCCCTCATCAATTCCGACGTTAACGATGGCGACTACATCATCCTAGTCGGCAACAACAGTGATGCACTTAATGCACTGGTTGAGTTTACCAGGCATGTTTACCAAGACTTTGATGTTAAGGTTGAGTCCATTGTGCTTAACCAAGGATTAAGCCTAGCCGACGCTGTTGCATCACTTAGGGGTTTGGTTGAGGCTAATGCACCTTGCGACGTGGTGATTGGTATTGCAGGTGATAGATGGGTAACCACAGTCTTAGGCTTCCTAGCTATGGCTCTAGCCACAGTAGGCGGCTTCACTAACATTAGCGTTAACCGAGTCTTCGTCGTGCCTGGTGATAAGGGTGAGCCTGTTAACTGGCCTATTGCACCTAGGCTTGTTGATTTGAGTCTAGTTGAGTACAGGGTCCTTAGGTTGATTTGCAACGGCTATAGCTTAGCAAAGGAGATAGTGAAGGGTTACGCATCAAGGTTCAACGAGGCAATATCCCTACAAGCCATCGAGAGGACACTAGCCAAACTAAGGGTTAAGGGCATCATTAACAGTAAGCCAGTCAGCAAGGCCCTAATGCATGAGGCAACTGAATTAGGCAGGTTGATTGCATGCAGTTAAACTCTCACTCATCATCACTTAGTTTTGGTGGAATACTTAAAAATGCTTAGCAGTTACCGTGTTATGTCTACTAAAACTAGACTAATAACCATAGTCTCAGCAATACTAATAGCAGTAATGCTGGTAATCGTAGGTGTAACAACTAAGGCGCAGGCAAGTCAAACCAACGCTCAAGTAGTGATCCTAAACCTATTGAATGGCCAGCAGTACTTCGGTGTGCCCCATGTGTACCAAGGTGACAATGATGGTTCACCAACTAACTCATGGCCGGTGTACCTTGGGCCAAACAACGCAGGCCAATACTGGAGCCTAGCAGGCATAAGCAGCAACCAACCAGTGCTTGAGTTAGTCCCAGCCCCAAAACTGTTCGCTGGCGCCATGTTCTGGAGCGAGGCCTACAGTGGAGGCCCGGTGAAGATAACAATTATCGGCACATTCTCAAATGGTCCATCACCAGTTGCTGATGGTTATGAAATATACCTATTCCTAACTCCAACAACGTGGGGCGTAAGCCCGAAGTACAACTACTCAATAAGCTACATATCAACACCGGCATGGGAAGGTTTAACTTATCCATCGCCTGTTGAGGGTGATGTTATCTATCCCCAGAGCTCTACATCATACCTCATTATTCAGTGGGATCCGTGGTGGCAGACAGCTGCTACACAAAGTGGTGCTACTGGGCAGTGGAACGTGTGGATCGTGAGTAACCCAAGCGGTAATAACCCAAGCATTAGCCCAAACCCATCGCCAAACCTTGGTAGTGGCTATGCTGGTTGGGATGGTATTGGTACGGGGTACTTCCAGTCTAATCCTGGTGATCGTATTAACATAACTGTGACTTATGACCCGAGCACAAACACCCTCAGTGGTGTTGCTACGGACCTAAACACTGGACAGTCAGCAAGCTTCACACTGTACTTAGCTAATTACTTCACACCACCAACCAGCGGCAACTACGTGTTCGGAGTAGGCGCAGCCACACGAAGTGGCTGGGCTTTGTTGTATGTGGCGATGACGACTAGTATAAAGCCGACACCATTAACCACCTCCACTACCACACCTGCAACAGTCACGGTCACCACAACTACCACTGTTACTTCAACGGTCACCTCACCAGTAACTACCACGGTAATTAGCACTGTTACATCACCCATAACAACCACCGTGACGAGTACTACAACATCCACTGTAACCACTACATCACCAGTCACGGTAACGACAACAGTATTCACTACATCAAGTATCATTCAAACAATGATAATAGCGCTCATAATAATCATCGTGGTATTAGCCGCAGCACTAGTAACCGTAACCATTAGGAGAAGGTAAGAACATAACCACAACAACCCACCACTCAAACACAAGGTTTATGAGGAAACCCAACTAGGCAGGTTGATTGCTTGTGGTTAGTGTGTTGTATTGGGGTTGCTGGAGGTGTGGGTTATGATAAGTGTATTAACTCACTACACTTTTAAAGTACCAGGGAGTATTAGTGGTTGAGTGCCTGGTCAACGGGACTCCACCGTGGATTTAGAGGAGGCTAAGAAGGCTATTCAAAAACTTAGCCCCAATGGTCTTTGCTTGGGTGGGTTGCTTGATTTGAAGGGTGTTGTTGGTGGTATGGTTAATAAGGTTATTAGCACCTTCTTGCTGGGCCTTTTTGGTGTCAGCCCCATTGGCAGTTTAGTGGGTTTAGTGGGTGCTGGTATTGCCGAAGTGGCTGATAAATCGCTTAGGCGGTTGCTGGAGAGGTGGGGCATTGCTAAGAATGAAACCATCGAGTGCCTCAGAAACATAGTCAACGCAGCCAAGGAGGCAAGCCAATATATCGATGATGAGAGACTCAGTGGTATTGTTGAGGAGGTTGCCAAAAAGTGGGGTTGGGACGTTGACACCTTCAGGCGCTTCGTGAAGACTGCCGCAGGCAAATCCGTGACTGAGGATGAGGTTAGGGAAATGATTGAGGAGGCGCTAAAGAGTATTGAGGAGGAGTTAAACAAGGTTAAGACCGAGGTGAAGGGGTTGCTGGTTGATGCAAAGGTCTTCTTCATAGACGATGTCGAGAACGGCTTACTCTACGGCAATTTCACAGTCAAGGATGGTGCTCCAAGGATTAAGACTCAGCTGGGCACTGCTAAAAACGAGCTAGTGACTGACCTTGTTGATGCTGGTAGGTTCCGTGAGGTTGCCGAGGGCGTGTTCAGTAGGTTGGTTAAAGATGGTGGGGTTGTGCTTATTGGTCCTAGGGGGATTGGCAAGTCAACACTGGCCACGTACGTGACTTGGCGTTCACTCCTCGGTGGTTTAGGTAAAGTAGCCCTTGATAAGCCGATGGATGCCGTGATACATGTTGACTCGTTAAACCCTGGAGACGCAGCTAGGCTAAACAACCTGATTAAGACCACTGGTAGGAGGTTCGTAGTAATCTACGACCCATCACCAATCGAAGCCTACATAGAGCCCGAATCCATGGGGGAGACAAGGTATGACGTTGAGAGCGTCAAGAAAACGTTGACGATGCTCCTGAGGATGAGGAATGCGTGGGTGATAATAGTCCTCCCAAAGGAGCTTCACGATGAAGTCTTGAAGGATGCAGCGTTGAAAAGCATTTTAGATGAGGTTAGAAATTACGTAATCAACGTAGACCTTAAGGATGAGGAATTCCTCAGCGAGATTGTTAAGAGGTACTCCGGATGCGGTGACGTAAGCGAGCATTTAGTCGAGAGGATTATGGAATTTGATTCCTACACTTTAATTGCTAAGTATGTTGGTGTTTGGCTTCGTGAAAATAAGTGCCAAGTTAAGGATGTTAATGAGGCTTTGAGGGAGAGCACTGGTGAGCCTAAGTTATTCTTCGCACACTACATATGGAGCACTGTGCTCAGGGGAAATGAGGACTTGGCTAAGAAAGCCTCAATACCACTAATCCTCCACGCAGCCTTCGGGCCAGTACCAGAGGGAATCACGTACATAACGAAGGCTGTGAATGAGGGTGGGGTTTGGAGGCTCATTGATAGGGATAGCCTAGCCAAGTCGAAGTTGGAAGACTTGAGGGAGATTGATTTAGAGTCAATCGCTAAGTGGCTCTCGACACTACACGAGGACTTGGTTGAGGAGACACTTAAGGAGTTAGTTGGGTTGCATGGAGAGGGGGCGAGGAAGCATTACATCAACCATGGATTTGAGGATTTCATTAAGGCTTTGGATTGGGGTTATGAAAAGGCCCTAGAGGAGGTTAGGGGATTAGGCAATGAAGTAAAGCCTGAAAAAACTAAGGTTAACTTATTAATTTTTGTTAGTAAGAGAATTGAATATGCCCTCAGGCTACTCACGAATTGCTGGAAGAGAACCGCACTAATAATTGGGTATGGTTTTGCTGGGTATCCTTTAGCGCCTAGGCTTAAGGATTTACCTAGGGATGTTGAATCTCTTGGTGATGCCTTGAGAGAGTGCGGTGTTGATGATTACCTACTCGTTGGTAATGAAATCCCACCATTAATACTGGGCCTAATTCCCGGCATTGACGCAGCATTCATTAATGCTTACGATAAGATTATTAGCGAAATAAAGAACCTACTTAATAATAACAGGAATATCTATGATGTTGAATCGCTTTATGGGCTTGGTCTCGCCTTGATTGTTGCTGGTGCGGTTGAGTCGGGTAATGTCGAGCCTAGTGATGCTGATGCAGCGTTGCACATAGCAGCATTCGCTATACAACGTGTTACACCAGTAAGTGACGTTAAGTCAATACTACTTACTTTAATGCCATTACGTGATAAGGCACCTCATAGATACCTTGAATTATTAGCCTATACATTGTATATAACGTACCTTCACAGTGATACATTTAAGTATGTGCTTAAGGAATTGAATAATACGTTAAATGAATACGGTAGTGAGGTTGAGAAGCACACTTGGTCCCTTGTCCATGCATTAGATGCCTACGCCAACTTACCTAATTGGTACTATGAATACTTCAACGAGGAAGAAATTGAGCATATGATTAGTAAGGTTACTGACTTACTGGATAAATTAGATAGCACTAAGTCTCACCTAAACACAATTGCCTGGGCATATGTATTAATCCTAGCGTTAATGCATGAAAATGTAAGGAAACATATGGAGAGGAAGCTCCACATTAATGTACTTAGCAAGGTTGAGGATGTTCTTAGTGAACTTGATGGGTTGTTAAGAAGGGTTAATGAAAGGGCTGATGAGTTACTTAGTGATGAGAAGCTTAAGAAATATATTGAGTCCAAGGCATTCAAGGTTAATGAGGAGACAATTAATAAGGAAATACTCGATGCGGCATTATCTCTTAAGTATGCATTGGCAAAATATAGGCTTGATAATGATGAACTTGGTGAGGCGGCAAGTCTATTTAGGGAGGCAGCTGAGAGGAGGATAAAAATTAGTGATTATGAGGGTTACCTAGTTGACCGCAGTTGGTTTTTGCGTGTTGAGACTATCAAGAGCCAGTTGATTGATGGTGAGTTGGTTGATGGTTTTAGGCAGTTGTACGAGGATACTTTCAAGAGGAGGAATCTTAAGCCCACGGCTACATACCTCATCAATGCATCGGCTACACTTGGTGAGTATCTCGTAATCCTAGCCCTAATGAATAATGTTGAGGAGATTAATGAATTGTTAAAGATGCATTGGGAAACGTTAAGCATCAATAAAATGGTCTCAGCCTTGACTAGATTAACACTTAACGCATTACTCAACCGGAAGAACAGATTGGATAGTGAGCTTAGGGGTAAGCTTGTTGTTGAACCTAAGGAGTTAATTGAGTCCTTTGGATACGAAATGCATCGTAAGTTTCTGCCCGCGTTGATGGTTGCTTTTGGCGTGATAAAGCTTGAAAATGGAATTAAGTTATGTGAAGGGCTTATTGATGATGACTGCATAGATTCTGTCTTAGCAGTTAAGGGAAATAGAGCCGCTGTTGAACGGCTAAGAGAAGGGTTAATCGATATTTTTCATAAACGGATTTTAGAGGGGGAAGTGGTAGATTTGCTTAGGGGGCTTGGTTTTGACGCTGAGTCATTGTTTGACGAGTTTAAGAGGTTAGTGGATGGACTTAATTGTAAATCCCTTGTCCAGCTAATCGCTCCCGGAACTTCAAGGGCTCAATTGGCCCTTATGCTTTACGCATTGATTAATGGTGATGAGAAGTTAGCCAAGGCGCTTGCACTCTATGAGGCTGTGGGGGTTACCGGTAGTAAGTTACTCACGAGGTTGTTCCTTGAGGCTTACAGGGCGTGTTGTGACTTGAAGAATGAGTCATTTAGGCGTGCCATTGCCAAGCTCTTCTTCTACCACGTTTAATCTTGGGTTGGTTAGGCTTAATTGCCGAGTCATGCGCTTAGAGGGCATCAACAGGAGTGTTGGTGATGGTGTGACTAAGATGATGAGTGTTGTGCATGTTGGGGGCATAGGTGACCCTCAACCTTCATTAAGGTTGCCGCAATTAGGCTAACCATCTACTCGTGGCTACTCAACAACTACACAGCCTAATGCACTTGCAGTGATATGCTCAGCCTAGAAGTGGTTGAAACGGTGAGGGGAAGGGCGATGTTGATTGACCCCACGGTAGATGATGTAGCAGTGGAAACCTCGCCCCTCAAAGGGTGGGGAGGGGTTCAGGTAGGAATGCTTAAAAATGTTGTTCATGGTTTTGTTTCATGTATTCCTCTGGTTTGCCTAGTGGGGATTCGTGGAGGGTTCCAGCCGTCGTGTTCATTATCCTATTCGCATTCGCATTGATAATGTGGATTCACACGGCCCAGTCGGATATGGCTAGGATTAACTACTGCCAATCCCAGTATAATACCCTAAGCAGCAACTACACGGCATTGAATCATTCATTTGAAAACCTATGGAGTACGCTCAACTCCCTCGGGCAGTATAACATTGAGGATGATACACTGAAGGCGGGTTACTACAGTGTTACATGGGTTGTTGTACCCAGTGGCTTCACTGGCACCATCCACATTACCATGTCCTCCACAAGCCCACTACACCTCTACGTCTTTAATAACATAATCGATTTTGCACAGTGGACGCAGGGCTCCTCATACTCATACATATACTACCAGAATGGGAATTACATCGACTACACCCTCTCTGAAGGACCAGGGCTATACTTCATAGTTATTTATAACCCATCAAACGGCGATGTAACATACTCCCTCACAGTAACAACAACATACACAGGAGGCTAACTGCTCCTCGCTCGCTTCACCCGTAGCACCATTAAGTAGCCCTAAGACAGGCCATGCACAACCTGACGCATACGGCCGGGAATTGTATGGATGGTGCCATCCATTCAATTCCAATCACTATTACCTTATTTTTATAGCAGGTATTACCTAGGTATTACCCATCACCAAGTTTTTAAACACGAAGTTGCGGAGGAGTTTGGTGATGAGGAGAGGCTAGGGCCCTACGCCCTAGCCTGACGGGGTGAGGAACGGCTTAGGAACTGACCCCCACGCGTGTGGGTGTGTGGGTATGGGTTTCTGGGTTTTTAGGTTTTTTGGGTTTCTGGGCTTCCCTGACTTATGGCGCTGTGACGTTACCCTACATGCACGTGGGGTACCCTTACTCTAAGACACTCATTAGGGGGTTCATGTAGGGTGAGAGGGGTATTAAGGAACCAAGTTACCTGGTTCCCAGCAGGTACCGGCTACGTTACCTACTCGTTGCTTGTTGGCATTGTGCACTGGAGGCCTTCATCAATCATCGCATCAACCTCATCACGGATGATCAGCAGAACCCTCCTAGTCCTCTCCCAATCACGACGCCTCAGGTAATTGAGGCCTAGATATCTGGGCCATGAACTGGGAGGAGCCAGGTTTAATATTGTGAATGCTGGCGTTGTTATTAGGTAGAGTATCGAGGGTGAGGATGTTGAGGACAGGTACACGTCATTGAGGATTACGCAAGGGCAAGCAACCTGACCTTAGTGCGTGGTTCAGGGACGCTGATGCCAGCGGCGCAGAAGCTACTCATGCACCATATACTATCCCGAGTATTAGGGTCTTTAAACGTTAGTTCGATTAAATCTCTATACTCATAGCACTTCAGTGTAAACGGTAAGTAACCTGGTTTGTCGTACTCGTAGAGTATCCTTAGTTTAGGCTCGGCCTCATCCTGGGCCTGCATACTGTTTACAATGATACCCTGCTTAAACCAGTGTTAGTTGCCTAAAAGTTTCAGCCTGCTCCCAGTAATGGAAAGTTTTATAAGGCATGGGTATGATTCATGAACAATGAGGATGAGGCTAATATACAATGGCATTGAGCTAACAAGCCCTGCTGGAGTACCCTTGAGCCAAATTGCAGTCGCCAATGGGCTACCTGACCCAGAGGAGGCTAGCTTCACTGAGGTTGTGGATGCCTTCAGGAGACTTGGGTATAATACTATTAGTATAGTAATAGTGAAGCCTGGGAGGGTTGGGAGGGTTAGTGCCCTGAGGCATGCTTAATAATGCCCCACCTGACGGCAAGACCCCTAGGCCCAGCGAACCTCTTGTCGAGAAGCCAAACTGTGACAGTATCATTCAATCCTCTAATACCCCTTCCAATCGCCTGAAGAGTCCTCATCCTACCAATCTCATTCATTAATGCCGGCTCACCAAGTCCACTGGCCTTAGCCATGTCCTGGAAGACGGCATCCTTCTTGTTTGGGTATGGTACGCCAGCGATTATGATATTCTTAATGAGGCTCTTATCCCCATCCTTAACCTCAATTCCCTCTGTGAACCTACCGCCAGCCACGGCATTCACAACAACCCTACGCCCATTCTTAACAGCCTTTATGGCACTATCATCAATAGTACTGAGCTCCTTTGTATCACCCTCATTGAATACCACAGCATTGTTAATATTAAGGTGGGGTAGTACACTATTCATGAATTCGTAACTCGGGTACACGACTAGGACTACACTTGGCTCCGCATTGTTTGCAATCTCACTAATGCGTTTCCCATACCTCTCATACATTTCCCTACTCCTCATATTAAACAGGCTTGTTAGGCTCGCATCAATCATAACCTTGAGGGCACCAAGCCTTGGGTGCTTTTCAATAATAGCATCAACCTTGAAGCCGTAGACGTGCTCAATATACTTTTTGCTTGGGAGTGTGCCACTCATGAGGAGGAACCTAGTATTGCGCTTGTTTAAGGTGTTGAGGATGTCCTTGTACACCTC
>WYEB01000196.1_pt1 | contig 23227 bp, 23 predicted proteins | sample 6343061 | NCBI WGS metagenome assembly WYEB01 (sample SAMN13812332, study PRJNA600296) | hot springs metagenome | biome: ENVO:00000051; feature: ENVO:00002007; isolation source: sediment sample from Evening Primrose shelf | place: USA: Yellowstone National Park, Evening Primrose Hot Spring ... | reverse complement strand
ATAGCTGCATCCCAAGGCAGATGCCAAAGAAGGGCACCTTCTTTGTCCTTGCGTAGTTTATGGCAAGAATTTTCCCCTCAATCCCCCTTGCCCCAAAACCACCAGGCACAAGGATTCCGTCCGCATCGCCAAGCATCTCTTCAACATTGACCTCGCTTAATTCATCAGAGCTGACATACTTTAGCTCAACTCGCAGGTCGTTAGCAAGACCACCGTGAACCAAAGCCTCATGCAGGGACTTGTAAGAATCCTTAAGGTCTACATACTTGCCGACGATGGCTATCTTCACTGTATCTTTGGGATTGTAGAATTTTCGCACCACTTCCTGCCATGGGCTAAGGTCTGGCTCCCTTGTCCAAATGTTTAGCTTTTCCACGATCCTCTCATCAAGCCCCTCTTGATGAAAGACAAGGGGTATTTCGTATATACAGTCCACATCCTTGGCGGTGATCACATCCTCGACATCGACATTGCAAAAGAGGGCAATCTTCTTCTTTATGTCTAAGGGTAAAAACCTATCGGTTCGGCAGAGGATTATGTCGGGTTGGATTCCGATGGCTCGAAGCTCTTTGACGCTATGCTGGGTGGGCTTGGTTTTAAGCTCGCCTGCGGTCTTGATGTAGGGAACATAGGTTACATGGATGAAAAGGGCGTTTTGTTTACCAAGCTCAAGCCCAAGCTGTCTTATTGCCTCAAGAAAAGGAAGGCTCTCTATGTCTCCAACTGTGCCGCCAATCTCAACGATAGCCACATCGATGTTTGATTCCGCAAGCTCAAGGATGACCGATTTTATCTCGTCGGTAACATGGGGAATTATTTGGACGGTGCCCCCAAGATAGACCCCTTTCCTTTCTTTGGTTATGACAGAGTAGTAAATCTTACCCGAGGTGTAGTTGTTTTTTGCTGACATCTGGGCTGAGGTAAACCTCTCATAGTGTCCAAGGTCAAGGTCTGTTTCAGCGCCATCCTCGGTCACATAGACTTCTCCGTGCTGGAAGGGGTTCATCGTCCCTGGGTCTACATTGATGTAGGGGTCAAGCTTCTGGAAGGTTACCTTTAAGCCTCGAGCCTCAAGCAAGGCTCCTATTGCGCTTGCGGCAAGCCCCTTCCCAAGGGAGGATAAAACCCCTCCGGTTATAAAAATAAACTTGGTATGAAGCCGTTTTTTCTTGGGCATGGTCTTCTCCTTACCGTGTTATTAAGAAGATTTTAAAAATATCCATTCTCGAGAGAAGGTGGTTATCCTTTTTAAGCCCTTAGGGGTTAGATAAAAGGTGTCTTCAAGCCCTACGACCCCAAGCTCTGGGACATGAAACTTAGGCTCAATTGCTAAAACCATCCCAGCTCTAAGAGGAGTTTTTTGCCCCTCCGCTAAAGCTGGCGGCTCATCAATCTGAAGACCTACTCCATGACCGACAAACTTCATCGGTTCCCCATGATGCATAAAATACTCTCTCAAACCAAATTTCTCAACCACGGAAACCGAAATAGCCCAAACCTCCTCGGCAAGCATGCCCGGTCTTACTTTTTCTTCAAGGGTTTTTAGCACTTTAAGGCTTGCTCGGTAAAAGTCCCTTGCTCTTTTTACTTTTCCAAAGCTTGCCATACGGGATTGGTCAACATAATAACCCTGGGAAAACCCTGAAAAATCAAAAAGTACCGGCTCGCCCTCCTTTATTTCTTTAAAGCTTGCACCCCCTGGGAAGCCCTCTACTCCTCTTCCCCCTTCACCAGTATAAAAAGGCGTGGCATAAAGACCTTCACTTCCGGAGATGAGATAGCCAAAGGTTAGCTCAAAGCCAAGCGTTGAACGGGTGTAGCCTGGATGCCCCTTCATACGGAGCTTTTCTTCTAACAGGGCTGAAGCAACTATCTCTTGCATACCGGGCTTAAGAAGAGGAAGCCACTCCCTTATAGCCTCGCTTAGCATCCTTGATGCCCTTTTCAAGCAGGAAACTTCATACTCGCTTTTTATACATCGGACCTCCCAGATAAATCCACTTCCATCGAGGACCTCATACCCCGAAAGGACCTTAAGCAACCTCTGAGCCTCAGAAAAGGGAAGGCAATTTAGGTCAACATAAACCTTTCCTTTTTTGAGATGGCTTAGCAAATCCTTTAAGCTTTTAAGCTGAATGACTTGATCACCCGAAAGATTAGGCAAAACATTAGCTGGTCTTTTGATAAAAGCTTTTAAGCCTTCATCGCTTATGAGTAAGGCTCCTCGAAAGAAGGCTCCAGTAAAGTAGAAGAGATTGATAGGGTTTAGGATGAGAAAGGATGTGGATGGTTCTTTGCTTATGAGCTCTTTTAGGGTTTTAATCCTTCGGGCTAATTCTTCTTTATTCACCTTCTATTCCGCAGGATGAGCCCTCTTTTTGTTCAGCTAATCTTCCCTTTAAGGCTTCGCTTAGCTCAAGCACCGTATTTGCATAGGGTTCGCTCTTGTTATACTTCATGATGACTTTAAATTTGTTCTCCCGTGTTAGCGAGCGCTTATACCCTTCTTTAGCCAAGTAATTAGCTATGCTTGCTAAAGCATCGGGATAATCAAAAAGGTTCACCCTACCGTCGCCATCCCAGTCATATCCGTAGAGGAAAAAACTCTGGGGAACAAACTGAGGATAACCAAAGGCTCCAAAAATAGAGCCTTTCAATTCAAAGGGAGATACATTGTAGCGGTATAAGTATTCAAGAGTATAAAGAAGTTCACCGTAGGCCCAGGTTGCCCTTCTTTGGTATCTTTGCTTTGTGGTTTCGTTGTTCAAATCAAGCTCGCCGTTTTGAGGAAGATAGCGCTGAAAAAGCGTCTCATTCCCAGTCAAGGCAAGGCTTAAGTAAGTGTTTAGCACGGAGTGTTTGCCCGTCTTTCTTCCAAGGTCAGTCTCTACAAGAAGGATGCTGACGATGACTTCCTTGTCAACATCAAACTTTCTTTCGATTTCCGAAAGCAAATTATAATATCGACACAGAAACCTAAAAGCCCGCTCAACCCTTTCAGGCTCCAAGAACTGATGGTAGGGAAGCTTTGCTTCCTTCCAGGTTAAGCTCTTTACCATAAGCTCGGGTTTAAACTCAACCTCCTCAGAACAAAGAACCTTCTCCACAAAATCCTCTGGCACCTTACCCTTTAAATCCTGCTTTATCTTTTCTTTAAGGTTTAGCAGATAAGGTCTGACTTCATCGTTTAGCCTTGGGGCACAGGTAGCGTTCCCTTCCTTGAAAGAGCAAGAAGAAGTTTCAGCAGAGATGATAAAAAGGACTATAAACAAAAAGAGGTAAAACATCAGCCCTCAATCCTTGCTAAATTTAGCAGACTTCCGGCAAGGATGCTCTGCCTCTCCCTGGGTGAAAGCTCAAGCTTTGCCAAAACCTCACCCTTGCCTTTTATGTCTATCTTAACGATACTCTCCCCCTTCTCAAGGATGCTTCTAATCCCTTGGATTATGAACTCGTCTCCCTTTTCCATCTTGTCGTAATCCTCAGGATTTACAAAGACAAGGGGTAGAATGCCAAAGTTTATAAGGTTTGCCCGGTGGATCCTAGCAAAGGACTTAGCAAGCTTAACTCTTACTCCCAGATACCTTGGAGCAAGGGCAGCATGTTCCCTGCTTGAGCCCTGCCCGTAGTTTTCGCCCCCGACAACCATGGCCGCCCTACCCTTTTCTTTTAGCTTCAAAGCGTTCTCAGCAAATTCAGCATCAACATTTTTATAGACAAACTTGCTGATGGCTGGAAGGTTGCTCCTCAAAGGCAGGATCTGAGCCCCAGCGGGCATGATATGGTCAGTCGTGATGTTATCTCCCACCTTAAGAAGAACCACGCCTTCTAAGGTTTCTGGCAAGGGGTCAAAGGCTGGAAGGGGAGCAATGTTTGGTCCGCGGATTATTTCAACCTTTTTTGCCTCGTCTTCTGGTAAGGGAGGAATAAGAAGAGAATCGTTTATGATAAAACTCTCTGGCAAGCTTACCTCTGGGTAATCTCCAAGGTCTCTTGGGTCGGTTATCACGCCTTTTACCGCGCTTGCCACCGCAACCTCAGGGGAAACAAGGTAGACAAAATCTGGGCTTGTCCCCGACCTTCCGGGAAAGTTCCGAGTAAAAGTCCTAAGAGAGATGCTGTTTGTTGGTGGGGCCTGCCCCATACCGATACAGCCTAAGCAGCCTGTCTGATGTATCCTTACCCCTCCATGAAGAAGGGATTTCATCCCAGAGAGATGGACAAGGTTTTCTAAAACCTGAAGAGAACCAGGGTTTATCTCAAAAGAAACCATAGGATGCACGCGATGCTTTTCAAGGACTTTGGCTACAAGGAGAAGGTCCTTCAAAGAGGAATTTGCGCAGGAGCCAACGATGACCTGAAAAACAGGCTTTCCTGCCTCTACATAGACAGGCTTAACATTATCCGGAGAGGAGGGGCAAGCAAGAAGAGGCTCAAGCTTATCAAGGTCAACCTCAATGATTTCATCGTAGGTGCAATCCGGGTCTGGGGAAAGCTCTACAAAGTCTTTTTCCCTTCCCTGAGCCTTAAGCCAAGCGTAGGTTTGCTCATCTGAGGGAAAGATGCTTGATGTTGCCCCCATCTCGGTGCCAAGGTTGCAGATGGTTGCCCTCTCTGGCACGGTAAGCGTCCTCACCCCTTCGCCAAAATACTCCAAAACTTTACCAAGCCCTCCCTTTACCGTAAGCTTAGAAAGAAGATACAAGGCTACATCTCTTGCTGAGACCCAGGGTCTAAGCCTACCTTTAAGATGGACGCCCACGACTTTAGGCATATTTAGATAAAAGGGGCGCCCAGCCATGGCTAAGGCTACATCAAGCCCTCCGGCACCGATGGCAAGCATTGCGCATCCGCCAGCTGTTGGCGTGTGGCTGTCTGACCCAAGAAGGGTTTTTCCAGGGACGGCAAACCGTTCAAGATGCACCTGATGGCAGATACCGTTACCAGGCTTTGAAAACCAGATACCATAACGCATGGCAATCGTCTGCAGAAACAAATGGTCGTCTGCGTTCTTAAAATCCGTCTGCAAAAGGTTATGGTCTACATAGGAGACAGAAAGCTCGGTCTTTACTCGGTCTAACCCAATGCTTTCAAACTCAAGGTAAGCCATCGTTCCCGTAGCATCCTGAGTAAGCGTCTGGTCAATCCGTATGGCTATCTCTTCGCCTGGGATCATCTTCCCTGAGACAAGGTGTTGAGAGATGATTTTCTGCGTAAGATTAAGCCCCATGCTTACCCCCTTTTATACAAAGTTTAGCCAAAGCAATCTGGAACCAAGCTCTTTAACTCCTGAAGGACTCTTTCTACCTTTTCCGAAAGCCCTTTAACCCCGCTCAAGGTGTTTGAAAGCACTATAAACTCCGCAATAGAAAGGGACAAGAAGATATGATAAAGATTTTGCCTCTTTTTCAAGACATAGAGGCTTAAGTTTGGTAAAAGCTTTATTATCTCTTCGCAGGTTCCAGTTAGCTCAAAGATAAAGTGTAAGTGCTTAACTTTAACAGGGGGAGAGAGCTCCTTCTTTTCAAGCTCGGTAAGCAAGCGAACCTTAATATCCTGCGAGGAAATAACGGCGTGCTTTGGCTCGCAACCCCTAAAAAACTCGGGAGGCAAAATCTCTTGAAGATAGAGGTAAAGGTTTTTCGTAAATTTAAGGTCAAGATGCTCCAGAAAAAGGCTTCTTATGGTGCTGACAGGCATGGAGATAAGGTAATTGTTCTTTTTTAGCTCATCAAACTTTGCGTTTGCTGGAAGCCTTTCAAGAAATTTAAATATGGGAGTATCGGCAAGCGAGACGACAAAAAAGCTTAAATAATAAAGCTTAAAAGCAGAGTTTGAGCTTAAACCAAGGTCCTTTTTACAAAAAGATAGGAACTCTTCTGGTTTTTCTGTTGGGATAGTGAAAAGCCTTAGATCCATGGTAGGTCAAAGAATTATGCCCTTCATTTTACTCTTTATGAGGATTTCTGCAAGCTCAAAATCCTGAGGATAGGTGATCTTTAAGTTTGTTATCTCGCCAGGAACCGTAAAGACTTTATAGCCATAAAAATGTAGAAGGCTCCCCTCATCAGGAAAAACCTTTCCTTCTTTCTCTGCCCTTTCAAGACAAGCTCTCAAATATTCTGATTTTATGCCCTGAGGGGTCTGGACTAAATAAAGAGAAGTCCTATCAACGGGAGAAACCACTTGCTCATCATCTATCCGAACCAAGGCATCAGAACAAGGGATAACAGGTATGACCGCTCCTTTCTCAAGCATCCTCTCTATCACCCGGTCAAGCAAACTTTGGGTTAGACATGGCCTTGCCGCATCGTGAACTAAAAAGTATTGGGTTTCAACCGGAGAAGCCTTAACCCCGTTGAAAACAGACTCTTGGCGTGTTCCCCCACCATGAACAATAGAAAAAACCTTGGTTAGAGTGTGCTCCTTTACCTCTTCCTCAACCCTTTCTACATAATCCTTAGGACAAACGATAACGATTTTGTCAATCTTTGGATGCCTTTCAAAAAGAAAAAGCGAATGAAGGTAGATCGGAAGACCAGCTATGGTAAGAAACTGTTTGGGCAAATCCCCTCCGAAACGTTCCCCTTTTCCACCACAGGCTAAAATAGCGGTGATCATACCTCTTGCCTCATAAAGCTTTGATAAAGGTTTTGATAAAGCTTTTCTGCCTTTAAGAGCTCATCATGCGTTCCCTCGGCAACGACCTTTCCCCTATCAAGTAGGATGATCTTATCTGCTTTGATGATGGTTGATAGTCTATGGGCGATGACTATGATCGTTGCCTCACCCCTTAGCCTTTCAAGGGTAGACTCTATCGCTACTTCCGTTAAGGCATCAAGCTGGCTTGTTGCCTCATCAAGGATGATGATAGGGGGCTTTCGCAAGAATATCCTCGCCAAGGCCAGCCGTTGCCTCTCTCCTCCAGAAAGGTTTATCCCTTCCTCTCCAAGCACAGTATGATAACCCTTAGGAAGCTTTAGGATGAACTCATGAGCTCTTGCAAGCTCGCAGGCTGAAACAACCTCTTCAAAGGTTGCTGTAGGCTTGGCTAAAAGAAGATTATCTAAAATGCTAAGGTTAAAAAGAAAAGGTTCTTGAAGCACTACTCCGAAGAGGTTTCTGTATTCCCTAAGATTAAAGTTGTTAATGTCCTCGCCATCTAAAAAAATTTCCCCAGAGGTTGGCTGATAAAACCGTATAAGAAGATGGATTAGAGTGGTTTTGCCTGAGCCGCTTGGACCAACAAGGGCAACCATCTTTCTTGCTGGTATGTTTGTTGAAACCTCGCAAAGAGCCAAGGGAAGGGCTTCATCATACCTAAAAGAAACATTCTTTAGCTCAAAGCCCCTTTGAGGAGGCGACAGCTTTTTTCCTTCAGCTTTTTCTTCAGGAAGGCTTAAAACCTCATCTATTCTTGACCAAGCACCTTGGGCTTCTTTTAAGCCGGTGTAGGCTCTGGCAAGCTTCCTAACTGGATTGTAAACAAGAAGGATTGCGGTAAGCACCGAAAGAAAGGACCCTGGGTCAAGGCTTCCTTTGATGATGAGATAGCCTCCGTAGGAGATGACCAAGGCTCCACCGATACCGTTCATAAGATCTACGATGCTTTTTGAGGCTTCGCGGTATTTCGTGATCTTTACCGCATACCTAAAGGCACGCTTTAGCTCTTTTTCAAAGAGGTTAAAAACAAGTTCCTGCGAGGGAAAAAGTTTTAGCTCCTTTATTCCTCTTAAGGCTTCGGTCAAACGATGGGTTAGCTCGCCCGTTGCCAGTTGGGTTTGCCTTCTTGCAAGACGGGTCTTTGCTCCAAGGTGCTTACTTGTGTAGACAATGATGGGAAGCGTTACCAGAACAAGAAGGGTTAGGTCAAACCTCATGTAAAAGGCAACCCCTATCAGAACAAGAACTGTCAACCCCTCTTTGATTAAGATCTGGAAGCTTTCCGCAAGGACTGGCTCAATCTGAGCGGTGTCGTTGATCACTCGAGACACCGTCTGCCCTGTCCTTTCTTTTGCTAAGAGCTCATAGGGAAGGTTCAAACACTTTTGGAAAAGCGTTAGCCTTATAAGATTTACCATGCCCGTTGTCGTTATCTTCATGTAGTAAGCCTGAAGAAGGGAAGAAAGCCCGATAAACCCGAAAAGGAGCACCATCCCAATCGGAATTAGCCAGAAGTATTCATGCCTTCCCTGAACAAAGATGATGTTGAAGGCAGGCTTTATGGCTGAAGTCCCAAGTCCTGTAAGTAAAGAGGCAAGAAGGGCAAAAAAGAGACCTAAAAAGAAGCTTTTTTTAAAGGGTTTTAAATATTTTAGTGTAAAAAGCAGGAAGGCTTTGAGCGTGTCATTCAAGAAGGATTTCCTTTTCTTTTAAAACCTTCTTCCGCCAAGCTCAGCTGCTAAGGCGCGAAGCCTTGCTACCCTCTCTTCAATGGGAGGATGGGTGGAGAAAAGCTTGAATAAGCTCTTCCCAGAAAGAGGGTTCACAATATACATCTGAGCTTGAGCAGGGTTTACATCCATGGGATATGCTCTATTCCAGGCTTCAAGCTTTTCTAAAGCTGAGGCTAAGGCTAAGGGGTTCCTGATGATCTTTGCTCCGGTTTCATCAGCGATAAACTCTCTGCTCCGGCTTATGGCAAGCTGAATAAGGGTTGCGGCAATGGGAAGTATGATTATCCCTACGATCAACCCTATAAGGGCTAAAGGATTAAAGGAGTCCCGATCTTCATCGCTATGCCCAAAGCCCCCAAAAAACAAGCTCCATTGAGCCATCTGAGCAAGGTAGCTTATGGCTCCGACGATGGTTGCGGCAACGGTAGAGATCAGCACATCCCTATTTTTGATATGGGCTATCTCATGGGCGATAACACCCTTAAGCTCTTCTCTTGTGAGTAGCCTCCTAATTCCGGCAGTTACGGCAACGACGCCATTTTCAGGGTTTCTTCCAGTGGCAAAGGCGTTTGGAACCTCAACGGGTATCATGTAGACCTGAGGTTTGGGGATGCCGGCTGCCCTTGCTACCTCTTCAACGATAGCATGAAGCTCCGGGTCTTCCTCCCTGGAAACCGGAACAGCACCGCTCATCGCAAGCACTATCTTATCGGAAAAGAAGTAGGCTAGAAAATTCATGATACCAGCAAGGACCAAAGCTATGGTTGCTCCAGTCTTTCCTCCAACTAAGCTCCCAAAAAAGATAAAAAGAACGGTAAGCAGGGCAAGAAAAACAAAGGTCTTAAGAGTGTTTATCATAATGCCACCCCTCCGTAGGGTAAAAGCTTTAGTTTTGTTATATAAATTAATTAATCCTATAAGCAAGTCAAGAGAGGGGGAGGTTATAGTTTGTAATTGCCGAGCAGCCGCTCACTGGGACCTACCTTCCGCTTTTTCTAAAACATGTTGAAACTATTGAGCAACCGCTATTAACTAATAGGCGTAAATCTTCCCATAAGGTCTGTGCGTATAGGGGATGATCTTCACGAAATCTTCCTTTAATACCTCGCTTAGGTCCATTTGAAAATCGTCGCAGTATTCTTTTAGCAAGCGCTCAAGCTCCTTTTCATCGTCTCCATCAAGAGGATAGGGTTTTAGCCCTAAGCCAAGGTAGCTCTCCTTAACCTTGCCCCTAACATAGATCTTTCCACCGTGCATACCTGTTCCGAGATAAATACCGGCGATAGGTCTTTCAGGGTATATAGTGTTCATCCCAAGAAGGATAATCACCCCACCTGCCATGTATTCCCCAAGAAAATCTCCGGCTTTACCACCGATGATTATCACAGGCACTTTATCCTGATAGGATTTCATGTGAATGCCAACCCTATAGCCAACATCACCATAAATGTGAATCTTTCCCCCTCTCATGGCATAACCAATAACATCTCCTCCCATGCCATGAACCACGATCTTTCCTTCATCCATGGTGTTTCCTGCGCCGTCTTGAACATTTCCAAAGACTTCAAGCCTCGGTCCTCTCATGAAGCAACCAAGGTCAAGACCGGGCGTGCCATAAATTTTAGCTCTCACTTCCGCGGATACCCCGGCAAAAAGGTATCTATGTCCGTTAACACCCGTTAAGATGAGCTCCTTTTCACCCTTGGCTATTGCTTCGCGAATGAGGTTATTAACTTGACTGTAATGGTATATACTGGCATTTAATTCGAAGGGCATCCTCTTCAACCTCCTTAGGTCTTCCTTCAAGGTAGCTTCTTTGATTAGGTATAACTCCCTTTTCAAGCTCAACGATCACCGGCTCTCCCGCCTTGGGTGCCCAAACCTTTTCTGGGTCAGGGCAGATGGAACGGATGGCAGCCTCCTCGCTTGCCATGTAGTAAAAATCTCCCTTTTTCGCACAAACCAAAGGACGAAGCTTAACCCTGTCGTTTAAACCTACAAGCCCCCCGTTATAGGCAAAAAGTATGGCAAAAGGACCGTTTAAAACCGCGCTCCCATAGACTACCCGAATGGCGGTATAGAGATCTCTCTCTTCCTCCTCCATCTCGTCTATCTCCATCCAGAAAGGGGGAGCAAGGGCTTTACAGGCAAGCTGAAGGGGAAGACCATGCCTCCGGATCAATAAGTCTAAGAGATAGGCTACAACTTCAGTATCCGTAAGAAGCGTGCATTTGTAGCCAAAAAGCTCAAGATAACGCTTGTTTGTCCCGTAGCTTGAAATCTCGCCGTTATGAACGATCGACCAATCAAGGATGGTAAAGGGATGGGCTCCACCCCACCATCCAGGGGTGTTCGTCGGGAAACGATTATGCGCCGTCCAGATAAAGGCCTTGTACTCATCTATCCTAAAAAACTCGGCTATTTCATCAGGGAAACCAACCCCTTTAAATACTCCCATGTTTTTGCCGGAGGAAATGACATAAGCTCCTTCAACCTTCTCGTTGATATCCATCACCAGAGAGACGATGTAATTATCCTCTTCATCCTCGCCGCAGACCATCTGGTATTCTTCATCAAACTTCGGCTTGACAAAGTACCTTTTAAAAAGTGGGGCATTTTTGATAGTCTTTACCTTTTTAGTGGGGATTGGCTCCTTGTAGTTAACGAAGGTCTTATGGGCTAAAATTTCCTCTACCTTCTCTAAGGCTGACTTATCTTGAGCCATTACATGAAGGGCATAGTAATCCTTGTGCTCAGGATAGATTCCATAGGCAGCAAAGCCAGCTCCAAGCCCGTTTCCTCTTTCATACTGGCAGCAGATGGATTTAATAATGAGGTCACCTGGTATTAGCTCGCCCTTTACATTTATAATTCCAGCTATACCGCATCCTGACATTTCCTTTATCTTTTCTTTAAGAAGCCACATAGCCTACTCCCCCGCATGTTTAACTTCTAAGATTTCCATTTCCTTTTCAGTCAAACCTACAGCCCTTAGTTTGTCCCTGTTTCCTTTCAAACTTTCGATGGAGTTTATACCCATGGCGCCGAGCATCTCCTTAATCTCAAGAGCCCAGCCTTTAACAAGGTTGTAGATCTTTTCATAGGCCACATCAGGTGGAAGGCGCTTAATTAGTTCGGGGTTGTTGGTGGCAATGCCCCAGGGACATTTTCCTGTGTAGCAACGCTGGCACATGGTGCAGCCCACGGCGATAAGGGCAGCTGTTCCAATGTAAACGGCATCAGCCCCTAAAGCTATAGCCTTGACCACATCAGCGCTGTTTCTTATTCCACCGGAGGCGATGATGCTTGCTCTGTGTCTGATGCCCTCTTCCCTAAGCCTTTTATCAACGGCTGAGATAGCAAGCTCAATGGGTATGCCGATGTAGTCTCTGAACATGGTGGGGGCAGCTCCAGTTCCACCCCTTAAACCGTCGATAACCACAGCATCGGCTCCAGCCCTGACAATCCCTGAAGCAATAGCTGCAACATTATGGACAGCAGCAATCTTAACAAAGACAAGCTTCTTATATTCTGTAGCCTCTTTTAAAGCAAAGATTAGCCCGCGGAGGTCCTCTATGGAATAAATGTCATGGTGCGGTGCAGGTGATATAGCATCAGACCCAACCGGTATCATCCTCGTTTTAGAAATCTCCTCAGTTACCTTTTCACCCGGAAGATGACCACCGATACCAGGCTTTGCACCCTGCCCGATCTTTATTTCAATCGCCACTCCGGCGTTTAAATAATCAACATGCAAACCAAATCGCCCGGAAGCACACTGAACTATGGTGTTTGAGCCGTATTCATAGAGAGAGGCATGCAATCCCCCTTCACCCGTGTTGTATAGGGTGCCAAGGTCCCTTGCTGCCCGAGCCAATCCTTGGTGAACATGCAAGCTTATCGCACCGTAGGACATCGCAGCAAACATTATAGGCACCTCAAGCTGAATCAAAGGGGGAAGCCTCTTCTTTAGGCGAAACTTTCCGTTTACCTTTTCTATTTCAAGACTTTCTGGCTTCGGACCGATGAAGGTTCTAAGCTCCATTGGCTCACGCAAGGGATCAATTGGAGGGTTTGTTACTTGACAGGCATCAAGCACAAGATGGTCAAAGTAGTTTTTGTAGGGCTGGGCACAGCCTGTAGAAGTAAGGAGAACCCCTCCTTGGTCTGCCTGTTTGTAGATGTTTTTTATATGCCAGGGTGTCCAGAGGGCGTGTTCTCTAAAGTCTGAGGGATGGCGTCTTATGACCAAAGCTTTGGTGGGACACATGGCTTCACAGCGATGGCAACCTACGCACTTTGAATCATCGGCAAGCAAAGTTTTTTTCTTTTCGTCCCAAACATGAACTCCATAACTACATTCCTTGACACAGCGCTTACACTTTATACACCTTTCCCAAATCCTTTGGACTAAAAAGTCTGGATAAAAGCTTGAAAACTGGGGAGAAGCCATTTTAGCGCTACCTCCTACTTCGCGTTTAGGTTGAATTTATGAATATACAATTTTTTTAGAAAATTCAAAGGGTTCGAAAAAGGTGTGTCGTTACTATTTTGAAATGTCACATTTAATTCCTAATTTGAAATGTCACATTGAGAGAGTATCCTCCCTGTATCTTCAGGGAGGTGATAGCAATGAAAAAATATCGGTTTTCGGGGGTTGAATTGGACAGGCTCAAAATTTTATCCGATGTCCTCAATGGTAAGCTTACCTTAAAAGAAACTTCTTACGCTTTACACCTTTGATAGAGCTTCATAACATCCACATAAGTTACGAGAGCTTGAGGCAGATTTTAATAAAAGAGGGGGGACATGAGCCTAAAAGGAAGAGAAGAATTCATCGAAGAAAATGGAGGATACCCAAGGCTGGTTTACTTGTTGGGAGTTGTTAATAATTTTGTGTCTGTAAATCATGATAAAATTTTAAATTAAATATTTGAGTTATCTCATATTTTTTACTCTTTATAGCTGGTATACCCTTCCTCCACCTTCCATCCCTCAAACTCTCTATCTGAAGATACATATTAATCTCAAGTATTTCAACTGACTGAAAATACCCTCCTAACCTCTCTCTTATCTTTTCTAACAGCCTATTTATACTCTCAACCCCATTCGTAGTGTATATATGTCTACGAACCTCCTCAGGATACTTTAAAAAACATAAATAATTTTCTACTTTCTCTCTAATCGTCCTTATATACGGCGAATATTTCTCTTTAAATCTCTCACACAAAACCTCAAATAACTCTCTACCTTCATCAAATGTATTACTCTGTCTTATCCGGTCTAATTCTTTATTAAAAATCTTAGCATCCTCTTTTCCCATATTCCTCTGAACATTCTTCTTTAAATGAACATAACAAAGCTGATGGTCTGACTTGGGAAATAAGGTATAAAATCCATACACATCCTTATGACCATCTAAGTCTAATCCTAAAACTACATATACACAAGATTTTTTTACCTTCCCTCTGTCTTTAACTTCAGTATGATAGGCATCAATGAATTCGGAAAGCTTTTCTAAGAGTTGTGCTTTAATTTTGTCCAACTCTTCCTCAGAATAGGGCAGTCCTAATTGTTTCAGCGAGGAAAGAAGTTGGGCTCAAGATGAGCCATTGATTATTAGGCTCATGATAAGGTCAGTGTAAGATTGGTCAACTCTTTTGTAGGGTTCAGGTAGGATATGGGGACGAAAGGCGTTAAGGAATTGCTCGAGGAAATGCTGAATGGCAAGTTTTTGAGTTGGTTCAGCGTTTGGGTAAAATTTTTCGATAACTTCTTTCATGGCTTGTTCCTTGATTTTGTTAAAGGTCTCCCGCTCCATTTCTTAAACCTCCTTCATATTTTTGTTTGGGTCAGACACAATTTTAATCTTACTCCCTCATTCTTTCACCTATTGGGAATTGGGAATCAATAAAGCCAGGACGATTGAATGACATTATATTATGGATCTGATCTTATAAATCTTATGAATATTATTAGATATTATGACATAATTTTTTGTTTTTGTGAGCGATGAGGAGCATAGGAAGTTGTCATTGTGAGCGAAGAGAAGCAATCCCCCGGTGTTTTTTTGTGTATGTCGCTGATTCAAGAACATGTTTTTTTATTTTTGTAGGCGATGAGCAGCCGATATTTGTTCCATGCCCCGCATAACCGCCAGTGAGGGCAGATATGCGACGCATGGAACAAATGCTTCACCGCTGCCGCCCAAAGAGATTTATCTTTTTTCTGTTTGAAGAACCTAAATTCTATTCTATCTTTTCCCAGCCTGTAATCATGGCCTTCAAGTGGCTAAAGACCGTAGGACCTGTGGTGGTGAGATAGACATGCAGTATCAAAAAGGCCAAAAAGGCAAAACCGCCCAGTGTATGCAACAGGGCCACAGGCTTAAGGGTCCAGTGTATGTTCAGCCTGGGCCATTCGTTATAATACATATACAGAAAGCCTGTTATGAACTGAAGAGGAAAGAGCACGAGTTTGAGAATGAAATACGCCAGCCTTTGAAGGGGGTTCAGCTTTCTGTCTCGCTCCTTTTTAAACGGATGTGGAAGCCCGCGGAAAATGCCGCTTGTGTAGTAGGAGAAGACCTCTTTTAGAAGCGTTGTGGTGGGCACATACTGTCTCCACTCGCCCGTGGTGAAGTGCCAGAAGGCCGCAAACACAAACAGCACCACCAGCCCCCAGGCAGACCAGTAGTGAATGTTGTGGGCAGCTTGAAAGCCCCATATGCGCCAAGTGCCGTGTATCTCAAATCCGCTTGCAATCAACAGGATTACCAGCACTGCCTGCATCCAGTGCCAGAACCTCTCAAATCGAGTATATAGATAGACTTCCTTCATGGCAGACCTCCTATCATATTATTATAGATAGTATTCCTTTAAATTTAGGTATGGATATACTTCCTTCATGACAGACCTCCTATCATTTGAAGATGCGCAAAAGCCCGTGAATGCTTGCGCCTATGCCTGATACGGCCACCAATATCCATCCCAAAAGGTCGATAGCCTGGCTCCTGTCCCTGCCTGGCATGTAAAAACCAGTTAATTTTCGAAGCCTTCCATTTCGTGAGTGGCACTCCTCGCATTTAAGAGACTGCTCCTTTGGGGCCACCATATGGTTGAGCGGCCAATAGGTGACCGTCTCTCGAAACTCCAGCTTGCCTGAAAATGGAAGCCCGGCGGCCTTCATGCCTGCCTCAGCCGCCTTCATCCAGTCGTAATCGCCCCAATATGCGCCTGTGCCAGGTTTGCCGAAGAGCTTTGGAATGACCATCAAGTGATTTTCCGGATCATAGGGCTGAATACCTCGATGCACCTTGAAGGGTGCAATACGGGAATTTGGATCGGTGGGGCTGCCCAGCGGTCGATTGAGCTGAATCGGACCGTTTATCTCGGTAACCTTGTCCCCCACCTTCATGTGTTGCATGGTGCCGTTATACCAGAAATACTCAGGCACCTGATTTTTTGCCCAGTGCAGCTCGCCCTTCATGGTGCTATAGGCGATACCGGTCTCCTTGTTTATGACTTCAATGGGCTTTCCGTCCTCGGACTTCTTGCCTGCCTTGGACCAGTCCCAGAACATGACAGTGGGGTTTTTTCGGGCAAAGAATGGAATATGACAGGACTGACAAGCCACCTTGTCCGTGTGGTCGTTCATCTTTTGATTCTTTTTGTGAGGCCTCTCCGTATGGCAGGACTCACAGGCTATGCGATTGGGCGAGTCCTTTGGCATGGCGGACTTGTGGTCGTTGGCAGCCGGATCAGAATAGTGCCTGCCCTGAATGTGGTGCATCTCCGTGGTGTGACAGCGCTGACAGTTATAATTCAGGCCTGTCTGGTCCATGTGCACATCCAGGGATTTGGGCGGAGCGAACAGGGATGAATCCAGATCCCCATGCTTTACACCGTCTCCGCCTCCGCCGAAGAAGTGGCATGCCCCGCAGTTTTTGCGACTCGGCCGAGAGACATGCTGCGCCACCTCCTTGAGGTTTACGGGCTTGAATACCTTGTCCCCAAATTTCTTCTCCTCATACACGGGGTCCCCGCAGTCCGTGGGAAACTTCTTGTATGTGCCTGTGCTGTCGTGACAAACCAGACAGTCCACATTTTCTTCAGAGGAGAAATCAAAGGTGTCGTCCTTCCATCCATATCCCGCATGGCAACTGGTGCACCTGCACCAGTTAGATGCGAGGGAGATTCAGAAGTTGTTGATGGCGTTCTTCTTTCCGATGCCTCCTGCCCTTTCCCATGACCACTTCCAGTGAATGGAGGAATGCAGCTGTTTGGCGGCCTCTGTATGGCATTTGAGGCAGGCCTTTGTCACCTCTTGAGCCCTCCGAAACTCCTGGTTGAGCTCCTTGAACTTCTTGTGGTCAGCAGTGGATTTAAGGCTTGCAGGACCTGCCTGAGGCATGGCCTCACCCACATTCGCCCAGGCCGAAATGGCGTAGGCACAGGCTAGCCCACTAACTGCCAGCACGCCCCTAATCAGCGAGAATCTCCTTCTGTTCATGTTCCACCTCCGTTTCATCCTCTGTTATTTTTTGTTCCAAATGGACTGCATTCAGGCGTTTTTCCATCTCCTCCAACAGGCCCTCTCGAATCAACTGGGCGCCCTGATAAAATTTCTGATTTGCAATGTGATAATAGATGACCCTGCCCTCCCTTCTGCTGGACACAGCCCCTAAACTGCGCATGATGGAGAGGTGCTGAGAGACATTGGCCACCGTGATGTTTAAGGCGTTGGCCAACTCCGTGACGGTCTTTTCTTCCTCTGCCAAGAGCCACATGATGTGTAGCCGAATATCCGAAGAGAAGATGCCGCAGAAACTTGCGTGTAACTTGAAGATGTCGGGAGTCACTACAAAACCCCTTTCATTGCATTATTGCACAAACTCATATTTATTTATTTATTATATGCAAGAAGTTTACAAATGTCAAGGGGGTCGAAAGAGGTTGTGTCGTTACTATTTTGAAATGTCACATTTAATTCCTAATTTGAAATGTCACATTGAGAGAGTATCCTCCCTGTATCTTCAGGGAGGTGATAGCAATGAAAACATACCTTATCTTGGGGGTTGAAAGAGGTGTTTAAAAAAATTGCATGGAGACCCCTCGCTCCCCTCGGGGAGACACGCTCCATCTGTCCTGTCGAGCAAAGCGAGGTATCCCCTTTAAAGGACTGCTTATTTTGTTCAAGAAGTTGATAAGTAGAATGCCGCAGTGGTTGTGACACAGCCTATTGGCATTGCGGCGACAATTTCACCAGGTCATCAAGGTCGGAGCGATTGCCCTCCCTATAGATACAGATTGTAAATTAAGCAACCTGTTGTAAACTAAGCCTATGCAAAACCAACCTGTCGCCAAACAACCTGTTTTAATGCAACTACCCTCAGGTTTATACCTTGGGCTTGTGTGCTACAATCCGCAGTTCGAAAATCTTAAGTTCGTGCTCGAGAAAAGAGAATTTTTTGAAATGGAATGGCCAGCCTTAGTAATCACACAAGAAAAGGGGCTCCTTCCCTTTTTGCTTGGAATCCCTTACTTCACTGTCCAACGGTCCCAGATCATCTGGTATACAACGCATATTCCTTCCGAACTTTTAAACTATTATCAATCTTTTATCCCCATTCTTAAAGAGCCAGGTTTACCCGGAGAAGCAAAACCCCAACCTAAAGTCAAAGCTAAGAAAGAATCCGATAAAATAATCCCCTTTCCTCTAAGGAAAGATCAAGGGGGCTAAGTATGCCCTTGAACCCTCCGCTTATAGCACCCTCTCTTCTTTCGGCAGACTTTGCAAGGCTTGCCGAAGAGGTGAAAGCGGTTGAATCGGCTAAAGCTGACCTTTTGCACCTTGATGTGATGGATGGACGCTTTGTGCCAAACATCACCTTTGGTCCCCTCGTGATTTCTGCCATTCGTCCCCATACTTCCCTTCCCTTTGATGTTCATCTGATGATAGTTGAACCCTCAAAATACATAGAAGAGTTTGCTAAGGCTGGTGCTGATTGGATCTGTGTTCACGCTGAGGCAGAAATCCATCTTCATAGGACGATAACCAGGATAAAAGAGCTTGGCAAAAAGGCAGGCTTAGCCTTAAACCCTCATACCCCCCTTGAGATGGTCGAATATTTACTCTCTGAGCTTGACTTTGTCCTGATAATGACCGTAAACCCGGGGTTTGGAGGGCAAAAGTTCATCCCTCAGGTTTTAAAAAAGATAGAGCGCCTTCGCAAGATGATAGATGAAAGGGGCTTAAATACCTTGATTGAGGTTGACGGTGGCATAAACAAGGAAACAGCAAAGGATGTAATTTCAGCTGGTGCTGACATCCTCGTTGCTGGGACAGCCGTCTTTAAAGAAAAGGATTATCGCTTAGCTATCGAAGCCTTAAAATATCCCAAATAATCTTTGCGCTTTTTAACCCGTCTTTATAAAGGCTAATTACGAGGACAAGGATTAAACTGAAGTAAAGCTCAGCCCTTATTAGGTATTCGGCAATACCGCCAAGTGCTGCCAAAAAGTAAAGAAAATTTTCACCCTTTTTTCTAAAAGGAATAACCTTAGCTAAACCATTTCTAAAAAAGTAAAGGTTTAAAGCAATGATGGGTATAAAAAAAAGCTTGCCTGAGTTGGGGAAAAGAATTAGCAAGCTCATAGGATAAAATAAGGTAGAAAAAGAGCGAAGAAAGGCAAAGAGGACAACGGGCTTTGAGAATAACGCTTTAGAAAAGCGGTAAAAGTAAGGTATGGCTGAAAGATAGGAAATAAAAACAACCGCTGCTAAAAGGTAATCTGAAAGGTGAGAGAAACTGGGAAAGAAAGTATTTACCGAAATAATAATCCCCGCAAAAAGCATTTGGAGTAAGGTTTTTAAGCGGGCAATCCCGACTACTCTCAGGTCTTCAGGGAACAAGCTTCGCATTAAGGCAACGATAAGCTCTCGAAAAATAAGAAGAAAAACCAAAGGATAGGACACATACTTTAAATAGGAAAGAATTAGGAAAACGGAGGTAATGAATATCTTATCGGCAACCGGGTCAAGAAGGGCTCCAAGGAAGCTTTTTTTTCTTAATCTTCTTGCTAGAAGACCGTCCGCATAATCAGTCAATCCAAGAAGGGAGCCAAGGGCAAGAGAGGCAACCTTAGCCGAAGTTGATTCTAAAAAAAGAAGAAGGCAGGGCAAGGGCAAAAGAAGGATCCTTAACAGAGTAAGCCTGTTTGGAGTTAAAAGCGTCCTTCCCTCTTCAGCTTTTCCTTTAAGCTCTTGAGTAGAAACGCTAATCTCTCTAAATCCTCCTTAGTAAAATCCTTATCTTTATAATAGCAAGATTGATAAATTTTTACAAACTCCCTTGCTACATCTTTAAAATCTTCTTCAGGGAGAGCTTCAACAAACTCAGATAGACCCTGATTTTTACCCTTTTCATAGCTAGCCTTCTTTAGAACAGTTAAAAATTCGTAAAGAAGTCTTTTTTCTTTAGGTTTAAAGTAGATAGGTATTAGTTTTATGAGTATAGCTAAAATCAAAACTCCTACCACGATTAAAAGAAGCCATACTCCTGAGAGAGGCTCAAGAAGGGATTTTGGAAAGACCTGCGGTATGCCTCTTGGTTTCTCTTTAGCAAAGATTTCCTTAGCTAAGGAGAAAAGCTTCTTTTGCTTTCCTAAGTCGTAGTCTAAAATGAGCTTGGTATACTGGTAGTTTATAAGGTCAAGAATAAGGCTTAATCTTTTGAGGAAAGAAGCTTCCTCAAAGGAATGAACCCCTCTTTGCGGAGTTGGGTCAAAAAGAAGCCATTTGCCGTCAATGTAGGCTTCAACCCAGGCATGGGCAAACCGCTCTTCCACCACATAGTAGTTGCCAACCCTCTGATAGATGGCTCCTCGGTATCCGCCAACAACCCTTGCTGGAATGCCGTTTAGACGGAGTAGAACCGCCATGGCTCCCGCAAAGTACTCGCAGTTTCCTTTCTTTGTTTTAAAAAGAAAATCTTCCAAAGGCGAAGAGGAAATGGGAAGGTCTTTCATACTGTAAGAAAAGGGAGGTGAACTTAAGTATTTGTAAATGTTTAAAGCAGTTTGATAAGGATTTTCACCTTTTAAACTTTCAGCAATGTCCCTTATCTTTGAGCTTAGCTCTGGAAGTTGAAGATAGGGACTAAAATCCCGCTCTGAAGCAGGCTTTTCTTTGGTTAAACTAAACACGAGGTTATATTTGATTGGAGTAATTGCACCTAAGCCTGTTTGGTAGGTATAGTCCGAGAAAGCTATTATTGGCATGTTTCCTCTTACAGAGGCTGGTGCTTCAACCACTGGCAAAAAATCCCCTTGAGGGATCTCTAAATAGACGGTGCCTGAAATTTTAGGTCCCTTTACTACGGAAACCTCTTTTCTTAAAGGAGGATTAAACCTTCTTTTCCAAGACCTTCCGTCAAAGTAATCATAGACGATTACTCGGAAGTATAGCTCCGAAGGTGAAACAGCCTCAGAGAGCTCAAGCCGGAGCACCTTAGCAGAGCTTTCTTGAATTTGAGAAACCTCACCAAGCCTTATGGCTTCTGTAAAACCAGTCTTTGCTTTCTTCTCCCCTACACCTATTTGAAACAATGGTTGGTTAAGCCGAGGAAAGAAAACAAAAAATAAGATGGAAATAAAAAAGGTGGCAGAAAGGATGATACCCATTGTTAGGATAGATGATTTAAGCTCGGAAAAAGTGATATAGTTAATACCTCCTTCTTGAAGGTAAAGATGTATGAACAAAGCAATAGGAAAATACAAAAGATTACAAACAAAAAGGATAAAAAAAGAAAAATGAGTGTAAAAATAAGTTAAGCCTGCATAAAGCAAAAGGGCAAGAAGATAAACTTGAAAGACATTTCTCAAGGTAGGCTTTTCGAGAAGTTTAATACAAAGCAAAAGCATTATGGTTGTTAAACTTGAGGGTAGAAAATTTTCCAAATTCACGCTTAGTATAAAAATCAAGACAAAAAAGATGGCTAAAAGATTGACGAGGATGGAAGGAAATTGCCTTTCTTTTGTTTTCAGAAAAAAACTTAAAATGAAAAGCAATGTTCCAACCAAAGCAAAGGCTTTATCTATGACGAAAAGGCAAAGTATAAAGGGTATGGCTGTTCCTATGTAGATAAGGCTTATCTCAAGCCTTTTCTTTTCCATACAGGGCAAGCTCGGTTAGAATTCTTTTTTTATGAAGAGGTCCAAGGCTTGGAGGAATTTTCTTTCCGAATAGATTTAGCCCGTAGGGAAGGCTTAAGGATTCAAATTTTAGGACTAAAAAGGTAGCCTGAGAGAGCTTTTCTTCAAGGGTTCGCCCAGGAAGTTTTTCTACCTCGACCATCAGGGGATTTTCTGCCTCTTCAGCAAGCTTTTTCAGCTTCAGCTCACCCCTTTTGGCTAAGCTTTTCCAATGAATAAGCTTCCGTGGAGCAAAAGCTATGTATTCTCGCAAGCCTAAAAACTCACCAGTCCCTAACCCATCCTTTGGTCTTTCCCCTACCCTCTTTCTACCAAAAGCGCTATCAAAATGTAAAAGAATGGGCATCGGCTTGGGATAGACGACAAACTTGGTTTCCTTTTTAACTTCTAAGTATCTCACAAAAAGGGCAAGGGGAAAGAGGGATGAGACCTGAACAATCTCAAGAGTAGCAATCCCCCTTTCTTTTGGGAAAATCGGAAATACTTTCTCCGCAACATCCTTTACTTGCGGGAAAATGATAAATGTTTCTTCATCATTTGCGGAGCTTTTTAATTTTAGCTTTACTTTTAGGATAAAAGCGGGTAATCTTTTTTCGTTCTTAACCCTAATGGTTGCAAAAGCTTCCTTCTCGGCAAAGACATTGTTTGAAGGCTCGACCTCAAAGGTAAGCCCTTTCAGGTTGTATCTCGCAAAAACGCCTGAGAGCCACATAAAGCTTAGAAGCAAAGAAAGCATCACAAAGAGAAGATTGTTCCCGGTATTTGCGGCGGCAACCCCGATAAAAATTGTGACCAAGGCATAAAAAAAGCCGGCTTTGGTGACGCGAAGCTTCACAACGGCAAAGGAATGTTCTCTAAGGTCTCTTTTACTATAGCCAAACCTTGGGAGCTATACTCTTCTTTAAATATAAGCCTATGAGGAATGGTATAGGGGGCAAGCTCTTTTATATCTTCAGGAATAACATAATCCCGGTCATAGATAACTGCCCTTGCTTTGGCGGCAAGCATCAAAGAAAGAAGAGCCCTTGTTGAAAGTCCAGCTATTAAGTAAGGGCTCTTTCTTGTCGCTTCTGCGATGTCTAAAAGATAGTTTAAAACCTTTTCTGACACATAGACGGCTTTTACTTTTTCTTGCTCGGCTTGGAGGTTTTCTTTATCGATGAGTTTTTCTATCTTCGGGATATCCTCCCTTAGGCTTCCTCGCTTAAGTATTTCAAGCTCTAAATGTCTTGGTGGATAACCAAGGGAAATCTTCATCAAGAACCTGTCAAGAAGAGCTTCAGGCAAAGGGAATGTGCCAAGGTATTCAATAGGGTTTTGAGTGGCTATCACAAAGAAGGGCTGGGGTAGCTTGTGGGTTATCCCGTCAATGGTTGCTTGCCCTTCCTCCATCGGTTCAAGAAGGGCGCTCTGGGTCTTCCCGCTTGCTCGGTTTATCTCATCAAAAAGGACTACATTGTTAAACACCGGTCCTGGCTGGAAAACAAAGCTTCCTTTTTCTTTGACATAGATAGAGCCTCCAAGAATGTCTGAAGGTAAAAGGTCTGGCGTCCCTTGAATTCTTCCAAAGCTTAGCCCTAAGGACCTTGCCACAACAAGGGCTAAAGTTGTTTTTCC